>Ga0209514_10007513_pt1 | contig 12832 bp, 12 predicted proteins | sample Subgrocontami58m_FD_187452 | JGI IMG/M metagenome (GOLD analysis project Ga0209514, IMG submission 187452) | Subsurface groundwater microbial communities from S. Glens Falls, New York, USA - GMW37 contaminated, 5.8 m (SPAdes) (version 3) | ecosystem: Environmental > Aquatic > Deep subsurface >...
CTCGAGGTTTCCGGAGCGGAGAGTCTGGATCAGCTTGTTGAGCATCTGCGTTTCTCCTTGGGTTTGGTGGCCTTTTTGGGGCCTTCTTGGTGTGGGGAAAGAGCGATTCAGACGAATAGAATCATACCATAAAAAAACGGTTTTGTCAACGGAAAGATGGGTTATTTTGGCTAAAATAAGCCATCAGAACCAAGACTTCCCGTTGACGTAACCAAAAGATCATGTTACGTTTTTGTGCCAAAAACCTGTGCACCCGAGGAGTTTTCATATGCACACTGACCCACAGGTTGTCGTTCTTTTCCCAGGGGCTTGGGGTAACCTTGCTCCTAAATATCTCGATTTCTGGATGGCAAATCCGGAAAAAGTGTTCCAACGATTTTTTGGAAATCGCGTCAAGGTTATCAAGATCGTGTATAGCGGCGCCTCCATGGATGAGATTGTACAAGGCGCCTTTGTCCAACTCGAAAGAGAGAAGGTGACAAGCGCCATCGCACTTGGATACAGCCTCGGCGTTTCGATCATGGCTCTGGCCTGTAGCCGACGTCCTGATCTTTTCACCAATTGCATCAAGTTTCAGGGAGATGATGATGGAATCGGATGGGCAGGATATTTGCGGGGTATGAGCGCTTTGCTTATCCCGTTTGTGATCGCCTTGTTCACAGGCTGGATGCGGATCACCTCCAAACGAGCCGTGCGTCGCGTATTTTTCACAGGCGAGCGGTTGCAAGATGCGACTGAAAATCAAGTCGATTTGGTGATGGCTCATCTGGGCCCAAATGCGATTTATCCGCTTCTGGAACTTGCGTTTCCTCCGATGAAAAAAAGGATTCCAAGTATCCATATTCCTTCCGCATCGATCATAGGCGGGAAAGATATCTTTTATCGCAAAGTGCGTGAGCGTCCGGACCAAAAGGTCTACTCCTTTCCCAACTGGGGACATGGAGCGATCCTTGAATATACGTTTGTGAAGCAGGCCATTTGGAATGCTCTGATCGACTTTGGGTTTATTCCCAAGACCACTGACGAATCCACGCAGCACTGAACCTCGGTTTGGTGCTTTTTCATATCCTTCATTTTTTGCGACATGATTTTCCGTGAATTGACAATAACCATCTGTTTCTCTACTGTTGTCGCAGTTCCTTCCACTTCCACCCAAGGGGTCAACCATGGTTTCCAAGATCGACCTTCCTCCTTCTTTCCGTCCCGGTGCTGAAGCGTTTGAAAAAGCGTGGATCAATGAAGAATGTCTTCGGAAGCATTGCGAATACGAACTTCACACGGCGGAGGATCCGAAAACACGATTGTTCAAAAATTCTATTTTTCTTTCTCTTTCTATTGTTTTCGTTGGAATCTCTTATTTTCTTCATCTGGTTTTTCTGTTCTTTACCGGTATCATCTTTTCCTTTACATTGATTTTTTTTCTCAGGTCCCTACTGGATGTCTATCTGGATCGTCAATCAGAGAAGATGTGGGAAAAACTTGATAACGAAGAATCCAAACAAGAGCGCGAACAGATCTTGAAAAATGACGCCTATCATCTCGCTTGGGTGATGATGATCCGCATCAATGCGTTCAATACATCTTTTGATCTTTTGACGAGCTCGAATTCAGACGAGTGGAATGATTGGGCAGAAAAGAGGTTTTTCCTTCAGCATCAAGAGATTTTGGAGGAAATCAAGGCATGTCCATTTTTCAAGGCTCCGGCGCGTGATCTTGCCCTCGTCCCTGTCGCAGATCGTTTGCGGCATTATCTGCTTTTGGAACCCAGCGAGTTCCAACGTCTTCATCAAAGGTAAGATATACGACACGAGACCGTTTCCACGGTCTTTTCTTTTTATCAAAAAATCCGCCCATCTTGGGGCGGATCATCAAATTTATTCTTCTACTGGTTCCACGATGAGCTCAATGGGTTGTTCATTGGAACCTCCGAGCTCTACGTTATAGATAGGAACCGTGTTTTGAAGAACTGGTGCCACACGGTTTTTATCTGGATCCTCGAGATTTGGGGACGTACATCCAGCTCCCAAAAAAATAAGGAAAGCAAATGGGAGAATCAAAAGAAAGTATTTCATAGTATTTGTATGATACGCAGGGAGGAAAAAGAGAGCAAGAGCGCATTTGGGGGTCAGGTCCGGACATCGGACTTTTAGATATAGAAAGTTTGATGTCTGGACTCTCCGTTTCACTTCCCATGATACAATACAGTTGTTTGAACGCGGAGGTGGGGTCAAGTCTTGGGTTTTAGAGTTTTTGATCTTGTCGAGAGTAAAAAAGTCCAAAGTTAGGACTCCGTCTTGCCCCGTCTACCCGTCTACAAAAAAAGATAACGAAAAGAAAAAGTAAATTATGGAAACCAAAAATGTAAAATTTGTTGTATTCGTCCCACTCTCTCATGCTGACGCGGTGCGTCAAGTTCTCGGTGAAGCAGGAGCAGGTAAAATAGGAAACTATGATTTCTGTTCATTTTCTTCTCGTGGCACAGGTCGTTTTCGTGGGAATGAAAAGACAAATCCCACTATGGGCAAAGCTGGAAATTATGAAGCAGTTGAGGAAGAAAGAATTGAAGCAATTGTGCCGCGAGAAATTTTGAAAGAAGTCATCGAAAAAATAAAAGTTGCTCATCCATATGAGGAAGTCGTTTTTGATATTTATCCTTTGGAAAATCTATGACAAAAAAATTACCAAAAGCTGAATGGGATAAAGTGGCTGAATGGTGGAATACAGAAGCTGGAGATGTTGGAGTATGGCACCAACAAAACGACATTGATCCAGTTATTTTCAAAATACTTGGAGATGTTAAAAACAAAAGAGTTATAGAGATTGGTTGTGGTAACGGATACTTTTCGCGACTGCTTGCCAAAAAAGAAGCCCAAGTGACTGCGATCGATCTTTCAAGTAAATTATTGGAGTTTGCCATTGCGCGCGAAAAAGCTAACCCACTCGACATAAAGTATTTAACAAGAGACGCAGCTAATTTACATAGCCTCAAAAGCAAATCTTTTGATATTGCGTTAGCCAATATGAGTTTGATGGACATTGCTGACGCAAAAGGAGCTATCAAAGAAATGTCACGTGTTTTGAAAAGAGGCGGCCGTTTTATTTTTTCTATTACACACCCTACCTTTTGCGATTTTCGGCAGCAATGGGTAATTGTCCGAGAGGGTGGTAAAAAATATTTTGCGCGAGCAATCGGAAAATATTTGTCTTCTTCCGCAGAGAAACACACTTTGTGGGCTAGTGGAATTAAAGCCACACAATACCATCGTTCCGTTGAAATATATTTCGAATACTTACGAAGCGCAAATTTTTTTATTAGTGACTTCAAAGAAATCGCCACAAGGAAACCTGTCACAAAAGTGCGAAAAGAACACGGTGATGTAAAATTTCGCCGGTCTAAATATAAAACGCTGCGAGAAAAGAAAATGAAGGAATTCGCTGGTCGAGAAATCCCATTATTTTTAGTCATAGGTTCAGTAAAATTTGAATAACGTAGAGGCGGGGTCAAGTCTTGGGTTTTAGAGTTTTTGATCTTGTCGAGAGTAAAAAAGTCCGTAGTCGGACCTGACACCAAAGATGCACGGCATCTCCCTCCATTTGTTTCTACCGTGAAAGACTGTGTAAATAGTGTCATGGTTAGTCATATGACATGGAATGTAGTTGAACTAGAAGTCAATCCTTCTTGCTCACATACGTGTTGGAAGGAGAACTTGGTTTAGATAGACTTTTATTGTTCTGGTTGTCTCAAGCGAGTACAATACATTAAAGTAATCTTTCGTTATGAAAAATGTTTTTTTGGCAATTTTTTTGTTGGTGTTAGGTTTTCTTATTGCGCAACCAATGTACGGACAGACAATCGAGAACCGTCTGAGCGGTCGAATTCTCTTGCAGGTCGAACAGCACGGGGAAGCGTGGTATATCAATCCGATAGATTTGAAACGCTATTACATGGGTACGGCGTCGGATGCGTACAATTTGATGCGAAGTCTTGGATTGGGAATCACTGATAAAGATTTGGCAACAATTCCAACGTCAGACTCCGTATCCACTACGACATTCATGGGTGCTTATCGTGTAGACGTAACCACGTACGCAGGAGGAATTTCGCAGACGGACGACGGTGGATATCTCTTGAATGGTCAAACGGATGATTTGAATCCATTTTTTCCACCAGAAGGATTTATTGCAAAAACGAATTCGAACGGTAGCATCATTTGGTCAAAGCTTTTTCAATCATTTGAGTACACGACTGATCCAATGGCTACGCCATATGGCGATGAGGATGGACAGGAAATTATCGAAACATCAGATGGTGGAATTGTGGCGGTTGGAAATATCATCGGATTTACAGACGATGCGTATGTTGAAAAGAAAGAAAATTGGGACGATGTTTTTATCACAAAACTCAATGCGAATGGAGAACATCTTTGGACAAAAATGATTGGAGACTACGCAACGGATGTTGTGAATCAAGTTTTTGAGCTCAGTGACGACAGTATTCTGGTTTCGCTTATGGTTGATGAACTGTGCAATTGCCCAGAACCGGTTGATGCGGACAAATACTACGTCTTGGTAAAATACGATTCCGCAGGAGTTCGCCAATGGGTTAAAAAGACTAGTTTTATGAAGAGCGCGCTTTACACCGATCCGTTCATCATTCGTGAAACATCCGATGGATTCATTATGATTGGGCAGGCCAAAACGCCGGATGATTCCGGATACATGCATTCAACGATTTCTACTCTCACGAAAACGGACAAGAACTTGGACGTGCAGTGGTCAAAAAGTCTAGAGGCCATTCCTCAATCGTATGCAACTGTTACCGTGAATGCTGATGGAACCTATACACTCGGCTCTACGGAAATGTACATTTCTGCGGGAGATTTTCAGGATGTTGAAACCACGTCAGATGGTGGATATCTCACGTTCGGATTTTTCTCCTCACTCATAACACAAGGGAGTTATACCACCTATATTCCATCAACAAAAATCATGCTCGTTGCGGCAAAATTTGATGGTTCAGGTCAATTACTCTGGGTGAAAAGTCTGGAAAGTGGTATGGAAAAAAAAGAGAATCAGCTTTTTGGTACAAAAACCGCAGATGGAAATTATGTTATTATGCTCAACAGTTATCTTGACGGTGACAAATTGGATGAATATTTGAGCGATCCAACCAAATACCTTTCCGTCTATTTGACGTCTGGATCATTTCTTTTGAATGTTGATGATGATTTTAATGTCCATTGGTCAAAAACAATTGCGTCAGAAGAATACATCGCCCCACTCGATTTGCAATCGACCACGGATGGCGGTGTTGTGATAGGTGGATATTATATTTCTCCTGATGTCGCAACCATCCGTTTTGGAGAGAATATCTATTACCAGGATGCACTTCTCATTAAATTAGACGTGAATGGAAACGCCTCAGATGGAAGCAAGTGGATTTCCGATTACACGACATTCACTCTAGCTGACGTAAGTGCATATGTGATTACAAAGGATTTAGCAGTATCGATGGATCAGTTCGTGTTTCAAGTTGATGAGACTCCAACGCCGGTCGTACCAACATATGCGATCACGGTTCACGATTTGATTGCTCCAGTCACCTCATCTGTTACCGCTGATATCGGTGCGCTATTGGCGGAGGTTCCAACAACATACGGAGTGGAAACAAAAACCTTGGCACAAATCACTTATGACGACGTTGTGGCAATCGAGCCAACAAACGCAAAGAGCCAGGCAGTGCACGATGACCTAGTTCCAATTTTAAATAAGATATTCGACAACGAAGTTAAACTGCGTGATAACATGGGAGGATATTCACTGGACTATACATTTGGTCGTTTGGTTACACAAACGGATGTCGATGCTGTCCAAGAATTACTTGAGGTGGCTGGATATACAACCTACGATTCTGGAAATGGTATGCTCACAATGATGAAGGTCGGGTATACACTCAGCATGACGTTTTCTGTTTACAATCAAAATAAGGGTACTTTGGGTATTACGTTCTGAAGAAGAAAATGGGTGTCAGGTCTATATATGAGGACGTGATACACAAAATACATATATAGACCTGACACCCTATCCTTGCCTCTCGTCGCATGTTTTGGATTTGATACTTGTGAATTGGATAGCCGATAGTTTTTTATTCAAACTGCACGAATGCAGACTCTAACATCGTCCAGTTAACCGTTCTGAACCCGTCCAGTATGCGGAGGCCGACAATATTGTTTTTGGTCGGACAAACGCGAAGCAAGAAAATGGAACCATCGGTATTTTGACTGATAACGTTATTGATAGGACAATCTATTACACAGAAGCCGTTATATTTGCGCTCATTCCTTTTAAAAACAAGAAATTTTACGATTGATCATTCGCTTTTTTCATGACATAGTGATCATGCCAGGTGTGATCTGAAAGGGTCCATCTCCTGATGTCAGCAAACACAACCTCCGATAAAAACGCGACGAGCGTTTCTTCCGGAGGTTGTTTTGTTTCTTCTCGGATTGGTGACCGTGATCTCCTGTGGGCCCATAGTGATAATGGTTATCATACCTGGTTTGACATCAGGAGATACGGGTACAATTCCCGTTGGGTCCACCATTCCGAGTCCTTTCTCGCTTCACGCGAGGCCAAACATGCATTCTTAGGAGTGCGTGTTTTGGTTTTTTATTCTGTCGGCCCACAAATCGGAATCTCTAAAAGGGGATGGATGCTGAATTAAGTTTGGCATTTTGATATTTATATACCAGAAGTGCGATAGATTCCTGATTTCGCAGGAATGACAGAATGCGTTGTGGATATCATTTTTGTTTTCGCTTAATCTAGCGGAGAAAAAAATGGGGGACAATGTTGACCCATCCCACCATGTGGCATAAAATGGTTGTAGGTGGAACAAAGTGGGGATCGGGCAATACTGCTCGGTGCTCACTTTTATTTAATAAACGCATTTTATTCCATCTGCACCACACCTATGTTCATTGGCGAGTACCATCATTCCATCGACGACAAAGGACGACTGGCCATCCCGATGAAATTTCGGGGAGACCTCGCAAAGGGGGCTGTGGTGACGCGAGGTCTTGATACGTCTTTATTCCTGTTCCCCAAGGAGGAGTGGGACAAGCTGGCCGAGAAACTTGCCGGTTTGCCCCTGGGGCAGTCCAACAGTCGTGCCTTCGCCCGACTCATGCTTGCGGGTGCCATGGACGTTGAGGTGGACAAACAGGGAAGGGTCGTACTACCGGAATACCTTCGGGAGTATGCCAGTCTGTCTAAACAGGTCGTGGTGGCGGGTCTCTATAATCGCCTGGAGATCTGGGACGCAGCACAATGGCAAACCTACAAAACATCCATTGAACAGGATGTGGGAGGGATTGCTGAAAAATTAGGCGAGCTAGGAGTTTAATTCGAAAATCTACTGACACTTGAGGGTGTCAGGTTGCAGCATCTGGGAGGTCATGAACCTTCCTTCCAGGTGTTCTTCGTTGAGAGGGGGTCTATTTAACAATAGTCCCGCAACCCGGCATCCTGAGGTAAGAAATGTATGGCAACACCGTTCATACATATACCCGTCTTGCTTCAAGAGGTATTAACATATCTCAAACCGGAGCCGAAAACCGTTTGGTTAGACGGCACAGTGGGGCTGGGAGGACACAGCGAGGCTTTGCTTACGCGTGCCCTCCCAGAAAGCCGTCTGCTTGCTATGGATCGAGATCCTCAAAATCTCGCCCTAGCCAAGCAGTGTCTTTCTGCTTTTACTGATGCCGTTATTTTTGTCTCTGATTCTTTTGCTCACGCAAAAAAACACGCTTATGCTCATGGCCTTTGCCCCTTTGATGGAATCTTATTGGATCTTGGCTTCAGCTCTGCTCACCTCCAAGATGCCTCCCGCGGATTTAGTTTTCTGGCTGCGGGACCTCTAGACATGCGATATGACCCTTCTTCTCAAATTTTGACAGCCGAGAAAATCGTAAATACATGGTCAGAAGATGAGTTGGCACGAATTTTCCGCGTCTATGGAGAAGAGCTCAAAGCTCGCCGATTTGCCCAGGCAATCGTGAAAGAGCGGGTAAAACATCCGCTGAAAACCACGACCCAACTAGCAGATTTGATTGAACAAGAAGTGGGATACCGTGGAAAAATCCATCCAGCCACCCAGATATTTCAAGCGCTTCGGATCGCGGTGAATGATGAGTTGGGAGAATTGGAACGGGCGCTTCCAGATCTTGCAGAACTTTTAAAACCAGGCGGGCGTATCGCGATCATTTCGTTTCATTCTCTCGAAGACCGTGTAGTCAAAACATTTTTCCAACAGTGTGATCAATTAAACGTAGTGACCAAAAAACCAGTCACTGCGACTCAAACAGAAATAAAACAAAATCCTCGTGCCCGCAGTGCCAAGCTCCGCGTTGCCGAGAAAAAATGATTATGTCCTCATTTGCACAAACTTTCCTTTCCCAAGCTAAAAAGACGCATGTTTTTGTTGCTTGGGTACAGCGAAATATTTTTATCCTGAATGTAACGAGTATTGCTGTTATTGTCTTATTGTGTGGTGCGTATATTGTGCAAGTGAATCAGGCTGTAGCGAAAGGGTATCAAATGCGACAGTTTGAAGATCAGATTGATGAGCTCGCCCTTCGCAATCAACAATTAGAGATTGCGGTGCGTGAAGCAAAATCCTTGGAACATGTGACTCATGCGGTGAAAATGATGGGGCTCGTGCAGGCAGATCAACCCGATTATATTCAAAGCACCATACCTTCCTTCGCGGTCGCAGAATAAAAAAAGATTCCAAGGAGCCTCAAAAGGGGCTTCTTTTTTACTAGAAGAATCAGATGTTCTCCACATCTTGTTCTTTTTTTTCTTGCCAGATTACACAGACCATGTTTTCATAAAGAGGTATGAAGGTCACAGATATTTTGTCACCCATGGTGACAGTACACACCTGTGCTCCACACACTACATGGAAGGATGCGGCTGAACTTATGTTGCGCGAAAAACTTCCCGCGCTTCCAGTGGTGGATACCGAAGGACGCCTGGTCGGCATTCTTTCGGAAAAGGATTTGTTCCGCGCTTTGTTCCCGCTCTATAAAGATTGGATGGAGACGCCGCATGCGTATCATGATTTTGAACGCATGGAGGAAGATGCCATTACGGCGATTGAGCGAACAGTTGCGGAAGTGATGTCCACGCGACTTTTGACCGCTTCTCCTGAAACACCGATTCTCAAGGTGGGAGCGCTCATGGTTGCTAGTGGTATTCATCAAGTCCCTGTGGTGCAAGAAGGAAAGTTGATCGGGATGGTGGGACGCGGTGCGATTTATCGCGCGGTTTTGTCTCGCTATTTTGAACTGGAATCATAGGGCACTTTCCTTTTTATCTGTTTTTTTCGTTGGCTTTTAAACCACCGCTTGTTCGGTGGTTTTTGAATAAGAGGGTCAGGTCCGGACATCGGACTTTTTCATCAACCAATTTTTTTAAGGGGCTTCCAGTCTCTTAAAGAGAATGGGTTGAAGATAAAAAAGCCGGAAGCCAGACCTGACCCCAAAGTGCGTTCTCATAAGACATCGTGTAGAATATCTCCATATGCAGCTTTCTTTTTACAACACATTGACTCGCAAAAAAGAACCGTTTACTCCGATTCATCCAGGAAAAGTCGGTCTATACAGTTGTGGTCCCACGGTTTATGGATTTGCACACATTGGCAACCTTCGCTGTTATCTTTTTGCTGATATTTTGTATCGGACTCTTCGCTATAACGGGTTTGATGTAACGGCGGTGATGAATATCACCGATGTGGGACATCTCACCGATGATGCGGATGCCGGGGAAGACAAGATGATGGTGGCCATGCGTCGGGAAGGAAAGAGTGCGGGGGAGATCGCGAAGGTTTACACGCAGGCATTTTTTGAAGATATGGATCGGGTCCATAACGCGCGATTTACTGTGTATCCTCGCGCGACGGAACATATTCCCGAACAAATTGCTTTGATCAAAAAAATGGAAGCCAACGGATACACGTATCAAACATCGGATGGCGTGTACTTTGATACGTCCAAACTTTCCGATTACGGAAAACTTTCCGGTCAAAAATCTGAAGAGAAAAAAGCGGGCGCGCGCGTCGAACAAGGACAAAAACGTTCTCCAACAGATTTTGCTCTGTGGAAGTTTTCTCCCGCGGGAGCACAACGCGATATGGAATGGGAGTCTCCTTGGGGCAAAGGTTTCCCTGGCTGGCATGTGGAATGTTCGGCAATGTCAGGAAAATATCTCGGTGTGCCGTTTGATATTCATACCGGCGGAGAGGACCACATTCCTGTTCATCATGAAAACGAGCTCGCACAAACGCAAGGAGCCGACGGTGTGTTGGAAGCGAATATCTGGATGCACAATGCCTTTTTGCAGATTGATGGGGGAAAGATGAGCAAATCGCTCGGGAATGTTTATCAGCTCCAAGATCTTATCGATCGCGGGTATGATCCGCTTGCTTTCCGCTATTTTTGTTTGGGCGCCCAGTATCGAGCTTCGTTAAACTTTACATTTGAGGCCTTGGATGCTGCGCAATCTGCTTTGCACAAGTTGTATCGTCTTGCACGCGATCTCCCATCTCCTTCTAGCAACACTGATCCTCAAGTCGAAGCTAAGTTCCACGAGGCAATCAACGATGATCTTAATACTCCACGCGCCCTTGCCGTTATGTGGGAGATGCTCACTTCTGATCTATCTTCAGAACAAAAATCCGCAACCCTCCTTCAGATGGATCAAGTATTGGGTCTGGGTCTTGAACGTGTCATAGGAAAACCTGTGGAAATTCCCGCAGAAGTTCAACAATTATTAGATGATCGTCAAAAAGCTCGACAAGAGAAGAATTGGATTTTGTCCGATGAGCTTCGTGATAAAATCTCAGAATTAGGATATGAAGTAGAAGATATGGCCACCAGGCAGAAGATCCAGAAAAAAGGGGAATAAAGTTTTACACAGGGAAAAAGAAAAGACGTGCCGCTTGGCGCGTTTTTTGCTACAATAAAGCCATTATGGATCCTGTGAATTTGAAGACAGAACAAGAATCTCCCATTCCGGAGCAGCTTTTGCGAGGGAAAGAAACCGGGCCATCTCATGAAGTCTTGGCACCGAAGCACAAAGAAACAACCTTGGAAAAATCGGGGGGACCGGAAGAATCTCTCAAACAGACCAAAGCAATTCCTACTCCTTCTTTGGAAACCGTGACAAAACGCGTGCCTGCTTCAGCTACCGTCGCTCCACCAAAAGATCGGCTGGAGCGAGAAATTGAATCTGTCTTAGAAGAAGATTTGGCTGACATGTATAAGAGCTTGCCCGCGGAAAAACAAAAAGAGTTCCGCGAGGAAGGAGAAAAAACAGCAGCAGCGATTCGTGTTCTTGCAATCCATGCGAAAAAACATGCGAGCAAGATTCTTCATTTGATCAAACGTTGGTTACGATTGATCCCTGGGGTCAATCGATTCTTCCTCGAACAGGAAGCAAAAATAAAAACAGATAAAATCGTTCTGGTCGCCGAGGAAGAAGATCGGCGCAAAGAACAGCAAATCACATGACTTTTTGGCAATTTGGTTTAGAAACAACCGCAGCCACTCCTATAGCCATGCGTCCCACGGATGATCTTTTTTTACCCACCATGATTTTAGCGGGGCTTGGAATTGGTTTGATTGTTTTTTTGTTGCTTTTAGTTTTACGGCAATTTTTGCGTTTTAGGTCTCATGCACGCGCCGCGACGTTTCATCAAGTCATTATTCAAGTCACAGTTCCTCGATTCCGTCGGGAGTCTGACTCTGACCGCCAACCCACGAAAGAGGAAATACACGAGGTGATTGCCGCAGGAGAAACTTTTTTTTCCGCGATAGGCGGGATCAAACCACAAAGAGGTTTTCATACCTGGCTTTTAGGACGAACCGATGAAATGTCTTTCGAAATTGTCGTTTCTCAAAAAGTCACCAAATTTTTTCTGGCCGTTCCACAAAAGATGCAAGGATATGTGGAGCAACAATTATCCGCTGCCTATCCTGACGCGCATTTGGAAGCCGTGGAAGATTACAATATTTTTCAACCGCAAAGTCATATTGTGGGGAGCTATCTTGTGTTTAAAAAAGAATCAGCTCTTCCCATCAAAACTTATCGCAAATTAGACAAAGATCCGCTCAATGCGATTACCAATGTGCTTGCGAAAATTCCCGAGGAAGATGGGGCCGCGTTTCAGTTTGTGGTGCGATCGGCACGTCCGCGTTGGCGTCAGCGTGGAGTGAGAATCGCACGTAATATGCAGCAGGGGATGACCCTTACTGATGCGATCAAAGGAAGAAAGAAAAAACAACTTTCGATTCTTTCTACACTGGGTGTACACAAAGAAGAACAAAAAGAGCCCGAGAAAGAGCATCGTCTTTCTCCGCAGGAAGAAGAACTTGTAAAAGGGATCGAAGAAAAGGTGAGTAAGGCAGGACTCGAAATGAATATTCGTTTGGTGGCATCATCCAAAAGCGCGTCTCAAGCACAGAGTGTGTTGCAAAACATGCTGAATGCGTTTGCCCAATACAATATCTACGAATTTGGAAACTCGTTTACCAAAGTCGTTCCTCCGTTTCAACGACGATTGATTCGACGGTTTATTTATCGCATGTTTAACGAGCAATGTAAGATTGTCGTGAGTTCCGAGGAAATGGCCAGTCTCTGGCATCTTCCTCTTCCTTGGACCGAGACACCAAACATTCAGTGGTTGGGTGCGCGTCGTGGTCCTGCTCCAGCCACGGTTCCCCAAGGCCCCGAAGATGGAGGGAGCTTGGAGCTTGGGTTTAACACGTAT
>Ga0209514_10007515_pt1 | contig 12830 bp, 11 predicted proteins | sample Subgrocontami58m_FD_187452 | JGI IMG/M metagenome (GOLD analysis project Ga0209514, IMG submission 187452) | Subsurface groundwater microbial communities from S. Glens Falls, New York, USA - GMW37 contaminated, 5.8 m (SPAdes) (version 3) | ecosystem: Environmental > Aquatic > Deep subsurface >...
ATGGCCTTGAACGTCATTCAGAAGGAGGGATCCAAGGGATCTCTGCGCGGCAAGTTCAAACGGGCCGGGTGGGACGATGGCTTTCTCCGGCAGCTTTTGGCCGCATTTTGAAATGCGATTGCCCTGGCGGGGCTTTGCCCCGGACCCCACCAGGGGCAGAGCCCCGCCGCTCCCCTAATACGGCGTCACTGCCCGCAGCATAACCCGATCCAGCCCCCAGCGCGCCCCGCGATCCCATGCCCCCGATTGCCGGTACCCAACCCAGACCTGCCCCTCCCGCATCCAGACCTGCCCCTCCCCCGGCGGGTTCGTCAGCGCGATCCGCCCTGCTTCCGCGGAGAAGCCCAGGCCCGCCACCCGCAACCCACGCTCGAAGCGCTCCAAGGTCTCACCGACCGGGTAGGGACTCTGCTGGGCCCGAAGACCGGCGTCTTCCGGCGGGCCCAGGCGCTTGTCGTAAGCGCCCGCGATCCGGCGCGCGAGCTGCGTCAGGTCGACACCGGCCTTGTTCACAAGCAGCGTCACGCACACCAACTCGGCCGGGTCGGTGAAGCGGCTGAGAAACGCGGACTGCCCGTTGGCATCCCCGGTCACGTACATCAGCCCCTTGCGCCCGGGAAACCGCCACGCCCCCATCACCGGCACCGATCGTCCATCGGCCAGCGTCGCGGGATTATACAGGATGGCCCGCAAGGTCGGATCCTTCACCAGAATGCCGCCCGCCAGCCCGATATCCCACAGGCTGACATCGGACGCCGACGCCAGGATCGTCGTCCGCCCGGCCATCGCGGGGGAGCCATCGGTTCGGTAGCCGCTCGCACGCTCCGTGGGGTTGATGAAGACCGGATCGGCCAGGAAGTCCTTGTGCCGGTTGGCGTTGAGCGTGACGTCCTCGCTGCGGACCCGGTCCATCTGGGTGGGAAAGAAGGTGTGGCGCAGGCCCAGCCGGTCAAATTGGTTGCGCCGGATGAAATCCTGATGAGTCTGGCCGCTCACCGCTTCGACCAGCCGTACCAGGATCGCGTGGTCGGTCCGGCTGTTTGCCACATCGTGTCCCGGTTGGAACAGGAGCGGTCTGCGGCCGATCAGCGCCACGATATCCGCCAGCGCATAGTCCCGGCTTGGATCGCGGGATGGGTCGAGTGTGTAGTCAGGCAGTCCGGATGCATGGGCCAGCACACGTCCCGCACCGTGATCGCCTCCCATGCTGCCGGCAGATCGGTCAGGCCCGCGCCGATTCGGTCCTCCAGGCGAAGCTTCCCGGCCTCGACCAACTGCATGATGGCAACCGCGGTATAGGCTTCCGTCATCTCGCCGAGATCGAACAGGGTGTTGGTGCCGACCAGGCGTGAGGTGGCGGTATCGGCCAGGCCGTGACCGCTGGCGCGCGGGATATAGGGGGCCTGCACGATGGCCAGGGACAAACCGGGAATGGCGTGTTCGGCCATGAAATCGGCGATCATCGCGTCGATCGACTGGCCGGCGAATTCCATGCGGGGATTGCCTCGCTGCGCCCCGGCGAGGGGCGCATTCAGTAGCCCGAGGGCCAGGGCAACCAACAACAGCGCGATCCGGTGTATCGGTGTCATGATGTCAACCTGCTGGCATATCGAAAGACGGGTTCGATACCATGGATTGCGGGCGTGGACAGCGCGCGCTTGCGCCATACCGCCCGACGGTGGTCTGCTGTGGTTCCGGTGAGTCGAGGGAGATACGCGAGATGGCCGAACTGCCCCGCAGCGACAAGGAGATGGCGCTGGTCACGATGGCCCGCCGGGTGCTCCCGGGCGGCAGCTTCGGCAACCTGAGTTCGGACATCATCATCGCCGAGGGGCGGGGTGGCCGGGTCTGGGACGTCTCCGGCAATGAATACGTCGATTTCCTGCTGGGGTCCGGCCCGATGTTCGCGGGCCATTCCCATCCGGACGTCGTCGCCGCGGTGCAGGCGCAGATTCCCCGCGGGGTCACTTTTTTCGCGAATAATGAGCACGGGATCCGCCTGGCCGCCGCGATCGTCGATGCGGTGCCGTGCGCCGAGAAAGTCCGGTTCACCTCGACCGGGACCGAGGCCGACAGCTACGCGATGCGGGTCGCCCGGGCCTTTCGCAAGCGCGACAAGATCCTGAAATTCGAGGGTGGCTTCCATGGCATGGGTGAATACGCCCTGCAAAGCATGGCACCGAAGCGGCCGGGGAATTTCCCCCAGGCGGCACCGGACTCGCCCGGCATTCCCCGTTCGGTTGCCGGCGACATGCTGGTGGCACCGTTCAATAACGCCGATCTGGCGGCCAGCATCATCCGGGAGAACCGCGACGACCTGGCCGGCGTGATCGTGGAGCCGTTCCAGCGTCTAATCCCACCGAAGCCCGGGTTCCTGCAAGCGTTGCGCGCGGTCACGCAGGAGTGCGGCATTCCGCTGATCTTCGACGAGATCGTCACCGGCTTTCGCTTCGCCTATGGCGGTGCGCAGGAATATTACGGTGTCGTGCCGGACATCTGCACATTGGGCAAGATCGTCGCCGGCGGTTTCCCGCTGGCCGCGGTCGCTGGACGGGCCGACATCATGCGCCATTTTGACCGTGGTGAGGTCGGCGACGATGTATTACCGCAGATCGGCACATTGTCGGGCAATCCCGTGGCCTCGGTCGCCGGCCTGGCCACCTTGGAAGTGCTGCGTCAGCCTGGAACCTATGAGCGGGCCTTCGCCACCGGCCACACCCTGATGGACGGGCTGGCCGGGATGGTCCGCAAGGCCGGTCTGCCAGCGCAGGTCATTGGCGTGCCAGTTCTATTCGACCTGATCTTCGCCGAAGGCGATGTTGCCGATTACCGCGCGACCCTGGCCCAGGACATGGACGCACTGCGCCGGTTCAACCGGGTTCTGCGGGAGAATGGCGTCATGAAGGGCGATACCAAGTGTTATATCTCGGTCGCGCATGACGAGGCTGATGTGGCGAAGACGCTCTCGGCGTTCCAGGTGGCGATCGACGCGGAGGTCGCGTTCCGCGGAGGGTAGCCCCGTCGCATCGCGAGTATTGCGTCGCGAGGCACCCCCTTCGGACCATGATGGCCGCGCGCGATCCCGCCGCTATGGTGGTAACGCGCGCCGGGGCAACCCGGCCCTGACGGCGAGGGCTGGGCACGGCGACGGTGAAATATCCCTGGGCACACCAGGTCTTTGCCAGCATCGCCCGCGGCAATTGAGTTCACCGCCCGCGACATGCTAGCGTTCAGGCTCGGACGGATAGACCGCCGGAGCCGGAACACTATGTCTTTGATTTGGTGTTCCGATTGACGCGACGGGGGGACCCTTAGGTCGCGACCGGAACACGAGTGTTCCAGCGCAGTCTCCCCGCCTCATGCTGCCCGTTTGGGCAGAACGTGCCGTGATCTGAAGCCGCCGTAAGAGCAGGGTAGGAGGAATCCAAGATGCTGTCGCACGAAGACAACGCGCTCGTAACCCGGGTCGGCCCCGGAACCCCGATGGGTCAGACCATGCGCCGCTACTGGATTCCGGCGCTTCTGGCTCACGAAATCGCGGAACCCGACGGCCCGCCCGTCCGCGTGCGGTTGCTGGGCGAAGACTTGGTGGCTTTCCGTGACAGCCAGGGGCGGATCGGACTGCTCGATGAATACTGCCCGCACCGACGCGTGTCTCTGTATTTTGGCAGAAATGAAGAATGTGGCCTGCGCTGCATCTACCATGGCTGGAAATTCGACGTCTCCGGCGCCTGTGTCGAGATGATGAATGAGCCCGAAGAGAACGACTTCAAGCACAAGGTGCACGTCGAGGCCTATCCGACCTGCGAAATCGGCGGCGTCATCTGGGCCTATCTCGGTCCGGCCGAACGGATGCCGCCGCTGCCAAAATTCGCGTGGACACAGGCGCCACCGACGCATCGCAACGTCACCAAGGTGATCCAGGAGTGCAACTGGCTCCAGGCCCTAGAAGGCGGCATCGACACCTCCCACGCGCCGATCCTGCACCGTCTGCTGAGCGAGACCAGCACCCGCGGCGGCTTCAAGCCATCCAGCCCGTTCGTGCGCGGCAAGGCACCGAAACTCGTCCTCGACATCACCAACTACGGCTTCCAATACGCCGGCATCCGCCCGCTCGGCGAGTCCGAGATGCACATCCGCACCTACCAATACATCCTGCCATTCCATCAGATCCGTCCGTCACGCTCCGAGCACGGCGGTCCGACCGATGCCGGGCACATCTGGGTGCCGATGGATGACGAGAACACGATGGTTTACAATTGGCTCTACAGCAAGTCCGACGCGGAGCTGACCGAGGAGGACCGGATCGAAAGTGCCCTGGGCAATGGCCCGCTGCATGTCGATCCGGTCACGTTCCGGTCGAAGGCCAATCGGAGCAATGATTACTTCCTGGATCGAACGGTGCAACGAAACGAAAGTTTCTCCGGTATCGACGGCATCAACGCCCAGGATCGCGCGCTCCAGGAAAGCATGGGGCGGATCGTCGACCGCAGCAAGGAACATCTGGGGCCGGCGGACAAGGCGATCATCCAGGCACGCCGGTTGCTGCGCGATGCCGTGCGGGCGGTGGCGGCGGATGGCGACCCTCCCGGTGTGTCGGCGGCGTATTACGGGTTGCATGCGGGGGAGGCGGTGCTGCCCCGGGATGCGGATTGGCGGCGGGAATTGACGCCTGATTTGGCGGAGCAGGATATTTTGCGGACGGTTTGAGGGGGGAAGGGCGGGGCTTCCGCCCCGGACCCTGACCAAGGGGCTCTGCCCCTTGGATCCCCGCCAAAGGCGACGGCCCTTGGAACCGGATCGTTGGAGTGTTGGCCCTATCCCCACACTCCAACAAAATCGCATTCCAAAGGCCGCGCCTTTGGCGGGTCCAGGGCAGAGCCCTGGTCGGGGTCCGGGGCGGAAGCCCCGCTCCCTTGCCACCCCCCAGACCCTGCCGTAGCGTCCCACCAAACACAAACCCCCAAGGAAACCAACATGGCGAAAATCCTGGTCATTCACGGTGCCGGCATGAACATGCGCGGCAAGGTCCAAACCGAAATCTTCGGCAAGATGACCCTGCCCGAATACGACGCGCATATCCGCGCCTACGCCGCCGAACTCGGTGTCGAGATCGAGATTTTTCACTCCAACATCGAAGGCGAGATCGTCAACCGGATCTATGACGCGAACGACCAGGGCTTCGATGCGGCGCTGGTCAACCCAGCCGGATTTTCCCGCGGCTATCCCGCGCTGACCGCCGCGATCAGCCAGTCCCGGTTCCCGACCATCGAGGTGCATATCAGCAACCCCGTGCGGCGCGGCCCCGTCTCCGACACCGCGCAGGTCAGCCTGGGTATCGTCGCGGGATTTGGCGTCGCCGGTTATTATCTGGCGTTGCGCGGCGTGCGGGACATGCTTGCCTCGAAATGACCGTCGCGGGGACCGCCATGCAAAGTCTCACATCCGGTAACTGTTTCCATCACGTGGCAATTCGCGCGGTGGATTTCGACGAGACAGTCCGGTTCTATACCGAGGGTCTGGGTTTCCGGCTGCATTTCCCATTCTCGGTGCCGGGGCGGATCGACCGGGCGGCGTTCCTCGACGCCGGCGATGGGCGTTTCGTCGAAGTCTTCGGCCAGAACTCGAACGTCCAGTCGGAAGGCCGCAAGCGGCTGCCGCAGGAGGAACGCACCGAAGGCGCGCTGCTGCATTTCTGTCTGCGCGCTGCCGACACGGATGCCTCCTATACCCGCGCCCTTGCGGCCGGCGGCGTGGCGCGCATTGAACCGGTGACACGGCGCCTGAGCGAGGATCCGGTGGTCGAGGTTCGTATTGCCTTCGTGACCGGACCGAACGGGGAAGTGATCGAGTTCCTGCAAAGCGCCCAAATTTGACAAGCCGGATCTGACCGCTCCACGCGGTCCCCCGACGCGGTCCCCCCGACGCGGTCCCTACGACCAGGCCGGAATTGGACCTGACAACGCCGCTTGGTCCGATGTCATCTTGTCACGGTTCGCGTCATGACCCCGGAAGGATCGTCCCCATGCCAGCCAGCCAGAGCGACAAGGTCGCCCGCTTTCGTGCCCTGCACACGGCCCCGGAGGTGTTCGTCATCGCCAACGCGTGGGATGCGGGATCGGCGCGCATCCTGTCCGGTCTCGGGTTCCCGGCCCTGGCCACGTCATCCGGCGCCTCGGCCGGGGTGTTGGGGCGGCGTGACGGGGCGGTGACCCGTCAGGAAGCACTGGACCATGCCCGCGCCATCGTCGACGCGACCGATCTACCGGTGTCAGCCGATCTGGAGAAGGGGTTCGGCGACCGCCCGGAGGACGCGGCGGACACCATCCGCCTCGCCGCCGCGATCGGCCTGGCTGGCGGGTCCATCGAAGATGCGTCGGGCGATCCTGCCCGTCCGCTCTATGACCTGTCCCATGCCACGGATCGCATTGCCGCCGCGGTCGAGGCGGCACGCGCCTCGCCTCATGGCTTCGTGCTGACGGCGCGGACCGAGAACTACCTGCGCGGTAACCCCGACCTGGACGATACCATCCGTCGCCTGCTCGCGTTCGAGGCCGCGGGCGCGGAGGTCCTGATGGCACCGGGCCTGCCGGACCTGGACTGTGTGCGGGCGGTCTGCACCGCCTTGTCGCGTCCGTTCAACTTCATGGCCGGTATTCGCGGCAAGTCCTTCACCGTCGCGGCGCTGGCGGGATCTGGCGTGAAGCGCGTCAGTCTGGCGACGTCGCTGTATCGCATGGCCATGACCGGGCTGGTGACAGCGGCGCGCGAAGTAAAGAATCACGGCACCTTCGGCTACCTGGATGCATCCATGACATCAGCGGAGTCGAACGCCTTCATGCAGGGCTGATCCGCCCCGGCGCGAGGCTGCCAGGGCGAAGCTGAACAGACGGTCGCGGCCGAGGAGGAAGACGCGCCCGCCACGGGGGAAGAGCGAGGCGATTGCGGGATCGCTGACATCCAGACCGCCGGTATAGGCGCCAAACGCAGGCATCATGATGCGGTGCGGGGCGGTCACGAAGCAGGGTCGGCTGACGGTGGTGCCCCGGGCGGGGACGGCGGCTTTCGGATGGTGATGACCGACGATTTCGGGACTGTCGGATCGAGCCAGCGCCTGATGGCGGAAACTGATCGAGCCGGTCACGAATTCGGTGACCCAGTCGCCGCCCACACCCGCAGGCGGGGTGGGGTCGTGGTTGCCTTGCACCCAGATGAACCGATGTGCCTGGGTCATCGCATTCAGGCGGGCCAGTTCGCCGTGCGGCAGGCGGGTGGCTCCTTCGGCATCATGGAACGAGTCGCCCAGGGCGACGACGGTGGCCGGCTTGAAGCGGCGCAGCAGGCGGGCGAGGCCGTCCAAGGTCGCATGAGTGTCCCATGGCGGCAGCAGCATGCCCTTGCGCGCGAAGGCGGTGCCTTTTTCCAGGTGCAGGTCGGATAGCACCAGCATGCCGGTGGCGGGCCAGAACAGCGCCCCGGCGGGATCTAGCATCAGCCGTTCGCCGGCGAGATGGATGGGAGCGGCGGTCATGCGAAAAGATCGCGCTGCATGGGCACTCGCGTTCGTTTCACCCGAACCGGTTCCGGCTCCGCCTCTCCAATCGCCTCGGCGATGATCGCCTCCGCCTCAGCCAGCAGGGCGTCTTCATTCGCGTCGCTGCGCACACTTTCCCGCCCGATTTCCAGCAGCACCGGCACAGCGAGTGGTGAAACTCGGGACAACACCATATGCACGATCCGTCCCTTCACCCGCGTCAGCATCCCGGAGACTCGGCCAAGATCGATCAACCCGCTCGCCGCATCGTCGCGGGTGGCGCGCAGCAGAATATGGTCGGGCTGGTGGCGGCGCAGCACGTCATAGATCAGGTCGCTGTTCACCGTCACCTGCCGCCGCGTCTTCTCCGCGCCCGGCAGGTTCTTCTGGATGAGCCCGGCGATCACCGCGACATTCCGGAAAGTCCGTTTCAGCATGGAGCTGTCGGCCATCCAGGCTTCCAAATCGTCGCCCAGCATGTCCTGATCGAACAGCGACGCCACATCCATCGGCTGATACGCCGACCAGATTCCCAGCACGTAATCCGTCGCGACGAAGCCCAGCGGCCCGAAGCCCGCACGCTCCATGCGCCGTGTCAGGAGCATGCCCAAGGTCTGGTGCGCGTTGCGGCCCTCGAAGCAATAGGCAACCAGATACCAGCGGTCGCCCCGAGGGAAGGTTTCCACCAGCAGATCGCCGCGGCCGGGCAGGCGGGAGACACTCCGTTGCAGACGCAACCAATCCCGCACCTGCTCGGGAAACAGGTCCCAGCTGGATCGATCCTGCAAGAGCGCCCGAACCCGGTCGGCCAGGTTGGTGGTCAGCGGCAAGCGACCGCCGGCATAGGCGGGCACCATCGGCTCCCCGGTGCCACCCTCGGCGCATTCCACCGCCATTTCGTGCAGACGCAGAAAACGCAGCAGGCGGCCGGCGAATATGAACGTGTCGCCGGGGCGGAGCAGATTGACGAAATATTCCTCGATTTCGCCCAGAACAGGTCCGATGCGCCGCTTACCGACCAGGCGCACTTTCAGCAGCGGTGCTTCCACGATGGTGCCGATATTCATGCGGTGCTGCGCGGCAATGCGGTTGCCGCGGACGTGCATCCGGCCCTCGCTGTCGCGGAACAGTTTTTTCCATTGGTCGTAGGCGGCCAGGGCGTAACCGCCGTCCTCCACGAAGCGCAGCACGTCGTCGAAGTCGCGCCTCGGCAGGTCCGCGTAGGGTGCCGCCTGCCGCACTTCTGCGAATACGTCGTCGGGCAGGAACGGCGCCGAACAGGCCAGCCCCAGCAGATGTTGCGCCAGCACGTCCAGACCGCCGGGGCGAGGTGGATCGCCGTCCAACTCCCCGGCCTGGACCCCCAACATGGCGGCCTCGCATTCCAGGACCTCGAACCGATTGGCGGGCACCAGAATGGCGCGGGACGCCTCGTCCATGCGGTGATTGGCGCGCCCGACCCGTTGCAGCAGGCGGGAGATGCCCTTCGGCGCGCCCACCTGGATCACCTGATCCACCCCGCCCCAGTCGATCCCAAGGTCCAGGGAGGACGTCGCGACCACGGCCCGCAGCGCGCCGGCAGCCATCGCTGCCTCGACCTTTCGGCGCTGTGCGACCTCCAGGGAGCCGTGATGCAGGGCGATCGGCAGGGTCGGGTCGTTCAGCTTCCACAGCGCCTGGAACATCAGTTCCGCCTGAGCGCGGGTGTTGACGAACACGATCGTCATGCCGGCCTGGCGGATATGCGCCATCACCTTGGGCGCCGCTTCCAACCCCATATGGCCGGACCAGGACAGGCGTCCCTCCGGCAAGGTCATGGACAGGGCAGGGGGCGCGCCATCCCACACCGAAATCACCCGAGTCGCACCGACAAACGCCTGGATCGCGGCCGGATGCGCGACCGTCGCCGATAACCCGACCCGGCGGGCCTGCGGCGACAGGATACGCAGACGCGCTACGCACAGGGCCAGTTGATCGCCGCGCTTGGTGCCTGCCAGGGCATGCACCTCATCCATCATGATGCAGCGCAACTGACCGAAGAACGCCGGCGCATCGGGGGACGATATCAGCACGGCCAGGCTTTCCGGCGTCGTCAGCAGAAGGTTCGGCGGCGCCGCCTTCTGTCGGGTACGACGATTGGCCGGCGTGTCGCCGGTGCGGGATTCGATGGTGATGGCCAACCCCATCTGCTCCACCGGGCGCGTCAGATTGCGGACGATATCGGTGGCGAGCGCCTTGAGCGGGCTGACATACAGGCTGTGCAGACCCGCCCGAGGTGCCGATGCCAACTCGATCAGGCTGGGCAGGAACCCGGCCAGGGTCTTGCCGCCGCCGGTAGGCGCGATCAGCAACACGCTCTCGCCATCCCGCGCCGCATCCAGCATCGCCAACTGGTGCGCGCGCGGCGCCCAGCCCTGTTCGGCAAACCAGGCGGCGAACGGTTCCGGTAATGTTCCTGCCATGCGGTCAGGTAAGCATATCATCCAACTGTTGCGCTACCTGCTTCAGCACACCATCCCAATCGCCCCGGTGGCGCTGCCGAAACAGCCAGAATGTCGGGTACCACGCGCTGTCGTCGCGTTCGAGCAACCAGCGCCAGTCGGCCTGACTCGCCAGCAGCAGCCAGACCGGCCAGCCCATGGCGCCGGCCAGATGCGCCACCGACGTATCGACCGAGATCACCACATCCATCAGCGATATCAGCGCCGCCGTGTGGGTGAAATCCGCCAGGGTCAGGCTGTGGTCGTGCACATGAGGCAGGTTGCGCAATGCGTCCTTGTCGCTGTCGCGCACGATCGCTTGCAGGACATGGAACTCGCAATCGGATCGGGGCGTCAGCAACTGTGCGAATTGCGCCAGGGGGATGCTGCGGCGGTAGTCGTCCCGGTGCGCCGGATTGCCCGACCAGGCGACCCCGATCCGCATCGCGCGCCGAGGACCCAGGCGGGCACGCCATTCGAAGATCCGCTGCTCGGTCGCGGCCAGATAAGGGATCGGTGCAGGGATGCTGTCCAGGTCGGTGTCGAACACCATCGGCAGGCTGAGCAGTGGGCAATGCACGTCGAAATCAGGCAGCTTCCGACCTCGCTCCAGCAAATGATGCGGGCCTTGCAGTCCGGTCAGCAAGGTGCCGATTCCCGGTTGCACCTCCAGCACGACGCGGGCACCGCGATCGGCAACCAGAGGCACGTAGCGGACAAATTGGATGGTGTCGCCAAATCCCTGTTCCGCGTGCAGCAGGATGGTGCGGCCCTCGATCGGTTCGCCGGTCCACTGCGGCTGTGTGAAATGGCGCTGGAGTGGCGCGCTGACATGGGTGCGGTAGCGGGCCTCGTATTTCCGCCATGCCTCCCGGAATCGGCCGTGGCGGAGCAGCCAGATCCCGTCAGTCTCCTCGGCTTCCGCCAAGTCCGGATCGAGGGTCAGGGCTTGCCGGATATGGGTCAGGGCCTCGGCGTCGCGGCCCATTGCGAACAGGGTGGCCGCCAGATCGTTCTGCGCCGGCGCCTGGGATGGATTGATCAGCAGGGATTGGCGTAGGGCCTGCTCTGCTTCCGGGAATTGCTTGAGGGTGAATTGGAGATGGCCGAGCAGATAGAGGGCCTCGTGATTGGCGGCGTCGTTGGCGAGGGCGATTTTCAGCAGCCGGAGCGCCGGTTCCCACTGGTTGGCGCCGTAGGCATCCAAGGCCGATTGGAGCAGGGTGTTGGTGTAGGGACGATTGTCTTGCACGCCACAGCCTGTCAGCAAGCGACGGTGGTTCGGGGCGCCGGCTGGCGGGATCCCGATTGCCGCAGGCGCCGGACGCTGGGACGTATCGGGAGCCAAATGCCGGGACCCCGTCGGGACCAGGCCGGTTGTCCTGTCATTTCAACCCTGTCAGATCAATCAGTGCCCCATCCGTGAAATACGGGTCCGCTCGGCGCGCGACCTGAGAGCCGCCGAGACGCAGCTCGAGCCGTTCTTCATCCAAATGCAGCAGAGTTACGCTCCCCTCCCGCCAGTCACTCGCCTCGGGCACCAACTCTCAGTCGCGGCAGGGGTATGGCGTGAGCCGTGTCCTGACCGCGACTGTTGATCGTCAGGGCGAAAGCGTTTGGCCGCGCCCCTGGCAGTGCCCCGTGGGAGTAGTGTCCCTGGGAGTGCCGCCAGATCGCTCTCTGCTAACCGCCAGCCCCGCGCACCGACACCGCGACCGAGTCCGTGATCGTCACGCTCAACAACTGGCCGGGTTGGATCTGCTTCAAATAGGCCTGACGCTCCTTGTTGCGCACGGTCACGGTTTCAATGGAGCCGCCGCCCTGCGGCACGACGTCCAGCGTGTTGTTGGCGACGTTCACGCCTACGATCAGCATGGTCAGAGTCACCTGTCGCGCAGCCTCGGCCGCGGGCTTCGCGCCGGGTTTGGCACGGCCCGCGGCGCCGGTCACGACGACGCCTGGCTGCTTCGTCCCGGGCTTCAGCAAGGCGTAGGTCACAGCTTGTTCCAATGTCGCCACGACCTCGTCACCCGGCTTGATCTGGGCGAAATTGCGCACGGCCTCGCTGAGCTTGGTGGAGATGGTTTTGCCGTCGGCGAATCGGAGGGTGACGGTACGGGAAGCCGCATCGACCGCGACGACTTGGGCCCGCTCGGTCGCGACAAGCAGATCAGTCTCGGTGGCCATGACCGGGCCTTGTGCCTGTGCAACCGCGCCGGTCATCGCCAGCGTGGCGACCCCACCGATGGCAAGTGAAAGGCAGAGTCCGAGTGAGCGAAATCCAAGAGACCGAATCATCATCTGTATCCTGCCATGGTTTGGTTGTCGCCGCTCCTTACAGGCATCCGTCGCGCCCATGCAACCAGCCACGTCCGTCACTCGCCTGATGTCCAATTGGTGCTAACCTGAAGATCCGTGCCTTCAGGTGATCGGGCGGCGACAGGGGGGGATCTGGTATCTTGTGGCATCGACATATCATCCGGGCCATCGGGAACGCGCCGAAGCGCGTCGCCTTGCTAACCGTGGCGGTGGTCTTTTGTCCGCTGCTGGTGCACGCCGAAACCTTGGTTGCCCTCGGCAGCCATTCGGTGGAGGCGCGCCAGATGTTCGCGCTGCTGTTCCTGATGCTGGGGCCGATCAAGGTCCTGATGCCGTTCGTCAACATGACCAAGGGCGCGGCGCCGGAGTTTCGCCGTCAACTGGCCACGCGTGCGATCCTCTACTCGGCCGCCGCTCTGGGCGTGGCTGGGCTGATCGGCGAGCACGTCCTGGAGAATTTCGCCGTGCCGGTCCCGGTTCTGGCCCTCACCGGAGGG
>Ga0209514_10007516_pt1 | contig 12829 bp, 13 predicted proteins | sample Subgrocontami58m_FD_187452 | JGI IMG/M metagenome (GOLD analysis project Ga0209514, IMG submission 187452) | Subsurface groundwater microbial communities from S. Glens Falls, New York, USA - GMW37 contaminated, 5.8 m (SPAdes) (version 3) | ecosystem: Environmental > Aquatic > Deep subsurface >...
GGCCGCTTTTGCCGACCTGGCGCGTCTTTGGCAGCCACCCGGCGTCCGTCACCGGGCGGGAAGCCGATACCGCCGTGCCCAGCGCCTCGGCCAGTTCCTGCGCCAGTTCGATGTTCTCCTGCCCGCCGATGCCGCGCCCTATGGACACCAGAATCGGCTGCTGGGTGATGTCCACATCGCCGCCCTGCGGCTCGATCATGCGGACGAATTTGACTTGCAAGTCGGCAAGGGGAACGGGCGAGGCAATTTGCTCCAGGGCAGGCGCGAGACCTGCCCCTACACGCCCGGCGTCGGCGGGGAATGCGCCGGCGAGGCACGACACGATGCACGCCTCACCACCGGGCACGGCCTCGGCCTGAATTTTGCCGCCGTAGATTTGCGAGGTCGCCACCAGCGCCCCGCCCTCGGCAGCCAGCCCATTGACGTAGGCCATCAACGGCAGGCCGGTGGTGACAGACAACGCGGCGGCGAGATCCATTCCCATCGACGTGTTGCCCACCATCACCAAGCGCGGCGCGCGATCCTTGATGAGCGCCGCGAGCACACGACCATACGCCTGGGGGTTGAACTCGGCCAGCGCCGGGTCGTCCACATACAGAACCGAGTCCGCGCCGAGGGATTCGGCCAGCGATTTGACTCCGCGGCCCAACACGACGGCGACCGCTTTGCCGCCCAACGCGGCAGCGAGCTGCCTGCCCTTGCCGGTCATTTCAAACGAGATGTCCGAGACTTTGCCTTTGAGATGCTCGGCGAGGATGAAAACGTCGTGGGTCATGTTGTCTCACGTGGTGCGTGAAGCGTGATACGTGATCTCATGCGTCACGCATCACGTTTTACGCTTCACGGCTATCAGCCTTTCAACAAACCTTTCTCTTTGATCAACGCCGCAATCTTCTCCGCCACTTCCTCCGGGCCGCCTTCCCACATCTCGGCATGTCCCGCCGACTGCGGCTTGAACATCCGGCGGACGGCCGACCCGGCGCCCGCTGCCTCGCCCCCCGCAATCTCGTCAATCTTTGCCGTCTTGGCGATCTGCCTGACTTTGCTCACGGGCGCGTAGCGCGGTGGCTGGTGCGCTGCCTGCACCCCGACCACCATGGGCAGCGACACTTCGAACTCGCCCATCAACCCGCCCGCATACTCTTTGTGAACCATGGCTTTGCCGTCTTTGACGGCGACTCCGGTGACCACTCCGACGTAGGGCAGCCCGAGGTGCGTGGCGATCATCGGGCCGATTTGCCCGTCGCGGTCGTCGGCGGCCTGCACGCCGGTCAGCACCAAGTCGGGCGACAGGCCTTTGATCGCGTCGGCGAGGAGTTTGGCCTGGGTGTGCGAGTCGGTGCCGCGCGGAAAGTCGCCCGTGATCTTGGCCGCCTTATCGGCCCCTTTGGCAAGGGCCGCGTGCAACGCGCCATCGAGTTCGCCCGTGGTGTCCACGCCGATGACGGTCACCGTGCCGCCCGCAGCTTCCTTCGCCAGCACGGCCTCTTCAATCGCGTGCTCGTCGAACTCGTTGAGGACGTATTGGAGTGCGTCGTGGTCGAGGTTAGTGCCCTCGCCGTTGATCTCCAATTCGTCGGTGAGGTTGGGGATTTGTTTGATTGGGACAACGATGTTCATGGGTTCCAGTCGTCAGTTGCCAGTAGTCAGTAGTCAGATCAAGCGTCTGGCTACTGGCTTCTGACTACTCCTTCATTGATTCATCCAGCAGTTCCAATATGTCCCGTACCATCAACTTATCGTTGCCGGTGGACTTGGCCGCGTCCTCAAAGCGCGAGACCTCGAAGGGGCAGCACACGGCCAACACCTCCGCGCCGTACTCGGCGGCCTCGCGCACGCGCCGCTCGGAGAGGCGCATCGTCGTATGCTCTTTGGTGAAGGAGTCCAGCCACATGCCGCCGCCCCCGCCGCCGCAGCAGTAGCCATTCTCGCGGCAGCGGCCCATTTCCACCAGTTCAATGCCGGGGATGGCGCGGAGCAGTTCACGCGGGGCATCGTATTCGCCGTTGTGCCGACCGAGGTAGCACGGGTCGTGAAAGGTCACTTTGAGGTTGATGGGCTTCTTTAACATCGGCTTCAGCCGGTCGAGATGCTCGACGAGGAAACGGGTGTAATGAGCCACTTTGAAATCCGCGCCGTACTTGGGATACTCATTCTTGAAGGCGTTGAACTCGTGCGGGCCGGTGACGACCATGCGGTTGAACTCGTATTTGCCGAAGGTGGCGATGTTCTGCTCGGCCAGCATCTCGAACAGGCCTTTTTCGCCTGCCAGCCGCTGCGAGTCGCCATCGTCTTTTTCCTCAATGCCGAGGATGCCGAAGTCAATGCCCAGGGCGTTGAAGATGCGCGCGGCGGCGCGGGCGGCGTCCATCCCGCGCGGGTGGTAGGAGGGATACGAGCCGACGTACCACAAAATGTCCACCGGGCGTTTGAGGTCTTTGATGATCGGCACCGGCACACCCGCGGCCTTAGCCCAGTCGGCGCGTTTGCGCTGAGGCTGACCGAGCGGGTTGCCATGCTTGGCGGTGTCTTCAAACGCCTTCTGCAATTCGGGCGGCACGGCGCCCGTGAGCACGGCCTGCTCGCGCACCGCGGGCATAATCTGGATCATGTTCACTTCTTTTGGGCAGACGCGCAGGCAGTTCATGCAAGTGGTGCACAGCCACAAATCGGACGAAGTGAAGAGGTCGACGCCGATTTGCGTCTTGCGGTGGATTTTGCGCGGGCTGTAGTCGCCGACGATGTCTATCGGGCAGACGGCGGTGCATTTGGCGCAGCCGTAGCACCAGCCGAGCGACTCGCCGCCGGGCAGGTTCGTGACTTTTTCCAAATTGTCAACGTCGTAATCCCAGATCACCCGCTGCTCGAACATCCGGTTCCAGTGGCCGGAAATGTCCATGCCCTGCACGACGAGATGCTTGTCTTCGGTGATTTTGTCTGGCTGAACTTTGTCAAGACCGACGGCCATATTCCCTCCGGATTACCGCTCCATTTTCCACACGCCCAGCAATCGCCGGGACAACTCCGGCAGTTGCGGCACAACCTTGTTGAATTCCTGAGTCATTCGCAATCTCAGCGTCGTATACATGTAAACCGCGTAGACACACGAGAGAAAAACATCAATGCCGAACGGGCTGCGGCTAGGGCCGAAGGTGGCAAACCCGGCGGCTTCGCCCGTGGCCTGCACAAACGCCAGCGCCACACCCACTTTCATATAAGTCTCGCCGCTGTTGCGCCCGTTCAAGTCATAGTCATCCTGGGTCACGAGCGGCAGCGCGCCCGTGCCCGCGCGCGGGTCCCACATCCAGCGCGTCCATAGCCAGCGCCCCTCCGGCTCGGTGAAGTGCAGCAACTCCGAAGCGAGGTCGCACAACACGTTCTCGGGAATGTCGCCGTCGTCGTGGCCGGCCAGCGGCTTGCGGGCCAGCCGCACGTCGCCCCAATAGCCGGACAGGGAATCTACAAAACCATGGAAACGGTCTTGAGTGGAAGGCGAGCCGTAGAGCAGTTCACCGAACGACGTGCGCAGTTGCTCCTCGCCCATCACGTTCAGAATGGCATCGGCCTTGCGGCGGGTGGCGAACACGCTGCGCAGGAGGGAGCGCAACTGGCCGCGCTCGAGGCCGTGCAACGTTGCGGGAGCCAGCAGCGCCCGGAAGCGCGCGCTCTTGGCTTCAAGTTCTGCCACAATGTCGCCAAGTTCGGCTCGCTCGGCCTTTTCGAGGGCCTGAGCCATGAACTCTTGGGCGGTTTCGGTGTCAACGACCTGGCCGGTGGTCAAAATTCAAACTCCAAACTTCACAACCCGAACGCCGAAGATGAAAGTGCGCTCGCGGATGTCGAACGGTGGTTTCTCAGGCATAGGCTCGCTGAAACTTCAAACTCCAAAACTCGAACTCCAAAGTGAGCGCAGCTTTGAAGTTTGAAATTTGGAGTTTGAAGTTAGGCCATCGCTCGCGCCTTCTTCGTCACCAGCGCCGCCGCCTTCATCGCCGCCGCGCCGGCCATGGACATGGTGTCGTCGAGGTCTTTGGGGCCGGCGGCCGCGCCGGCTACGAAAATGCCGGGCGCCGAAGTCGCCGTCGGGTCGAGCGCATCGTGCGGCACGTCAATGAAGTTGTACTTGTTCTGCTTGACGCCGAGAATCTTCGCCACGTCTTTCGTGCCTTTGCTCGGCTCCATGCCCACGGCCAGCACCACCACGTCCATGGGCACCTCCATCGGGCGGCCCATCGTCGTATCCTCGCCGCGCACCAGCAGCCGGTCGCCCTTGCGGATGATCTCGGTGATGATGCCTTTGACGTACTGGACGTGATACTTTTCCTGCGCCGGCCAGTAAATCTCGTTTTCCCAATAGCCGTACATGCGCATGTCAATGTAAAAGATGAACACTTTCGCGCCGGGCACTTGTTGCCGTATTTCAATGGCCTGCTTGGACGAAATGCCGCAGCATACCTTGGAGCAGTATTCGTTGCCGATCTGCCGGTCGCGCGAACCGACGCATTGGATGAAGCACACGCGCTCCGGCGGCATGTCCTTGGATGGCGTGACGAATTTGTTTTCCTTCAACATCTTCTCGGCGTCGGCCAACGTGATCACGTCGTCGTATTCGTAGTAGCCGTACATCTGCGTTTCGCGGCCCGGGTCGAAATGCTGAAAGCCCGTGGCCACGACGATTGCGCCGACGTTTACCGTTTCCCCTGCCCCGTTGCCCGCCTTGGCGAGCTTCACCCGGAAATCACCCGCGGCTCCGGAGCATTCGACCACTTCGGTGCTGAGGCGGATATCCACAGTGGGGTTGGCTCTGGCGGCAGCTATCAGTTCGTTCATGGCCTCTTCCGCCGAACGAAAGCCGTGCGTCAGGGCAGCGTAATGTTCGGCGATGGGGATGCCGCCGAGCGCGTCGCGTTTCTCGACGAGGATGGCTTTCTGGCCAAGGTCGCCAATGAGCCGGGCCGCTTCCAGTCCGGCCGGGCCGCCGCCGATGATGAGAGTGGTATCTGATGTCATAATCCCTCCGGAGAAAATTCAAGCTCCAAATTGGGAGTTTGAGGTTTGAAATTTGGAGTTCACCCAACGTCTTCCCAAGTCAAATACTCTTTCTTACCGCTTTTCAATTCCTTCAAGTCCTCTTGAAATTCCGCCCAGGCTTTTTCGTGATCGATGCCCATCTTCTCGAGCAGCGGGCGGTATTCGGTCGAATGCCAATGCAGTTGGCACACGCGATACGGATGCGCGCCCATTGCCAGGGCCGCAAACTGGGCATCGGACATGACCGGCACGCCGACATCGAGGCCGTGCGCCGCGCCGACGAATTGGCTCTTGTCGAGCGTGGTCACGCAGCCGGTATCGTGCGTGATCACCACGTCCGGGTTGGCTTCCTGTTTCATCACCTGAATCTTGCGACGCGTGGCAAACGAGCGTGTGAAGTCGCGTTGGACAAGGATATGCCGGAAGCCAAAGCCGCAGCAATCGAACCACGTGGAATAGTCGCGCACCTGCGCCCCCAGGGCCACAATGAGCGCCGACACGGTGGCCGTGCGTTGGCCGCCGTAAATGTCGGGGTCGTAGATCGCGTCTTCCTGCACCAGTTTGTAGTAGTGGCAGGCCGGATGGACGGTGACCGCAAGGTTGGAAAAGTCGCGCGTCTGGAGAGCAGCGATGCGGTCGCGCACGGCATGCACCCATTCGGAATAGTGCACGATCTCCTCCGGCATCACGAGCGGCTTGCCCAGTTTCTTCATCACGTCGCGGACCTGATGCCGCATCTCGGCATGATGCATCATCTCCTCGCGCACTTCTTTGTAGTGGCCGTACGACGTGCCGCAGTGGATGAGGGGAAAGTAACCGGTCTCGTACGCCGCCGCGAAGTTGCGCATGGCCACCCCGGCCTGCGCCGGCGCGTTGGAGGTGGCCGAGGCGTAATAGTTCCACGCCGTGCAGGAGGTCTGGTCGGTCGGATCAATGTATTTGAAGTTCAGCTTGCGGTTGAGCCAGAAGATCGCCGTTGAGTAGCCGGGGATGTGGCCGCACTGCCCGCACGATTTGTGATGCCACGTGAGCTCGAGGGGAATCTTCTTCTTGCGCCCGAACTTGGTCATCACCTCCACGTACGGCTCCGGGACGCGCTGGACGATCCACTCGCCTTCGGCTTCCAACTCAAAGAGATGATCGTGGAAATCCTCGGGCGCGTATTCGGCCTGGCGCTCGAAGCTGCGCGACGATTTGGTGTTGACGGCATTGTAGGGGATAAAATCAGCGGTCGCTGTCATGTCTGTGCCTCCGTTGGCAAACTTCAAACTCCAAACCGCAAACCTCAAAGTTGGAGGTTTGCGGTTTGAATTTTTGAATTTGAAGATTTACACTTCGTACCCTGCCTCTTCCAGCTTCTCTTCCATCACATCGTTCAGGATCATGTGCAGCCCTTCGTCCACTTCGGCGATCATGTCCATCACGCCGGTGTGGTGCCAGATGAGATACAACTCGATGATGGTTTTGTCGTCCACCTGCCAGCCGGTGGACGTGGTGTGCAGGGTTTCGGGAGGCAGCGCCCGCCGCCACACGTCGAGGTCGGCGGACACGGCGCGCACCTGCGGTCCCCAATCGGGGAAGGCATCGGGCTGGAGCATGTCGGGCGACACCTGCGTGCCGGTGCCCATGATCTTGTAAATAATCCGCGAATAGCCTTCGAGGGCCTGCTTGGCCGACTTGAGGCCGTTCTTCACCGACACTTCGCGCAGAACGGTGATGATGCCGCCGGGCGAGTTCTGGCGCGGGCAGCGATTGCACGAAAAGCACTGCGAGCAGTTCCACACATCGTCGTTCATCTGCTCGAAGATAAGCTCAACGTCTTCGCGCGCGGCGGCCTGGGCAATTTTACGCGGCGAGAAATCGTAGAACCGGGCCGACGGGCAGGCCGCCACGCAGATGCCGCACTCGTAGCAGCCGTACAGGTACGTCGGGAAGCGGGGGTCGGCCTTCACTTGCTCCCACAGGCGCGATTTCTCCTCGTAGGAAACATCAGGGTATTTGTCGGCGAAAAGTCCCATGTTATCTCCAAGGCCATTGAATCGCTGAGACGCTGGTTGAACTGAGCACGCTGACGGTTTATTGATCAGCGTATCCAGCGCCCTCAGGGATTCAGTGATTCAGAACGCAATGACCGCATCCGCATTCAGCGCCATATCGTTGAAGGCCGCGCCGCCGATCATCTCCACGCCGTCAATCAAGTCTTCAAACTTGAGCGCGTGCAAATCGAGCGAGGGCTGGCACACATACAGCTTGACGCCGATTTCCTGAGCCTGTTTGATGAAGAAGGCCAGCTCCCGCCCGCCGCCGCCCTTCTTCGGCACGATCAGCTTCTCCGGCACGCCCTTTTCCAGCAGCGTCGGGCCGTTCATAGTGAAGTAAATGCCCACTTCGGCGTCCATGGCTGCGCCGGCTGCCGCAAGATAGAACGGGGTGGCCGACCGCTCCGGCATATCTACGCCGTGCGTTTGAACGTACAGGATTTTTTTAACGTCGTCATCCACAATAGTTTCTCCGGCCAAGTGGCGAACTGAATCCAGGGGGCTCGTTTGAGTTCCCTTGTTTCCCCGAGTCCGTTTGGCGCAGACTCAGGGAGTCGACAAACAATCGATGCGGTGCAAGCCGGCCGCTAGACGAAGAGTTGCACTTCGGCGTCGGCGGCGTAATCGAGAAACATGCCGGCGCCTCCCACCGTGCATTCCGGAATGAAGTCTTCTTTCTGGAAGCCGAAGACGCTCATCGTCATCTGACAGGCAATCATGTTGACTCCGGCCTCGACGCACATGGCGCGCATTTCCGGCACCGAGGCCACACCCTTGTCGTGGAATAGCTTCTTCATCATGCCCGTGGCCATGGCGTTGAAGCCGGGGGTAGACATCATGGCGGTCGGGATGGGCCAGTCAATCTTCTGGAAAGCTTCAGGCCCAAACGGCATCGTCATCGGCATGGCCGGGTTGCCCAGCGGCGTCACTTCGGCTTTGATATCTTTCAACAACAGGGTCAGGCCGTAGAACGTGTGGAATATGGCAACGTCCCAGCCCATGGCTGCACCGGCGCTGGCAAGGATGAGGGGCGGGTAGGCCCAGTCGAGCGTGCCTTTGCTGGCGATAATCGCCAGTCGTTTAGGGGCTTTCGGATCAGATTTGGACATCGGTATCTCCAGTTGCTTATCGCATTGGGCAATCGCCTGTGGCGGGGCAATTGGGCGGCGACTTGTGATAAGCGATGGGCTATTTCAGCTTGCGGAAATAGAAAATATACTGCTTGCCTTCTTGATGCGAGTCCAGCAATTCGTTGCCGGTTTGCCGCGCCCATGCAACCATATCAGGCGGCGCCCCAGGGTCGGTGGAAACCATCTTCAACACCTGCCCGACCTGCATCTCTTTGATCGCTTTTGATGTTTTGATCACCGGAACGGGGCAAAGCATTCCGCTGCAGTCGAGAAGCTTGTCTTCTTGAAGGGTGGTCATATTTTGTATCCTCCCGCGAGACGAGTTGGCAACCCCTCTCGCCTAGACAAAAGCGCGCCCCAGACCCAAAGGCCCGGCAGCGCGCTAGGTTAACTCACCGGCCAATGCCGTGCGCTCTTCCAGAATCCCGGCTAGCATTTCGCGCAGCAGGTTGAGCGCCTGGATGACTCGCTTGTCGGCCAGCGTATAGTAGATGTTCGTCCCGTCGCGCTCGGCCTTCACCATTCTCCGGTCGCGTAACACCTTCAAGTGCCGCGACACGGTGGGTTGGCTGATGGCCAGATTCTCTGCCAACTCGCCCACGTTCCGCGGGCCTTCGCGCAACTCGTACAGGATCAGAATCCGGTTCGGGTCGGAGAGGGCATGGCAAATTTCGGCATGGAGCTGGTAGACTTCGCGCCGAAGAGTGGTTTGCACGGGGATGGGGCCTCTAGCTAAATATATGTTTGTACGAATAAACGAATAGACAAGCGTATTGTAGTCTTATCGTCAGCCCGCCCAATCACCCGGACGGGTGATTAATTCTATTGGGATTGATCAATGGATTTCTTCCCTAACTGGGCGAGGGCGGGCGTCATTCCAGCGCAATAAGCCCCATTTTCAGGGCGGCCATCACTGCCTGGGTACGGTTGGGTTGGTGAAGCTTGGAGAGGATATTCTTGACGTGCGAACGGACGGTTTCCTCGGAGATGAAAAGCTTATGGCCTATTTCTTTATAGGTGGCCGCCGTAGCCAACCAGCGCAGCACATCCATCTCTCGCGAGGAAAGCGAGATGGAAGCCGGATCGAGACCGTGTGGAATTAGAGCAACGTGCCCGAGCAAAGCGTCGGTCACGGCAGGATGGATATATCGCTTGCCGGATGCGACCGTGCGAATGGCGTAAGTCAACTCGCCCGGGCTGATGTCTTTTATGGCGTAGCCGTCAACCAGCTCCAGCATATCCAGGATCGTGGCATCAATTTCCGCGCCACTGAGCACAAGCACCCGCGAGTGGGGGCACAGGGCGCGCACCTGCCGGGCCGCCGCAAACCCGCTCACCACGGGCATCTTTAAATCGAACAGGCACACGTCGGGGCACAGCTTGCGCACCTGTTCAACGGCCGCCGCGCCATCGTTCGCCTCACCCACGACCTCGAAGCCAGGCTCAAGGCGCAGTACCATGGCCAACCCGCGCCGGACGATTTCATGATCGTCCGCAATCAATATCTTAATCGCGTGACTTGTCATCGCTTTTGCTGAATACGGGGATAGTGACGAGGACCTTCGACCCGCTGTTGAGCGCCGAGAGGATCTCCGTAGTTCCGTTCAAAGACTGGACCCGGTCGGCAATGCCGCGCAAGCCAAAATGTTCGCGACTGAATTCGCGGGCCAGCGCCATCTGCGGATCAAATCCCTGGCCGTTGTCGCTCACTGCCAGCATGGCCTGATCGGCGGTCACTTCGACGCACACCCGCGCCTGAGTGGCTCCGGCATGCCGCACCACGTTGGTGATGGCTTCCTGCGCGATGCGGTACAGGCTGCGTTTGGCCCGCGCCGGGACCGCCCCAAAATCGCCGCGCACGGTGATGTCGGCCTCCAACGGGTTGGCCCGACAGGCCTCAGTCACGTATCGGCGAAGGTCGTTGCTGAATTGCAGGGCCGTCAGTTCCGAAGGCCAGATGTCCAGAATGGACTGGCGCACCTCTTCACGAGTGGCCTGAGCGAGGCTCAACAAATGCGCCAGCTCCTCTTTTACGGTCGAGGGACTCTCCGGCAGGAGCTTGACGCAGGCATCCAGCGAGTAGGTGATGCCGAAGAGTGATTGTGAAACCGTGTCGTGGATTTCGCGCGCAATGCGAACGCGCTCATCTTGCACGGCCAGGCGCTGCGCCCGGTCGATGCACAACAAGGTCGTGCCCACAGCCACGGAAGCCTGACTGGCAACAGCCTGCAGCGAGCTTTGGCGGGCGGGGTCCACGGCCTCCGAGGCGTCCACCAGCAACACGCCCACGGGGTGCTCGCGCAGCAACATGGGGAAGATGTGATAGGGTCCCGGACCCAGGCTGTTATTGATCGGTTCATCCAACGTGAACTGGCCCACGCATGATAACCGCGCCCGGCCGTTGAGCAACGCCTCAGCGATCACGCCCGCTCCGGCAGCCAGCGGCACCCGCGCCGGATGCGGCAGGCCGCCCGCGAAGACGGGTTTGCCGCCGTGGGCCTTGCCCAGCCAGGATGTCATCACCGGGTCGTTCTGATCCACCAGCGCAACAACAGCTTGCGAGAAGCCGAGATCGCCGGTGATGGCCTCCAGCACACGCTCTTCCACTTCATTTACGTCTGCGGCGCTTTGCAACGAAAGCGTGAGTTGGTGGATGATTTCGAGATCGCGATGGGCGCGGGCCAGATCGTCGCGCGCCGTGCGCAGCCGCCCCAACAGAACGGGCTGATAACCAAACACCCCGGCGATAATGAAGTACCCCGCGCATTGGGTGGTGACCATGAGCCAATCGGGCGTGGGGCGGAAAGGCCACAGGCTGGCAACGAAGAGGCCGCTCAAAGTGCCGGCGGCGAGCAGCGCCCCCGGCACTTGGAAGAAGAACGCTGCGGCCAAGAGCGGGCTGAAACTATAAAGCGTATAGGGGCTGCGCGTGTAGCCGGTGGCCGCCAGCAGCACGGCGTTGAATATGAGATCAACCGCCAGCACGTGCGGCCAGCGCTGAACGACGCGATTAAGTTGCGCCGGGCGGAGAGTGATGAGTAAATTACTGGCGACCGCCGCCAGAAAGATGAGGGACTGGCGAGGGGCCGGGCCTGAACCTCCAATAATGAGGAAGAACAACGGCAACACCAGCCCCGCCCAACGGTAGAGCACCAACAACCGGAATATCGGCTGGAAACGTGCGCTATCGTCGGCGGGTTGCGAGTTGGGTAGATGCATTTGTGAAGGCCTGTGGCGATTATTGCACTCTAGGCTATGGCTGTCAACGGAAATGCGCCGACGGGTCAGGGCCTTTCCAAAGTCAGAGATCGTGGGAGAGTGGCAGTGCTGTTAGCTGATTTTTGGAGCGGATTGAACGGATTCCGCCGCGCAGCATCCGTTCAACGCGAAGCGGTTCTCGTAATCCGTTGACAGCGACTTTGGAAAAGCCCTGGCCGACGGGTGTATTTCTCTGGAGAGAGGAGTAAAATAAAGGCAGTTTGTGCAACTATTGGTGGGGCAGCGGGAGCGCCGCAAGATAGGAGAGGGAAGCTATGAAGACAGTTTACTTTGTTGGGCGCGGGAGAGGGTTCCGTGGGTACGGAGGGGGCTGGCGCCGACCCAAGATGGGCCGCCGCGGGGCGTTCATGGGCCTCGGCTGCTTGCTGCCCATCCTGTGCCTGGGCGCCGCCGTGGTTGCCTACCTGCTGTTGTCCGGCGGGCGCAGATTGGGGCCGTTCGGAAGCCCCGCCTCCGGCGGATTCAGTCAACGGCAGACACTCGCAACGAGTGCGCTCGAGGAGAGAGTTGCTTTCGCTGAGGCTGAAGCCGGAGCCAAAGTGGCAAGTCCGGCGTCGGCCCGGATGTTGGCCAAAGCCCCCGCCCCGGGGCAAGATGGGGTGCGGCCTGCCGTGGTGAGAGCCTGGCGCAGGCGATAGATGCCGGAGCGGAGAGAGTGGCGGGCGCCAGCGGGCGGCGATTCGCTCCACAATAGAGTCGTGAGGAGATCGCGAGTGTGCGATTGTCCGGTGGCCGCCAAATAGAAGGGGAGCGCGCGGGCCTTGAGATGATTCAAGACGAGGGGCAGTCCCGCCACCCGAATTTCGGGCGCGCCCAGCAGGCGAATAGTTAAGCGAGGCGCGCTATCGCTCATCGGACGCTACCCGCCGCATCAAGCCCCTCACAAAGCCAAACTCATCCTCATTGACGGCATGGCCCATATTCGGATACAGCCGCTCCGTGACCTCGCCGCCCAAACGCCTGAGCACCTCGGCGGTGTGATCCACCCGCTCTTTGGGGATGTGGAAATCCGCGTCGCTGCATCCGAGAAAAACGGGCGTGCCGGCGAGCGAACCGGGATAATCGCGCGGCGTGCCGTCGGGGCCGATGAGGCCGTCGCTGAGGCCAACGACTGCGCCATAGCGTTGGGCGTGGCGGGCCGCAAATTCGAGCGTGAGGCAAGCGCCCTGCGAAAAGCCCAGCAGCATCGTGCGCCGGGGTGGAATGTCGGCTTGCGCAACCCGCGCGAGCGCCTCCTCCACGACCGCGAGCGCAGAGGACAGCCACGGTTCGTTTGCGGCGACAGGTTCGAGAAAGCGATTGGGATACCAGGTGTTGTTGGCGGCTTGCGGGGCGAGGTAGACAAAACCG
>Ga0209514_10007521_pt1 | contig 12824 bp, 14 predicted proteins | sample Subgrocontami58m_FD_187452 | JGI IMG/M metagenome (GOLD analysis project Ga0209514, IMG submission 187452) | Subsurface groundwater microbial communities from S. Glens Falls, New York, USA - GMW37 contaminated, 5.8 m (SPAdes) (version 3) | ecosystem: Environmental > Aquatic > Deep subsurface >...
GTGGCTATACCCTGTTCCTTAGTATATATAATATCGTGGAAATCCATCGTTCCCCCTCCGAAAGCAAGTCTGTATATGGCGTAGATTTTACTCCCGGCTACCAGCTTTGTCCAGTGTAGACTCTTTCGCCGAAAATAGCATCCAACAATTCCCTCTCCATCGAGGACTGAAGTGAGGGTGACAAACAATGACGTTGCTAAAAATTCCCCTCTCTCTAAATCTCTCCCCATAGGGGCGAGAGGTTTTATATGCTATTTTCATCCTTCGCGGTGTCCCGATTCGTCAGGACATGACTAATTCTTTTGAAAATAGAGCGCCATAAAATAAAGTTGACGGCCCATTGTCCATCTGATAGATTAGGTGAGATGTTCTCCAGACTCATCATTAAACTCCATCAGTTACACTACGCTTGGATAATCCTCGCTGCAGTAATTGTAATAAACACACTCAGTAGCGGCGTCAGGCTTTCATTCGGTGTATTTATTGATCCCCTGGAGGCGCAGTTCGGCTGGAGCCGTGGAGCCATTTCATTTGCCTACACCATAACTTTCTTAGCCGCACTACCGGCTACTGTACTCGTCGGAAGACTGGGGGATATTGTTGGAGTCCGGCGGCTGGTTAGTCTGGCGGCTATTACTACAGCAATAGGTTTGATACTGACTGCTTTTATCTCCCGGCTTTGGCATTTCTACATTTTTTACGGAGTGATTGTTGGTGGTTTAGGAACAGCCCTCTATCAGGTACTAATGCCGGTAACAATCACCAAGTGGTTCGACAAGAAGCTCGGATTAGCTATGGGCATTATGTGGACATCTCTCAGCATAGGCCCTATAGTATTTTCTCCGTTAATACGATGGCTATTAGAAAATAAAGGTTGGAAACCCACATTAATCGGTTTGGGATTGGGATTAGGTATTGGCCTTACTGTCATGTCCTTTTTTTTGCGAGGCAATCCGAAGGAAAAAGGATTAAAGCCGTATGGCGCAAGTGTTGAAGAGATAAAAGAAAAGACTCCTGCATCCACACCATCACAAAAATCCCCATCGTTGTCATTTAGCCAGGTCAGGCGTCAGCCTGTATTTTGGGCCTTGATCTTCACTCATTTTCTAGGGTGTGTCAGCCATTCCATCCCTCTAGCCCACGTAGTATCTATGGCAACAGGCACCGGGATACCGGGGGTTACCGCAGCAGGCCTCCTCAGCGCATTATCCGCCTCGGCTTTAGGCAGCCGATTCTTTATGTCGATTCTATCTGAGAGAGGTGGTAGCCGTATAACTCTGGGGTTGGCCTTTTTATTTCAGGGAACGCCTTTACTAATTCTCCTGTGGTTCAATCAATTGTGGGGCTTTTATCTGTTTGCCATACTATTCGGGATTGGGTTCGGCGGCGAGATGGTAGGTTATCCTATTTTCAACCGGCAGTTGTATGGTATCAATGCGCCGCTGAGCCTCATTTATTCGTTTGAGATGATAGGCGCTTTATTGGGGATGGCTCTTGGGGGTTGGGTGGGTGGTTATCTATACGATGTCTCCGGTAATTACACGTGGACAATAATTACCGCTGTTATTGCCAGTTATATAGGGCTGGCTTTTGTGACATTGCTACCACGGCACCGCTCCCAAATTTCTCAGTCACCTGTTGCATGATGCGATTCGATAAAACAATTATGGATTAACGCTGCTTATTTATGACATAAATTGCCGGTTATCATCATGTTTGAATTCCATGTTCCTTCCGAGTCTGTCGGCCAACCATTTTTAGACTAAATATTTTATATGTTCTGTCGCAGCTTATTTCCTTAGCCCCTCCCTTCAGGTTGCGTTGGAAATTTCATGGTGCTATAATTTGCCATATTCTATCGAATAGAAATCAGGAGACTTATAATGGCCAGAGGCAAGATTGTAATAAATGAGGATTTCTGCCGTGGTTGTAGACTCTGTGAACACTTCTGCAAGCAGGGGTGTATTGAAATCCCTAGAGATAGGTTTAGCCCCCAGGGGTATCTGCTCCCTGTTTTCGCCCACCCCGAAAAATGTAATGCCTGCGGTATCTGTGGCTGGATGTGCCCCCATTTCTCTATCGAGGTGTATAAATTAGTGGAGAAGAAAGACAAAGTCGCCGCTTAACCCGTGATACAAATACAGGGAAGATATGCGGAGAATTGCTCTGTCACTCTATTTTGTTTAACTTAGAAAGGAAACCCCAATGGTTGAGCGGATTTTAGTTCAGGGGAATGAGGCCATTTGCCTGGGGGCCGCCAGCGCCGGTTGCCATGCTTTCTTCGGCTATCCTATAACCCCGCAGAATGAGATCACCGAATGGTTTGCCAGAGAGTTGCCCAAACGAGGAGGCGTGTTCGTTCAGTCTCAATCGGAGACCGGCTCTATAAATATGCTTTTCGGTGGAGCAGCTACCGGCAGGCGGGTAATGACCTCTACATCCAGCCCGGGTTGGTCGTTAATGCAGGAGGGGTTCTCCTGCCTGGCCAATGCCGAGTTACCCTGTGTGGTAGTTCTGGTGCAACGCGCCGGCCCAGGACAGGGGACCACCCGCCACGGCCAGACCGATTATACCTCGGCAACTCATGGGGGTGGGCATGGCGGCTATAAAAACATCGTTCTTGCCGCTGCCACCGTGCCTGAAAATTACGAGTTTGTCCAACAGGCTTTCCATTTAGCCGATAAGTATCGGAATCCTGTAATTGTCCTCACGGATGCTATCATAGGCCAGATGGCTGAACCTCTGGAGCTTAAGGCTCTGGATTTTGGCTCTCTGCCTCCAAAGGATTGGGCGCTTGGCGGCAAGAAACGCCATGCCGATGGCCAGCGCCGCATCATATCCTGCGGACAGGGACAGGTGCCCATCGAACCTTATACACAATACCTTTACCTGATGCAAGAACTGGATAAGAAATTCAAAGCTATCCAGGCCAGCGAAGTCAAATATGAAACATACAAGACTGAGGATGCTGAGTTAGCTATCGTAGCCTATGGCTCGATGGCCAGGGTCTCAAAAGAAGCTGTCAATGCAGCCAGGGAGCAGGGTTTGAAGGTCGGCCTGCTGCGCCCGATTACGCTATGGCCATTTCCACTTCAAGCCGTGAAAGACCTGGCTTCGAATGGTATGAAAATATTGGTAGTTGAGGATAGCCTGGGGCAGATGGTTGAAGATGTGAAATTGGGTGTAGAAGGAAAGGGGCCGGTGCATTTCCTGGGTATGCTGGCCCGTCACAACCCAACCGATGGCGGAATGATACTGCCCGGACGTATTCTACAGGAGATTAAGTCACTCCTTCTGTAAACTCAGAATATATTCTCTAAGGGAGCATGTTAATTATGGTTGAAACACAGGAAAAAATCTGGGTATCCGGCAGTCCGAGATTATGGTTCCGTCATAAGTCCGGGGCACGCCAGTGTCCCGGTTGCCATCATCCTATTACCGAGAGACTCATCGCCGAGGTGGTTGATGAGATGGGCCTGGAAAATGACATTGTCCTGGTGACCGGCATCGGCTGTACCAGCCGCGCTGCCGGCATGTTCAAATTTGATGCAGTCTTATCAGCCCATGGCCGCCCGCCGGATGTAGCTACAGCTATAAAACGTACCCTCGACGGGGAGCCTATCGTTCTTACCTTGCAGGGGGATGGCGATTGTATCTCGATTGGTGCTGGTCCTTTTTTTAATGCAGTGGCCCGGGCCGAAAAAATTACCGTTATCATGGCTAACAACGCCAACTACGGGACCACCGGCGGCCAGATGGCGCCTACGACTTTGTTAGGACAGATAACCAGCACCACCCCCGAAGGGCGCACCCCGCATTTCGGGTATCCCATGCATGTTCCGGAGATGATTGCACCTTTGAAGGGTGTAGCCTATGCGGCACGCGGTTCAGTCCACACTCCAGCAAATTATCAAAGGACTAAGAAATACCTTAAGACGGCGCTCCAGAAACAGATAGATAAGGTGGGCTTCAGTTTCCTGGAGATTCTATCTGCCTGCCCCCCTGACTGGCATCTGAATCCGGTAGACAGCCTTAAATGGATTGAGGACCGTATGATTCCAGAATTCCCCCTGGGAGAATTCAAGAATGTGGACAAAATAGAGTAGGTTTTAACCGAACGGATGTTGTATTGAGGTGAAACAATGCCCAGATATGATGTAATTATGACCGGCGTAGGCGGCAAGGGAGTCCTCACGGCTGGTCTGCTCCTGGCACAGGTAGGGATGGAACAGTATAAGAATGTCCTCTGGTTCCCCAGCTACCAGGCAGCGATGCGAGGCGGGCCGTGCGAATGTACCGTTGTCCTTTCCGATGATGATATAGCCTCTCCGATCCTATCTCAGACCCAGACGCTGATAGTCATGGATGCCACCCAGCTCAAGGACTTTCAGGACAGGGTTAAGCCCGGTGGTCTGTTGCTTACGGAAAAGGCCGGCCACAAGGAAAAGATAGGCCGCACCGATGTGAAGGTAGTGCAAATTCCCGCCGTAGAGCTGGCTATAAATATGGGCGATGGGCAGGCATCTAATCTTATCCTCCTGGGCGCCTATATACAGCTTACCGGGGCTATACCATTATCCGTTATGGAAAAAGAACTTGAGAAGAAGTTTGCTGGAAAACTGAAGGCCCTGAACCTGAATAAAATGGCGTTGAACGAGGGAGCGAAACTGGCGAGTAAGAATTGACTAACCTATGTGCAAGTAATCTGTTAAAGTTATCGGCAATTAAATAGTGCACGATTTGAAGGTCATGCTGGAGCGAAGCGAAGCATCTCAGGGGAGGGAGACAGTTGAGTGATCTCTTTCTCCTCCTAACCAGATTCTTCATCGTCCTTCTATGGGAGGACTCCTCCGGAATGACAAATTGATACTTTTTAAACTTGCACATGGGATTAACTGTAGTATTTTCATTAAGCAAGCCCTTGTGTGCGTAATTTTCAATAGTTATTGTTTAAACTTATCCAATATATCAAAATATCAAACCTCAGCATTGAACAAATTCCATTAAACATATATTTTTTTTAATATTATGCCGAACTACCCCTTGAATTTCAATGTGATTTATAATCAGGAACCATTCACATTCTTTATTGCCGTGTTATATAATGAATTCCTGTAGAGTAAGTATAAAAATAAATGCTAGCCAGACCTTACACCTTACTCGCAAGCAGATCTTTGGGAATACCTACAAACAAGGGGAAAGAAATGAAAAAGTTTATGTTTCTGCATTTTGGATTTGAAAAACCCACACCGGAAATCATGAAGGCTTGGCATGCTTGGTTTGAATCAATCTCCGATAAGCAAGTGGACCAGGGTGGGTTCATTGGTGGTCGAGAAATCTCGAAAAGTGGAACCAGGGAATTACCATGGAATATGGAATCTATTACTGGTTACAACATCATTGAGTCGGAGAGTCTTGATACTGCTGAGAAAATTGCCCGAAGCAATCCATTTATTACGAGCATTCGGATCTACGAATTGAGGTCAATGTAGACTCGTTTGTTTCTCGGATATGTTTTCTTATCAATACAACAGGAAAGCTGTGCGTCCGGAGAGGGGCCTCTTGCGGTCTAACAATGCGTTGCAGGTGACGTCTAGCCCGTTGCGCGTGCCAGCCCGCACCTTAACGCAGGAGTCAGGTATGAGAACTTAAAAAGAGGGCTATCGAAAAGAATACGATAAATTTGTATGGGAGGTGTGTATGAAGATAAATATTATTTACAAAGAGGAAAATGAATGGTTTGTTGGGCATGTGCAAGAATATCCTGACTATGAAAGTCAAGGCAAAACATTGAACGAATTAAAAGAGAATTTGCTGGATATTTATGAAGACATCACCAAGGGTTTAGTTCCGGATGCCAAGCCTTTTCACTTTACTCCCGCCAGGTGCCTACAAGGCAAACTCAGTCTGCAGGAATTAGTAGCCCGAATTCCCAAAAACTATAATCGTGAGGAAGTTGAATGGGGAGGACCAGTTGGGAGAGAGAACTGGTAAATGCCAAGCTATGTTCCCCAAAAAGGTGTTTAACATTTTTTATTTTTGATTTTTGAGTTATTTTTAGTTCCAGATTGTCCGAATCAGGAGTTCTTATGCACAAAGTCATCATGACTGCTTTCCGCTACCCCGGTTTACCCACGGATTTGGAAGCATATAAGAAACTGGGTGCCGAATTCATCCATGTCCCCTGCCAAAGTGAAACTGAAATAATATCAGCTATCCGTGAAGCCACCGCAGTTATTACCGTGATGCAGCCCTTCACCCGGAACGTTATGCAGCAGGCAAAAACTCTGCGGCTGGTAAGTGTTATCGGCATCGGGTACGAAGGCGTGGATGTGGATGCCGCTTCAGAGCTTGGTATACTGGTCTCCAACGTACCTGACTACTGCCAGGATGAGGTCTCAGACCATACTATTACCCTTATACTGGCCTGCTCCCGCAAGCTGATACGGGTTGTAGATGCAGTGCGCGCCGGCCACTGGGACTCCCTGGCGAAACCCCGAATACGCCTGGACCTTATGCCGCCGCTACCCCGGTTAAAAGCGCAGACACTCGGCCTGGTTGGTTTCGGACGGATAGCCCGTTCCGTAACGCCTAAAGCCAAAGCCTTCGGTATGAGGGTTATCGCCCATGACCCCTTTGTTCCCCAGGTGGTGGCGCAGGGACTTGATGTGGAACTGGTTAGCATAGATAAGTTACTTACAGAATCGGATTTTGTCTCACTGCACGCAGCCCTAACACCCCAAAATTATCACCTGATTAATAAAGAGCGACTACTCAAAATGAAAAAGAATACCTATGTCATAAATACGGCAAGAGGCGGCCTGATTGATGAAGCTGCACTGGTGGAAGCTATTGAGAACGGTGTTATTGCCGGGGCCGCCCTGGATGTAACCGAACCTGAGCCACCGAAACCGGATAGCCCATTATTCAAGACGAATAAGATAATATTATCTGCCCATACTGCCCAGTACTCGGATGAAGCTATCAATGACCTGCGGCGGGGTGTGGAAGAGAATGTCTTCTCGGTGTTACGCGGGGAGTGGCCAAGGGGGCTGCTCAATCCGCAAGCCAAAGATAAATACACCAAAAGGTGGGGTTTAGGTATCGGAGTGTAATAAGTCGATTTTCTTAACCCTTTAAACCTTCAATGGTTTTCTTCTGGATATCTAAAAGCCGCCGTATCCCGCCTTCAGCCAGGTTGAGCAGAGAGTCAATATTTTGCCGGTTGAATGGTCTTGATTCAGCGGTGCCCTGTATCTCAACAAACTCACCGCGGCTGGTCATCACAATATTGAAGTCAGCTTCGGCCCTGTAGTCTTCTTCGTAGCACAGGTCGAGGACTTCCTCCCCGTCCACAATACCGACACTGGTAGCTGCCATAGCGCCATGCAACGGCAAAGAGTGGATGGCACCCATCTTCATCAGTGTCAATAAAGCCTGATATACAGCGATGTAAGCCCCTGTGATTGCCGCGGTGCGTGTGCCGCCATCGGCCTGGATGACGTCGCAGTCCACGGTCAAAGTCCTCTCACCAAGGAGTGACATGTCGACTACAGCCCGGAGGGAACGTCCGATGAGGCGCTGGATTTCCTGGCTCCGGCCTGCAACACGTCCGGGTTCGCTGCGCTGGCTGCGGGTGAGGGTAGAGCGGGGTAGCATAGAATATTCGGCGGTAAGCCATCCCTGGCCCTTGTCTTTGAGGAAAGGTGGCACTCTGTCTTCCACGCTCACTGCGCAGATTACTTTGGTCATACCTACTTCGATAAGCGCTGACCCTTCAGCGAAAGCTAAATATTTGGGAATAATTCGCACGGGGCGCAGGTCGTCATTGGCGCGTCCATCAATACGGGGCATAGATTGAAGTCTCTCTTTCTAGTAACTGAGGAAACTATTTACAGAATACGGAAAGTATAACATTGCTGGAAGTTGGAGGCAAGAGGAAAACCATTCAGGATAAATGTATTCCTGTTTAGAATCTAAAATGAATAAATATCCTTCCGAAATTTTTATCGTCTTTTTCGATACGGTGATAGAGTTTTCTTATCTCTTTCTGGTCCAGGAATTTCAGAACATGTTTTTTCAGTTGACCGGAGCCCTTACCGGGGATAATTTCAACCAGGGCAATCTTTTTCTGTATGGCTTCCGCAACAACCCGGTTAAGCTCCGTATTGATCATAAGGCCCTTATTAAAAATTTCATGTAAATCTAAAACAATTTTTGCCATAGAACCTCGCAGGCTGCACTATATTATAAAATTGATCTTCCGGGCAAAGCTCAGGCCTGAATTCTTTCAAAGAAATAGCTTCCGATAACAAGTAGAACAGCGGTTATACTGCCGATAACCACCAGGTCGGTAGCCAGTCCGAATTTGCCGGTGTTTATCAATGAATGCCTCAATCCATCTATTCCGTACGTTAGCGGGTCAAGATTTGTGATAATCTCCATAGCTTTTGGTAGCCCTTCCAACGGGAAGAGAGCCCCGGAAAGGAAAAATATTGGCATCACCAGGAAATTCATAATTAGTTGAAATCCCTGCATATCTTCAAGTTTAGATGCGACAGCAATCCCTAAAGATGTAAACAGGATTGCAACAAGAAATATAAATAAAACAGCAACAGGCAACATAAGCAGATTATAGGGTCTGAAACCGACAAACAGGGTTAATACAAACACTAATAATCCCTGGAACGCTGCAACAGTTGCTCCGCCGAGTGTTTTTCCAATCATTATTTCCAGCCTTGAAACAGGGGCTACCATCGTCTCTTTTAAAAAACCGAACTGCCTGTCCCAGATAAGGTCTATTCCGGAAAAAACGGCTGTAAATAGAACGCTCATCATAATAATTCCGGGGGCCAGGAATTGTATATAATCCCCTCCGCCTGCACGTTGAAAAATCGAGCCGAAACCGAATCCAAAAGCCACTAAAAAAAGCAGGGGTTGACCGAGGGCGCCCACAATCCTGGACCGGGAACGGAAATACTTTTTAACCTGTCTCAGCCAGAGGATATAAACTGTGCTCATCAGCGCTTTCTCCTCCACATTCTACCCATGGCTCTCAACTGATCAACCCCGCTGGCTTCCTCTTCTCTGATAACGTTTCCTGTAATTGCCAAAAAAGCCTCTTCTAACGAATTAGTTTTCGTTTGATTTTTCAGATCCCCGGGAGTACCTATGGAAATAATCTTACCGTGGTCGATAATGGCAATCCGGTCGGCCACTCTTTCAGCCTCATCCATATAATGGGTAGTAAAGAAAACAGTCATATTTTCTTTCTTATTAATATCTTTTATATAGTTCCATATATGATTTCTGGTCTGAGGGTCCAGACCGAGAGTCGGCTCATCTAAAAATAATATTCTGGGATGGTGTAATAAGCCTCTGGCGACTTCCAGTCGCCGCTTCATACCGCCGGAGAAGGTCTTAACCATATCTTTTTTGCGGTCCCAGAGTTCTACAAACCGTAGTAGTTCCTCAATTCGTTTGTCTCTGATATCTTTCGAGACTTTATATAAAATGGCGTGATACTGCATGTTTTCCAGGGCAGTCATATCATCATCCAGACTGGCGTCTTGAAAAACAATACCGAAGGATTTTCTAACTCCATCTTTATCCTGAACAGGATTGCTTCCGTTTAGGGTTATATTTCCGCTTGTCGGTTGCAACAACGTGGTGAGCATACTGATAGTGGTGGTCTTTCCAGCGCCATTCGGGCCCAGGAAAGCGAATATCTCACCCCTTTTTACTTCAAAAGAGATATTATCAACGGCTGTAAAAGCCTTGAATTTTTTCACCAGGGCTGAAACAACAATAATATTAGAGCTATCCTGATTAAGCCCCATTTGCTGGACTCCTTTTCGGCAGAGAGAAACGGATGTTCCTTAGATTAACCAGTGAATCCCCCATGCCCAGTTGTACTGGGCACCGCGAAAGATGAAAATAGACTACACCTCGTCATTGCGAGTGAAGCGAAGCAATCTTATCACCTTGAGGCCGATTACTCCTTCAAAAGCGGAAATTGCTTCGTCGCTTCACCCCTCGAAAAGACGAATGGGAGGCTATTTTCGGGAGAATCCCCCATGCCTAGTTGCACAGGGCACCATGAAGTATGAAAATAGATATATTTTTAATGTAGGGGCGGGTTTCGAACTTGCCCGCCCAAGCGGTCAGGTTAAAAACCTGACCCTACGACAGTCGGGAATTTGTCTATTTTCGGTAGAAATCAAAAAGCACTGGACTATATAATGTTATCTTATCACACAGTCCAGCGCTTCTGTCAGTTACCCTGGTAGTCTTTATAAGGTGTTCCTGATTTTTTAATGAATGTTTCTTTTCAGTTTCCCAGTTTGGGGTAGTCGGTAAAACCTTTTTCTTCACCTGTGTAAAATGTCGAACGGTCGGGGGTGTTGAATGGGCCATTATTCTTAAAGCGTTCCGGCAGGTCGGGGTTAGCCAGGAACAGAACCCCGTATGAGATAAGGTCTGCTTTGCCGCTCTCGATGGCTTCATTTCCCGTTTGGGCCTCGTATCCACCGTTTAAAATAAGCGTCCCCTTATAGATTCCACGAATGGTTGACGCCAAGCGTGCCTCCGCCGCAGGCGCTATAGAGCCTTTAACCGGCTCTTCCATGTGAAGGTACACAATTTTGAGATTGTTTAATTCTTTGGCGATATATGAAAAAGTCTCACGCGGGTTAGAATCGGACATGGATAAAAATGGGAAATGCGGCGATATTCGATAGCCGACTTTATCGGCGCCCAAGACTCCAACTACCGCTTTGGCGACTTCTAACGGAAAGCGGGTGCGATTCTGTATACTTCCACCGTATTGGTCTGTCCTTTTATTGGCGCCGTCCCTCAAAAACTCATCCAGCAGATAGCCGTTAGCCCCATGGATTTCAACGCCGTCGAAGCCTGCTGTTTTGGCATTATCAGCGCCTTTACGGAATTCTTCGACGATAAGCGGTATTTCCGCCGTTTCCAGGGCTCTCGGAATAACCATTTTCTTTTTACCCTGCGGTGTGAAAACCTCCCCTTCGACGGGAAGGGCGGAAGGCGCCACAGGCAGGGAGCCGCCGTGGAAATCAGGGTGAGACACTCGACCTACATGCCACAGTTGAAGGAATATCTTGCCTTTTGCCTGATGAACGGCATCAGTCACCTTTTTCCAGCTTGCGACTTGCTCGGTGCTATGGATACCCGGGGTGCGGATGTAGCCGATTCCCTGAGGGCACACCTGCGCCCCCTCGGTAATGATTAATCCAGCCGATGCTCGTTGCACATAGTAAGTGACGGTTGCCGGATGCAGTATATTGCCTGCAATCGCCCGTCCGCGGGTCATCGGCGCCATAACCATGCGGTTCGCCAGTTTGAGATTGCCCAATTTATATTCAGAGAAAAGATTCATTACTACTCCTTAAGTAAAACTCTTCTTAAGTTTATCCTTTATAACATTAGGAACTATACTAATATTTGTCAATAGTTATTTTGTTTTTGAAACTCGATTGGAAGTCCAGCGCCTATAAATCAAGATAGTTTCAGATTTCTTAAAAAACGGAGTGTTTTAGAGGGAATCTCCCCTGCCCGGTTGTATAGGGAACCATGAAGGATGAAAATAGACATATACTTAATGTAGGGGCGGATTTCGAATCCGCCCGCCTACGCGGTCAGGTTAAAAACCTGACCCTACGAAAATCGGAAATTTGCCTATTTTCGGGTGAATCACGCATACTCATTGCGATGAGCGCCATGAAGGATTAAAATAGATACATTTTCACGCTTACCTTTATCGAATAATGCGAGAGCGGTATAATTACAGAGATATGGCGGAAAAAGAAATAGCAGTCAGGTTGCGTGTTCGTGTTACGCCCGGCGCACCCCATAACGAGGTCATGAGCTATGTTGAAGGCGTGCTCAAGGTTAAGGTAGCTGCTCCACCTGTAAAAGGTCAGGCTAATAAAGAGCTTATTTCCTTTCTGTCTAATATTCTGGGAGTAAGAAAAAATCAGATAAGTATTCTGAAAGGTGAAACCAGCCGGGACAAGGTGCTGGCTATAGAAGGGGTAACCCAGCAGGAACTGGAATCCCGCTTATCCCGGTTGACCGCTCAGGGGCGGTTAGTGTGAAGGGGAGATTCCTGCGCGGCAGCAGAATAGCGAAGCTCCGATGAGCTAAGCATCATCGGAGCTTTCAGAACGGAGTGAACTATCGCTGATTCATGGCCGGAACTGGAACTGCACGGCTTGTATGCAGACGAAGCCCTGTACAAGCTGGATAAATTCCTTACCGAATCTTATACGGCCGGATATATCCAGGTCCGCATAATACATGGCAAGGGTACAGGAGCGTTACGACAGGCCGTAAGGAACGCCCTCCACCGTCATCCCCTGGTAAAGTCATACCGCGCCGGGCAATACGGCGAAGGCGAAGCCGGAGTTACTGTCGTGCAGTTATCGGAGCGGTAGACAGGCTTCCTTTGTCCTTGGCCAGTTCTTTAGGGGCTGGTTTTGGTTTATATACAACCGAAGGCCCCGTCTTGGCTACAAATTTGAAGCCCTCGCCCTCTTGAGCTGTTCCGTACTTCTTTTTCAGTTCTTCCATCGGGCCGGCGTCAAGAGCACGCATGGGGCAGCCTTCCACGCAGATAGGCTTCTTGCCCTCAGGCCAGCGGGCGGCGCAGAGGTCGCACTTTTGCATCTTTGCATTTTTCTCAGCGCCAAACTGGGGCGAGCGATAAGGGCAGGCCTCCAGGCAAGCGTTACATTTGTCATAGCCCAGGCACGCTTCCCTATCAACCACCACGATGCCATCTTCCTTGCGTTTGGTGA
>Ga0209514_10007524_pt1 | contig 12821 bp, 7 predicted proteins | sample Subgrocontami58m_FD_187452 | JGI IMG/M metagenome (GOLD analysis project Ga0209514, IMG submission 187452) | Subsurface groundwater microbial communities from S. Glens Falls, New York, USA - GMW37 contaminated, 5.8 m (SPAdes) (version 3) | ecosystem: Environmental > Aquatic > Deep subsurface >...
GCGGTGAGGAGCGATTCGTCGCTGGCGCTGAAGCCTGCCCTGAGCCCTTCGGCTTTGCTCAGGGTAAACTCCGTCGAAGGGGCGGGCGCGCCGATTTTGTTGATCACGCCCAACACACCCAATGCTTTTTTTCCGATAACCAGCGGGACGATCAGCGCGCTATTTGCCCGGCCCGAAGCGAGCGGCGCTTCGTGTTCCGGTTCCCGCTTCCAACGGGGATCGGCGGCCAGATCGGGGACGTTGACGGTTTGGCTCTCCAGAAAGACCCAACCGTCCAACCCCTCTCCCAGACGATACTTTATGCGGCCTACATCCTCAACGAGAAACCCCTGCGTAGCGCGCAGCGCCAGCCGCTCCTCGCGCTCGTCCCAGAGAAAAACATAACTCCCCTCGGCGTGTACCGCCTCCGTCGTCGCGCCAGCGACGAATTGCAGGACATCCTCGATGCGCAAGGTGGCGGTGATCATCTTGCTCACGTCGAAGAGGGCCGAGAGTTCATGGACGCGGTGCTCGAGTTGTTCCAACAAACCGGTGCGGCGGATGGCGCTGGCGGCCATGTCGGCGATGGCGGTGAGCAGACGAATCTCGGCCTCGGCGAAGGTCCGGGGGGTGTAACTGCTGAGGTGCATCGCGCCCACGATCTGCTCGCCCACGCGCAGCGGAATGCAGACATTGCTGGCGATTTCGGGCAGGCGCGTTGAGGTCGCGGGATCAAAGGCGATCAGGGGATCATGCTGGAAGTCGGGGCTGAGATGCGGGATGCCGCTCTGCGCTACTTGGCCGGAAATGCCCTGACCCAGCCGCAGGCGCGCGCCCACCAGGTTTTGCCGCGCGCCCGTCCCGTAACGGCACACGAGCATGCCCGCGCTATCGTCCACTAGGGAGAGGCTGCCGCAGTCAGCCTGGCAGACGGCGACGGCTTGATGGACGATGATCGGGAACATGCGCTCAACGCCCTCGACGCCGCGCAGGGCGCTGCTGATCTCAAACAGTGTCGAGAGTTCGGTCATCCGCTGCCGCAGTGCTGTCTCCGCTTCTCGTTGCGCCGTGATGTCTCGCCCGAAGCTGATGATGCCCACGATCTGCCCGTCTCGATACAGCGGTGTGGTGTTGACCGAGAGATAGAAGATACTGCTGTCAGCGCGGTAAATGCCTACCTCGTAACTCTGCGGTTTGCCGGCGAGCGTCTCGAGAACTATCTGCTGGATGCGCGGCAAGTCCTCTGGCGGCGCGATCATGGGGGCAAAACTCTTGCCGATCCAATCTGTTAATTTGTGGCCGCTGACCTCTTCGGACTGCCGGTTGACGAAGGTGAAGCGCCCTTCGGTGTCCAGCGCCCAGATCAACTCGGTGGCGTTCTCTATCAGCGTGCGGTATTCCTGCTCGGAGGCGCGCAGCGACTGGTACAGCCGCGCCTTCTCCAACGCCATCGCGGCTTGGTTGGCAAAGATCGTCAACGCCTCGCGCAGCGTCTCGTCGGCGGAGAAAGCGCGCGATTCTGTGAAGCGCACAAAGAGGACGCCGATCACACGCGCGCCGACTTTTAACGGCAAGCCAATGAATGCCTTGATGCCCATTTCGACCAAACGCGGAATGATGGGCGCGCGGCGCTCCGTCACCTCCGTGACAATCAGCGGCTCGCCTGTGCGAAAAATTTCCATCGTGGTGCCGTCGGGACGCGGCGGCGGCTCGGGCGACAGGAGCCCTTGCGTATCCATCCCGATGCGCAAGGTGCACTGCCCATCCGGTTCGAGCAAGTTCAGCATTGCCGAGTGTGCGCCTGCGGCGCGCACGACCTGTTGCACGACGACCCGCGCCGTCTCTTCGGCCGTGGTGGTGGCGAGAATCTCGGTGCTGAGTTCGTAGAGATTCCGGACGCGGGTCAGGTTCTGCCGCGATTGCGTGTACAGCCGCGCGTTTTCCATCGCGACCGCAACCTGATTGGCGAACGAGATGAGCAATCGCTCGTCGTGCGGCGTAAACGCATTGAGGCGCGCGCTTGACACGCTGAGCGTGCCGAGCAACTCTTTTTCGTGGAGGACGGGCACCCACAGCACCGAGCGAATCTCGGAATCAATTGGGATCCAGCGCGGATCGGCGGACACATCCGACAGATAGAGCGGCGAGCGATTTTGGGCAACCCAGCCGACCAGCCCGCGCTCTTCACCTATTGGGAAAGTTAACCCAGACAAAACCTTTTGTATCTCTTCGCTGTAACCGGCGCTGATTTCGAATCGCATTTGGTTGCCGGCCACGTCACAACGGAAGAATTCGGCGCGGTTGGCATGCACCGCAGTCATGGCGATCTCGCACAGAAATTTCAACTGCACGCGCGGATCGAGCGCGCGGTTGATCGTGAGTCCGGCATCATATAAGAGCCCCAGTTGCGTCGCTTGTCGTCGCGTGTCCGCGTGCAACTGCGCGTTCGCCACCGCCCCACCCAGTTGCTGACCGATGGCCGTGAGCAGTTCCAGTTCCTCCGGCGGGAAGGCGCGCAGACGGCGCGTGCTCACATTCAGCGCGCCGACCAGTTCGCCGGCCGAAAGGAGCGGCGTGCTGGCGAGCGTTTGAAATCCCTCGCGGACGATCAACGGCGCCAGTCGTTCGGTGGGATAGTCTGCCACGTCGAGGACGACCAGCTGGCGCTCGGCCGCGGCGCGGCCCGAGATGCCCTCGCCCAACCGGATGTGCCGAATGTTCTCGACAAACTCGTCCGAGAGGCCGCGGTGCGCGCTCAGCGTCATCGTCTCCCCGTCCGCTTCCAGCAGAAGGATGCCGCCCGATTCCACCTCCAGCATCTCCAGTATCTTGTCCAGCGCATCATTGAGGATTTCGTCCAACTCCAGCGATTGGGCGGCGGCGCGGTCAATGGCGTACAGCACCGAAAGTTGGCGAGTGCGCTGCTGCACCGCCGCTTCCAACTCATCGCCCCACGCGGACAGTTTCTGGCGCATGGACTCGAAACCGCGGCCGAGTTCGGCAACCTCGTCCGTCCCGCCGACGGTGACCGATGTGGTCAGGTCGCCTGAAGCGATCCGCCGCGCCGCCTCGGCCAGCGCCCGCACCGGCTTGGTCACCTGCCGCGTGGTGAGCCAGACGAACAGCATGGCCAGGGCCAGCGTAACGACAGACGCCAGCAAGATCTGATTGCGAGCCTGAATGATGGGCGCCAGCGCCTCGGCCCGGTCTTGCTCGATTGTGACAGCCCAGCCGAGGCGCGGGATGGGCGCGAAGGCAATCACTTCGTGGAATTCTTTTCCCGCCTCCGTGACAAGCGAGTCCGTGGAGACGGTCGGCTTGCCGCGCTGCATGAGGGGCAGGATGAGATCAGGGTGATGGGTGAGTGCGCCGGCCGCGCCGGGCACGGTCGAGGCGATCACCATCCCCTGCCCGTCTACCACTTGAGCGTAGCCGGTCTTGCCCAGCGACATCGGCGCGATGAAGCCGGAGACGGTCGGACCGCCGGGATCGAGCGCGCCGCCGATCAAGCCGGTGATTTCGCCGCGCGCGTTTTTCACCGGGACGACGAGCGAGACCAGCGGCCCGGAGACTACTACGCCGGAGATCACCCCGCTGACTTGCGGCTGGCCGGTGTCGAGCGCGCGGCGGATGTGTGGATGCCGGGAGAAATCCGCGCCGACCAGCGTGGGGCGCAGCGCCTCCGGTTCGACAGCCAGGACGATGCCGCGCGCATCGGTGACGAACACATCGTAGGTGAACATGCCGTCGCGATACAGGTCGGCCAGCGCGGCCTGCTCGGGGGTGAGGTCGGCGTCGGTCAGGTCGAAACCGGGCTCGGCCGCAGCGACGGCCAATTCATCCACCATATAGCCGGTGTGGTAATCCACGTGAGCGGCGACAGTTTGGGCCAGCGCCAGTCGCTGTTCCAGCACCACATCCATCGAGGCATTCTGGTTGGTCAGGCCGATGAAGCCCATGGCGATAAACATAGCCGAAAGACCCAGAATAGTGAGGAAGGTGAGGCGGGCTTGCAGTCCGAGCCGGAGTGGGATTCTTTTCCAGAAGGTCATGTGTCACAATTCTTGAGAGGATTCGGTAATTCCGGCTAATGAAAAATAGACCGCCGAAGATGAGTAGAGTAGGCTTACACGTTCGACCACCGTCGGAGGTCTTATGTCCAAGTTTAACGCACTTTACCAAGTCCTGCCGTCAGTGCGGCGAGCAAATCGTTGAGTCCAACGCCTGCCAAATTCGGGAAGATTACATCTGCGATACCGACGCGTTCGCGCGGGCCGAGTCCAACCGCGCGGAAACCCCCCGCTTTAGCCGCCTCGATTCCGGCGACGGCGTCTTCGACGACCACACACTCGGCGGGATGAAGTCCCAGTTGTGCGGCGGCGTGGAGAAATAGATCGGGCGCGGGTTTGTGGCGTTCGACGCTGTAGCCGTCCGAAACGGCGTCCAACAGCGCGCGGACGCCGAGTCGGTCCAGCACCTCGCCCGCATTCTTGCTCGCCGAGCCAAGCGCGCTCTTCAATCCGGCGGCGCGGATTTCCTCTAGCAGTTCCTTTGCGCCGGGCAACAGGTCGCGCGGTGTAATCTCTTTTATATATTCCAGATAGTACCAGTTCTTACGAGTCATCATTTCCCTAATTTTCTCTTCGGGATAGATGCGACCTTTGAGAATCAGCATGAGTGATTGGCGCCGCGAGATGCCGCGCAGGGCTTCGTTATCTTCACGGGTAAAGGGCAGACCCTCTTCGTCAGCCAGGCGTTGCCAAGCGCGGTAATGGTATTCGGCAGTGTCGGTGAGGACGCCGTCGAGGTCGAAGATAAAGGCGCGGTTTCTCGTGGGTTGTATGTAGTCCACAGTGCGTCCTATCCTTTAACCGCCCCAATCGTCAGCCCACTCATGAAGTAACGTTGCAGGGTGAGGAACACGCCGATGAGCGGCAGCACCACCAGCACGCTACCTGCCATCATCACTCCCCACGGCGAACCTTCGGCGGCGATGTACTCTGTCTGCAACAAGCCGAGAGCTACGTTGAGCGTCCACATCTCCTTATCCTTAAGCACGATGAGCGGCCACAGGAACCCGTCCCACGCGCCAACGAAACTGAAGATCGCTACTGTTGCCATGGCCGGCTTGCTCAGCGGCAGGATGATATGCCACCAGATGCCGAGGTCCGAGGCGCCGTCAATGCGGGCCGCCTCGTCCAGTTCGGTGGGGATGGTGCTGATGTATTGGCGCATGATGAAGATGTTAGCGACACTCACACAGAATGGGACGATGATGCCAATGAATTGGTTGATCCAGCCGAATTTAAGAATCACCAGAAAGAGCGGCGCCATCAGCACCGCGCCAGGGATGGTCAGCGTCGCCAGCAACAAGTTGAAGATCGTGTCGCGCCCCCAGAAGCGTCGCTTGGCAAAAGCGTAGCCAGCCATCGAGCAAATCGTCACGCTCAGAACCGTAACCGTGGTCGAGATGAACATCGTGTTCAAAAAATAACGCGCGAAGTCAAAGCGACGCCAGGCGGCGGCGAAGTTGCTCCAAGTAATCGGATCAGGAATCCAACGGATGGGCAAAGCCAGTACTTGCTCCGGGATCTTGAACGCAGTCGAGATCATCCAGGCAAAAGGGAAGAACGCGAGGAAAGCGCCGGAGAGCAGGAAAGTGTAGATGATCAATTTGCCGACAGCGTTACTGAACTGTCGGCGGCGATAGAATGGAACAGCCGACTTGGACATGGGAAACCTCTCAGTAGACGACATCACCAAAGTAGCGGCGCTGAATAACGGTGATACCCAGAATGGCGGCGAAGAGCAGATAACTGACCGCAGCGGCAAAACCGTACAGCCCGTTGTTGAAGGCGAGGTTGTAGATGTAGAAGGCAATCGTCAGAGTTTGATTAGCCGGTCCACCGCCGGTCATCACAAACACCGGTGTGAAGACCTGCAACGAGCTGATCGTCAGCAGTAGCAACACGATGAGTGTGACCGGCCGGAGTAGCGGCCAGGTGACGTGGCGGAACCGCGCCCACAGCCCAGCCCCGTCTATCGTCGCCGCCTCGTACAGTTCTGGCGGGATAGACTGCAAACCGGCCAAGAAGATCAACACGTTGCCACCGATCCCCTTCCAGATCGTCAGCAATACAATGGCCGGCATGGCCAGTTTCGGATCGCCCAGCCAGTCCTGTGGGGGAATACCCAAGATGCCGATCAGGTTGTTGAGGATGCCGCGCTCACCCGCCCAGTAGATCCATTTCCATAGGAGTGATACAGCCACGTCCGACGAGATAACCGGCAGATAGAACAGCACACGGAACCAGGCACGGGCGCGAATTTCGGCATTAAGCAACAGGGCGACGAACAAGGCGACGAACAGTGTGCCGGGGACGTTGAGGGCGGTGTAGTAGAGAGTGTTCTGCACTGCCAGACTCACGTTGGGCATCTCAAAAAATCGTTGGTAATTCTCCAGCCCGACGAACTTAGACTCGCCCAACACTTGCCAATCGTAGAAACTCATACGAAAGGCATATAGCGCCGGATAGACGAGGAACATTCCAAGTATCACCAGCGCGGGCAGAACGAACAGGTACGACCAGTAGTTGTAGCGCACTTCACGGGAGAGAGCGTGCGCGCCGCGGTGGAGATAGCTACTGTGCATATTATTCACATCAGCTCAGACTTCCGAAGTCCTTCAAGACATCACTTCGGAAGTCTGATTCACTGGGTTACTTCACTTCAACAGCGGATTACCCTTCGCTTCCATCTCGGTTAGGGCATCAGCCGGCTTCATTGTCCCAATGAAGGCTTTGGAGAGGGCCGGCTGCACAACCTCGCTATGAACTTGGTTGTACTTCTTGGTAATAGCCATCACGGTGGGTGCGCGGCCATAGCCCAGCCCTTCGACGAACGGGATGTACTCCGGATTCTTCTTGAACCACTCATCCTGAACAGCCGACTTGCGCGTGGGGATACGGAAGGCAAAGCCAGTCGAGACGAGTTTAACCTGACTCTTGATCTCGGTCAGATAGTCAATCAACCGCCAAGCAGCATCGGCGTTCTTCGTGCTGCGGGGAACAGTCAGCACCCCCGCGCCGACAGTGGTCGCCGGGTTCTTGCTGTAAGGTAGGGCAACTACGCCAACACGAATGTCGGGCGCGTCCTTGCGCACCCCGGCCACCGCCCACGGCCCCATGACGTACATCGCCACCCGCTTCTGCACGAACAGCGTGTTGGCTTCGCCACCGCCGGTGGTGGTCATCTCGGGCGGCGCGACGCTCTTCATCTTGATATAGAACTCGAGGGCTTGGAGCGACTCCGGAGAGTTCAGCGACACCGTCCACAGTCCTCCCTTTTCAGTTGCCAAGCTGCCGCCATTCTGCCAGGCGAAGTTGTACCAGCTCCAAGCCATGTCATGTCCCTGCTTCCCCACCAACCCATAACCAAACTGATTGCCTTTGGTGAGCTTGCCTGCATAGTCGTATAGTTCGTCCCAATTCTTGGGCGGCTTGTTCGGGTCCAGCCCGGCGGCTTCAAACATCCCTTTGTTGTAGATCAGCGCCATACTGTGGGCGATCCAAGGGATTCCATACTGCTTGCCGTTGTAGGTCCCAAAACCCCAGGTCGACTCATAGAAGTCGTTGCGCTTGCCAGCATCCCACTTGTTGACATATGGGCTCAGGTCAATGAAGGCATCTTGCGGCGCGAAGAGCGGCACGCCGTCCTCGCCGAACATCACCACATCAGCGGCACTGCCGGCCAACACTTCGGTGGTGAAGACCGCGTTGTTCACGCCGCTATCCTTAATGACAACGCGGATGTCGGGATTGGCCGCCATGAAGTCGGAGACGAGAGTCTGGACCACTTTGCCGCGATCAGAGTCGAGTGACCACGGCTCTTGAAATACGATAGTCACTGGCGCTGGCGGCTTCGTTGACGCGGGAGCTACCGTGACAGGAACTACTACAGTTCGTTCCACAACCTGAGTCTGGATCACCGTAACTGATGTCGGGGTTGTGGTGGATCCGCAGGCGGTGGCTGTCATGGACAGGATCACTCCGAGAGCCAACCAGCGGAAAAACGTTTGTGTGTGCATGATATTATCCTCCGTGCTATTTGACATACATCCAGCGCGCTCCGCGCTGGATTCGGATTCGGAAACTTTCGGATTGAGAGCAATAGTTCACCAGGTTGCAGTCCATCTCCTTTCTTGTATATCCACGGTTGGCATCATGCGCGTCGGCAGTTATAATGCCGCCTGCCTGGGCGCAACCCGCTTCTCGTGGAGGTGCCCGGAAATCGAGAGGTCATCCGCGTGGCTTGCCAAAGACAGCGCGGTTGGCCTCTTATGTTATGCGGGTAGAGCCTACCTTCGCCCTATGACCGCCAATCTACTTCTTCTAGCTTTCCCCGATAGTAGAAACGAAACGCCAGTCGCCGCCAATGAGAAGGAAGGCGCGGCGTTGCCGCCCATCCATCGGCAGTAAAGCGCAGTCCGCCGAAACCGAAGACAACCGCCTGCCACAATCCACCGGCCGAGGCGGCGTGGATTCCGTCGGCGGCGTTGCCACGCACATCGCCTAGATCGGCCCTTACAGCGCGACGAAAATGCTCATAAGCTATGTTCAGTTTGCTCATCTCACATGCCAATAGGGCATGAATGGCGGGACCGAGTGACGATCCATAAGTGTGATCGGTGCGCAACACGTAGTAATCCCAGTTGGTCTGTAGCGCGGGGGGACGGTAACGCTCGGGCAACATATAGAAGGCCATCAACACGTCCGGTTGCTTAATGATTTGAGTCTGATTCGTGCCTTCAATACCGAGCAGGGACTGGACGGAAACCGTTCGCGGTTCGAGCGTGCTCAAATCGAGATCATGACGCTGGAAGTAACCATCAAACTGCTCGACGAGCCCGGTATCCGCGTCAACCGGTAGGTGTAATCCGGCGGCAATGTCAGCCCAGCGCGCGAGAGTTTCGTGCCCGATGCTGAGTTTGTCAGCTAGTTCATCAGACCGAATTGGGTGGTTCTGTTTCAACCAGCGCCAGACATCCCCGGCAGTTTCGAGATGCCAACGCACGAGGTAGTTAGTGAAGGCATTGTTATCCACCCGGTCATGGTACTCATCCGGCCCGATGACATTGGTGATTTCGTAGCGGACTCTCTCGACATTCCATTCAGTGCGGCGAGACCAGAAGATAGCTGTGTCGAGCACGATCTCCGCACCAAAGTTAGCCATAAAAGCATCGTCACTAGTGGCGCGCCAGTATTGCCAGATGCCGTAGGCTACGTCGCTGGTGATGTGCAACTCCAGATCGCCAGTCCAGATATACACTGGTTCGCGCTGATTACGGCGGGGCACCCACGTCGGAGTGACTTCGTCGCCGGTGTCTGCGCTTTCCCAAGCATATTGGGCGCCTGCGTAGCCGTTGGCGGCTGCCTTGCGACGCGCGCCGGGGAGCGTATGATAGCGATACATCAACATGTTGCGTGCCAACTGTGGCTGAGTGAACGTGAAAAATGGGAGCATGAAAACTTCAGTGTCCCAAAAGACATGCCCACGATACACGAAGCTACTTAGAGCCTTCGGTCCCAGACTGACGCGCTCGTCGTCGCGAGGGGCAGCGGACAGAAGATGAAACAGGCTAAACCGTAGAGCCTGCTGTGCCTCGTCATCACCTTCGATGATCACGTCAGATGTTGCCCAATACTGTTCCCATTCGGCGCTATGCGCCACCCGCAGACTCTCGTAGCCACTACTCAATTTCTGCAGATGTTCGATAGCCATGGCGCACGGGTCGGATGATTCGCGTGTGGTGTAGATGGACACAACCTTCTCAGCCACAATTGGCTGTCCTATGCTGGCGCGTGTGCGAACCGTCAACTGTGGTTGACCGTCGCAGTCCATGAAGGAATGATCGAGAACCGTCCCTTCACCGCACACGGTCAGCCGCGCCGCCTGCCCCAATTCGATGCCCGTGCCGCGTGTGCGGTTGTGCAACCAGATAATTCCGTCGTGTTCCCCTTGACCCACACAATCCCAATGCAACGTGTTGCCATTCTCCACATGGCCGCTCAAGCCGGCGCGCCACTCGATCTCACCTTCAAAGTTCAGCGGAACAACTTGATAACGTATCGCGCACAAGTGCGGATTGGCTAGGCTAGCGAAGCGTTCGATGACAATGTCCACCATCTGTCCGGTTGGGCTACGCCAGCGCAAAGCCCGCAAGAGTAGACCATAACGCAGATCGAGTTCCCGACGATAGTTCAACACTTCCCCACTCTCCATGCAGAATCGTTCCCCTTGCACAAACAGATTGAATGGTAACCAGTTCGGAACATTAGCCAATTCAGTGTGACCGATAGGCGCATCATCATAAACGCCGTGGATGAAAGTCGCTGACCGGTTGCCGGGGTAACCTTCCTCAAACGCTCCGCGCGTACCCAGATAGCCATTCCCTAATGTGAAGCGCGTTTCACTGACATGCTGCTGCGCCGGGGTGAAAGTTGTCTCTGTGACTCGCCAGGTGTCGCTCATGCCGTTCCCTCTACCCGAGGTCCGCCGCTTGACTCTCGCACGATCAGTTCTGGTGTCAGCAGGATGTGTCGTTCGGTCAGTGGCTCGCCGCGCAAGAGTTGTAACATCATGGCAATCACTCGCTGACCGATTTCCCAGATCGGCTGGCGCAGGGTAGTGAGTGGTGGTCGCAAATACTGTGCCATTGGCACATCATCAAAACCGATGACGGCCACATCGCGCCCGATCTCTAGACCGCGATCCTGTATCGCGTTCATCGCCCCGATTGCCATCAGATCACTCAGCGCGACAATGGCTGTGGGGCGACGGTCAGGGGGAAGATCGAGGAGTTGCGTCGCCGCGCTCTGACCGACAGCAGCGGTGTGCTGTCCGCGCATGATCCAGCCCGGGTCAATGGATATGTCGGCAGCAGTCATTGCCTCCCGGTATCCCTGCAACCGTAGATCGCCGGTAGACGAACCTTCGGGCCAAGCGATCGCAGCAATACGTCGATGTCCGAGTCTCAAGAGATACTCGGTCGCTATCCGCAAGCCAACCGTGCCGCTTACGTCAATGTAGGGGAAGTCCCAGTCCTCGTTCGCCCGCCCGAAGGCGACGAAGGGGAAACCGATCTTTTGCAGGTAGGCTATTCGCTGGTCGTCTACGTTAGTGCTGGAGAGGATGAAGCCGTCTACCCGGTTGGTATCTACCAGTTCCTGATAAGCCTCCACCTGAGCGTGGTCAGGCGGACAGGGGAAGGGCAAGAGGTGATAACCGGCGTCACCGACTGCCTCCACCATACTCTGCAATAATTTGTCGAGGACAGGGTTAAACTGGTCGGAAGGGACGGGACGCCAGGAGTAGCCGATCATCTGGCTCTGGCGGGTGCGGAGGTTGCGAGCAGTGATGTTGGGACGGTAGCCCAGTTCACGAATGACCCGCAAGATGCGCGCCTCAGTTTCGAGAGAAACTTGGGCTTTGCGGTTGACCACCTTGGAGACAGTCTCAGGTCTGACGCCAGCCCGGGCGGCGACATCTTTTAATGTTATTTGCTTTGGCATATTCGAAACGGAAGAAGTTAGACAAACGTTTGCGCCAACGATTGCCTAAAAGGATACTTCCAGGAAATTCCCGAAAGTAGTGACGGCTGTCACAGTTAGGGGATGACATTGATCACGTCGAATGAAATTGAGATGCTAAAGGGTGACTCTGTACACACTCAACGCCGCGCGGCAAGCAAGGCGGCTTCGACCCGGCTCCGCACATGAAGCTTGCTAAGCCTATTTTTCGCACCCTGGTTCAAGCGATAAAAATGAGCTCGGCGCATAATACTTTTGGGTTATTCAGCAGCCTTCGAAGTGCCGAAAGGGCATTAACCGAAGTCAATTTGAGCCGATTCCGAGTCAAACTGGGCTATTCGTGTGCCCAAGGTGCGAAATCTAGGCTAAGCACATTCGTCATGTAAGGAGTCATGTAAAAACAACTTCCGTTTTTGAACCTACCGTTTGTACGGCAATTTTGTATTAGTCAGGCACATGGTAGACAGTGGTAAATGTGTGGCGAAAACGCTTATGATAGACAGCCATGAGCACAAAACGAACGCACTTTCCGCGTACCACGCCCGACCAGCGTCGACTGCTGTTTGAGACTTGGCAAGCGACTAAAAATATTAGCCAAGCCTGCAAGGTCGCGCACGTTTGCCGCCAAACGTTTTATGATTGGCAGCCGCGCTTTGCGACCGCGGGCTTTGCCGGACTGTTGCATTTTGCGAGCGCTGCGCCCAAGGAACCACACTGTATCGATCTCATGATTGAGCAATGGGTGACCGAGTTGCGGCAACAGAACCCCAGTTGGGGTAAGCGGCGCATCGCTGATGAGATCACGAAAGATAATCAGTGGGTGCCGCTCGTGACGCCCAACACGGTGCGACGTGTTTTGCACGACGCGGGTCTGTGGCCTGAGCCAGCATCGCTGGCAAAAAAAAAGATGAGCTGACGTTCGTCAGTCGCACCGCTGACCAACCTGGCCAGACGCTCAACGTCGATCTATGTTTTGTACCGGCGGATCACCCGCTTGCGGTGAAGCTGCCGGCAGTCAGTGGCTCTTCGGGGCGACTGGTCATCAGCGCGCTGCCCGGTGAAACGGCAAAGCTGAGTTCACCCGGTCAAGTCTTCGCAGACGAAAGCCTGGACTATACGGAAGCGATGTTGAAATTTGTGGCGGCTTCACGAGATGCCGATGGGCTCGCGCCCACGGCCGCGAGCGAGACGCACGAGGCCGTTGACGAAAAGTCTGCGCTTAAAGCTCAAAAACAAGCCTTACAGCGGGAAGCC
>Ga0209514_10007528_pt1 | contig 12816 bp, 14 predicted proteins | sample Subgrocontami58m_FD_187452 | JGI IMG/M metagenome (GOLD analysis project Ga0209514, IMG submission 187452) | Subsurface groundwater microbial communities from S. Glens Falls, New York, USA - GMW37 contaminated, 5.8 m (SPAdes) (version 3) | ecosystem: Environmental > Aquatic > Deep subsurface >...
TTTTTATGAATGCAGAAATAATATTGTAGTGTTCCTCACCGGCTTTATCATATAATATATTTTTCCGCTGAATTATATTCTCAATAACTTCTTTGCTAATAATAATTTCATCTTTCTCATATTCCTGAATGCAAGATGCTTCCAGAATATTTAATAATATCCGCGCATCTCCTCCTGAAACATAAAAGAGAAAATCGCTATCAATAGATTTTATATTAAGTTTTTTAATAAACTCATCTTTTGTTAATGCAAGATTTAAAATATTCTGAAGATTATTCTTAGATAACTCTTCCAAAACAAAAATTCGTACCCGCGATCTTAATGCCGGTATTACTTCAAATGACGGATTCTCCGTAGTTGCGCCAATCAGAATAATTTGGCCGTTCTCAACAGAAGAAAGCAACGCATCCTGTTGAGCTTTATTGAAACGATGAATTTCATCAATAAATAAAATTGTTTTTCTGAATTGTTCTAAATTCTCTTTTGCTAGTTCTATTATTTGCCTAATCTCACGCACTCCTGATGACACAGCATTTATTTGATGAAACTCGGATTGCGTTGATTCAGAAATAATTTTTGCAAGAGTAGTCTTGCCCGTTCCGGGTGGACCCCATAAAATAATTGAGCTTATTGTATCTGACTCGATCATTGTACGGAGAGGTTTGCCTGGTCCGACTAATTTTTCTTGACCTTGAAAATCATCTAAAGTTTTAGGACGGCATCTTTCAGCAAGCGGTGTTTGCGGAATATTAATTTTGTTTTTCAATTTTTATTTCTCTTCGATCTTAAAAACTTTTTCATTCTTTTTCATCATATGAAATTTTTCGCGGGCTACTTTCTCAATTTTCTCTTTACTTGTTTTTAAGGAATCAATTTCTTTTTCAAGTGCTTTTACTTTCTCAACAGCTTTTCTTAATTCTTGATCAAGATGTTTCAACTCGCTTTTGGTCTTTAAATATTTCAGAATACCGTTTTCATTAAAAAATAAAAAAGCCAGGGAACCAAGCAAGATCAAAATGATAATGAGTCTGTTGAGCAGTTTATTATTAAGCGATATCATTAAAGCGAATTCTTGATAATTCTATCAATCAATTGTTCGAATGTAATACCGGCTGCCTTTGCCATTTTGGGGACAAGTGATGTACTTGTCATTCCGGGTAAAGTATTTACTTCCAGGCAATAAGTTTTAAAATCATTTGTCATTCTAAAATCAATCCGTGCATAGCTTTCACATCCAACTGAATTAAATGCGAGAAGTGCTTGGTGTTGAAGATGTTCAGAAATTTTTTGGGGGATTTCAGCCGGGACGATATAATCTGTTCTACCGCTTGTATATTTATTTTCATAATCATAAAAACCGCTTTTAGGTTTGATCTCTAAAACCGGTAACGATTGCTGATCAATTACGGCAACAGTCAATTCGTGTCCTGCAATATATTCTTCAACTAACGCTTTGTCTGAATACTGGTGTGCTTTCATTAATGCTTGATGAACTTCAATATCGCCGCGGCATATTGTTAAACCAATTGTAGATCCTTCATCATTAGGTTTTATAACACAAGGGTAACCAAAGAATTTTTTTATTTTAGAACGAATCAAATCCAGATCATTTTCATTTTTATTAACAACAAACCATTTCGGTGTGTTCACATCAAAATGTTGAAACATAATTTTCGTCATGCATTTATCTATTGCAAGAGCGCTTGCCAAAACTTTTGAGCCAGTATATTTTATATCTCGGAGTTCCAGCAGAGATTGAATTTTTCCATCCTCTCCCCATTTGCCGTGAAGTGCAAGAAAGGCAACATCAACATCATCAAACATTGTTGAGTTGATTGCCTTAACAATATTTCTATTGGATTTGTCTGTGTAATCTTTCTCAGCAAAAAATTCTTCTTCTTCTTTAGGTTGATTTAATCCAAAAGCCGGATCAATTACTTTTACTTTGTACCCAAGATCATATAATGCTTGTACTACTGATTTACCCGTGTTCTTTGAAACTTCTCGTTCAGGGGAAGTACCTCCGACGAGAAGTGCAACATTAATTTTACTGTTTGACATTTTTTTCTCTGAATTATCCATCATAAATAATTTCTTAAAGAAATTTCATCTTGTCATCAACTTTAACTCCGTAAATTTCTTCGGAGATCATGTAAAGTTTTTTTAGTTGATCAACTGAAAGTTTGTTAGCCCCGCCAAGTATTTCTGCTACGGTCATAATTTTAGCAAAATGTTCAAGCTTCTCTACTTTGAAATAAGCGTCTTTAATTGACTTACCGAATGCCAGGACACCATGATTTTGCAATAGCAGAACCCAAACATACCCTACAAAAGGTAAAATTGATTCTTCAACCTCTTCAGTTGATATCGTTGAATATTTACATAGCGGAATTTTTCCGAGTGAAAGAATAGATTCCGGAAAAATTGGCTGACTTAAATCTTTATTAACTACACAAAATGCTGAAGCATGAATTGGATGACTATGGACTACTGCGTTAACGTCTTCTCTGTTTTGATATGCAAGAAGATGCATTTTCACTTCAGCAGAAACTAAACCATCCCCGTTTAATACATTTCCTTCATAATCAATTTCGAGAAGATCCTTCTCTTCCATCTCTCCCTTACATTTACCGGAAGGGGTGATTAATAATTTCTTGTCGTCAATTCGTGCCGACAGGTTTCCATCGTATGCGGCGACAAAATTGTTAGCATAAATTTTATGACATGCTTGAATTAATTCTTTTCGTAAAGGCATTGTTTCTCTATTTTTTCTATGATCAACATATTTTTTAAACCATCTTCGCCCGTTACTAAAGGCGGTTCATTTTTTAAAAATGTTTTTTGAACGGAACGGATCATAAACAATAATTTATTTGTTCTCTTGCGAAACATTTTTTTACCTTCGCCTTGAAGATCTATAATTAGTTTAGTTGCAAGATTTTTTTTACCTAAAAAATTCTCAATAGCAAGCGAACCATTGTAACCCAAAATTTCTATTCTATTGTGTGCTTTCTTTGTGTTGTATGAAATATTGAAGTAACCGTACCCATTCTTTTCAAATTTTACAATTGCTGAAGCGAAATCTTCCACATCGCTCTTGTAAACAACATTATCCATATAAGCTTTAACATCAATAATATTTCCGCCGAAAAATCGTAATAGATCTATCATCTGTCCGCCAAGATCACGAAGTACTCCGCCGCCGCTTAGTTCTTTCTTAAATCTAAAATTATCACCGGGCGAAACATCAATGTTGTATGTTGCTGAAATAGAAACAATTTTGCCCAGCATTTGATTATTAATTAACTCTTTTGCTTTTTGAACAAGCGGGTGAAATCTGTGCAAATGATTTATCATCAAAATTATATTTTGTTCTTTACATACTTTTATCATTTCTTCAATTTGAACTGAGTTCAAAGCAATCGGTCTTTCGCATAAAATATTCTTTCCTGCTTTTGCGGCTTTCAGTACTTGCCAATAATGATCGGAGTTTACGCTTGAGATATAAACTACTTCTATATCACTGGTTAGAAAAGTATCGAAATCATCAAATGAGTTATGAGCACCAAACTTTAATGCAAGATTCTTAGCTCTTTTCAAATCATGGCTATAAATAGAAACAAGTTTACTTCTTTGTGCTATAAGCAGTGCGGGTAAAAAAGAATTTTCCGCAAAATTTCCGCAGCCGGCTACTCCCCATTTAAGTTTACGTGGAATTGCAGAAGAAAATTTTAATCGCGTTGATGATCTGATCATTCTATTAACTCATATTTTTAATTTTTCCATCAGCATTTTAATCGGCTTAGAATCCTGCATGATATAAAAATGAATTGCCGGAACATTTTTATTTAATAATTCCTCAACTTGCTTTACTGTCCAGTTAACTCCGATTTCAAGTGTATGTTCCGGTTTTGATTTTTCTATTTCTTCCGCCAACTCTTGAGGAATATCTATGTAAAAATTTTTAGGAAGAGTTTTTACATGCGTTTTACTCGTTATTATCTTCAAACCCGGAATTATAGGAACTGTTATATTTTCTCTCCGGCATAGATCAACATACTCAAAATAATTTTTGTTGCTGTAAAACATTTGCGTTACAATATATGAAGCACCGGCATCAACTTTTGCTTTTGCATAGCGAATATCGGTTTTCAGGTTAGGTGATTCAAAATGTTTTTCGGGGTAACCGCTTGTACCGACACAAAAATCCATCGGCTGTGCATTAAGTAAACCTTCTTCCAAATATTTTCCTTTATTGATGGAATTGATTTGACTGATTAGATCAACTGCGTATTCGTTTATACTTCTCCCGAACTTTACCGGTTTTTTATACTCGCTGTCATCGCCGCGAATTGCAAGAACATTATCAATTCCCAAATAGTGAAGTTCAATTAAAAAGTCTTCCGTCTCCTCACGGGTAAATCCGGTACAAAGAACATGAGGAACAGCATCTATGTTATATTTATTTTGAATGAGAGCGCAAATTCCTAAAGTCCCGGGACGTTTACGTTTTATCTTCATCTGCATATTGCCCGAGACAGTTTCCTCATATATAACTTCCGCCGCATGACTGGTTATATCAATAAAAGGCGGATTGTACTTAGTGATATCTTCCAATACGGTAAGAAGCTGTTTTATGTTGCCGCCACGTTTAGGCGGAATAATTTCAAAACTGATTAAAGTATTTTTCGCTTTATCAAGATGTTCTATTACTTTCATAGCTTTCCGTTTTGTCTCGACACAATTTAATATTTTCTAAACTTATTAGTATTACAATTATTTTATTGCGGAATCAACTTCAATACATTTATTGTTCTTTTCTTAAACTCATCCTCTCTTAACGGTACTGTTATATACTTCCCTTTTAACCACATCTCACTCATATCTTTATAATGACCACTCATAAAATGTCCTGCTTGACCGGTTGGAAGAATAAATTCTAGATGATCCGGATCGGCAAAATCGAAAATGTAACGCATTGAAGGACCAAGAATATTTTCATATTGTTCAGAACGATGCGGCTTTGTTAGTGCTCGAGTATCTTCAAATAATTCAGGGAACGAATATTCTGTATTGAATATCGTTGTCCCGTCACCGCCGATATTGAACGGTCCGATATTTATTATTTTATCAAGCAATCCCGATTTATTATGAAACATATGTTTGAATGTAACTTTATGAACATCGCCCCATTGCCAACTTGCTATATCGGTTCCGTAATTCTTTTCGAGATCAGTAAGTGCATCAACCAAACTTTTTCTGATTATATCGTTCCGCGTTTCTCTTTGCGGTGTGCGTACATCATCAATAAATGATGATTTGTTTTCTTCAAATAGTTTGTGAATAATTCTATACGGGACGTTGGCAACAAAAATATATTCCTTCAGCAGATCTACTCCCATCTCATCTTCAAAAATATTTTTTATCAGATATTGAAAAAACCGCGAGTAGATTGTTGGGACTTGACTGCCCGGGTTCATTTCATAATTCCAGTTATTGAAAAGCTCTAAAGTCAGTTTGAGATTTTTATCAGTAACCTTAACATTGTCAAAAGCTGCGATTAAAAAGCGCGTTAGTTTTTTTGCATAAGGAGATACAAAATCAAGCTGATATTTTTTATAATCTTCTTTAGAATGAATCGGCTTGGAATTAAGCAGTTCCGTAATTCTTTCAATACGGGATGACGGCTCCCAAATATTTGAAATGTGATACTTAAAGTTCAGCAGAGTTTTATTATTTGCCGATGCAATAAAATTTTGCGGCGGATTAAATAGTTTCGGCATCTCTTCATAAGGGACAAATCCTTTCCAATCGTTTACCTCTGTTGTACCATCGTTAATTAATGTTGGACTGTTTGAATTTCTAATTGGTAACCGTGCTGCACAGATGTAACCAATGTTTCCTTTATCATCTCCGTAAACAAAATTTTGACCGGGCACGGTGAAATATCTAACAGCATTCTTAAAATCATCCCAGTTCTTTGCCTTGTTAATTGAGATTGAGGCAAACATTTCATCGCTTGGTTCCAAACCGGTCCATCTCATACTAAGCTGTGCAGTTTTAATTCCGGTGTTTGGATACATCTGCTTAAACGGATGAATGTCTGTAATGATGGGTCCGCGATGTGTACGCTTTATTTCATAAACTACATTCGCAGTATCTTTAACATGAATTGTATCTTTTTCGATTGATAGCTGACGCCACGATTTGTTGAAAAAATAATTTTTTCCTAATGAATCAATTTTCTCAACATAAAAATCTGCATCATCTGCCATAACATTTGTTAAAGCCCATGAAATATTTTTATTCTTTCCAATTACAATTGCAGGTAAACCTGGAATAGTAAATCCTTCAGCATTCCAATCATTACTTCTGATCACAGCAAAATACCAACGCGCCGGTGCTGTATAGGCAAGATGAGGATCGTTTGCAATTATCGGTTTACCTGAAGCAGACATTTTACCGTTAACGATCCAATTGTTAGAGCCGATATGTGTTCCAACAAAACCTGTAAAATTTCTAAACTGTTGATCAACTTTTATTAAATCAGAAGAGATTACTGCAACTCCTTTTAAACCGGATGGAATAATTGTTGGTGAGTTTTCCGGAAAGTCCGGCAATAATTCTTTCGCTTTCTCTACCCCAAACTTTTGAACTAATTGCGTGAATGTAATATCCGACCACCAGCTTAAGTTCAGTTCCCAGCCCATCAGCTTTGCAATTACTAAACTATGTTCCGGTCTCCACGGATAGGGATCAAAACCTAATAAATCAAATTCAACCGGATAATTTCCTTTAGCAGTTTTTATAAATGCATTTACTCCTTTAGAATAAGCTGATAAGATTTTTTTTGAAAGCGGATTAAGTTTTTCATAATTCGCTTTTACATTTTTGTAGATACCAACTGTTCTAAACATTTGATCAATCGGAATAATCTTCGCTCCAAAAACTTCGCTAAGTCGTCCTTCCCCTGCTCTTCGTGCAACATCCATTTGAAATAATCTTTCTTGCGCGTGAACAAACCCGAGTGCAAATGCGGCATCTTCGTCGCTTTGAGCTTTGATAAATGGAATTGCATAATTATCTCTTAGAATTTCAACTTTATTAGCTAATCCTTCCGCTTTTATTTCTCCATCATATTCCGGCAAAGATTTCTTTAGCATGAAGTAGGAAATGAAAGAAAAAACAATAATGATTATTAAAAGTGTTGCAGAAGCACCGATTAATATTTTTTTCCATTTATTCATTTTGGTTTATCCTAGAAAGCCACCCTAAAATTATGAAATAATTAATTTGCTGAATAACAAAATATTTGATAAATAACTTACTGAAAAAACATATAGGAGAAAGTAATTTTGAAGTAGAGTTGAAATTCACTTTTCTTATATTTATAATTCCTTGTGAGTTATCAAAAAGACATTCTAACATTAGTTCATAAGTCAGTAAAGAAAAAAATTCTTTTTCTTCCTCATGCTGTAAGTCAAATGTCGAAACCGGAACGAATGATAAAAGCGGCAGAGGTTAGACATGTTGTTTAGCGATTGTAACAGCATATATTCCGAACAAAGAAGAATGGGAAAACAATTTTAAGAAAAGGAAAATGCAATGAAATGTATGCACTGCAAAGGTAATATGGAAAGAAAGACCGCACCTTTTCATATTGACAGGAAAGGTTATCATTTGTTCTTCGATTCAATTCCCGCGTGGGTCTGCAATCAGTGCGGAGAAGTTTACTTTGAAGAATCGGCAGTAGAAACCATTCAAAAGGCATTGAACGTTTTAGATGAGCAGACAGAAAAACTATCTATGGCTGTATGAATTTGATGATTTAATAACCTTCACGTATTACGTTAGGGAAACTTAGATGAGAATATTGCTCCATGAAATTCCGAAAGCTCTCGGAAGGATCGTTCAACAAAAACAAATCATCCCTCCGCCTTCGGCGGATTGTCGGGATGCCTATGGCAAAATGTTTTCAATTCAAAAGAGAAATAAACGTTTATCCGCCAATGGCGGGAAATATTTCGTATATCATACCGGATTTGGTTGGATATACGCAATGCGTTGTTACACTAGTTAAGCGCCATGTGCATCAATTAGAAGGAACCAAAATATGGACATTCATTTCATCGACGTAGGCTGTGGCAATATGACCTTAATTGTTTTGCCCGAAGGCTCTGTTGTCGTCTATGATTGCAATATCACGGATGACAATAAGGAACGTGTATTGAAGTATGTAAAGAACGTAATCGGCTCGACCGGGACGATCAGCATTTTCATCAACTCGCATCGAGACGCTGACCATATGAGGGGACTAAAGTTGCTTCACTCCGCTCACACTATTAAGCAGATTTGGGATACTGGCGTTCCTGGTACAACAACAGACTCTCCAGAGTACAAAGCCTATATGGATCTGCGCCGCAATGTCACTTGTAAGGATATCGAAGCTCGAACAGTTTCTACTTTTGGCGAGGCCAAGATCAGATTTATGAATTCCAAATGGAAAGATTACTCTGATGCAAACGAACAGAGCATAGTTTTGAAAATTGAATACAAGGGCTCGTCCGCTATGTTAGCGGGTGATACAAACTATCGTCCATGGAAAGAAAAGATACTGACACACTACGCTGATAGTGATCTCCGTTCTTCTATTCTTCTTGGTTCTCATCACGGTTCACTCACGTTTTTCGATGATCCATCGGATGAAAAGAACTACTATACCTCTCACATCAAAAAGATCAAGCCTGATATGACCCTCATTTCTGTTGGCCCTAACGTACACGACCTTCCGGATAAGAAGGCATTGAAATTGTACGAGGATAACTCCTCTGGCTCAGACAAAGGAAACAAGTTGTACACAACCGAAGATAAAGGAACTATAAAACTCACTCTGAAAGATGACGGCGGTTGGTCACTTTCTCTTAACCAGTGAATGATATGGACAAGTTAACCTACTATGACACTCTTGCTAATTTACTCCCCGGCGTGGTATTCCTGTGGGCCATTTCAGTTCTAGGACCAATCCCTGGCGACAAAGTTCCTTTGCTCCTTACATCCAACACTATCATAGACTCAATTCTTTTCGTGGCTTTAGGCTATGTCGTTGGTCACCTAATCCAATTTATTTCCAGATATTCCATTGAACCGTTCATCAAATGGGCTTTTTGGAAGGGGCTTTTCTTTTCTGATATTTACCTGGTCGGTGCTTTTAAGAAATGTTCCGAAGTTGAATTGCGTAGATATGTTTCCTTTGCAGAAACAAAACTGGGTTTCTCCGCTGACGACCTTTCCGTTCTCCAAGATCCCAATGTGCTCTCAGATAACACGAAGAAGAAAAAGTCTCTAGAACTCTCACGGGCAATATATCGAACTGTAGACGCTAAGACTCAAGACGCATCATTGGCACTAAAAGCACATTCCCAGAACACCTTCTATTCTTTGTTCCGCAACTTGTCAGCCGTTTTCTTGTTGCTCGGTGCGGCTAATCTCTGTGCTCTTTTGTTTAAGACGGTTTCACCATCATACATTATTTGTTTTGCAACAATCTTCAATTTCCTCGCCGCCCTGGCGTTTATGATTCGGGCAAAACAGCGAGGTGAGTTATATGTGAAAGGATTGTTTTGGAGTTACATCTAATGATGCACACGGCGCTTAACAGCACAAACCACGACACTCGCTCTTTTGATAGAAAATAGTTGTGCTCGTTCCATTGTTTTTGCCGCGAGACAATTGGTCGTTTGATAGCGGCAAAAACAACGGCGTGGTTTGTGCACACGTTAGCGGAAATGCTTAACAAATCGAGTCAATAATGAAAGTCCGTGAAATCATCAAGTTAATAGAACAGGACGGTTGGTATCATGTTGATACAAAAGGAAGTCATCGGCAATATAAACATCCAACGAAGCGGGGTAGAGTCACAATTGCTGGTCATCCAAATGATGATTTGGCAGCAGGCACTTTAAATAGTATATTGAAACAATCACAATTAAAGGAGAAGAAATAGCCATGCGCCGTTTTCTTATCGTTATAGAAAAAGCTGAGAATAATTTTTCGGTTTACTCCCCTGATTTGCCAGGATGTATCGCTACAGGTGCAACTCGGGAAGAAGCGGAAAAGAATATGCATGAAGCAATTCAGCTGCACATTCAGGGAATGATGGAAGATAATTTACCAATTCCCCAATCTCAATCATTCGCTGAATATGTCGCTGTTTGATAAACGATTATTAAGCACTTCCGCTAACAAACAGCCTTACGACGCTCGTTTTGTTGAAAGCCTTTTATGGTACTCACTTAATGCCGTTTGCTCAATTTTGGTAATGAGTTGTAATAGGTCGCAAAACGGCGGCGTGCTTTTCGGAGACGTTATGCGAAATCGGATTGGCTCTTTGATCGATAGAAAGAATACAGGCAAACAAAGGAGGAGAAAGATATAAACATGGCAAATAAATGGGTACACGAGACGATGGATCTTATTACTTTTGGAATCCCTTATTCAGCAATTCACATTCAGAAGGATGTGGCTTGGAAAACGCTTGGGCCAGCCCATCGGACTAAAAACCATGAGTGGTATATGCTTTATGGAAATGAGTGGGATTTCGAGGATTGTTATCCTAAAGTGCTTCGTTCATTTTTTGAAAAAATGCTATTGAAACAAGGTGCTCAAGCAGAAGAACTTCAAGTATGGGTAGCACATGATATTCTTGACAAAGTGTGGGATGGCCTTTCATTTTCAAAAAGAAAATATTGGGAGTCATTCTTGATTTGGCTGCTATCCAATCCACGAATATTAAAGGACTGGGCTGGCGTAGATGTCCTGAACGGTACGATACGGCGGATAGTTGCAGAGCAGGAAATCTGGGAAGCCAATCCCGACATAAAATCTGAATATCAGAGATTGCATCGCTACATAGAGATTGTGAAAAGCAACGATCAAATTCTTTAAGACATGTTGGAACGTTTCGGAGAAAAAGAACATGCATCCGATTTCGGCTAACAAACAGCCTTACGACGCTCGTTCTTTTGTATATGGCGATGTTAAGCCTTAGGAAACAAATTCAGTTGTGGTCATTCCATTGTTTTTGCCACGAGAGAATTGATCATTTGTTAGCGGTAATGTACTGAATATCAAACTTCTCATGAACTTAAAGAGGTATTTATGGAAAATAGATTTGAGAAACTAACTCTCTTCTTCGAACGCATCAAAACCATATCCTTCTGGCAAAGACTTTTTAGTTGGAAGACCTTAAGAGGGTTGAGTTATGAAGCTTATGAAGAGTTCAAGTCATTGATTGGTTCAGTAGATCGTATCGCTCGAGATTTAGACCAGTCGAACAACACTATATCAATTTTAAAGAATGATATCGAGCATTTGAAAGAAAAAAATTTAAAACTGGAAAATGATTTCAAACATTCGACACAAGACATTTCCGACTTGAAAAAAGAGAACACTATTTTCAAGCAAACCGAAAACGATCGAAAAACAAAATATGAAAAAGACGTTGCAACACTAAATGCAATCCGTGAACAGATTGTGAAAGAGCGTAACGAAGAAATCGAAAAGAGACAAAAAGAAGAAATTCAGCGAATCGAATCAATGAAAGAGAAATGGGCAAAGCATCAAGAAAATGTTAAGAATGTGATTAAGCTAATTTGTCAAAAGCATTTAATTGAATATGTCGAGAAAGTTCCCTTCAAAGGCACACCAGATAATACTATCAAAATATGTGATGAGTTTGTCATTTTTGACGCCAAGAGTCCGGCAACAGAAGATTTACAAAACTTTCCAACTTACATTCGCACACAGACAGAAGCAGTTAAAAAATATATTAAGGAAGAAAACGTCAGAAAAGATATTTTTCTTGTAATTCCTTCAAACACCGTTGATACTACCATCAAACAGTTTTCTTATAACATGGCTGATTATAACGTTTATATTGTAACGCTTGATGTTTTGGAACCTCTGATTTTGACTCTTAAAAAAATTGAAGACTACGAATTTGTTGATCAGTTAACGCCGGAGGAACGCGAAAACATTTGTAGACTAATTGGAAAATTCGCTCATATGACAAAACGTCGAATTCAAATTGATCATTTTTTTGCTTGGGAGTTTCTCGATATACTTACAAAATGTAAAGCTGATCTTCCAAAAGAAATTCTTGAGAAAGTTATTGAGTTTGAAAAGGCAGAAAAATTAAATCCACCAATTGAAAGACGTACTAAACAAATTCTCATCAAAGATTTAGAATCAGATTCAGAAAAGATTCAAAAAGAAGCTGAAGCAAAAGAGATTGTATTTCCATCTTCATTACAGAAAAATCTAAGAAACTTTCCGCTTTATGATGAGGATAAAGAATCGACCACCTTTGAAGCTCGTGAATAAATTAAGTTTAGGAATTGCCGGACACAGACGAAACTAAATTAATCGAATAGATTTTTTAACTGTGCTTATCATGAAAGATTATTACTCAGATAAACTTTCCGCTGAGAGATTAAAACATGTTTATGAAATCGCTCCACAGCGCGTTAAACAATATTTTGAAGCTGAAGTAAATCATGTCTTACAAAAAATTCATACTCAAGATTTAGTTTTAGAACTTGGCTGCGGTTACGGCCGTATCCTCCCTTCACTTGCTAAAAAAGCAAAATCTGTTTTCGGTATTGATACTTCCCTTTCAAGTTTACTGCTTGGGAAAGAAATGCTCGGTAAAATTTCAAATTGCTTCTTTGCACAAATGAATGCTGTTCAGCTCTCTTTCCCTAATAATATTTTTGATGTTGTTGTCTGCATACAAAACGGCATTTCTGCTTTTCATGT
>Ga0209514_10007535_pt1 | contig 12810 bp, 10 predicted proteins | sample Subgrocontami58m_FD_187452 | JGI IMG/M metagenome (GOLD analysis project Ga0209514, IMG submission 187452) | Subsurface groundwater microbial communities from S. Glens Falls, New York, USA - GMW37 contaminated, 5.8 m (SPAdes) (version 3) | ecosystem: Environmental > Aquatic > Deep subsurface >...
TAACTGTTCCGGGACCAAAAATGATCTGGCAGTTTGGAGAACTTGGTTATGATATTTCCATCAACCAAGGAGGAAGATTGGGTAAGAAACCTCTTCCGTGGACAGATGGTTTGAATTACTATTCCGATACCGACAGAAAAAGTTTATTCAATGTATTTGCTGCACTAATAAAATTGAAGAAAAACTATCCTGCATTTTCAAGTAATGATTTTTCGCTTGCTACAAGTGTAGGATTAAAACGAATCAAAATTAACCATTCAAGCATGAATGTAGTTATCCTAGGAAATTTTGATGTTAGTTCCGGACCATTATTACCGGATTTTCAAAATACAGGCAAATGGTATGAGTTCTTTACGGGCGATAGTCTGAATGTAACAGATGTTAATATGCTAATTACATTGCAGCCCGGTGAATATCGTCTTTATACTTCTAAAAAAATTCCCAAAGCTTCAGATATTATAACAAGCGTTAACGAACAAAAAACAATTCCCACCGAGTTTAAGCTTGAGCAGAATTATCCCAATCCATTTAATCCATCAACGGTTATCAGTTATCAGTTAGCAGTTGACAGTTATGTAACATTAAAAGTTTACGATTTATTGGGACGAGAAGTTTCTACATTAGTAAATGAATATCAACCAGCCGGAGTACATAATTCGCAATTCGCAATTCGCAACCTGCCTGCCGGCAGGCAAGGTTCGCAATTGTCTTCAGGAATTTATTTTTATCGTTTACAAGCCGGTAATTTTATTGAAACTAAAAAAATGATTCTTTTAAGATAAAACTCAACCCTTACTTAACGTGGAAAGTATAACAGCAGAAGCGCTTGCAACATTAAGTGATTCTGCTTTTCCTATTCTGGGAATTGTAATTTTAGAATCACAAATTTCTAAAAGCTCTTTTGTAGGACCGTTTGCTTCATTGGCAAGTACAAGAATTATTTTTTTAATAATAACGTGAGCATAAAGATCTTCTCCGTTCAGGTCCGCACATAGAACCACAAATCCATTTTTCTTTTGTTTCTTCAACACATTATAAAAATCATTTTCTACAAAAATATTTATATGAAAAACCGAACCCGCTGACGCACGAATTACTTTTGGGTTATATACTTCAGCACAATCCGCACTCAATAAAATATTTTTTACGCCGAACCAATCGCAATTGCGGATGATCGTTCCTACATTACCCGGATCGGAAATGCTTTCCATGGCGACAATTAAATTCTCGTTTTCAAAAGCCGGTTTATTTTGGTGCTTAAAATGAAATACCCCGATAATGCCTTGTGGATTTTTAGTATCGCATAATTTTTCAAAGTCAGATGATTTTACAATTTCTGTATTGATTTTTTTTCTGTTTAACTGTTTTGTTAAATTTTGGTTTTCTGCTTCTGATTCATTGTGTTTTAAAATTATTTCGCATGTGTGTCCGGAATCTAATGCTTCTGTAATAAGCTTCTGTCCTTCAACAAGGAATTTTTTTTCAACTACTCTCTGTTTCTTGTTAAGAAGTGATGAGTAATATTTAAGCTGGCTTTTTGTTAACATGTTTCATTCTAATTTCTAATTCAAATATAGAGTTTTTCTACTGTGTAATAAATTCTTAAACGAGACGAATAATTAAATCTGTAATGTTGCACTGAATGTACATTTTATGTTAGATTTGCCCCACGAAAAAATGCTGGCTTAGCTCAGTTGGTAGAGCATCCCGATAATATCGGGAAGGTCGGCAGATCTTAAAAGTTTATATTTTTTTGCTGGCTTAGCTCAGTTGGTAGAGCATCCCGATAATATCGGGAAGGTCGGCAGATCTTAAAAGTTTATATTTTTTTGCTGGCTTAGCTCAGTTGGTAGAGCATCCCGATAATATCGGGAAGGTCGGCAGATCTTAAAAGTTTATATTTTTTTGCTGGCTTAGCTCAGTTGGTAGAGCAGCTGATTTGTAATCAGCAGGTCGCGGGTTCGAGTCCCATAGCCAGCTCTAAAGACCCCAAAAACGAAAGAGTTTGGGGTTTTGTTTTTATATAAACTACTTCAGTTTAACCTATACTTTCCTTTTCGAAGCAGTCATTCATATTAATGAATTTTTATATGTATGCTGAGTTTTTTGATTTGTTCAGCAGCAATTATTATTTAATAATCCCTTGTTCTGCATAAAAATGTTTCGGATGAATTATAATTTCTTCATCTTCTTTTGAATGAGGCACCAGTTCTGATTTATGAAAAAGATGATACTGTAATGCTTCGTTTGATAATCGCTTGGTTCTATATCCCTTTAGTTTAAATCGTTGACTGAGGTTTATGTCTTCAAGCCCGCGGCCAATAATACTCTCATCATAACCATTAACTTCAATAAAATCAGTTTTATGTATAGAAAAATTTGATCCAAATGCGTAATAATCTCTGCCTGGAAAATTTACAATATGAAATAGAAACGGTAAATAAAAACCTCTGTTCCGTTCTTCAGGCAAGCTATGTTTCCACCAGAACCATGGTTTTTCGTACAAAGATTTTTTGATTTGTTCCTCAGAAATGCTCTTGCTAATTTCTTCGTCTAACATGACCCTTCGGCCGGATAGTACAACTCCTTTTTTTCTCCGCAAATAATGCCGGGCTATAAACTGACGATGCACAATACAGTCGCCATCAATAAATATCAAATAATCAGATTTACTCCTCTTGACAGCACTATTCACAATAATTGTTTTTCTGAACCCGGTGTCTTCGTGCCAAACATGTTGAATTGGATATAGGAACTTGCTATTAAATTTCTCAATTGCCCTTGCTAATTGCGGTCCCGATCCATCGTCGGCAATTACTATTTCAAATTGCGTAAACGATTGATTTAATAACGAGTATAGAATTTTTTCAAGGTAGTCGGCTTGATTATAACAAGCTATTATGAGAGATACTTTTGGAGTGTTATTGATTTCCATATTTTTTGTCCATTCAACTCTGACGTTAATCAGTTAATCTATAAGTAAGTTGTTTATTTTAATAAATTGCATGCTATAGCTCCCCTCCTATTTTTCTATTAGAAATTATTAATATAGTTTATATATTGTCAAACACTCTATCCAAGAAATTAAAAGAAATTTTCTAAAACTTATTTCAATATTTATTTGAAGGTTTTTAATGAAATTAATTCTATCTATCCTAATCACTACCGTTTTATTCTTTTCGTGTACTTCCCAAAAAGAAACCATTCAACAAAAAGAAGAAAAGCCGGTTGTATTAGAAAAAAAGAAAGAATTGGTTTTTACTTTAGAAATGCAAAAATCTAAAACTAATTCTTCACTGCGCGGTATTTCTGTGGTTGATTCTTTAACTGCATGGGCAAGCGGATCTAACGGAACATTTCTAAGAACAACAGATGGCGGCAATACCTGGAATGATGGAAAAGTAAAAGGATTTGAAACACTCGATTTTCGTGATGTAGAAGCATTTGATAAAAATACTGCTATCATAATGGGTACCGATGCACCGGCTTTCTTTTTCAAAACTACCGATGGCGGTAAATCCTGGAAGAGAAAATATATGAACAGAGATCCAAAAGTTTTTTTTGATGCGCTGTCATTTTGGGATGAAAAAAACGGCATTGCTGTAAGTGATCCGATCGAAGGAAATTTTTTTATTGTAGTTACTAAAAACGGAGGTGAGAATTGGGAACAGTATCCTTCAATATATCTTCCTTCTCCTCAAAATGGTGAAACCGCATTTGCCGCAAGCGGAACAACAATTGCCGTTGCCGGAAAAGATCTTGTCTGGTTCGGAACAGGCGGGGGCGAGAAAGCAAGAATTTTTCTTTCGGAAGACATAGGTGAAAATTGGAGAGCATTTGATTCGCAAATTAAAGGCGGAAGTTCCACATGCGGAGTTTTTTCTATCTGTTTTAAGGATGAACTGAACGGAATTGCTGTAGGTGGAGATTACAAAAACGATAAAGATAAAACTTCCAATTGTTCTATAAGCGATGACGGCGGTTTAAGCTGGCAAGCTGTAAAATCCAATCAGCCGAATGGTTTTAGATCTTGCGTTAGCTGGAACGAAAAATATAAATTCTATTTAACCACAGGCACATCCGGAACCGATTATACAACTGACGACGGAAAAACTTGGTCCGGAATTGATTCGCGTAGTTTTAACAGCATCGGTATTTCTAAATTAGACGGAAGTTGTTTTATGGTTGGTGATAAAGGTGTAATAGTAAAAGTTAGAGTAAAATAAATTTATCAATTTAGTTTTAATAAACACATCAATTGATGTTAATAATATTTTCAAGATATTATTACAAGATTGCGGAAGCAATAGAAAATCCATTTGCTAATCATTTCAATAGCCAATAAATTTAAACTACGATCTTTCTTTTCCAACAAAATCAACTGTCAAATTAAAAATTTAGAGGAGCCGTTATGAATAAGAAAATTGGAATTTGGCTTGATAGTAAAAATGCAATAATACTTTCCATTTCAGCCAATGAAGAGAAGATTTACAAAGTAAATTCAAACGTCGAAAGTAGAGTGCGCTACAATGGAGAATCGAAAACTTATACACGAATGGGAAAACTTTATATTGATCCTGAAAAGAACAAAGAAGAACGAAAGCTGCATCAGTTGAAAAATTACTTCAATGAGATAAAAAACTACATACGCGATGCTTCAGAAATCTATATTACCGGTCCGGCTCAAGCAAAAATAATGTTTAAGGAGGAACTTAAAAGTGATAAACGCCTTTTCGGTAAAATTAAAGCGGTAGAAACTTCAGATAGTATGACCGAAAAGATGATCGCAGCAAAAATCAGAAAATATTTTTCGGTAAATAAGTAAAATGAATTCAAAAACCCAAAATCCACTTGCTAATCTTACCAATAGCCGATAAGTTTCGGACACAAATATTCTTTTTGAAATAATCAACCACAGGTTAAATATGAGTTTAAGTCAAATCGCAAGAGCAATTAAAGCTTCCCCCACGTTAGCATTGAATGAAAAGGCTGCGATCTTAAGAGAAAAAGGAGATCCCGTAATACATCTTGGCGGAGGCGAACCAAAAAGCAGAGCACCTATGGATGCACTGCTGGCAGCAGTCAATTCACTTAATACCGGAGAAGTTCGTTACACACCTGCCGACGGAATTCCGGAATTGAAAAAAGCAATCATCCGCTACACGGAAGAATTTTACCACCGAAAAGTAAATCCGGAAAATGTAATTGCATCCGGCGGAGCTAAACAATCCATCATGGTAGCAATGCAGGCAATCTTAAATCCGCAGGAAGAAATTATTTTTCCCGCACCTTATTGGGTTAGTTATCCCGATATGGCAAAACTTTGCGGTGCTATTGGTGTGGCTGCTTTACCGGAAGACGGAACATTCTATCCGCGACTAAAAGATATTGAACAACGGGTTGGTTCTTACACAAGAGCCGTAATTATCAACAGTCCTAACAATCCTTCGGGCGCTATGTATTCCGAAGAATTTATTTCTGATATCGTTGATTTCTGTGATAAGAAAGATCTCTATTTGATCATGGATGATATTTATCATCGTCTTGTGTTCGACGGGAAGAAACCAATAAGCGCTTATGATTACACAAAAAAATCTGTTGAGAATTCCAAGATCATTATTGTAAATGGAGTTTCTAAACAATATGCTATGACAGGATTTAGAATCGGCTGGGCAGTAGGAAATAAAAAAGTTATTGAAGCAATGTCGAATATACAAGGACATCAAACTTCGGGTCCTTCTGTTCTTCTTCAGAAAGCAGCAGCAGGTGCACTTAACGGAATTCAATCAACTGTTGAGAGTTTACGTGTTACATTAGAAAATAATAGAAACGTTTTGGTTGGCTTACTTCGTTCATTCAGCGGAGTTAAAGTTCATGTACCGGATGGAACGTTTTATTGCTTCGCTGATTTTTCAGTTTATGAAAAAGATTCGCAAAAACTTTCTTCGTTCTTAATTGATAAAGTTATGGTGTTAACCGTTCCCGGAAAGGAATTCGGTTTGGATGGTTATTTACGAATAAGTTATTGCGGAACGATCAAAGAGATAGCCGAAGGAATCGAAAGAATGAAATGGGCTCTCGATCCTAATTCACCAAATGAACTTTATATTGGCGACCGTAAATTAGTGAGGGACTGGTCATGAGTAAATATTTAGAATTCAACACCCCGGCAACAAAACAAGCTTTAGATCTTGCTTCCGATTTCCGTCTGAAGAATCAAGGATTAACAAATCTTGATCGTGTCTTTTGGAATTTACCTAACGAAGCTTTGTATGAAGAAATAATTTTTAGAAATGAAGGCAAGCTTGCAAAGCACGGAGCGCTTTTAGTTAATACCGGAAAACATACTGCCCGTGCAGCCGCTGATAAATATGTTGTACGAGAAGAATCAACCGAAAAAGATATTTGGTGGGGCGCTTACAATCGTCCTTATGCTCATTCTATGTGGTCTCAATTGATGGGACGTTTACAATCTTGGGCTCAAGGCGAAGAATTGTTTGTTCAGGATTGTTATGCCGGCGCTGATCCGGAATACAAAAAGCCTGTTCGCATCATTACCGAAAAAGCTTGGCACAGTTTATTTGCACGCAACATGTTCCTTACTACAAATGATAAAGATGAATTGAAAAAATTTGTTCCCGAGTTTACAGTTATTGCAGTTCCGGGATTTAAACTCGATCCCATTGCAGATGGTACACGTTCAGATACCGGAATTATTCTCAACTTCGATCAACGCACGGCAATTATTGCAAATACACTTTATGCCGGTGAAATTAAAAAATCCATTTTCACTGTTTTAAATTTCTTACTTACTTATGAAGATGTACTGCCGATGCACTGCTCGGCAAACGTCGGAGACAAAGGCGATGCTGCATTATTTTTTGGATTAAGCGGAACCGGAAAAACTACTTTATCGGCTGATCCAAAACGTAAACTTATCGGCGATGATGAACACGGCTGGAGTAATCAAGGCGTATTTAATTTTGAAGCCGGATGTTATGCAAAAGTTATCCGCCTTTCTGCAGAAAATGAACCGCAGATTTATGAAACTACACGCCGCTTCGGAACAATTTTGGAAAATGTTGTTTGGGATCCAACTACACGAATCATTGACCTTGATGACGATACAATTACAGAAAATACACGCGCATCATACCCGATTGATTTTATACCGAATGTAATTAAAGACGGTTACGTTCACACTCATCCAAAAAATATTATTTTCTTAACTTGTGATGCATCCGGAGTTATGCCACCAATTGCAAAGTTAAATCCGGAACAGGCGCAGTATCATTTTATCAGCGGATACACTTCAAAGATAGCAGGGACGGAGATTGGTTTAGGCATTGAACCGCAAATAACTTTTTCTGCATGTTTCGGCGGACCTTTTATGGTTCGTCATCCTTCGGATTATGCGGCTATGCTGAAACATAGAATGTTGAAACACAATGCAAATGTTTGGTTAGTTAATACAGGATGGGTTGGAGGAAGATTCGGTATTGGTAAACGTATTAGTATTCGACATACAAGAAATCTTTTGAACGCAGCTCTCGAAGGAAAACTTGATAACGTGAAATACAGAAAAGATAAATTGTTCGGTTATGAAGTGCCGATGACCTGTCCCGATGTTCCCGAAGATGTTTTATTCCCGGAAAATTCCTGGGGAAGTAAAGATGAATACTGGAAGAAGTATGATGCGCTTGCTGCTCGTTTTCAGGAGAACTTCAAGTTATTTGAAAAAGGTTCTTCGCAGGAAGTTATTAATGCCGGACCGAAGAGATTAGCACAAACAAAATAAATTTATTGAAGTTGTCTCAAAAGTAAAAAATAACTTATCACATAGTGATGGAGGGTGTGTGAAAATATTAATTGTAAAGCGAGATTCATCTCGCTAATTGCGGAAAAAATAATATTTTCACAGCATATATGAGCGAAATAAATTTCGCTATACAATAATCATACACCCTCGATGGCTATGCCAAAAGGTTCATAAAGACTTTTAAGACAATCTCACAATTTTTAAGGAGGATAAAATGAGAATCACAAAATTATTTTTATTTATTGGGATAGTTGGATTGATTCTTGTCTCCGGCTGCAACAATAATGTTGAAGTGGCAACTCCGACTTTAAGCGATGGTTTAATACAGAACACACCTTCAATTGTTAATGGATCAACTTCTTTTTCTTATGCGTTAAAAGCAAGGAATTATGACGGTAGTTACAATAACGCTCTAACTCTAAATTCAAATAGTTTGGAAGTTACAGTTGCCATTGGAAATTATTCTTTAGGAAGAGTAAAAATTGATATGTACAACGAAGACAATATTAATATTTTCCACGGAGATTATGTTGAAGGTGTTGCTTTAAGTCAAAGTTTTAATTCAGAAACATTAGCAAAGAAAATTGAATTGACACTTACAAAAGTTACCGCCTCTGTCAGTCTGGTAATAAAAGCAAAATAATACCGAATTATGAATGGGTAATTTTTGCATTTACTTTTTTCAAATTTGAATTTAAGTACACCCTTTTATAAATCTTACCTCATTAATGAAGCAACCGCTTCTTTAAGTATTTTATTAGAAACCGGTTTAGTTATAAAAAGATCTGAACCGGATTCTATTGCGGTCTGCCTCATTTTAATTTGTGCATGTGCGGTTAAACAAAGTATTGGTGTGCCGGTAAATGATTGTGATGCTTTAATCTCTTTTATTAATTCCAATCCGTTCCTGGCTCCCCTTAACGATATATCCATTATTATTATACCGTAATTCGTCTTCGAGTATTTTTCATAATATTCTTCTACAGATTCACAAAAATCTATTTCAAATTCACTCTTAAATATTCTTCTCATAACTTTTTGAGATAGAATATCATCCTCTACAACTAACATTTTTTTCATAAGGACCTCATACTAATTGTAATTGTATCTCGACATTCATGTCGACACCATTTTTAACAGTTGCATCAGTTTTTGCTTTTCGAAGTAAACTTCGATTTACATTTTGCGATTCAGCGAATCGCTTTACATTAACCATCATACGTCATCCATCAAACATCATCATTTAAATATCACTCTAAAAGTTGATCCTACATTTTTTTCACTCTCAACTTCTATTACAGCATTGTTTATATCGCAATATCTTTTTACAAGAGCTAACCCAAGTCCGTTGCCTTCATAGCTTCTGCTATACCCCTGTTCTTCCTGAACGAATGGTTCAAATAAATGCGGAAGAAATTCTTTACTCATACCTATACCGGTATCTTTGACTTCAGCTACAATATTGCCGTCTTTATTTTTCGTCAGAAGTATTTCCACCTTTCCTTTCTTTGTGTATTTGACTGCATTATCAATTAGGTTGGCAAAGATTTGTGTGACACAATATTCGTCACATATAATTTCTGATTCCTTTACTTCACATTTGTAGATAAAATCTATTCCCTTTTGTTTTGCCATCCGTTGGAATTCGTTATACAATTTTTTCAGAACTTGTGATTCAATATCCACTTTACTAAGCGATGGTTTATAGATCCCGGTTTGCAGTTCTGACATATTGAGAATTAAGTCTACCGTTCTAATAATTCTTCGTGATGCAAGATCAATACTTTCAAAACAATCTTGATCTGCAGGGTCAATTTTATCGCCAAGTTCCTCGCTAATAAAATTAACATTACTTGTTATTATATTAATTGGTGTTCTAATTTCGTGCGACATCTGAGCAAGGAATTCTGTTTTCATTTTATCGGACTGCTCTGCTAACTCTTTAGCTGATTTCATTTTCTCTTCAACATCTTTTCGCTGGGTCAGATCCACATACATGCCATATATACCAACGGTCTTGTCATTTACTGTTACAGGTACGCCGACGATTTGAACGTAAACAAGCGTACCATCTTTTTTCTTACGGTAACTTTCTTTATTTATCTGATTACCTTCTCGTGTTTGATCTGAATAGCTCTTAGCTTCTTCTATAAATTCAGCAGGAACTATTATGTCATGTAGCAACTGTCCTTTAATTTCTTCGAAGAAATAACCGAACAGCACTGAAAATGATTCGTTGATATGAACAACTTTATCTTGATCGTCTAATAAAGCAATTGCAATCGGGGAGTTTTCAAACAATTGGGCAAATCTATTTTTTTGAGAAACAATTTCTTCTTCTGCGCGTTTTCGCTCGGTGATATTCTTGAAAACACTTAATGATAATGTTGGTTGATGTGGGTTTTCTAAAAATGTATTCGATAACTCAAGAACTATTCTTTTTCCATTCCAAAGGACAAGTTCCCGTTCTAAATGAGCAGGGATGCTTCGGGAATGGAACCGCTCCTGATGTTTCCGTAAGATTTCCGCTTGCTTTGCCGCTTCATAGAGAATACTTATCGGTTTCCCTTCAATTTCTTCACGCGGTTTCTCCATCATTTTGCAGTATGCATCATTAACCAATCTTACAATGCCTTCTCCATTTGTTAGTCGCATTCCATCTGTGCTTTTTTCCCAGACTGACCGGAATCTCAACTCACTTTCCCGGATTTGATCTCCTAACCCTCGTTTATCTTTCCAATACTTTGCTTCTTCTTGAGCTTGAATTTTTAACCGGTTGTTAAAAAAATAAATTAGAAATGAGCCGCCTATTAGAGTAAAGACAAGTATACCGACAAGTATCAAAATCAGAGAAAGATTTTTATCAAAAAAGCCCTCAGCTTCTTCAATGGGAATGGTTATAGCAACCGTCCACGAGATATTTCTAAATTCGAATGAAGAAAAACTTGCCAGCTTCTTTGGTCCTTCTTTAAGTATATATTCAGTTGTTCCCTCCTTTTTTGTAAGTATTGTTTCTACATGTTTGAACGATGTGTGGCACTGCAAACATGTTTCATCTTGCTGACGGATATTTTTCAAAATCATTTCCGGATGTTCGGAGTGAAATAATACTGTTTCGTTACCGTCTAAAATCATTACATGTTCATTTTTAGTATTATAACTATCAATCGGATAAACTGTAGAAAGGAGTTCTTCCATATTAATGGTGAATGTAATAGCACCTACATACTTATAAGTTAAAGTAGGATACTTAACTATTCTGTAAATAGGAGAGACTAAAAGAAATTGTGAATTGGACAAATTTGTTTTTGGATCATTGGGCGTTTTTGTCAATTGAGAAACAAACTGATTCCCCATGTTTTCCTTTTTAACTGCCCATTTAAGAAAATCGCTTTGAGAATAATTTCGTCCTACTGCATTTTTGTTAACCGAATAGATGATTGTACCTATTTCGTTATAAACACTAATCGATTTTATATTATTAGTTGATGAGTAATCGAAAAATTTTGAAATGTCTATTGTTATCTGCTTAACATCGCTATTCTGAAGAGAAGGATAGGATGAGAGTAATTTCAATCCTTGGACTTTTTCGTTAAAAAAAATCTTTATTCCCTTAACAACCTCGCGGGAAGTGGCAATCTTTCCGGCGCGAAACCTTTCGAAAACTTCTTCTTTACTTGAAATGCTTAATTTGAATAGTAAGAAACTTGTTATAATTAAAACTAGGGCTGTTACTATAATAATAAGTTTTGATCTCATGAAATTCCTCGCAATACTTTCTATTGTGCATCATCCTCTACATAAACAATATAAGAAAATGCCGATTCAATCTGACATCCATACTAGGTTTTAATCCATATAATCAACACACTGAAATTTAATTGCTTCAATAAACTTACAATTATGATTTAATAACTGATGTTACGCAAAAACATTATTATTTGTCATTCTGATCCCGATTTATCGGGAGAAGAATCTGGTTTTAGATTCTTCGTCACTGCGTTCCTCAGAATGACAGCATAATTATTCTCTGCTAAATGTTACCCTAAAAGTTGAACCAACATTCTTTTCACTCTCTACTTCTATAACAGCATTATTTATATCGCAATATCTTTTAACAAGTGCTAAGCCAAGTCCGTTACCTTCATAGCTTCTGGTATAACCTTCATCTTCTTGAACAAACGGCTTAAATAGTTTTGGAAGAAATTCTTTACTCATTCCTATTCCGGTATCTTTTATCTCAACCATAATATTACCGGTTTTATTCTTTCCTAAAAGTATTTCTACTTTACCTTTTTTTGTGTACTTAATTGCATTATCCACCAAGTTGGCAAATATCTGATTGACGCTGTATTCATCCGCTAAAATTTTTGTTTCTTTTAACTCACATTTGTAAATCAGTTCTAATCCTTTATGTTTAGCTGAGAGTTGATGTTCCTTAAACAATCTATTGAGAACCTCGGAATTGAGATCAACTTTTATTAAGTGTGGTTTATAGCCGCTGGTTTTAACTTCTGCCACATTAAGAATTAAATCAATTGTCCTTATTATTCTTTTTGAAGACAGATTAATGTTATCAAAAGATTCACGAACTTCAGAATCCATTTTTTCACCTAACGAATCATTGAGGTAATCAACATTTCCGCTAATTACATTTATAGGAGTTCTAATTTCGTGAGACATTTGAGCAAGGAATGCAGATTTTAATTTGTCGGATTGTTCAGCTAATTCTTTTGCAATTTTCATTTTTTCTTCAGCTTCTTTTCGCTGAGTCAGATCCACATACATTCCATAAATACCAACTGTCTTGTCATTTATGTTTACAGGTACGCCAACGATTTGAACATAAACAAGAGTGCCATCCTTTTTCTTACGGTAGCTTTCTTTATTTATCTGATTGCCTTCACGTGTTTGATCTGAATAGCTCTTGGCTTCCTTTTTCAATTCGGGTGGAACTATTAAGTCTTCAAGAGACTGTCCTCTAATTTCTT
>Ga0209514_10007540_pt1 | contig 12801 bp, 16 predicted proteins | sample Subgrocontami58m_FD_187452 | JGI IMG/M metagenome (GOLD analysis project Ga0209514, IMG submission 187452) | Subsurface groundwater microbial communities from S. Glens Falls, New York, USA - GMW37 contaminated, 5.8 m (SPAdes) (version 3) | ecosystem: Environmental > Aquatic > Deep subsurface >...
GCGCTCACGCCCAGCACGTGCGGCAGCGCGGCCGGGTAGCTCGCGTAGCGCCACGGCACCTCCGGCGCCTGGTCGGAGTTGCCGACCGCGGCCACGACGACGACACCCCTGCTCACCGCGTACGCGATCGCCGCCGACTCGAGCGGCGAGAAGGTGTCGCGGTCCGGATCGAGCGGGTCGCGCACACCGCCGAGGCTCATGTTGATGACGCGGGCGCCGTTCTCGACCGCCCAGCGGATCGCGCGCGCCTCCGCATCCACCGAGATGTTGCGGTCGGCCGTCACGACCTTCGCGATGAGCAGCTCGGCGGACGGCGCGAGCCCCGCGATCCCCTCGGCGTTGTTCACGGCGGCGGCGATCAGACCTGCGACGAACGTCCCGTGGCCGTGCTCGTCCCGGAGCGCCGAGCCGCCGACGAAGCTCTTGGCCGCCACGATCTTGCCGGCGAACTCGGGATGGCCGGCGTCGATTCCGGAGTCGATCACCGCCACGCGCACAGGCGGCAGCAGCGGGAGCTCGGCCCAGAAGTCGAAGGCGCGGTTCTGCGTCACGTACCACTGGCGCGCCAGGAGCGGGTCGCTCGGGGCGAACGCGGCCGCCGAGCGCTCGCCCGCGGCTGTGGACGCCGCCATGAGCGCGAGCACGAGCACGGCGAGGCCGGTGCGGATCACGTCGTGCCGACTTCCAGCCCCGGCGAGAGCCCCTCGGCGAAGCCCTGAGCCGGCGCGACCCGAGCCCGGTACGTGCCGGGCGCGGCGTCGAGCTCGGCACGGAACGCGCCCCGCTCGCCGACGACCGCCTCCGCCACCGGGAGCCACTGCTCGCCCTCGAGCCGCTGGATCTCGACGAGCGCGCCTGGGAGCAGCGGCCGCGCGGTACCGCTGAGCGCGCCCGGCTCCTGCACCCGGGAAAGGAGAACGCGCGGCGCGACGGGCACCTTCAGCACCGTCTCGCCGCCGCCGGCGGCGACGAGACGGTAGATCGTCGTCGCAGCCGGCTTGACGGCGAGCGAGAAGGTCCCGTCGGCAGCCGGCGAGATGTCGGCAGCGAGCGCCCAGGGCTGGGCACCGAGCCCTCGGGCCTCGAGCGAGACGCTCTTGACGCCCCTGACCGATCCGCTCAGGGTGGTCCCCGATCCGTAGACGACCGGGCCACCCGGCCGCTGCAGGGTCAGCGCGGCGATCGAAATCCACGTCGAGCGGAGGCCGAGCGCGAAGCGCAGGCCGCTGCCCGAGACCGTCGCCCCGCTGGCGGCGGTCGTTACGTTGACCGCCCGCGCGCGGCCCGAAGGACCGAGCACCGTCTTCAGGTCGAGCACGGGCGCGCCGAGCTTCAGTGCCTTGCGCACCTTCGCCGCGGTGACGGCGACCGGGCCCCAGCGATGCCAGGGCGAGAGCGTGTCGTACGGGTCGGGCACGGAGACGAGATACGGCTGCGGGCCGTTCAGCACCTCCGTCCCGTCGGCCGTCCGGCCGCCCGAGCTCGAGCTGAAGAGGGCGATCGCCGGCTTGCCGCCGAAGAAGAGCGCCTGGCGCGCGGTCGCCTTCACGGCGGCGGTCGTGCGGGGATCCTCGCCCGAGAGGCCGAGGTAGACCTGGCTGCGGACGTCCGCGTAGAGGTCGAAGCCCCTGCTCTTCAGCAGCGACGAGAGCGCATAGGTGCGGGCGGCGACCGCCTGCGCCCTGAGCGCCTCCGGCGGCCAGTCGCCGGGCATCTCGCCCGGGACGACGCTCCAGAGGTACTGCTCCAGGCCCACGTAGTCGATCGCGGTCAGGGCCTTGCCGGTCGAGGTGACCTGAAGCTCTCCGCGATAGGGCTTTCCGTCAAGGGAGAGGAAGGTGCCCTTGCCCGGCTGGAAGACGAGCGGCCCCTGGAGCGGCGTGGGCGTTCCGTCGAGCAGGACCGCCAGGTCCGGCCCAAGCAGAACCTCGCCGGCCGGGAGGTCGTAGGTGGTGGCCGCGGCATCACGGACGCGGAACGGCGCCTCCGAGGAGACCGCGAGTCGCTTTACCCCCTCGGCGAGCAGGACCCGCACCTGCGTCACGTTTGCCCGCTTCAGCTCGGTGCCGGGGTAGTAGTGGGCGAGGATCCGGTCGTAGGTGTATCCCTCCCGCTCCGCGAATCCCCGCGCCCCCCACTGGGCCATGCCCGCGCCGTGGCCCCAGCCCTTGCCGCTGATCAGGAAGGTCGTCGCGACGACGGGCTTCGGCGGCTCGGGCTGTGGCGAGGCCGACGCCGCAAGCAGGAGCGTCGAGCCGACGACGATGAGGGAGACGAGCGTGCGCCGCATTGCAGACCCCGGACTGAGGCTAGCTGACTTCCTCACAGAGACGAGGGTTCTTTACGGAACCCTCAACTCCGCTACGCGCCGAGCGATCGTGGGGGAACCCAGGGTTCCCCCACGTGCCCCCTCCTTCGACAGGCCGCTCGGCCGAACTTCAGCGCTGCTCCCGCCGGGCGAAGCCCGGCTCCGCCCAAAGCCTCCGCTCTCGGCCCAGCGCCGAACTGGGCGTCATCTGCGCAGTCGCTCCGCGTACTGCTTCTCGTAGTACGCGCGGTACTCCCCGCTCTTGATCGGCTCCCACCAGGCACGATGCTCGCGGTACCAGTCCACCGTCTCGGGCAGGCCACCCTCGCCGAAGGAGTGCTCGGGCGACCAGCCGAGCGAGCGCAGCTTCGAGTCGTCGAGGGAATAGCGACGGTCGTGGCCCGCCCGGTCCTCGACGTATCTGATCAGCGCAGAGTCGCCGCCCGCCAGCTCGAGGATCCGGTGCGTGACCTCGATGTTCTCGTGCTCCTCGCCGCCGACGTTGTAGATCTCCCCCGCACCACCCTCGCGCAAGACGAGCTCGACGGCCGCGCAGTGATCCTCGGCGTGGAGCCATTCGCGCCGCTGTCGGCCGTCGCCGTAGACCGGCAGCGGCAGCCCGTCGAACGCGTTGGTGACGAAGAGCGGGATCAGCTTCTCCGGGTACTGGTTCGGCCCGAACGTGTTCGCGCCCCGGGTGATCGAAGCGTTGACGCCGTACGTGCGCACGTAGGCGAGCACCTGGAGGTCGCCGCCTGCCTTCGAGGCGCTGTACGGGCTCGACGGGCGGAGCGGGTCGTCCTCACGCGAGGAGCCGCCGCCCTCGAGGTCGCCGTAGACCTCGTCCGTCGAGACCTGGACGTAGCGCGCGCCGGTCTCGCGGGCCCACTCGAGCAGCACCTGCGTGCCGAGCACATCCGTATGGATGAAGTCCCTCGGCGTCAGGATCGAGCGGTCGACGTGCGTCTCGGCGGCGAAGTTGACGACGGCCCCACAGCCCCGGCCGGCGCGCGCTACCGCCTCCGGGTCGGCGATGTCGCCGACGATGAGCTCGGCGCTCACGCCGTCGAGGTTGGCCGGATTGCCCGCGTACGTGAGCTTGTCCAGCACGACGACCTCGTCGCCGCCCGCGACGAGGCGCTTCACGAAATGCGAGCCGATGAAGCCGGCGCCGCCGGTGACGAGCACGCGCATCGGGCGAAGGGTAGCGGCAGCCTCAGCCGACCCGGATCGCGGCCAGGCACTCGCGCAGCCCCTCACGCCAGTGCGGCAGGCGCGGCGCTTCGGGGCGCTCGCTGCGGAGAACGGAGTAGGCCGGCCGCGGCGCCCTGGCGCCGTACTCGACCGTCGAGATCCGCCGCACGCGGCAGTCGAGCCCGGCCTCGGCGAAGATCGCCTCCGCGAAGTCGGCCCATGAGCACTCGCCGTCCGCGGCGAGATGCCAGATGCCGGCCGGCAGCTCGACGACCGCCCGCGTCGCCGCCGCGAGATGGCCGGTATAGGTCGGGCAGCCGATCTGGTCGTCCACCACCGCCACCTCGTCCCGCTCGGCGCCGAGGCGGAGCATCGTGCGCACGAAGTTGCGCCCGGCCGGCCCGAAGAGCCACGAGCTGCGAAGGATCCAGGCGCCCTCGCCGCCGGCCGCCTCGCCGTGCAGCTTCGTCCGCCCGTACGCACCCAGCGGGTTCGGCGCGTCCGACTCGACGTACGGCGCACCCTTGCGCCCGTCGAAGACGTAGTCGGAAGAGAAGTAGACGAGCGGCGCGCCGAGACCGGCCGCGTGCGCCGTCCCGCCGACGTTGACCGCCGCCGCGCCCTGCGGGTCGTCCTCCGCGCCGTCCACGTCCGTCCAGGCGGCCGCGTGCAGCACGAGGTCGGGCGCCGGCAGGCCCGCGGGCGCCGGGCTCGTCACGTCCCAGCCGGCGCGGTCCAGCGCGAGCACGTCGTCGCCCGCGAACGCCTTGACCAGCGCGCGGCCGAGCTGGCCGCCGGCGCCGGTGATCAGGACGCGGCGGCGTCCCGCTTGGAGAGGATCGGCTCGGTGGTCGTCCACAGGTGGCTGATACGCGGGTCGTTCCACGCGATCGTGTGCTCGTCGGGGTCGGCCGGGTCGTACTCCTCGGTGACGTGGTAGAGGAAGAGCACGTCGGTCAGCGCTTCGAAGCCGTGCGCGTGGCGGCCGGGGATGTAGACGGCGACAGGATTGTCCTCGCCGATGTCCACGGTCATCGCCTCGTCGCTCGCGCGATCGAGCACGACCACGCGGGCGTTGCCCTGGAGGCAGACGAAGAGGTCGTCCTGCCCGCGCTCGTGGTAGTGGAGGCCCCGGATCACACCCCTGCGGGAGAACGAGACGTTCGTCTGGGTCGCCGGCTTCGGCAGCTGCGAGTCGCGCCGCAGCTCGACGAACCAGCCGCGCTCGTCCTCGAAGCGCCGCAGCGGGATGAGCTGGACGCCGTCGATCACGCGGGCCGGTTCGCTCCGGTGCGGTCGACGAGCGCACCGATCTCCGCCAGCGCCTCGTGGGTGCCGGCGTCGCGCCACCATCCACTCACGCGCTTCGCCTGGAGCCGCCCGCGCTCCGCGTAGGCGCGGTTCACGTCGGTGATCTCGAGCTCGCCGCGGGCCGACGGCTCGAGCCCGCGGATGACGTCGAACACTCCGGCGTCGTAGCAGTAGAGCCCCACGACGGCGTCGTTCGTCGGCGGCGCGGCGTAACGCATGTCCACGACGCCCGCCTTCTCGACGACGTCCACGACCCGGGTGCCGTCGCCATAGACGACGACGCCGAAGCGCTCGGGGTCGGGCACCTCCTTGACGAAGATCAGCGCGCCGTCGTCGCCGCCCGCCCACTCCTGGATCGCCGACACCTCGGCGACCTCGAACAGGTTGTCGCCGAGGCAGACGACGAGCTTCTCGCCGGCGGCGAAGCTCTCCGCCATGCCGACCACCTGCGCGATCCCGCCCGGCTCGGTCTGCACCTTGTAGGTGAGGTCGAGGTCGAAGAGGAGGCCGTCGCCCGAGCGCTCCTGCACCTTGCCGTCGCCGAGCAGGTCGATGAAGTCGCCGGCGTGGCCCTGGCCGGTGACGATCAGCACCTCGCGCACGCCGGCTGCCTGCAGGAGCTGGAGCGGGTAGTAGACCATCGGCCAGCGCCCGACCGGAAGCAGGTGCTTGTTCGTGACCCGCGTCAGCTCGGCGAGCCGCGTCGCCTCGCCACCCGCGCAGATCAGGCCCTTGGCACTCACGCGCGCCCCTCGCCGGCGCCGGCTCCCGCCGGGCGGAGCCCGGCTCCGCCGCCGCCTGACGCCGCTCGCGGTGCCGTGCTCTCCGGGTCCGTATTGCCCATACTGTCCCCTCCGGCCCGGCACCGCGAGCGGTGCCCGAGGAACGCGCGGGCGTGGGAGGTTGACTCGGGGCGTCTCATGCGGGGGATGGTACTTCGGCCGCCGTGAGCCGCGAGCGTACGAGCCCGAAGAAGGCGAGCTCGACCGAGGGGCCGACGAGGAAGGCGAAGGCGAGCGTGCCGACGCCGACCGTGCCGCCGAGCGCCCAGCCGGCGGCGGTCGCGCCGATCTCGAGCACGGTGCGGGCCGCACCGATCCGGACGCCCGCCCGGCGCGACAGCACGAGCATGAGCGAATCGCGGGGACCCGCTCCCAGCGCCGCGCCCATGTAGAAGCCCGAGCCCAGTCCGATGACGGAAATCCCCCCGAGCATGATGGCGACACGCGTCGCGAGCGGCGACTCCGAGAGGTCGGCCACGGCCTCGACGCGCACGAGCCCCTCGATGAAGAGCCCGATCAGGACGGCGTTCGCGACGGTACCGGCGCCGATCCGCGCCCCGAGGCGCCAGGCGAGCACGAGCACGGCGAGGCCGATCGCGATGCTGGCGGTGCCGAAGGTGAGCGGCGTCTGCTCGGCGAGGCCCTGGCTGAGCACGTCCCAGGGCGAGAGTCCGAGCTCCGACTCGAGCAGCATCACGATCCCGAGCGCGAAGAGGAAGAGGCCGAACACGAGGCTCGCCGCGCGGATGGTGAGCCCGCCGCGGATCACGGGAGGAGCGTGCATGCCTACCCGCTTCGGCGCGCGGCCTTCCGGCGCTTCACCGCCGGCACGCAGCGCACGGCGGCAAACCACACGTAGACGGCGAGGGCGAGCGCCGCAGCGAGGATCTTGAGGGCACGCTTGACGATCCGCACGAAGGCACTCTATGCGCGGTACAACTCAGGGTGAACAGCGAGCGAAAGGACGGGCCCCATGGCCAAAGGAAAAGACAAGCTCTTCGACGGCGTGGACACCGTGAGGCCGTACGTCGACCGCGCGCTCCACGACGAGGAGCTGCGCGACAGCCTGCGCGAGGCGTTCGCCGCGGCGCGCGAGATCTACGGCGATCTCACCGCCGGCAACGGCGTCGGCATGGCGGCTTCGAAAGTCGCCTCCGACAAGGACATCCAGGAGAACCTGCGCAAGGCGATCGACGAGTTGCGCCACGCGGCCGACCGGCTGCAGGGCAAGGAGTCGCATGCCGCCCGCAACCGCATGCTCCTGCTCGCCGGGATCGCCGCAGGCGTCCTCTTCAACCCGGTGACCGGGCCGGCCACGCGCAAGTGGCTGCTCGACCTCATCGAGGGCGGCGAGCACGAGCCGCCGGCGACCGCGGACGACGTCTAGCCGGGACGCTTGAAGGCGAGCGAGCGCGCCGGTGCCGCCTGCAGGAGCGGGAGGTCGGCGCGCCGCCTCCAGGCGGAGAGGAACGGTGTGGGATTCACGACGCCGTCGTAGCCGAGGGGGCGCAGGCCCGCGGGGTGGATCTCGAAGTGCAGGTGTGGGGGCGTTCCCTCCGCGTCGCCGCTTCTGCCGACGAAGCCGAGGACGTCGCCCGCGCGCACGAAGCCGCTGTTCACCGCCAGCGGGGAGAAGGCCGACAGGTGGGCGTAGTAGTACTCCGTGCCGTCGCCGTCGCGAAGCCAGAGGCGATAGCCGCCGCGATCGTTCCAGCCGGCCGAGAAGACGGCGCCGTCGGCCACGGCGAGCACCGCCGCTCCCTGCGCGGCGAAGAGGTCGTCGCCGTGGTGCCAGCCGACACCCGCACGGTCTGCACCGAACGTGCCGACGAACGAGGCGCCGCCGTGGACGGGGAAGGCGCGGCCGCTCGGCGTGAGCTCCGGCCGCAGGCCCGCGGGGAGCGGGCGCACGGGGCCGTCGGGGTACGACGGTCGCTCTGCGGGCAGGTCGCGGGTCAAGGAGACAACCGAGACGGGAGCAACCGTGAAGGCAGGTGCGACCGCGCGCCCCCCCACGGCGAGGGCCGCGGCCGCGGCCGCGGCCGCGGTGAGGGCAAGCAGCCGTACACGGACGAGTCTGTCCGTCATAGAGGTTTCCAGTATCGCCAAGGCGTCCGACGGCCCTCGCCGCGCACGGCCACGAGCCGTCACGCCGGACGGCAGTCGGCGCAGGCTCCGCGGAGGACGACCTCGTGTGCGGCGACGCTGTAGCCCGCAGTCGCCGCCGCGTGCTCGAGCGCCGACTCGAGCCGGTCGTCGGCGAAGACCTCGACCTTGCCGCAGCCGTCGCAGACAAGGTGATGGTGGTGCTCCCCGTCCGGGAGGAGGGGCTCGAAGCGCGCAATGCCGTCGCCCAGGTCGACACGCTGAACGAGACGGAGCTCGGCGAGCAGCTCGAGCACGCGGTAGACGGTGGCGATGCCGACCCGGCGCCCACCGGCACGTAGCCGATCGAAGATCTCCTGCGCCGTCAGGCAGCACTCCTGGCGCGCGAGGAGCTCGATGACGGCGTGCCGCCCGCCGCCGGCCTTGTAGCCCGCCGCCCTGACCGCATCGTATGCGTGCTCGCCCCACGCCTCAGCGCACCGCTCCATGCGCCCTGAATGATAACGATTCTCATTGTTGGTATCGTGCGGGCCGGTGCTCTCCCGACTCGCTCTCGCTGTCGCCTTGGCCTTCCTGCTCGCGTCATGCGGGTCGGACGCAGCCGACAACGGACGGACCGTCGTCGTCGCCGGGTTCTATCCACTCGCGTGGGCGGCTGAGCAGGTCGGAGGCGAGAGCGTCACGGTGAGAAACCTCACGCCGCCCGGTGCCGAGCCGCACGACGTCGAGCTCTCGGCCCGCGCTGTCGACCGGATCCGCGACGCCGACGTCGTCCTTCTCCTCGGCGGGCATTTCCAGCCGGCGCTCGAGCGGGCGGCCGAGGGTGCGCGCGGGACTGTTCTCGACCTCCTCGACGAGCTCGACCTCCGCGGGTCCGCGGACGGCGGTGAGGAGACGGCCGACCCGCACGTGTGGCTCGACCCCGCCCGCTTTGCCGCGATCGTCGAGCGTGTCGGTACCGCGCTCGGCCGCCCCGAGCCGGCGGCACGGCTCGCGGGCCGGCTGCGCGCCCTCGACGTGGAATACCGGCGCGGGCTCGTCGAGTGCGAGCGGCGGGAGCTCGTGACCGCGCACGCCGCCTTCGGATATCTCGCCGACCGCTACGGGCTCCAGCAGATCTCGATCAGCGGCATTTCGCCCGAGGCGGAGCCGAGCGCGCGGCGGCTCGAGCAGGTCGCGCAGCAGGTGCGCGAGCACCGCGCGACGACGGTCTTCGTCGAGCCGCTCGTCTCGGCACGGGTCGCGGAGACGGTCGCGCGCGAGACGGGCACGACAACGGCGACGCTGAACCCGATCGAGGGGCTGACGGAGGACGAGCTCGCCGCGGGCGATGACTACCTGTCGCTGATGCGGGCGAATCTCGAGACGCTGCGGCGGGGGCTGGGATGCCGCTAGCGGTCGAGCTGCGCGCCCTCTCGTTCGCCTACCCGCACGGCCAAACGGTCCTGCGCGACGTCGACCTCGCGATCGCGCACGGGGAGTTCGTCGCCGTGGCCGGCCCGAACGGCGGCGGCAAGACCACGCTCCTGCGCGTCGCGCTCGGTCTCGAACGGCCAACACAGGGCGAGGCGCTCCTGTTTGGGGAGCCCGCACACGCGTCCTCGCACCGGGCGACAATCGGCTACCTCGCGCAGCGCGCGCGGCTCGGCGTGGACGCGCCCGCCACCGTCCGCGAGGTCGTGTCTGCCGGGCGCCTCGCCGCGAGCGGGCTGCTCGGCCCGCTGCGCCGGCGTGACCGGGCAATTGTCGCCGAGGCGATCGGCCGCGTCGGCCTCGAGGCGGTGGCGGACGCGCCGCTGCGGACGCTCTCCGGCGGCATGCAACAGCGAGCCTTCATCGCCAAGGCGCTCGCGGGCGAACCGTCGCTGCTCGTCCTCGACGAGCCGACAACCGGTGTCGATGTCGAGGCGCAGGACGCGCTCGCGGCGCTGCTCGACCGGCTGCACCGCGAGCTCGGCGTCACCGTGCTCTACGTCTCGCACGAGTTCGGGGCCGTCGAGCGCTTCGTCCAGCGCCTCGTGCTCGTCCGCAGCTCCATCGTCTTCGATGGGCCGCCGGCGCAGCTCCCCGGCGTCTGGCACGACCCGTCACATGTCCATGTTTGAGTCGGAGTTCATGCGGCTCGCGTTCGCCGCGGGCGCTGTCGTCGGGCTGCTCGCCCCCGCGGTCGGCTTCTTCCTCGTCCAGCGGCAGATGAGCCTGATCGGCGACGGGATCGGCCACGTCGCCTTCGCCGGCGTCGCCGCCGGCTACCTGCTCGACGTCTCGCCCGTCGCCACCGCGCTCGTCGCGTCCCTCGCCGGCGCCGTCACCATCGAGTGGCTCCGGGCGCGAAGGATCACCGCCGGCGACCAGGCGCTCGCTCTCGTCTTCTACACCGGCATCGCCGGCGGCGTCGTCCTCGTCTCGCTCGCCGGCGCACTCGACGTCAACCTGCTCGCCTTCCTGTTCGGGTCGATCCTGACCGTGACGCGTATGGACGTCGTCGTGATCGTCGTCCTCGGTCTTGCGGGGCTCGCCACGATCGGCCTGCTCTACCGCGCGCTCTCGGCGACGGTGCTCGACGAGGAGGGGGCGCGCGTCGCCGGCATCCCGGTCGCCTTCCTCAACGTCGTCGTCGCGGCACTCGCGGCACTGACGGTGGCGCTCTCGATGCGCGTCGTCGGGATCCTGCTCATCGCCGCGCTCATGGTGCTGCCCGTCATCGCGGCGACGCGCGTCGCCTGGAGCATGGCCTCGACAATCGTGATCGCGATGGCGATCGGCCTCGTTTCCGTCTTTGCCGGCCTCACGGCCGCGTACTACGGCGATCTTCCGCCCGGCGGCATGATCGTGCTCGTCGCCGCGGCGGCTTTCGCCCTACTCACCGTCGCCGGGACGCTGCGGCGCACCTAGCGCGGCAGAGCAGCGCGCGGACGCAAGGCGCGCCATGCAAGCTGGACGGCAACACCGAGCACGAGCACGCCGAAGAGCCGGCGCAGCACGTGCTCGGGCAGCGACGTGGCGATCACGACGCCGAGCTGGACGCCCGCGATCGAGGCGAGCCCGAGCCACAGCGCCGGGCGCCAGCGTACGTGCCCGTACCCGGACTGACGCCAGACGCCGGCGGCCACCGTCGGAAGGATCGCGAGCAACGAGGTCGCCTCCGCGTCGAGCTGGCCGAGCCCGAGCCCGAGCAGCGTCGGCACGAAGAGGATGCCGCCGCCGACCCCGAAGAGGCCGGCGAGCAGCCCGGCTGCGAAGCCGAGCGCAAGCGCCGCAGCGATCGTTCCCGGGCTCATCCGGCGAGCAGCCAGACTGCGACGCCGACGAGCAGCGCTGCGAAGCCGAGGGAGAGAACGCGGGCGTGGATCCGCTGCTGGAGCGTCGAGCCGGCAACCGCCCCGGCGGCGGCCGGCAGCCCGACGAGCGCGGCGTACCCGACGTCGACGTGCCCGTGGAAGGCGTAGGTGATCGTGCCGGCGAGTGCCGTGATCCCGATCGCGGCGAGCGAGGTCGCAGTCGCCGGCCGTTCGAGGAAGCCCGCGGCGAGAATCAGGAGCGGCACGATCAGGATCCCGCCGCCGACGCCGAAGAGCGCGGAGAAGAGCCCCGCGACGAGACCGATCAGGACGAGCCGGAGCACCGCCGTATCGTAGGCGGGGCTCCGGCGCAACCTCGCGCCGACTAGGCGGTCTGGAGCGAAGCGGCTTCGCGGCGGAGGACGTCCCACGCCCGGCGGACGTCATCCTCGGTCGTCCACGCGTTGCCGACCGCGAGCCGGAGCACGAAGCGGCCGTTCAGCTTCGTGTGGATGAGGAAGGCCTCGCCGGAGGCGTTGACGCGCTCGAGCAGGGCCTCGTTCTCCTCGTCCGAGCCCTCGCGCCGGAAGCAGACGACCGAGAACGGCCGCGGCGCGCAGAGCTCCCAGCCCGGCTCGGCGCGCACCCAGCCCTCGAACAGCTCGGCGAGCCGCATGTGCTCGCGGATCACGGCCTGGAGCCCCTCGCGCCCGTAGCAGCGGATCACGGCCCAGAGCTTCAGCGAGCGGAAACGGCGACCGAGCGCGGGCCCGTACTCCGAGAGGTTGTCCACCTCGTCGCGCGAGCGCAGGTACTCCGGGATGAGCGAGAACGCGTTGCGCAGGTCGGCCGGCCGGCGCGTCCAGAGGCAGGAGCAGTCCATCGGCGTCAGCAGCCACTTGTGCGCGTTGACCACCACCGAGTCGGCGCGCTCGACACCCGCCTGCGACCAGCGCAGCTCGGGGCACACCCAGGCCGCGCCCGCGTAGGCGGCGTCGACGTGCAGCCAGGCCCCGGCGCGCTCGGCTGCATCTGCGATCGCGGGTACAGGATCGACGGAGGTGGACGAGGTCGTGCCGACGGTGGCGACGACCGCCGCCGCGTCGTCCAGCTCGAGCGCGTCGGTGCGCATCCGGAACTCCGCGTCGGACGGCACCTCGCGCGGAACCATCCCGAGCAGCTTCACGGCCTTCGCCACCGACGAGTGCGCCTGGTCGGAGAAGACGACGACCCGCCGGCCGGTCGCCTCGCGCGCGGCCATGAGCGCGGCGGTCGTGGAGGTCGAAGCGGTGTCCTCGATGTGGCCGTGCAGGCCCGCAGGCAGGCCGAGCAGCTGGGCGAGCCAGTCGAGCACGTGCTCCTCGAGCTCCGACGAGGCGGGCGCCGCGCGCCACATGATCGCGACGCTGTTGAGCGTCGCCGCGAGCAGCTCGGCGAGGATTCCGGGCTCCGACGCCGTGACGCCGAAGTAGCCGAAGAAGCGCGGGTGCTGCCAGTGGGTGATCCCGGGGAGCAGCACGTCTTCGAGGTCGCGCAGAACGGCCGAGAACGGCTCTCCCGTCTCCGGAGGCGACGCAGGCAATCTGGCCCGGATCTCACCCGGCTGCACCTGGGCGAGCACGGGCAGCTCGCCGACCCGCTCGAGGTAGCGGGCGGCCCACTCGAGCGCCTCGGCGCCGTCCTCGCGGAAGGTCACTTGCGCATTCTCTCGATCTCCCGCCAGGGGCGCGTGTTGACGACCTGCGCCTTCGTCAGCCAGGCGCGCCGCGCCTGGGCGATGCCCAGCTCGACGAAGGCGAGCTCGTGCGGCCGGTGGCCG
>Ga0209514_10007544_pt1 | contig 12795 bp, 13 predicted proteins | sample Subgrocontami58m_FD_187452 | JGI IMG/M metagenome (GOLD analysis project Ga0209514, IMG submission 187452) | Subsurface groundwater microbial communities from S. Glens Falls, New York, USA - GMW37 contaminated, 5.8 m (SPAdes) (version 3) | ecosystem: Environmental > Aquatic > Deep subsurface >...
AGACTACAAGCCGTAATTTTTTATGGTTTGAAACAAAAAAACTCGCCTCGCGCGAGTTTTTTTGTTTCAAAAATAAACACCTAAAAGAAGTAACCGTTGGGTTAATTCTTCCAACTCCCTTCTTTATTTTTAAAAATATTGCGCAGTGTGGCGACACGAGCATAGCTGATTTACCCGGAATCACGTCGCGCAATCGTCCATTAAGCGCGACGCTTCTCAGCAGGCGGATATGCGCGTTTTTAGAAACGAAAGTATTTCGAAAATTTGCAAAAATAAATTTAATGTTGTACAAGTTATGGCAATGACAAAACTTCTTATAGTTGAATCACCCGCCAAATCGAAAACAATTTCCAAATATGTGGGAAAAGAATTCGTTGTTATGGCGAGCGTTGGACATGTTCGCGACCTGCCAAAGAGCAATAAAACCGCCATTGATATTGAAGGTGGTTTTGTTCCACGTTATGAAATTTCCAAAGGAAAAGAAAAGGTTGTCGCAGAGCTTCAAGAAGAAGCCAAAAAATCAACTGAAATAATTCTCGCATCCGACCCGGATCGTGAAGGAGAAGCTATCGCGTGGCACGTGAAGGAAATACTACTTCCATCTCTAAAGAAAAAAATTCCAATTAAAAGAATCGTCTTCAACGAGATTACCGAGAGTGCTGTGAAGGAGGCACTTAAGCACCCACGTGATATTGATACTGATTTACGAAAGGCTCAAGAAGCACGTCGAGTTTTGGACAGACTTTTCGGATACGATCTCTCTGGTCTTATTTGGAAAAAAGTTCGTTACGGTCTTTCGGCTGGACGCGTGCAATCACCAGCACTACGAATTGTGATTGAGCGAGAGCGTGAGATCCGCGCTTTTATCCCTGAGCAATATTGGGTTATAAGAGCTGAAACAAAAACAAAAAAGAAATCTCCACTTCTGCTTACTTGTGTTGAAGAACCACGCGACGAAAAGGAAGTTAAAAAAATTCTTACCTTAGGTAAGAAAGGTGAATGGTTTGTTAAAAAACTTGATGAAAGCGAAACTTCACGAGCCCCTCGCCCACCATTCATCACTTCGACTCTTCAACAGGCAGCAAGCTCACGCCTTGGTCTTGCTCCATCAAGAACGATGTCGCTCGCACAACGCCTATATGAAGCTGGACATATTACCTACATGCGTACAGATAGCCCAAATCTCTCCAAAGAGGCACAGGAACAAATCGTTGCTATGGTTGGTAAAAGATTTGGAGAAAAATATGTTGTACCTCGTGTTTTTAAGACTAAAAGTAAAAGCGCCCAAGAGGCACACGAGGCAATCCGTCCAACAAACGCATCGTTCGAAGAACGTGGTTCAAACGACGCCGAGAAAAAACTTTATCGCTTAATTTGGCAACGCACTGTCGCCTCTCAGATGGCAGATGCAACAATGTTGCGCACAAAAATAACAGCAAACATAAAGGATGGTGAGATTCCAGATTTCACTGCGACTGGTCACAGAATCTTATTTTTAGGCTGGCTAGAGGCAGACAAAGATTCACGAGAAGATGATGTTGAATTACCTTTGACTGAAGTTGGCGAAACATTAACACTTGTTTCACTTGAAGAAGAAGGAAAGCAAACCGAACCACCAAATCGCTACACAGAAGCTGGTCTTATTAAAGAATTGGAAAAACGCGGTATTGGCCGACCTTCAACTTACGCTGCGATTATAAAAACAATTTTGGAACGAGAATACGTAGAAAAAGAAGGGCGCTCTCTTCGCGGTACAGATGTTGGTGAGGTTGTTAGTAGTTTCCTTGAGCAAAACTTCGAAAATTATATTAGCGACTCGTTTACCGCCGAAATGGAAGACAAGCTCGATCAAATCGCCGAAGGCAAAAGAGATTACGAAAAAACTTTGCGCGATTTCTATAAGCCATTTTCCAAAGACGTTAAATCGAAAGACAAAATCGCAAAGCTGACAAACCTCGGCGAAGCTGATGAAAATATCCGATGTCCAAAATGTGACAGCTCGATGGTCATCAAACTAAGTCGCAGTGGTAAATTTCTTTCTTGTTCTAAATTCCCTGATTGTGTCGGCGCAAGAAAACTAGACGGAACAGAACTAGAAGGACCAAAAGAAACTGGCGAGGATTGCCCTTTGTGTCTAAAAGGAAAATTGATTGAACGCGAAGGGCGTTACGGAAAATTTATCGCTTGCGCAAACTATCCTAAATGTAAATTTATTAAAAAAAGCGCTGAGGAAGAAGCTAAGGGAAAAACTGGTGTCACCTGCCCTGCTTGTAAGAAAGGTGAAATGGTTGAACGCCGTGGGCGCTTTGGTGTTTTCTTTTCCTGCTCAGATTATCCTTCTTGTAAAAATGCGATTAAAGCGCGACCAACAGGAAAACTTTGTAAACTTTGCGACTCCTTAATGATGGAGGGCACAAAGACCATCCCCGAACGCTGTTCTAGTAAAGTTTGTCCAAATCACAATCCCCATAAAATCGGTAAGAAAAAAATCGAGTAATTTGTTTGCAGAAAGGCGCGTTAAGTTCTAGTATTGATTTAATGGTCTCTGCGAAAGATATTACCGACCTGATGGTCAAGAAAACTAAAGAAAACGAAGCTCTTGTCGAAAGGGCTTATTCGTTTGCAAAAAAAGCACATGGGGATCAAAAACGTTTTTCAGGTGAGCCATATTTTGAATCTCACGTTGTTGAGGTTGCTAAGAATTTGGCCCGTCTACACATGGACGCCAAAACTATTGCCGCCGGACTTCTCCACGACACCGTTGAGGACTCAAACATTTCGGACGAGGAGATATTAAAAGAGTTTGGTCCAGAAATTTCTTTCCTCGTCAAAGGTGTCACCAAACTCGGAAAGCTTAAGTACCGCGGTCTTGAACGTCACGTAGAAAGTTTGCGTAAATTCTTCATCGCCACTGGCCAAGATGCACGCGTTATCGTTATTAAACTTGCAGACCGCCTTCATAACGTGAGCACCTTGAGACATGTACCTGAGGCAAAAAGAAGGCGCATAGCACTAGAGACACTTGAAATATATGCGCCAATTGCGAACCGCCTTGGTATCGGACGAATTCAAGGAGAGCTAGAAGATTATTCTTTTGAGTTCGCCTACCCAAAAGAATTTGAACAAGTAAAAAAACTTCTAAAGGAAAGGGAAACTGCGGGTGAACTGGAAGCTGAAAAGATAAAACGTTCCCTTCGAAAAGAGCTTGCTGAAAATGGGGTAAAAAGTTTTAAAACTGACTCTCGCATAAAACATCTCTGGAGCTTGTACTTAAAGTTGAAGCGTCATGATATGGATATGGATAAAATATACGATCTTGTCGCCTTGCGTATTATTGTTCCGTCGATCGAAGATTGTTATCGAGTACTTGGAATTATCCACAAAAAATGGCGTCCGCTCCCCGGAAGAATTAAAGATTATATCGCTCTTCCAAAACCAAACGGCTATCAAAGCATTCACACTACTGTTTTTTCTGGCGACGGCGGAATAATTGAAATACAAATACGAACAAAAGAAATGCACGAGGAAGCAGAGTTCGGTATCGCCTCACATTTGGGATATAAAGAAGTTGGCAAAAAGAAAAGTAAGCCAAAAGAGGAAAACGTAAATAAAAAACTTGAGTGGATTCAAGAAATAACCGAATGGCAAAAAAATGTTTCTAAAAGCGGAGAATTTTTGGAGCACTTAAAAATGGATTTTTTCAAAAACCGAGTTTTCGTGTTTACTCCACAAGGTGATGTTATTGAACTTCCAGAAGAATCGTCGCCAATTGATTTTGCGTATGCTATCCATTCTGATGTTGGAAATCACGTCTCTGGCGCAAAGGTCAACGGTAAATTGGTGGCACTTAACACAAAACTTAAGAACGCCGATATTGTAGAAATATCAACAAAAGAAGGAAGCAAACCGTCTGCAAAGTGGCTTGAATTCACTAAGACCGCTTTTGCTCGCAAGCAAATCAAATCTCACGCCCAAGAAGGGCTGGCTGACCAATTTGCTAAATTCCTAAAAGGAAACAAGTAAGCCTAACTAGAGAGAAAAGTTACGAACGTAATACAAATCGTCTTCTTGCTGTTCTTGTATCTCGTCCTTTGAACGATCGTCCAAAAGAGCCTCCACTCCGATTTCTGCTTCGTTAACAGTATTTTCCAATTCACGCCCTTCAATAAACTGTTCGAGCAATTCTCGGCGGTCTTCTTTGTTTGCGTTTAAGAGCTGAAAAATAGCTCTCAAATCATCGTTTGAATAAAAATCGATTACTAGCTTACCCCCAACCTCTCTCTTCTCAAGTGAGACGCGTGTTCCAAGCGCTTCGGCAATTTTTCCCTCAAGCTCAAGAGCCTCTGGGTCAAATATAATTTCCTTTTTGCGAACACGGTCGTGAGCAATTTTTCTGGCAATGCTTTCTGCCTCGCGCACAGTAATGCGCTTAAAAACAATTTCTTTATACAGAGTCATTTGCTCCTCAGGTCTATCGACAAGCATCAAAATTGGGCGAGTGTGTCCTTCGGAAATTTTTCCTTGAGCAAGGCCGATTCTCATTTCCTCTGGGAGAAGAAGGAGTCGCATCGTATTTGAAACATATTCGCGACTCTTGCCAACCTTCTGCGCAATGTCAGCATGCTTATATTTGAACTCTTCTCGGAGACGAGCAAATGCCTCAGCACGATCAACCGGATTCAAATCTTCTCTTTGAAGATTTTCAATGATAGCCAGTTCAAGTTTTGTTTTTGCGTCGTCTTCAACCGCGCGAATAACAGAAGGGATTTGAGAAATGCCAGCCATCTTTGCAGCACGCAAACGGCGCTCGCCAGCAATAAGCTCGTACTCTGTGGAAATACCACCGTCCTCTCTTTCAACTTCGCGACGCGTAACAACAATCGGCTGAAGTATTCCATACTGACGAATAGATTCTGAAAGGTCTTTTAATTTCAACTCGTCAAACTCACGCCGTGGTTGATACGGGTTCGGTTTAATTTTTTCAACTTCTATCCAAAAAACTGAGTCGTTGCGAAATTGGGACATAATAAATTAAATATAAAATGTAAAAAACTAGAGCACAGTTAAAATATAACCATCTTTATCTAAGCATTCTATCATACAAAATTGTATTAAAAAATTGATTTTTGTTCCCTAGTCCCCTAGAATATCGATAATCCTATTTTTAGGGTAAATGCCGGGATGGCGGAATTGGTAGACGCACACGACTCAAAATCGTGCGGAGCAATCCATGGGAGTTCAATTCTCCCTCCCGGCACCGAAAATTAAAAGACACCTGTTTGGGTGTTTTTTAGTTTTTGGCGGGAGAATTGAAAGCCGGAGCGCGACGGCGCGAGGCGAGGTCACGCAAATTTTCAGCAGAAAATTATGTGTGACCAATTCTCCCTCCCGGCACCGAAAATTAAAAGACACCTGTTTGGGTGTTTTTTAATTTTTGGCGGGAGAATTGAAAGCCGGAGCGCGACGGCGCGAGGCGAGCTTAATTGCGATATATGAAGCAATTAAGAGACGGAGGCAGACGTGCCGAGTCGGGGTCGCAGAATTTTCCAGCAGGAAAATATCTGTGACAGCGCAAATTTTCAGCAGAAAATTATGTGTGACCAATTCTCCCTCCCGGCACAGCGAACGAAGTAAGCAAAACGAAAAACCACCCATACGGGTGGTTTTTCGTTTTGCTATTTATTCTCCTTCAAATAGTTAAGCATTGTTTGCGCATCAGAAACTTCGAAAGGATCTAGTTCGCAGTTGTCTGAGAGTCCCATTTCAGAAAAAATTTTCTTAACGACTCCATCTTCAACGTACATGCTATAACGCCAAGAACGATCGCCAAAACCAAGATTATCTTTTTTTACAAGCATTCCCATTCCCTCGGTAAAAATACCGGACCCGTCTGGAAGCATCTTCACTTTTTCTACACCTTGGTGTCTTCCCCACTGGAACATGACAAAGGCGTCGTTAACTGAAAGACAATAGACCTCATCTATACCAAGCGCCTTAAAATCATCGTAAGCCGCTTCATATCCAGGAAGATGAGAAGATGAACATGTTGGAGTGAACGCCCCAGGAAGAGCGAAGACCACAACTTTCTTTCCTTTAAAAATATCGTCCGAAGAAACGTCCTTCCAACGATATGGATTTGGCCCCTCAACACTTTCGTCGCGAACGCGTGTTTTGAAGACAACATTCGGAACATTTTTTACTTCTTGATTCATATGTTTTTTAGTTAATTTAATAATGTTTTAATTGTGCTCTTTCATTATATACAGGGGGTGTGTATCGCGCAAAACTACAAATGTGGTAGCGTTAGGCTTAATGAAAAATAGTGCGAAAAAACCAAGAATTCTTGCCGTAATTGGCAAAACAGCAACGGGCAAAAGCGATTTGGCTGTAGTACTCGCCAAAAAATATAACGGTGAGGTTGTTTCGGCTGATTCGCGACAGGTCTATCGTGGTTTTGATTTAGGTAGTGGAAAAATCACAAAAAAAGAAATGCGTGGCATACCACACCACCTACTTGATGTCGCCAGCCCAAAAAAACAATTTTCTGTTTCAGAATATAAGCAACTTGCCGACAAGGCCATTGAAGAAATAATTTCACGAGGAAAAACACCAATAATTTGCGGTGGTACTGGTCTATACATAGATGCGGTATTAAAAAATATTGTGGTGCCAGAAGTGCCACCAAATAAAAAACTGCGACAAACCCTTGAAAAGAAAACTACTGCTCAGCTTTTTGTTATTTTAAAAAAGCTAGACCCTCGGCGCGCAAAAGAAATTGACCGCAATAATCCCCGCCGTCTTGTTCGTGCCCTCGAAATCGCTACTGCTTTAGGTAAAGTTCCTCACTTGGCGGTCCGACCGCCAAGTTGGGATGTTTTAAAAATTGGGCTTGATTTGCCAGACGAAATACTAAAAAAGAAAATACGCACTCGCCTACTCATGCGAATGAAGAAGGGTATGGTGGCTGAGGCAAAAAATCTTCACAAGTGTGGCTTGTCTTGGAAACAAATGGAAGCATTTGGTATGGAATACAAATATTTAGCGCTTTATCTTCAAAGCAAAATTACAAAAAAAGAAATGTTTGAAGATATAGAAAAAGACACTTGGCAATACTCTAAACGCCAAGCAACATGGTTTAAAAGAGACAAAGAAATAAAGTGGTTTAAACCAATGGAAAAGGCAAAAATTATAAAAGAAGCAGAAAAATTTTTGAAAATTGACTTACTTCGCAAGAAAAAGTAGTCTTGAAATAGTCACAGCACTTAAGGAGAGTTCAAATGAGTAGTCTCGAAATTGGACAAAAAGTCTTTGTCCATACACCCGACGAAACGTTCTTCGATTCAGGGCGAATCTTTGATATCAAGCAAGTGGAAAGCGGACCAGACGCCTTCAACCAAATCGCCATCAAGTCTGACGCACTGGACGGAGAAAAGGTGATTTTCCGTTTCTCCGACGAGGTTGATGGGTGGGTTCGCTTTTTTCAAGACCCGCTCGAGAATCCTGGTTCTCTGGTCTATAGCCAGCGCGAATCAACGTACAAGATCTTCGGGGTTGAAGACTAATTCACCCCAAGTGCACAAAGCCACCTTCTCGGTGGCTTTGTTTCATTTTGTGGCGGGCTACTCGAACACTTACTTTTCTAATAAATAATCTGAAATGTATCCCTCATATTTCTTTTTTAACTCCTCGGATAATTCTTTATAACTACCCATTTTGCCTCTACAGGTTGGTTTGCCACATTTACATATCCGACCATCTTCTGAAAGTTCGTCTCCGTATTCGTAGCCAATCATTGCGTAATCAATAGTTACTTCTTCGCCCTTTTTAATATCTTTCATCGCAACGAATAAACTCCGTTGTTTAATCCCGAGATTTGGCTCACAGGAATGACAGATATACTGACAAATATTTCCATCAGGAATTCTAGGCTCAATAAGAACTTTCCAATCAATAGGGATTGTATAGTCTGTTGTCTTGGTCACAATTGCACCGTAAGCAACAAAAACTACTTCATCTTTTTTAAAATCTTTCCGAGCAAAAAGACTCTTGCCATAAGGGGGTCTGTTTTTTGCTTCTATATTTTGTTCGTTACTCCACATAGGCTTCGAGTATAGCTATTTTGTTTGTGATGTTTAACCTCTCCGCCACTTCCGGAAAGAGCGTTTTGTTTTGCAATCCCACAAACAGCTCGTCAAGTTTTGATAGGCCTGGATATGGAATAAGAGTATATATCGTATCATCTCCATAACCCTGCACCCCATTTACAAAGTGAGGAATTTCATTAAGCACATAATCGCAGAGTCTATCTAATTCTGCCTCCGATAACTTTTCTAGCCGTTCTGCGCGGTCTTTTCTACCTGACTTAGTAATCCCCTGTATTTCCTGCCGAAAAGCAAAATTATTTTTGTAAGCATCAAGAACTATAGTGATGTTCTTTTTGTATTCGTTTGTATCTAAAATATCTTTCCATCGAACTACACTAACTTTGGTTTGCTGTTCAGTAGTTAATCCTGAGATAATTTCTTTTACTTCGTCAAATTTTATATCCCCCATTCGCAATGCTTTTCGTAGTGCTGCTTCGGGAGTTCTCCGATCCAAGACCTCAAGATTAGAAGCATGCAGTGCATCTCCAATCACAACCAGCACTCGTTCTTTTGTATACTCGAGCGCCCATGTGATATAGGCTTGAATATGTTCTTTGGTGAAATATTTATTACCTAGACTAATTCCTATCCAAATATTGAAGGATTTATTTTCTACTTCTTCTTTATTTGTATTTAAGTATTTTTCTATTCGCATATGCGTCTCGGGCGCGATAACCTAGCACTTGTTGGCGGGCCCACGGGAATCGGTCACGCATAAAATTTTGCTAAATTTTTGCGCGAAGTCCACCGCAGTTGATGGACACCTGTAGACGGCCCGCCTCGCGCCGTCGCGCTCCGGCTTTCGAATCCTCCCGCAAGCAAGTTATTTTGCTTGCTGTGATCCCTACGTTCACTTTGTTCACAGCGGGCCCACGAGGATTCGAACCTCGGTCAACGGTTTTGGAGACCGTTATTCTACCACTGAACTATAGGCCCAAACGAGGAGCGGGGCGAAATGGTTATTCACTTTCGGGAAAATTTCTGAAAGCTCGCTTGCAATAATTTTCCCGAAAGTGAATAAAGAAATGTCTTACGTTTCATTTCGTCCGAGCGCCAGGCCTATATCGGATTTTGATATAGGCCTTTTCGCTTATCTGCGAGTATATCAAAAAAAATTAAACCCGTCTTTTCGGGTTTAATTTACTTCTTCGATTCCTTGTGCTTTGTGGCTTTTTTACACCACTTGCAATACTTTTTAAGCTCGATTTTTCGCTCGACTTTCTTGCGGTTTTTGCGACTCCAATAGTTGGTGTGCTTGCATGTTGCGCACGACAATTTTATGAGTTGATCCTGTGACATATGATTTAATCCTCGTGAGCATACTATAATTCGCCAATTTTTGCAACAACCGTTCTTTTCGTTTCCCTTTTTTAAAAACACGATAAAATTCTGCTGAATTTTTCTCTACTCGCGCTCAGCGCGCTCCGTAAGGTTTTTAAAAACGGGAAACATGGGTTAACAAATCCATTATTCTGCGCAAGGTTTTTTAGGGATATATGCAGGGAATTAACGAAAAGAGTAATATGTGCCTATGAACAAAGAATTGGCTCTCGCAAAACTCAAGACCCAAATTGAGGCAAATACTTCCCTTCCACTAAAGAAAAGTAACTTAGTCTTTGGTGAGGGTAGCCCTGATTGTATGGTTATGTTTATTGGCGAAGCACCTGGTAAAAACGAAGATTTAGAAAAACGACCTTTCGTCGGACGTAGCGGGCAACTAATCAATAAGAATCTCGAAAAAATTGGCTGGAAACGCGAAGATGTCTATATCACCAATATTGTTAAAAAACGCCCACCATTAAACCGCGACCCGAGTGAAAAAGAAATAAAAAGCTTCGAGCCATATCTTACAAAACAAATAGAAATAATTGACCCCAGAATCATCGTTCCACTTGGACGATTTGCGACGAATTATTTTTTATCGGATGCTAAAATTTCTCTCGCTCAAGGAAAAATATCTGAAGTGAGTGGAAGAAAAATATTCCCAATGTTCCATCCAGCGGCTGCCTTACGTGGCACAAAAGTAATGAAACAATTTGAGGCGTCTTTTAGGGAGCTCGGGCATATCGTTGACAACTTTTAGTGTGTACTTTATTGTCTCAAACAGACACGCACCTTAGGAGAAGAGAATGGAAGCACTAAGTCTAGTAATAAAACCGGCTTTCGCCCTTCTTTTGGCGATACTCGGAATAGGCGGAATTGCAGGGCTATTGCTGTGGCTCGCGATGCGTGGCAAGCCAAGCGACCGCAGTTGGTTTCCTTGAAGCCATTCCCACACAACCAAAAGGCCGTCACTGTGACGGCCTTTTTTTAATTGGTGCGTCGGGAAGGATTCGAACCTTCGTAGGACTAAGTCCGATAGATTTACAGTCTATTGCGATTGACCACTCCGCCACCGACGCATTTAAACCCTATACTTTTTATATTTAATAGTCTCAATTGTCAATTCGTTTCGACAATCTACCTCTTTCCAGGGGATAAGGTATTTTTCCCCGCGCTCAGTATATACAAAAAGCGAATCAAACGCATCATTGTTATATTTTTTTGAATAAGAATAAGACTGATTACCGCCTGTAATTCTTAATCCAACCTTGCATTGATTTTTACTCTTATATAACCCAGCAAACTTTATTTGAACCCTAGTTAATTTCCCCTCTTTCTCGGCAATAATATCGTAATGACGCTTATCACCTATTGGCAAACAAACCTCATATCCATGCGATATAAAATAATTAATAGCTTGACCAACAGCAATATCGCCACGTTCTTTAGAATTCATATTTATATATTAGCAGAGTATAGTACTGCCAACAATATTATTTATACACACCTAAAACAAAAAATAACGGCACTTGGCCGTTATTTTTTGTTTTCTATGCCGTAGACTTTTTTCTTAGACTTTTCCTTTTAATCGGGCTGATTGTTTTGCCTCGATTAATTTCAATTGCTAGATCATTATTCTTTTCGGTAACCAGAACCTTGTCCCCTGCCGATATAGATTTTGAAATGATAAGCATTGCCACTTTATTCAAAATCCTTTCCTGAATAAGTCTCTTTAGTGGGCGTGCACCATAATGAGGGCTATAACCTTCACGAGCCAAATACTTAAGCGCCTCTTCACTTATTTCCAAACTCATATCTTTTGTCTCAAGACGCTTGCGAACAATCTCTGTCTGAATAGTAACAATGTCACGGATAGCAGCCTCCGAAAGAATATCAAACACAATAATATCATCCAGACGATTTAGGAATTCTGGGCGGAAGTAATCTTTCAATGTCCCCAAGACTTTTTCTTTTGTCCCAGAATAATCTTGAGCTGTTGTTTTCGAACTAAAGCCCATGGATTCCATTTTTGAAATAAACTGTGAGCCGATGTTTGAGGTCAAAATAATCACAGAGTTTCTGAAGTTGACCACACGACCCTTTGCGTCTGTGAGTCGACCGTCATCAAGAACCTGAAGCAACAAATTAAATACTTCTGGGTGAGCCTTCTCAATTTCGTCGAACAAAATCACAGAGTATGGGCGGTGACGAACAGATTCTGTCAGTTGTCCTGAATCATCGTGACCAACGTAACCTGGAGGTGAGCCGATCAATTTGGAAACCGAATGACTTTCCATATATTCAGACATATCCACACGTATCAAAGCACGCTCGTCATTAAACATAAATTGAGCTAAGGCTTTTGTTAACTCAGTTTTTCCAACACCAGTAGGTCCCAAGAATATGAACGAGCCAATAGGTCGGTTTGGATCAGAAACACCAGCTCTTGAGCGGCGTACAGCATCAGAAACTTTTTTAATAGCCTCATCTTGCCCTATCACGCGTTTTCGAAGTTCGTCTTCCATGCGAGAGAGTTTTTCAATTTCTTCCTCAAGCATTTTTGAAACGGGAATATTTGTCCAACGAGACACCACATCGGCAATATCTTCCTCGCTAATTTCTTCACGCAAAATACGTTTAGTTTTCTGAAGCTTCTTTAAACGCGTCATTTTAAGGTGTAAGTCCTTTTCTAACGCTGGTATCTTGCTGTATCTTATTTCTGCAGCGCGAGTTAAATCGGCGCGAATCTCAGCATTTTCGGCTTCAACACGCAAAGTGTCTAAACTTTTCTTAACAACGCGAATATCATCAAGAATTGTTTTCTCGTTCTTCCATTTAATCTCAAGAGCTTTAGTTTTCTCTCTTAGGTCAGCAATTTCATTGTCAATAATTTTAACTCGTGCTTTTGTCTTCTTGCTTCCTACGGTGTCTGTACCAACCTCCAATTCTTTCTTCAAGGCTTCTTTCTCTATTTCAAGACGCATCACCTTGCGATGTGTTTCTTCAAGTGCTGGTGGCTTATTTTCAAGCGCTATGCGCATCGAAGAAGCTGCCTCATCAATAAGGTCAACGGCTTTGTCTGGCAAAAATCTGTTTGTTATATAACGAATACTCAAATTCACAGCCGCAACGATTGCATCATCAGTAATACGCACGCCGTGGTAAAGCTCATATTTTTCTTTAAGTCCACGCAAAATTGCGATGGTATCTTCAGGAGATGGCTCGTCAACAAAAACAGGCTGAAAGCGTCGAGCCAAGGCTGGGTCTTTTTCAATATGCTTTTGGTATTCCTTAAGTGTTGTCGCGCCGACAGCACGCAATTCACCAC
>Ga0209514_10007547_pt1 | contig 12788 bp, 3 predicted proteins | sample Subgrocontami58m_FD_187452 | JGI IMG/M metagenome (GOLD analysis project Ga0209514, IMG submission 187452) | Subsurface groundwater microbial communities from S. Glens Falls, New York, USA - GMW37 contaminated, 5.8 m (SPAdes) (version 3) | ecosystem: Environmental > Aquatic > Deep subsurface >...
ACTCGGCGAGGCGAAGTGCGCGAAAAAATTTCAAGTTGCTCCAAAACAATCCGGTTCTTGGAAGAGTCTGGCGATTGTCTTCAAGCGGATGTCCAGAAGACGCATCGCCGTAATTGGGAACGAGTCGAATTAGAAATGAATGCCCTCGACGCTGTAAAACTCACCACGCCGCCCTTTGAAAGTGTATTGAAAGATTTTGGGATTGACAACTTAGATGAGGTAGACGATGAATGGCTTTTGACTTTGAAAGGACAACCGAAGTTGCTATCATCAGGTGACAAAGATGAACATGGCTAACACATCGTTGACCCAAAAGAGAAATCCACCTATTGCTTTCGGACAGTATAGTCAGGGAAAATTTAAGCGCACAGTGGAATTGACTCGAAAAGCAATTACCAAACTCGAAACGGAAAGCAAAACTGTAACGCTGGAAGCGGTATGCGAAGCGACGCGGGAGTTTGATGAGCAGGGTAAAGGACTCCGACCGATGACGATCCTACGCAATCCTGAGGCAGCCGAACTCTTTCGACAACACAGCCCGGCTTACCAAGCGCGTCAACAAAAGGTCGGAAAAGCGAAGCGCAAACGCTTGAAGGTAAATTCGGATGTGCGGACAACGTATCGAGGACTTCGCGCACCCGATCTGATCCAAATGGTCGAAGATCTGAAGGCACAGATTGCCGAGACGAAGGTTCAACAGGATAAACTTAAAACGGAGCGGGACGAGGCTTATCGGCTACGTGATGAGGCTCTGCAACAGAACACTCAACAGCTTGCTACCCTGACCAAATTGGGGGCCAAGCCTAGTCATCGGAGGCGAAAATGAATCTGGGTCGGCGAACTATTGGAAACAAAGGGATTCAGAATCTCTGCAAAGCAAAGTCTCAATACGTCATGGCAATCGACGGGCTGGCACACCAGAACGCGACCGGTTTAGCAGCAGGAAGGGATGTCACTGAGAGACTTGTGGAACAGCTAGAGGCCATCTACAAGGCAGCTCGCGAGGAACGCCGATATAAGGACGCTGCCTTCGAGTCCGCCTATCACACGCCTGTAACTGGCGATTTCGAGTTCTTGGTGGCGCGCACCCTATGCCATTATGGTCTGAAATTGTCGCTTAACTGGAAGGTGTTCCTTAGACGACAGGTCACAAGGACAGCACCGGACATCAGAGTGACAGTTGGAGATCGCACTCTGGGCATTGTGGAGATAAAGACAAAACTAGGGTGGATGCAGCCCTTCTTCTCTTCTCAACAGGCAACAAAAGACGCAAGACGCTTGCGGGAGGGAAAGAGTGATTTCAATCCGACATACGCGATTGACCAGTGGAGGGAGCAATTAGACAAATACGCGAAGGTGTTCAAAGTGCGAAAAGAATGTGTGTTTGTGCTGGTGCCTTCGTTGCGTCATGTGCATCGGAAAAAGCACGGTCTGACTTTGGCTAATTACAGGCAGACATTCGCGAGGAATTCCGGATTGCCAGAGCAAAATCTAGTATTGCTTTCTGATGACCTTGATTATGATCCCGGGGGAGAAATAATCCCGCTCGTAACTCAACAGTTTGAGAAGATGGTCAAAAAATTAGTCGCGGCATAACAACGGAGTGCAACGCTCTGCTCACGTTCCCTCGCTTAGGGCGGCTGAACCTGACTATTGCGACGGACGCTTCACTCACTCGAAAATGAAACGAGCGAAGCCAGTGATCAACACTGTGACTTCGCCCGTCTCGCAACGTGGGGCAATTACAATCTAGCGCACTTCACTATGCGGTGTCAACTACTCGACACGATGGGTTCTTTATCAGACACTTAGTTATTGACCTGAGTGCAATGTTACTAACATATTGACTCGAACTCAATAATACAGTTGGTTAGATCGCTTTTCTTACAAAAAAGAGGTCGCAAGTTCGAGCCTTGCATCGCCCACTGGGAGATAGTTTAGTCGGTAGAACGGTTGACTCTGGATCAACTAACGGTGGTTCAATCCCACTTCTCCCAACACTGGTGAAGTAGCTCAATTGGTTAGAGCGGCTCTCTGATACGGAGCAGGTTGAAGGTTCGAGTCCTTTCTTCACCACCTTTATGCTGGCGAGATTTCTCATCAGGTGATGAGCGCAGCTCCATAAGCTGATGAGCATAATGCTGGGTTCGATTCCCAATCTCGCCACTGCGGTGTAGAGGAGTGGCCGTCCTCGCAAGCCCCATACGCTTGAGATCAATGGTTCAAATCCACTCACCGCTACTTTCCAATTTTATTTTTGATCTCGCGGATATAGTTCAGTGGCAGAACAGCGCGTTGCCAACGCGCAGGTCGTCGGTTCAAATCCGTCTATCCGCTCTGCGTCCTCGCATCTCAATGGAAGAGTGCCGCGTTCCTATCGTGTGGGTTGTGAGTTCTGTAATAAAAACGGAGAGGTCGCATAGTGGCTAGTGCGCCCGTTTTGAAAATGGGTAATCTCGCAAGAGGTTCGTGGGTTCGACTCCCGCCCTCTCCGCCATTGGAGAAGCTGAACATAGGTGAGTTCATCCGTCTCGAAAACGGAAGCCCGAAAGGGTTTGCGAGTTCGACTCCCGCCTTCTCCGCCTTTGGACTCGTAGCTCAACGGCAGAGCATCGCCCTCATAAGGCGCGGGTTAGGCGTTCAAGTCGCCTCGGGTCCACACGAAGACGTAGCTCAGTTTGGTCAGAGCGCCGCGCCGACATCGCGGAGGGCGTGAGATCGAGTCTCACCGTCTTCACCTGTGATGAGATCAAAGTTTCTCATCTCAAATTTCTAAAGAAAGGAGTGAACAGCTATGAGCATCTTATTGTTGAACGCCGACTATCGCCCCTTGGCGATCATCAGCCAGCGCCGGGCGGTGTCGCTGCTCGCCGGCAGCAAGGCAGAGACGGTGCCCGACGCGCCAATCCTCAAGGTCATGCGCTCGGCACGCAACGCATTAGCGTTGGCTTCGATGATCCGCTTGACCTACATCGCTCGCGCCCCGTTCCGCGATCCGTCAAAGCGGCAATGGTCAAGCGATGGAGTCTTCGAGCGCGACGGGTATAGGTGCGGCTACTGTCTCACTCCTTTGCCGCGCTCGAAATGCACCGTTGACCACATCAAGCCAAAGTCGTGGTGCAAGCGCGACGGTGAGAATCCGAATAGTTGGACCAACACCGTTACCTGTTGCGCGCGATGCCAGTCGCTCAAAGGCGATAAGTCACTGCACGCTTCGGGCTTGACACTGCGCGTGCGCGCCGGTCATCCCCGCACAAGTTATCTCGTGTGGCGGGCGAAGAAACACGGCACACTGCGCGAGGAGTGGAAACATTACTTGCAAGTGTAAAGAACGCGCCGCATGGAATTCCATGCGGCGCGTTGTTGTTTAACGTGTTACTGCCGCTAATCCAACGCCGTAGCGCAGCGCAATTTTTACAGTCTCAAATACGAGTCAGTGTAAATTACATGGTTCAACAACATTTGGTGTAAACAGTTTACATTTCGTCTTGTGATTAGACTAACATTACATGGCAATGCCTTATCAAGGCGAGTGGAACATTCTTCGGAGATCGTTCACGGCTCCGTCACCAGCACGAAGACACCCGCGACATTCACGGTGGTGAGGGCGCGTCTCTCAGCATTCGTCAACGTCAGCACTGTTGACCCGATGTTCACGGGCAGTTCAACCCAACCGTCGGCGTTGTATTGTCCGTTCACTTCCACTTCCGCCCAATCACCCGTTCCAGATTTCGCTGAATCATTCCAATAGAATAACTTCATCGGCAGCGTGACCCAGCTTGTCGTGCCGGTCACTTGCTCGCGCTGGCGGATGACGATGTTCAACTTGACCCAACCGCCCGCACCACCGTTGAGTGTTGTATTCCAATAAAGTATCACCAAGTTCCGCGCAGCGAACGATATCGGGATGGCAAAGGACACGGTCAAGGTCTTGCCACTGGGCAATGTGGTCATCACGTGCCCATTGAGCATTACGGCAACCTTGAGGGCAGAGATGAAGGTGTACTGCGTCGGCATGAAGTTCGGCAGTGATGTGACGACTTCAAGTATCACGCTAGCGCTATCACCACTCGCTGCCGTGAACAACACCCAGTTCGTAGGCGCGTTTGCCGCCGCACGATGATTGACTACGACGAAGGTGGCAACCGTGTGCATGAGCGGCACGATATCGCCTGACAACGACCCCACCGTTATCACTTCTTCTCCGGGTGTGCCGGGAACAGCCACAGCTGGAACAATAACAACAACTGGCGGGAATGCGCGGCTGACACCTTCAATACTGCTGATGCCACCCGGAACATTTGTCGCCGTGCCGTTGTTCGTGTTGATGTTGATCGGTCCAGTGTAGTTGAAATACTGCAATGTATCGGTGCCGCCCTGCCCGTTGACGCTCGTCACCTGCGCGCCGCTGTTGAGGACAAAGGTGTCGTTGCCTGCGCCGCCGACCAGCGTGATGTTCTGATTGCTATTGACGTTGAAAGTATCTTGCTTACTTCCGCCATTCAACGTTTCAAAGCTCGAGAAGTCTAGTGTTGGGTTGACGTGATATTGATTCGCGCCATTCACTTCCCATGTGGCGTTATTATTGAGACCGATCAGCAAGTCAGGATCATTCGGGTCGCTGCTGCCGATGATGTCGTTGATGTGACTGAAGAGTCCAACGAGCGCAGACGATGGGCTGGTATCGGTGCCGACAAAGCCATCTTCGCTGTCGTAACCGGTGAGCAGAATCCGGCGCGCGGTGGTGTAAGCTGAGAAGTCGAGCGTGTCGTAACCACCGAACCCGTCGATGTTTCCGTTGAGCCGCGAGTTGTCGCCGAAGACGAAGGTGTCGTTGCCCGTGCCGCCGATGAGGTTGAGTGTTCGCGTGCCACTGATGTTGAAGGTATTGCCACCGTTACCACCCATGAGCGTCTCGAAGTTAGAGAAGTTCAAAGTGATTCCGCTCGCGGTGAGCGAGTAAGTATTAGACAACGCCCACGTCGTCATCAAATTTGAACCGGTCAGTGTGTCGCCATTTGCGCCACTGCCGATGATGGTGTTGATGCTGTCGAACAGCGCGTCGTTATTGAAACCAGCGAAGCCGTCGGAGTTGCCGAGTCCGGTCAAGGCAACATTACGTCCGGTTGTGTTGGGAGCAAAAGTCAAGGTGTCGTTGCCGATGCCACCGTTGATTGTGCCGTTCAATGTCGCACCATCGTTGAAGGTGAAGGTGTCATCGCCCGCGTTACCGTAGAGGTTGACATTCTGCGTGCCGTTGATGGTGAAGGTGTCGCTCGCGCTGCCGCCGTACACATTCTCCACCGATGTGCCACTATACGTTGCGGTGTTGCCGTCACTTGTGACGATGACGCTGCTGAGGGTGACATTGAGTGAAGACGATATTGCCGAGAAGTCCATTATGTCGTTGCCTTCGTTTGCGTCCTCGACAATTGTATCTGTGCCCCAAACACCGGCGAAGATGTAAGTGTCATCGCCTATGCCGCCACTCAGCCTATCGTTGCCATCTCCGCCGTTAATCGTATCGTTTCCATCATTGCCATTGATGACGTCGCCGCCGCCGTTGCCGTTGAGGACGTTATTGCCGTTACCGCCGGTGATATCGTCGTTGCCCGAACCGCCGTTGACGTTTTCAATTCCATTCACCACGCCCGTAACACCGTGCGCTGTTTGCGTCGAGAGATTTACGGTGACCGCAGTGGTATTGGTATACGCGCTGTAATCGAGCGTGTCGGTACCTGCACCGCCGTTAATAGTGTCGCCCAGTGTGGTGCCATTGGCAAACACGAAGTTGTCATCGCCGGCGTTGCCATTGAGCGCAAAGGTCTGTGCGCCGCTCAGGTTGAAGGTGTCATTGCCCGTGCCACCGTTTAGCGTCTCAAAGTTGGAGAAGGTCAGTGTGTTGGCGCCATTGACGAAAGTGGTGCTTCCCGCCAAGTTCCACACATTGCCGGTGTTGATACCATCGTTCAGCGTATCACCCACGAGTGCACTGCCAACGAGCGTGTCGATGTTCGTGAACTCACCACTGATGCTCGCTTCCGTTCCCGTGAAGCCTTTGATCGTGCTTGCGGTCAGCGTGACGTTACGTGGTGTGACGAAGTTTGTGAAGTCAAGCGTGTCGGTGCCACTGCCGCCGACGATATTGCCGTTGACAGTTGTCTCGACGACGAAATCATTGCCGAAGTTACCACCAACGAAGTTTTCAATACCGGTTGTTTTCAACTTATCATTCGTGCCGTTTTTAACCGTGATCTCGGTTGTGCCAAAGGTGAAAGTGATCGTGCCGCTGGCGATGGTGGCATTCGAGAAGTCTACGGTGTCGTTGCCACTGCTATCAATAATCTCGTCGTTGCCCCAACCATCGCGGAAGATATAAGTGTCGTTACCGCCGCCGCCGATGAGGAGATCGTTGCTCGATCCACCGAACAACACGTTGTCACCGTCATCGCCTGTCACAGTGTTGAGACCCGAACCGCCAGTGATGCTCTCAATGTTGCTAATGCCTGTGGTGGCGGTTGCCGTTCCGGCGGCGATGTTCGCCGTTACGTCACCTGTGTAGGCGCTGTAATCCAGTGAGTCGATTCCTGCGCCACCGTTAATTGTGCCGTTGAGGTTAGCGGTTGCCGTGAAGATACAGGTGTCGTCGCCACTGTTGCCGTTCAAATTGTGAGTCTGCGCGCCGCTGAGGGTGAACATATCGGTCATCGTGCCGCCGACCAGAGTCTCGAAGGCAGAGAAGGTAAGGGTATTCGCGCCATCGCTGTAACGATTCGTGCCGTCGATCTCCCATTGAGCGTCGATGTTCGCGCCGTTCAATGTATCGGTTGTAGCGGCAGAACCAACAAGCGTGTTGATGTTGCTGAATGAACCAGTAAAGGCGGCATCGGTCAGGTTGAAGCCGTCGGCACCCGCGCCAGTGAGGGTAATGGTTCGGGCGGTGGCTGACGCGGCGTAATTCAATGTGTCGTTCGCGCTGTTGCCAATCAGATTCTCAATCGCCGAGAAAGTCAACGTGTTCGTGCTGTTGTATGTGCCGCTCGTTGCACTCGTGGTCTGCCACACGCTCGTCGCGCTCAAGCCAGTGAGCGAATCAGTGCCTGCGCTGCCGATGACGCTGTTGATGTTGCTGAACGAGCCGGTGAAACTGGCTTCGGTTAGGTCGAAGCCGTCGAGCGTGCCGATACCAGTTAAGGTGATGTTGGCAGTTGACGAGTAATTAGTAAATAGTAATTGGTCGTTACCATTTCCGCCGACTAGGGTCTCAACAGCGGTGATGCTTAGTGTGTTGGTGCTGGTGTAAGTGACGCTGTTGCCAGTATTAACCGACCACTGACCACTATTCAAGCCATTCAAGGTATCGGCACCATTGCCGCTGACCACCGCGTTGATGTTGCGGAAGCCGCCGATGCCGCTCGCCGTGCCGTCGAAGCCATCGGTGCCGCCGACTCCGCTGAGTGAAATCGTGCGCGCCGTTGTGTTGCCGCTGTAAGTCAACGTGTCGTTGCCTGCGCCCGCATCAATCACCACGCTCGTCGCCGCGCCGTTAGAGACCGCAATCGTATCGTCCCCATTGCCAAGCAAGAGAGATTCAATATCGTTATCTATGTGCGTGAGTGAGTTGCCCAAACCACCCGTCACTGTGATGCTACCAATGACGACGTTGAGATTCGTGTTGAGGGTAGTAAAGTTGAGTGTGTCGCTTCCGCTCGCGTCGGAGACGGTGTCCACGCCCCAACCGGCCTTGAAGATGTAGAGATCGTCGCCGCCGTTGCCACTCAAGGTATCATTTCCGCCGTTACCTGTGATGGTGTTGTTCTCGCCGTCGCCAGTGATCGAGTCATTGCCATTGCCGCCGATCACGTCACGGATGTTGCTCACGCCAGTCGTGCCAGTCGTCGTGCCTGCGGCGAGATCAACCGTAACCGCAGTGGTGTATGCCGAATAGTTCAATGTGTTCACGCCGCCCGCGCCGTTGATGGTTCCGGTGATGCTCGCGCCGTTAGCGAATACAAACGTGTCATCGCCCGCGCCGCCAACCAAGTTATCTACCGCCGAGAAGGTGAGTGTATTAGTGCTAACGTATTGATTCGTCGCGCCGTTGATGTTCCATTGACCGCTGTTCAAGCCGGTGAGCGTGTCAATGCTACTGCCGCCGATGAGTGCGTTGACGCTGGCAAACGTGCCGCCCGCCGCCGCGCCGTTGAATCCATCGGTCCCACCAACGCCGCTCAAGGTGATGCCGCGTCCGCTTGTGTTGCCGAGGAAGCTCAAGGTGTCGCTGCCCGCGCCACCGTTGAACGATCCGTGGAGAGTCACGCCTTCGGCGAAGGCAATGGTGTCGTCGCCACTGTTACCGTTGAGTGTGCCGTTCTCCGCGCCGACGATGTTGAACGTATCCGCATCGCTACCGCCGTTCAAAACTTCAAACGCATTGAAGTTCAACGTGCGTGTGCTGTTGTAGGTGCTGTTCACGCCGTTGAAAGTCCACACGCTGACCGCGTTCAAACCATTGAGTGTGTTACCCGTCGCGCCACTGCCAACAATGGTGGAGATGTTTTGGAAACCCGCACCGAGCATGTCCGTTGTTCCGTTGAAGCCTGTTACATTGCCAAGACCGGTCAACGTCACAATACGCGCAGTGGTGTATGCCGCAAAGTTGAGAGTGTTGCTGCCGCCCTTGCCGTCCACGTAACCGGCGAGCGTTGCGCCATCCAAGAAAGTAAACGTGTCATCGCCACTTCCGCCGATGATGTTCTCAATGAGCGGCGCAACGGAAGTGTCAATAGTAATTGTCAGGTTGCTGGTTCGCGACGAGTAATCGAGCGTGTCGTTACCTTCGTTCACTTGCTCAAGCACCGAATCGTTTCCGGAGTTGTCACCGAAGACATACGTGTCGTCGCCGTCCATGCCAGCCAATATGTCATCGCCCGCGCCGCCTGTCAATTTGTTAGCGACTATCGAACCAATGATGACGTCGGCGTAACCACTACCGATCACGTTTTCGATATTGAGCAATGAGTCTGTGCCGATCGCCGTTCCTGTTCCGCTCAGCGGGTCAATGCAGATGGAGAGCGAGTTGACGCATATCACTACAGTATGGAGATTGACGAAGACCGCCGCGCCACTGCCGCTGTAATCCACCGTGTCAATTCCTGCGCCGCCGTCGAGGGTATCATCGCCGCCCAAGCCTATCAACGTATCATTGCCGCCCAGACCGTAAATGATGTCGTTGCCCGAACTACCAATGAGCAGGTTGTCAAATTCATCACCGTAAATCGTCACGCCCAAGCCGTTGCTGATGACGTTCTCGAAGTTCTTGACCGCGCCAGTGACGCCGCTCGCCGTTTGCGCCGGGAAGTTGACGGTGACGCTCAGTGTGGACACGCTGTAATCGAGCGTATCGGTGCCAAGTCCGGCATCAATGCTACCGGTGAGTGCGCCACTGCCGATGAAGGCAAACGTGTCCGCGCCAGTTCCAGCGACGAGAGTCTCCATCTTGCGGAAGTTGAGTGTGACGCCGCCTGTGGTGTAGGTGTTGGGCGTCGGGGTCGGGTTGATGTTCCACGTCGAATCAGTTTCAAGCGCAGTGAGCTTATCAACCGCCGTGCCGCCGATGATGCTGTTGATGTTGGTGAAGATGGCGAGCAGTGTGCCGCGCGTGCCGTTGAAGCCATCCACTAAGCCAAGCCCGGTAAGCTTGATGTCGAGCGCAGAGGTAAACGCGCCGAAGTCGAGCGTGTCGTTGCTACCCGCACCGCCGTCAATCAGTCCGAGGATATTTGCGCCCGCGTTGAAGGTGAACGTGTCATCTGCTGTGCCACCGAGTAGATTCTCGATTCCGGTCCCGGTGTAGGGCGCGATGTTCGTGCCGTCAGTAACGTTGAGGTCAGCGCTGTTCAAGGCAAAGATGATTGCGATGTTGAGTGCAGAGAAGTCAAGTTTGTCGTTTCCGCTCGCATCAACGATTGGCTCGTCCACGCCCCAACCCGCTTCATACTTATACGTGTCATCGCCCGCGCCGCCGTTGAGCGTGTCCACGCCCGCGCCGCCGTTGAGGATGTTGTTATTGGCGTCGCCAGTTAGCAAGTCATCGCCCGCGCCGCCGGTGATGTTCTCAATACCGGTAAACGTGCCGATGATGTTCGTCGCTGTGCTTGTCGTCAGATTTACTTCGACGGTTGTCGTCCAACCAACGTAACTCAATGTGTCGCTGCCCGCGCCACCGTCAATGGTGTAGTCCAAAGTCGCGCCATCGCTCACGACGAAGGTGTCGTCGCTTGTGCCGCCATTGAGTGTCTCGAAGCCAGAGAAGTTGAGCGATTGGCTATTGGCAGAAATTGCATTGTTGACATCGGCAAGTTGCCACATGCTGAAAATATTCGCGCCCGTGAGCGTGTCGTCATTCGCACTGCCGATGAGCGTATTGATATTGCGGAATGTGCCATTGAATGCGGCGTCTGTTAAGTTGAAGCCGTCACTGCCTGTGCCGGTGAGCGTGATGTCGCGCGCTGTTGCCGATGCGCTGTAGTCCAACGTGTCGCTGGCGCTATTGCCGTTGAGCGATTCAAAGTTGGAGAAGGTCAGTATGTTCGTGCTGTTATAAGTGCCGCTCGTTACATCAGTGGTTTGCCACACGCCCGCCGCACTCAAGCCGGTGAGTGAGTCGCTGCCCCCACTTCCGGTGACGCTGTTGATGTTGCGGAATGTTCCAGTGAAGGCGGCATCAGTTAGGTCAAAGCCGTCGAGCATGCCGATGTTAGTCAGCGTGACGTTGGCGGCGGTGAAGTAATTGGTAAATAGTAATCCGTCACTGCCCGCGCCACCAACGAGATTCTCAACGCCAGTGATACTCAACGTGTTGGTGTTCGTATAGTTGACACTGTTACCAGTGAGAACTGACCACGCACCACTGTTCAAGCCGTTCAACGTATCCGTGCTATTGCTGCCGATGACCGCGTTGATATTGCGGAAGGCGTTCACGCCACTCGCCGTGCCGTCGAAACCATCAGTGGCACTCGTGCCGCTCAAGGAAATTGTGCGTGCGGTGGTGTACGGTGCAAAGCTCAGTGTGTCAGTGCCGCTGTTGCCGTTGATTGTTCCGGCGAGCGTCGCGTTGTCAGTGAAGATGAATGAGTCGTTGCCACTGCCACCGATTAGATTCTCAACATTGGTCTGAGTATGTGTTGCGTTGTTCGTTCCATCGGTGACAACAACACTGCCGATAGTGAAAGTCAGGTTTGCTGTGACCGTCGAGAAGTCGAGCGTATCATTTCCGCCGTTTGCCGCTTCAACGATGGTGTCATTCAGTCCCCAGCCCGCTCCGAAGATGTAGGTGTCGTCGCCGCCCAAGCCCGTCATGGTGTCACTGCCGCCCAAGCCGGTGATGACGTTGTTCGCATCGTCGCCGGTCAGTGAGTCGCTTGCGCTGCCGCCGGTGATGTTGTTCATGCCGAACACGCTGGTGAAGCCGGTGGCGGTGTTGGTGCCGAGGTTGACGGTGACAACTGTGCTGAAGGTGCTGTAGCTAATCAGGTCAACCGCACTGCCGCCGATAAGGGTATCAATCTGCGAGAAGGCGAGTGTGTTGGTGCTGACGTAGTCTCCGCTTGTTGCGCTGAAGATGTTCCAGACCGAGTCGGCGTTCAAACCAGTAAGCGTATCTACTGCGCTGCCGCCGACGATGGTGTTGATGTTATTGAAACCGCCCGCGATTCCGTTGACCGTGCCGTTGAAGCCATCGGTGCCGCCGAGTGCGGTCAAGACGAAGTCACGCGTGCTGGTGTATGGGGCGAAGCTCAAGGTGTCGCTACCACCATTGCCGTTGACGTATCCAGCGAGTGTGGCGTTGTCGGCGAAGGTGAAGCTATCCACGCCGCTCAAGCCGATGAGAGTGTCAATCTTAGCGAAGTATAGAGTCGTCGTGCTAACGTATTGCCCGAAGATTGGGAAGACGTTGACTGTCCACGCGCTGTCGGCATCCAAACCGGTCAGCGAGTCAATCGCACTGCCACCGGCAATCTCGTTGATGTTGGATGCGCCGCCGCTTACAGTCGAGTCAGTAATATTGAATCCGTCCGTGCCACCGAGCGTGGTCAGGACGAAGTCTCGCGCGCTGGTGTAGTTGACGTAATCGAGTGTGTCACGTCCGGCTTCGCCGTTGTAGGTGCCAACGAGCGCGGCGTTGTCGTTAAAGATGACGTAATCATCGTCGCCGCCACCGAGTACGGTGTGCGTCTGCGTGCCGGTGAAGATGAAGACATCATTGGCGCTGCCGCCTTGCAATGTCTCGAAGCCAGCGAAGTTCATCACTTGCAAACCGGAGAGGTCAGCCGTCGTGAGCGCGGTTGTCGTCGTAGCAATCGTGCGGCGCGTAGTGTGATTCGTATTGTCGAAGGTGAAGGCCGTAACTGCGGTGTAGGTGTTCGTGCCATCTACATCCCAGCGCGCATCGGCGTGGAGCCCGTTGAGTTGGTCGGTTGACGCGCTGCTGGCGAGAATTGTCTCGACGTTATCAAAGCCCACACTGATTCCGTTAACCACTCCGGTGAAGCCGTCGGTGCTGCCCAAGGCGTTTAGCGTGACGGTACGCCCGGTGGTGTAACGAGAGAAGTCAATAGTGTCGTCGTCGGCGCCACCGTCGAACATGCCACTGAGGGTGGCAGTGTCGTTGAAGATGACCGAGTCGGCACCACTGTTGCTAATCAGGTTGTGCGTGCGCGCGCCGCTGAGGGTGTAGGTGTCGTCATCGCTACCGCCGATCAGATTCTCAAAGGCAGAGAAGTTGA
>Ga0209514_10007550_pt1 | contig 12785 bp, 13 predicted proteins | sample Subgrocontami58m_FD_187452 | JGI IMG/M metagenome (GOLD analysis project Ga0209514, IMG submission 187452) | Subsurface groundwater microbial communities from S. Glens Falls, New York, USA - GMW37 contaminated, 5.8 m (SPAdes) (version 3) | ecosystem: Environmental > Aquatic > Deep subsurface >...
CGCGGGGGCGGCTGCACGACGCGGCCCTTTTTAGGGTCGCGCACCAGGATAGCCTCCACGGTCAGGGGTACTCCGGCCCGCTCCGCCAGCACGGCGGCCTTCTGGCTAAGGGCGCTGTAGACGCCGCCGCCCACCACTCCCAGGCCGAGGATGCCGAGACCTATGGACTTGGGACGCCCGGGCTGTTGCCTTGCCATGGCTCAGGCCTCAAGGAGCGACTGTCGGGCCGGGGGACGCGGGGTTCCTGATCCTGCGGGCCTGCTCCACCGCGAACTCGTAGCGGCCCGAGTCCCAGAAGATCTTGACGGTATTGTTCTCCTCCTTGCGCTGCTCGCGGAGCCAGTTGGAGAGTGCGAACTCCTTCAAGACCTCGAAGTCTTCCAGGCTCACGCGGCGGTTCTCATCCTTCGCCAATACCTCGATGATCCAGTAGCCGGCGCCGGTGCTGATTGGGGTGTAGACGGGCCCGATGGGCGCGGAGAAGGCGACCTGGTCCACCTCTTCCGGCAAGACGTGGCGCGGCTTGAAGTCCAGATCGCCGCCGTTGCGCGCGGAGCGATGGGAGGAGAGCTCCGCCGCCAGCGCGCCGAAGTCCTCGCCCCGGCGCCAGCGGTCGATCACTTGCTCCGGCGTCACGGTCGGCTGGCCCTCCTCAGGTGTTCCCAGCACGATGGCGCGCAGGTGTACCTGTTCGGCCACCGCCGGCACCTGGTCGGGGTCCTGGGCCAGGAGGTCCTTGAGCCGCCCCCGCAGGACGTCCCCCTCCACGATGTGGCGAAAATCCGAGTCCCCGAGCTTGAGCTCGCTGAGGAACTGGGCGTAGATCTCTTTGAAATGGGCGGCGTCGATAGTCTCGGGGCTCTCCGTCCGGCCTTGCGAACTCAGCACCCGCGTCCGTAGCTCCCGTTCTACCTCAGCGGGAGTTACCCGTACCCCGTGCCGCGGGGCCCCCTGGCGTATCAGCTCCTCGTCCTGCATCCCGAATACCAGGGTAAAAGGGATCTGGGAGTAATCCGGCTGCTGGCCGCTGCCCCTCACGCTGAGCTCGTAGACTCGCAGGCGTTTGACGTACTCGCCCATGGTTATGACCACGTCGTTCACCTGGCCGACAGGTTGCCGCAGGGGCCCGGCGAGCTTGACGACGTAGCCGACGACGAGCACTGCGGCCACCGCGGCCACGGCGATAACCCCGGTGATGATGGCTAGCCGCCGCAGGCGGCGGTCGGTGCTCCACCGGGAGACCTTGCGCCGGCCCACAGTTGCACCCCGGGACTGCGTGCGTTGGCGCTGTCGTGCCGTGGCGCTACCTCCCTTGCTATTCCCGAGCCGACGCCAAAGAGCAGCCCGGCGATGGTACGACCGGGAGGGTCAGCAAAGGAAGCTGGTCAGGCCCTTGGGAAAGGCGCTGAGCCATGCAGGTGGGCCGGGGTATCGGGGACAAGGGCCAGGAAACGGGCGCGTTTAAGGGCCACGGCCAGCGCTCGTTGGTGCTTGGCGCAGGTGCCTGTCTTGCGCCGCGGCTCGATCTTGCCCCGATCGGAGACGTAATGGCGCAACTTCCCACCGTCCGTATAGTCGATGGAGCTGACCTTATCGACGCAGAACGCACAGACTTTGCGTCTGGGTATGAAGCGGCCGCGGCGGCCGTCTCGCTTGGGCTTGGGCCGGGTAGGCGGTGGCATCAGCTTGTCATCCTAAAACGGCAGATCGTTGGCATCAACCTCACCCTCACCCTTGGGCTCCGTCGTCCCGGCAGGTCGCGACACCTCTTCATCGGCGGGCGCCCCGGGCCTATCCAGAAAGATTACCGTGTTGGCGACGATCTCGTTCCGAAAGCGCTTCTGCCCGTCCTGGCCGTCCCAGGTGCTGGAGCGCAGCCGACCTTCCACGTAGGCACGCCGTCCCTTGGCCAGGAACTGGCTGCAGGTCTCCGCCAGCTTGTTCCAGGTGACGACGCGGAACCACTCCGTCTCCTCGCGACGCTCACCCTGCGGGGTCGTGTAGTTGCGGTTAGTGGCGATGGTAAAGTTGGTCACTGGGTTTCCCTGAGGCGTATAGCGCATCTCCGGGTCCCCGCCTACGTTTCCGATGACCTGAATCCTGTTTAAGTCCACCATGTCCGCGTCTCCCTAACACTCACCAGGACGGGCGCTTAAGCACTTCTAGGTTTCCTTGCGGACCAGGAGGTGACGCAGGATGTCCTCGGCGATCCGTAGATTGGCCTCCAACTCGCCGGCCCGCTCCGGGGCCAGCTTCAGCTGGCTGCGCACGTAGTTACCCTCATTGTGCCGCTTGATAGGGTAGGCGAGCCTCCGCCGGCCCCAGTGGTCCGATTGGACAACCTCTCCCCCGTGATTTTGGACAAACTTGCTCACCCGCTCTACCGTCGCGGGCACAGCACCGTCCTCTATCTCCGGGCTAAGGATCAGCACCAGGTCGTACTCGTGCAACGAACCCATCTTCTCCCGCCTCTGGACATCCCATCGCTGGACAGCCTCTGAGAGGCCCCCCCAAACGCTGCGCAATTATAGCATGGGGTCAGGCCACCCGCTAGAAGGGTCAAGTGCTGGTACCCCTGGCGAGACTCGAACTCGCGCATCTGGCTTCGGAGGCCAGCGCTCTATCCACTGAGCTACAGGGGCGCCGCGGCCTATTATAGCACCTCACCAGGAGTAGAACAGCTTGGCGAGCCTGCCTCTCCAGGGGACAGCGACCCCAGGAGAGGGGACCGGCGGTGACTCGGTGTTCTCAGCGCGGGCTAAGGGAAGGGTCCCTGGCGCAAGGGCAGGGCCCTCAGCCTAGGCTGAGGGCCCTGTATCTCGTCCCTATACGGGAGGGGTCAGCCCCTCCGCAACGCCGCTACTTGATGGGCGGCGTCGGGATTGGCGTCGGCTCCGGCGGCACCGGCGTTGGCGGCACGGGCGTCGGCGTCGGCGGCACGGGCGTCGGCGGCACCTTCGTCGGCGTCGGCGGCGCCGGGTACACCTGCAACGCAGCCGTGGCTAGGGAGCCCATGTTGCCCACCGCCTTGAGCGTCAGGGTGTAGGGCAACGCACCCTTGGTCTCCGTCAGGTAGTTATCGATGGCGGCATAGAGGTTGTTCGCGGTGGCGGATTTCGCGACGACTGAGAAGCGAGCGCCTCCGGCGGCGTTCACGTCACCACCGGCGATGAACTGGGCCCGGTCGTCTTGGCCAGCAGCGCCCAGCATGGTGATCGCCCGCACCACCACTGTCTCGCCGGGCTTGAAGCCGGAGGCAGTGATGGTGAAGCCATCGCCCCTCTCAACGAGGTTATAGCGATGGACGGACGTATCGTTGAGGACGTCGATAGAGGCTGCGCCCGCGACAGCGGCAGCGCCAGGGGCACCGGCAGCGCCAGGGGCACCAGCGGCGCCAGCAGGGCCGGCAGGGCCGCGCTCACCGGTAGCGCCCCGGGCGCCAGCGGCGCCAGCGGGACCAGCAGGACCCACGGCTCCCTTGCACCCGATCGCGGCGAAAAGCGCCACCAAACTCAGGACGGCGCCCAGGATGAGCACCTTCCTGTATTGAAATAATGCCATGAGACTCTCCCTCCTTCGTTAGTCCCTACCACCGGACTCCAGCACCCTCGCTGGCGGGGCCTCTACAGATTGACTATTGCGATACCAGTCACCCCCTATAGATGCCGCGAAGGTATGCCGCAGCGTCGGCCGCCAGACATCCCAGCCGGTGGGCAGTATATGGCATCACCTGGGAGGTGTCAATACCCTTCGACTACAATTTTGAAACTGATTCAGAATTTCCCACCGCCTGCCTGGCCCAGAGAGACCCCGCGTCTACTCGCCCCTCCTGTCTCTGGGGGCCTATCTGATACCCCGTGCTATAATGGCCCGCCCGGAGAGGTGTCCGAGTGGTTGATGGTGCCGCTCTCGAAAAGCGGTAGGCCGTGAGGCCTCGCGGGTTCGAATCCCGCCCTCTCCGCCAGGGCTCCTGACCAGGCGCGCGCCACCACGGTTATCCTGTAGTATCCTAGCCCACGGAGAGGTGCTGGAGTGGACGATCAGGCACGCCTGGAAAGCGTGTAGGCCGCAAGGTCTCGCGGGTTCGAATCCCGCCCTCTCCGCCAGGCGCTGCTTTACCTACAGATACTGACCTCCAGCAGATACTGACCTCCAGGTTCATGGTACTCCGCTACCCCTCTCCTTGGGGCCGCGGCATGCTCCTCAAAGCCGCTCCCTCGGCATGGGCCCCCTGCGCCTAGAAATTCTGACTGGCCCTTGAATCCCGCGCCCAGGGCCCGTTATCATGGGCTCGCTTCAAGGAGGGCGCGGTGAACCTGCAGGTGGAGTTGGCTCCCAGGGGCAAGCGGCCCCTGGTCCTGGCGAATCCGGTTATGACGGCCTCCGGCACCTTCAGCTTCGGGCTGGAGTCCGCGCAGGCCTTCGACCTGGGCCGTCTGGGCGCCATCGTTTGCAAAAGCGTCTCTCGCCGGCCGCGCAAGGGCAATCGCCAGCCCCGGATGGTGGAGACGCCGGCGGGCATGCTGAACTCCATCGGCCTGCAGAATCCCGGGGTCAGGGTCCTCATCCGAGAGCTAGCGCCCGTGTGGGCAACCTGGACGGTCCCAGTGATAGTGAGCATCGTGGGCGAGAGCATCGAGGACTTCGCCAGCCTGGCGGAGAGCCTGGAGGCGGTGCCTGGAGTGAGCGGCCTGGAGCTGAATATCAGTTGCCCTAATGTGGCCGGCGGGCTGGACTTCGGGCGCGACCCCCAGGCCGCAGCCGCGCTGACGGCGGCGGTCCGGCAGCGCACCACCTTGCCTATCCTGACCAAGCTCACCCCTAACGTGGGCGACATCGTGGAGGTGGCCACCGCTGTGGCCGCAGCGGGAGCCGACGCCATCTCCCTGATCAACACGTTCGTAGGGATGGCTATCGACGTGAAGCGGCGACGGCCCGTGCTGAGCACCGTCAGCGGGGGGCTCTCGGGACCTGCCATCAAGCCCCTTGCCCTGGCCATGGTCTACGCCGTAGCCCAGGAGGTGGCAATCCCAATCGTCGGCATCGGTGGCATCGCCACCGCCGAGGACGCCCTGGAGTTCATCCTAGCGGGTGCGACGGCGGTCGAAGTGGGCACCGCTACCTTTCGGAACCCGCGGGCGCCCTTTGAGGTCTTGGAGGGCATCCAGGCCTTCATGCGCCAGGAGGGTGTGGAAGAGCTGGCTCAGCTACGCGGCGCCGCTCTTCCGGCTAGCTTGCGGGGTCGGCGCAGTTCTGTTAGCATACCCTAGGTTCGTCCCAGCGGAGCCCAGGGCAGTGCCGGCTGCTAGAGTCGGCTCCCAGCGCTGGCGCTCCTCACCCCCTCCTCCGCCGTGGGGCTGTAGCTCAACTGGGAGAGCACTTGCATGGCATGCAAGGGGTCAGGGGTTCGAGTCCCCTCAGCTCCACCAGCCTCCCAACAGGTGCGCCAGGTCTCCCAGCACCGAAGGACGCCCCGGCAGAAACTGGAGCGGTCCCTGGGCTGGCCAGTAGGCGTGGGGTGCGCCTACCGCCGGGGCTTCTCTACCTGCTCCAATGCCGTCCCCTCACGACCCCTGCGTTAACCTAGCCCCAGAGAACGCCTCTCCTTTTACGGGCCGGCGAGCGGCCGGGGGCGCGGGGCGGGACCGAGGGGCCTGACGCCCGTATAGCCAGGGGCAGGCCGCGGTCCATCCACGGTGTTCGAGGCAGGCTGCGGCCCAACTCCCGCTCGATCTGACCCCATTTTCGGCTATCCTCGGGCGTCACGAAGGTGATAGCGCTGCCCTTCCTGCCCATCCGTCCCGTGCGTCCGACTCGATGGGTGAAGAGCTGCGCCGACTCAGGCAACTCGTAGTTGATGACCTGCCCCACCTCTTCGATGTCGAGTCCTCGAGCAGCGACGTTGGTGGCCAGCAATATGGGCAAGCGTCCAGAGCGAAAGTCCGCCATCACGCGCTCGCGAGCGTTCTGGCTCAAGTTCCCTTGGAGCGCCGCCACGGGGTATCCCAGGCTGGCGAGGCGCGAGGCCAGTTTGGCCACGCCATGCTTGGTCCGGCCAAACACCAGGGTTGCCCCAGGGTCCCGGTTGTCGAGCAGTATCCGCAGGGCGTCGAGCTTAGCGCTGATCTCCATCTGGTAGACAATGTGGTGGATATCGGGCGGCGCCTCGGTCTCGGCGTGCACCCGAAAGACAACGGGGTTGCGAAGATGGCGGGCCGCAATGCTCATCACCCAGGGGGGAACGGTCGCAGAGAAGAGAGCGGTCTGCCGTTGCGGCGGCGTGTGCGCCAGAATCCGCTCGACATCAGGCGCGAATCCCTGGTCGAGCATCGCGTCGCCCTCGTCCAGGACAAAGAGGCGCAGCCGCTTCAGGGAGAGGTTGCCTTGTCGTAGATGGTCCAGGATTCGCCCCGGCGTGCCCACCACGATCTGGGCTCCTCGCACTAGCGCTTGCCGTTCGGGGGCCAGGGACCGACCACCGTACAGCAGGACCAGTTTGAGGTGGCGCGCAGCGGCCAGGGTACCAAGTACTCCACCGACCTGGTTGGCTAGCTCGCGGGTAGGTGCCAGGACAAGCGCCTGGACATCGCGCACAGCGGCATCACAGCGCTCCACGAGAGGGACCCCGAAGGCCAGGGTCTTGCCGGACCCAGTCCACGCCTGGCCGACAACGTCGTGGCCCTGGAGAAGGGCCGGAATGGTCTGGGCCTGAATGAGGGTGGGGACAGAAATCCCCATGTCATCCAGCGCGCCACGGGTTTCGGGACGAAGGTCGAAAGACGAGAACGAGTCTACTGGGGAAGCAACGCTAAGGGACATCCGAGCTGACTCCTTGAGAAAAAAGTTGGGACTCTTCGGTCAGCGCGGATCGTGTGAAGGGGAACAGGAGATGGCTGGTTATCCCGTGCCGCACCCGTCAAGATGGCAGTCTGCCGATTCATTCCACTTGGAGATAGTGTAACAGAACCGGGCTGGCCGCGCCACGGGCAGGTAGCACGCCACGAACGGGTGGCACCGCCGTGCCGGATGGGCCGATTGCGTTAAGATATGGAGCCTGCCCTCCGCTGGCTGAGGAGGGATCCGAGCCCTTGAGGACGCAGCGGGACGCCGTTAAGACCTGGAGAGGGGCGTTTTCGTGAGACCCTGGCGCGCCCTGGCGCTGGCCGCGGGGCTGGCCCTGTTCCTGGCCTTGGCCCTCCTGGACGCCGTGATGGCTAGGGCCGCCAGCTCCATCCGCCCGCTCCTGGTGCTGTGGCTGCTCGTCCCCATGCCCCTGGTGCTCGTCATCCTGACGCTGCGACCGCCTCAGAGCAAGGCGCTCCGGTCAGCGGGCTCCTTTTATCTAGGCATCGGAGGCGTCTTGACCCTCGTGGTGCTCCTGGTGGTGGCCTGGGTAGGCTCGGAGCGGGCCCTCCATCCTTCCCCCTGCGCAGACTCACCCCAGCTCGCTGACTACCCTGTCCTTCAAGCCAGCGCCCAGGAGGTGCGCTTCCCGAGCCGCGATGGGACCAGACTGGCGGGCTGGTTCATCCCCGGCCAACGCAAAACCACGGTACTGTTGCTCCATGGCTATAGCTGCCAGCGCGAGGAGATGCTGCCCCACGCCGCAATGCTCCAGCGGGCGGGCTACAGCGTCTTCCTCCTCGACTTTCGTAACCGGGGCCAGAGCGAGGGGGACGCCGTCACCCTGGGTGGCCACGAGCGCGGCGACATCCTGGGGGCCATCGACTACCTGAAAGGGCGCCCCGACGTAGACGCCGGCGGCTTCGGGGCGCTGGGGATCTCGCAAGGAGGCGCTGCCGTCATCCTCACCGCCGCCGCCACTCAGGATATCAAGGCCGTGGCCTCCGAGAGCGCGTTCAAGAGCGTGGACAGCGCCGTCAGCCAGAGCTTCGAGCACTTCATCCACCTGCCTCCCTTCCCCTTCGCACCCATCACTGTCTGGATGGCAGAGCGGCGGGTGGGCATCAAGAGCGAGGAGATCGTCCCCGAACGCGCGGTGGCGGCCATTTCCCCCCGGCCCGTGTTCATCATGCACGGCATCCTGGACAAGACCATCAGCCCCCAAGACGCCCAGGCCATCTACGCCGCCGCCAGGGAGCCCAAAGGCGAGCTGTGGCTCATCCCCGAGTCCGCCCACGCCGAGGGGGCCAAGAAGGCGCCCGCGGAGTACGAGCGGCGCATCGTGGCGTTCTTCAACGCTTCCCTAAGATAGCTAGCGACCCCACGCGCTACTAATCGGGGCTGCCGGACGGCCCTTGACATGATGGAACGCATGTTCTATCCTGTGGCCACCTTACTGGAGGGACACCGGCGATGGAAGCACCCCTAACAACTATAGACAGCCCCCTTTCCTCAATGCAGGACGCGACGGGTCAGGGCGCGCCGGGCGACGGCGCCAGCGCTGTAGCCGAGGGCGAGGGCGCGGAGCCCCGCCTGCGGATCATCGAGGCCCAGCAGGGCGAGATCGAGGGTCTGCGCCAACAGCTACAGCAGCGGGATACGGAGCTGGCCCAGGCCCAGCGCACGGTCGAGGCCGCCCAGCAGGCAAGCGCGGCCGCCGTCGCCGAGGCTGCCGCACTCCGCAAGGGCGTGCAAGCCTCCGCGGGCGTCGTCCGGCGGCTGCTGCTGGCCGCCGCGCCCGAGGTCCCCGAGGAGCTCGTGCAAGGCGCCACCCCCGAGGAGGTGGAGCGCTCCTACGGGAGAGCCCTCGCCATGGTGGAGCGCATCAAGGCCAAGCTGGAGACAAACAACCAGGCCGGACGCCTCCCGGCAGGCGCCCCCATGCGCCGGGCCCCCGACCTGTCAACGCTATCGCCCCAGGAGAAGATCGCCCTGGCGCTCCAGCGGGCCCCCGGTCACGCCAGCTAGCACGGTCCCGGGGAGGGTCCCATGCCCAAGCGACGCCCCCGAAAACCGGCCATCCCGCCCCGGCCCAGCGCCGCGACTCCAGCGAGCCGCGATAACCCAGACCTGGCCTTCTCGCGGCCCATCCGGACCGGCGGCGCCTGGTTCCCCTCCGTCTGGCCCTCGTGAGCAGCGCCGCGCCCGACCATCAAGGCCGACACCCGCGCTGAACGACGTGCTAAAGTTGTCTAAATCGCAGACGAGTGATACCATGAGCTTGTCTTCCTATGCCCGGAGACGGAGGAGGCTTCGTCATGCGAAAACGAACTTCAGTTCGCGCGGTCTGGGACAAGGACGTCACTTCCCTTTTGAAGAGCCTTGGGGTGCTAGATAGCCTCGTGGCTGGAGAGTTTCAGTGTGCGGTATGCAGTAAGAGCGTTGATCTTGAGAACCTTGGTGCGATCTTCTCGAAGGATGGGGCCGTCAAGGTCACTTGCGATACTATATCTTGTGTCAGAATCGTGACGTCCGCCGAGGTTGCCTCCCCGCTTGGATGAACTGGTATCAGCACTCGTCAGATGGGGACCCTGGGGGCTCCTGCTAGCATTCGTGGCATGGGTTCTCACGAACGTAGAAAAGGCCGAGAAGGTGGGTGGTCACCTTCTCGGCTTTGTTGGCTTTCTTGGTACAGCGGCGCGCCAGCAGGCAATCAAGAACAAAATTCAAGGGCACGTTAATGGATTCGCCCGCGCTCTCAATGGGGAGACTACCGGTTCAATGCCCCTGAACATGAGTCTCCGGTTCGTGAAGGAAATCGATCGGGCTGAGCTATTGAAAGAAGGGGCAGTGGTCGTCGTCCGAATAAAGGATCGGCGAGATGACGACCGGAATCTCGTACATGCAATGTTAGCTTTCTGCCCCGTGGGACTCCTGTCTCAAGCAAGGCCCTACTTCGGTCGAGAGGTTGGCCTGGCCCTAGACCTGACAGTAACAAGGAAACTATTAAACAGTCTGAAACACTATAGTGCCCTGAAATACCTGTACGACGAAATCGTAGCACCAGCTGCGGCTAGTTCGCCCTCTGTAGACGTTCTGTGCAGGATATTCGACGAACTCGACGAGCGCGGTTGGTTCAGTAAGATGCTTCTGAAAGAGTTGGTTAATTACGGGGCAAGTGTGGAAAGCCGCTATCCTGATCGTACTCATGCAATAGAAGTGCGCGGCTTGATAGATTACATTCACCTTGTCGCAACTAGGGGCCCGGGCGAAACATTAACCATACCAGGATTTCAGAGCCCGCATATCTCGACAGCAATAGTCCTGATCGGCATCACCGAGCGAATGGAGGTTGAGGGGACTGCCCCCTACCTTCACCACTTGCAATTCTTAATAGCCGAACGATACGAGACGGCTTACCTTGTAGCCAGAGATCGCAGCATCCCTATGGCCGAGGATGTAGCCCGGTTAGCAGAGAAGCAGGGCCTTGGCAACGCAGGTAAGGCGAAGGAGTATACCGCGAGGGACGCCTCTGGACGCGCGAGGAAACAGGTCTTGATCGAGTTCACCCTGGGTCGCCCGGGCCACCCTACTCAGCCTATCCAGCCCCAACTCTTCGAGGCCGACCCTCCCAAATAGGCGCATCGTTCTGCACTTGCCTCGCTCCGTCCATCTCACCTTGACACTGGTGCCCGGCCAGCGTGTATAATGCACTGAACCCGGTATGAAATCCCGCGCTCCCCAAGAGGCCAGGCCTTCGTGACTTTGACCCGGCCCCTACCTTTGGCGAGCTGCCCAGAGCCCCCTCGGCTCTGGCGGTGGGCGAGCCTCCACTACGTACCCTCTAGCCACCCAGGCCCAAGGTCGGCGTGCCCTGAGTAAAGCTATGGCAAAGTACATCTTTGTGACCGGCGGCGTGATCAGCTCCATAGGGAAGGGGATCACTGTCTCCTCCCTGGGGCGCCTCCTGAGAAGTCGTGGCATCTCCGTCTTCGTCCAGAAGCTGGACCCCTATCTCAACGTGGACCCTGGCACCATGTCCCCCTACCAGCACGGCGAGGTCTTCGTCACCCAGGACGGGGCCGAGACCGATCTGGACCTGGGCCACTACGAGCGTTTCATGGACGTCAACCTCACCCGCTCCTCCAACGTCACCTCGGGCCAGATTTACACCGAGATCATGCTCAAGGAGCGCCGGGGCGACTTCCTGGGAGGCACCGTGCAAGTGGTGCCCCACGTCACCAACGAGATCAAGGCCCGCATCACCAGCGCCGCCAAGGAGAGCGGCGCCGACGTGGTGCTCGTGGAGGTCGGAGGCACCGTCGGCGACATCGAGGGGCTCCCCTTCCTGGAGGCGATCCGCCAGCTGCGCAAGGACGTGGGGCGGGACAACGTCCTCTACGTCCACCTCACCTACGTGCCCTTTATCGCCCCCACCGGAGAGCTCAAGACCAAACCCACCCAACACAGCGTGAAGGAGCTCCGCAGCATCGGCATCCAGCCCGACATAATCGTCTGCCGCAGCGAGCAGCCCCTGAGCGATGAGCTCAAGGACAAGGTCGCCCTCTTCTGCGACGTGGACGCCCGGGCCGTGGTGCCCCTGCCCACCGTCCAGAGCATCTACGAAGTCCCTCTGCTCCTGGAAGAGATGGGGCTGGGGGAGCTGCTGCAGGAGATGCTGCGGCTCCCCGCCGCCGTCCACGACCTGCATGACTGGCGCTGTTTCGTGGAAGAGATCCGCGCGCCCAAGCCCCCAGTTGAAATCGCCCTGGTGGGCAAGTACGTGGAGCTGCGAGACGCCTATTTGTCCGTCAAGGAGGCCCTCTGCCACGCCGCGGTCCACCACCAGCGGGAGGTCAAGATCAACTGGGTCCCGGCGGAGGAGCTGGAGCGCGGAGACCCTGACCGGTTGATCCGCTCCGCCCAGGGCATCGTGGTCCCGGGCGGCTTCGGCCCGCGCGGGGTGGAGGGGATGATCCTAGCGGCCCGCTACGCCCGTGAACGGCGGGTGCCCTACCTGGGCCTCTGCCTGGGGATGCAGGTGATGACGATCGAGTTCGCCCGTCACGTTCTGCAAGCGCCCGCCCACTCCACCGAGTTCGACGCCGACACGCCCAACCCGGTCATCGACATACTCCCCGAGCAACGCCACGTCAAGCAGAAGGGCGCCACCATGCGCCTGGGCCTCTACCCCTGCAACCTGCTGGCCGGCAGCCGGGCCGCCCGCGCCTATGGGGCCCCCGTCGCCGCCGAGCGCCACCGCCATCGCTTCGAGTTCAACAACAGCTACCGCGAGACCCTGGAGGCAGCGGGGCTGCGCGCCACCGGCCTCTCGCCCGACGGGCTGCTGGTGGAGATCGTGGAGCTGGCGGACCACCCCTGGATGCTGGGCACCCAGGCACACCCCGAATTCACCAGCCGGCCCAACCGCCCCAATCCCCTCTTCCGCGACTTCATCGGCGCCGCCAAGGATGTGATCCGGGAAGGCGGCCAGCACCCCTTGCCGCTGGCCGCGCTATGAGAGCAGAATAGGAGTGGCGATGCGCATCTTCCTCGATACCGCCAACCTGGACGAGATACGCTACGGCGCCCGCCTTGGCGTCGTCAGCGGGGTCACCACCAACCCCTCCCTGGTGGCCAAGGAGGGCACCAGCGACTACCGCACCCGCGTCCTGGAGATCTGCCGCCTTATCGACGGCCCCATCTCGGCCGAGGTGGTGAGCACCGACGTCCACGGCATGCTCGAAGAGGCGCGTCGCATCGCCTCCTGGCACCCCAATGTGGTGGTCAAGATACCCAGCACGGAGGAGGGCTTCGAGGCCATCTCCTCGCTCTCCAAGGAAGGCATCCGGATCAACCAGACCCTCTGCTTCTCGGTCAACCAGGCGCTGCTGGGCGCCCAGGCCGGCAGCAGCTACGTCAGCCCCTTCGTGGGCCGGCTC
>Ga0209514_10007553_pt1 | contig 12779 bp, 15 predicted proteins | sample Subgrocontami58m_FD_187452 | JGI IMG/M metagenome (GOLD analysis project Ga0209514, IMG submission 187452) | Subsurface groundwater microbial communities from S. Glens Falls, New York, USA - GMW37 contaminated, 5.8 m (SPAdes) (version 3) | ecosystem: Environmental > Aquatic > Deep subsurface >...
GAGGCGGCGCGGCGATGGTTCGGCTGGCTGCCGGGCGGCCTCGCCACCGGCACCGTCTTCGCGGTCGCGGGCTTCTCGGCGGTCTCCGGCGCGAGCAGTGCGGCCGCCGCCGTGTTCGCCAAGGTGGCGATCCCGGAGATGCTGCGGGCGAAATACGACAAGCGGCTGGCCGCCGGCGTCTGCGCCGCCGGCGCCACGCTCGATTCGCTGATCCCGCCCAGCACGCTGCTCGTGGTCTATGGCATCATCACCGAGCAGTCGATCGGCAAGCTGCTGATTGCCGGCTTCGTACCCGGCATCGTGTCAGCGTTTGTCTACGCCCTGATCATTACCTGGCGCTGCTGGCGTCGGCCCGAGCTCGGCCCGCGCATCACCGGTTACACATGGCCGCAGCGTTTCCAGTCGCTGCCCAGCACCTCGCCGATCTTCCTCGTCATCCTGATCATCTTCCTCAGCATGTACTTCGGCTGGGCGACGCCCACCGAGGCCGGCGCGCTGGGCGCCTTTTCAGTGTTGGTCTTCGCACTCAAGAACGGCATCAAGCGCGGCGAGCTCCGCCAGTGCCTGCTCGATTCCGCGAAGCTCACCGTGATGATCTTCACGGTGATCTGGGGCGTGCTGATCTTCGTGCGCTTCCTCGGCTTCTCGGGCATGCCGGAGGAGGTCGCGCGCTGGGTCACCGACCTCAACATGCCGCCGCTCGCGATCCTGCTCGCGATCTACGTGCTGTACTTCATCCTTGGCACCGTGCTCGAGGGCATCGGCATGTTCCTGCTGACGCTCCCCGTGGTGTTCCCGGTGATCATGTCGCTGGGCTACGATCCGATCTGGTTCGGCATCGTGCTGGTCAAGCTCAGCGGCATCGCCTCGCTGTCGCCGCCGGTCGGGCTGGTGGTGTTCGTGGTCAACGGCGTGCGGCCCGACATTCCCGTGCGCGACATCTTCAAGGGCGTCTGGCCGTTCATCTTTGCCGACATCATCACCCTCGCCGTGCTGACTGCGTTCCCCGAGATCGTCACCTTCATCGTCGAAACCGCAGACTGAACTGGGAGGAATTCATCATGAATCGCGTAACGAAACGTGCGTTGCTGCTGTCGATCGGCTTCGGCCTGTCGGCCGCGGTCCCGGCTAATGCCGCCGACAAGGTCACCTGGACCTGGTCGCTCTATGGGCCGCCACGCGCGGCGACTGTGACCTTCGAGTATCTCGCCAAGGTCGCCAAGGAGAAGAGCGGCGGCAATTTCATCATCAACCTCAGGTATAACGAGCAGCTCGGCGAGGCGAAGGACTTCCTCGACGGGATAAAGGTTGACTCCTTCCAGGGCGCATTCGTCGCCTATTCCTACGCGCCGGCGAAGACGCCGCTGCAGGGTGTTCTCGACATGCCGTTCCTGCCGATCCCCGACCTGGTGGCGCAGGCGAAGGTGTTGGATGCCTACCAGGCCTGGAAGCCGGTGTCCGACGAACTGTCGAAGTGGAATGCCATGCATTTCATGACCCTGCTGCTGCCGCAGTACGAGTTCATGGGCACGGGCAAACCGCCACGCAACCTTGAGGACTGGAAGGGCATGCGGGTGCGCGCGCTGGGTGGCCTGGGCGACGCCATGAAACTTTTGGGCGCAGTGCCCGTCTCCGTCTCGGCGCCGGAAGTCTACACCGCCCTCGAACGCGGCATGTTCCAGGCCGCGTCCTTCCCCTTCACCTACAGCTTCACGGCCTACAAGCTGCACGAGGTGTCGAAGTGGTACACGCTCGGGATGACTCTCGGGATCATCCATAACTCGGTGGTGCTGAGCCAGACGGCGTGGAAGGCGCTGCCCGACGAGTACAAGAAGATCCTGGAAGAGGCCAGGCCCGAGGCTTACCGCCTCCAGCGCTTGGCCTATGAGGAAGCCGACAAGAAGTCCTTCCCGCTGTTCGAGAAGCGCAAACTCGAGGTCATCAAGGTAACGCCTGAGATGCGCGAGAAGTTGATCGCCACCGCCGGACGGCCTGTGTGGGACCAATGGGTGGCGGAGACTGACAAGAAGGGCTTGCCTGGCAAGGAAGCGCTCGAGAAGGTGCTCTCCCTCGCGAAGAAGCCCACGAACTGAGATTGGAAGCCGGCCATGATCCCGTCACGACAGACCCTGACAAGACGGCATGCCCTGGCGGGCTTCGTGCTGCTCGCGTCCCCGCTGCTCACCTCCACGGCGGCGTGGGCGGCCGACTGGCCGGAACGCACGGTTCGCATGATCGTGCCGTTCGCGGCGGGCTCCGGCGCCGACACCGTCGGGCGCACCTTCGCCGAGGAACTCGGCCAGACCGTCGTGGTCGACAACAAGGGCGGCGCGGGCGGTCTCCTGGGCACGGCGGAGGGTGCACGCGCGCCGGCCGACGGTTACACCCTGCTGCTGACCTCGCAGGGCGCCACGGTCTTCAACATGGGGCTCTACAAGGCGCCGGGCTACGATCCGCTGAAAGACCTCGCGCCGGTCGTCACCACCGGCATTCTCACCAACGTGATGGTCGTCTCCGCCGCCAACCCGGCCACGACCGTCGCCGACGTGATCGCGCAGGCGCGCGCCAAGCCGGATCAACTCACCTACGGCTCGAGCGGCGTCGGCAGCGGCCTCCACATGTCGGGCGTCATCCTCGAGCAACGCACGGCGATAAAGCTGCAGCACGTCCCCTACCGCGGCGCACCGGCCGCGGTCCTGGCGGTGGTCAACGGCGAGGTGACGATGGGCTTCTTCAACGCGCCGACCGTGCTGGGCCAGATCAAGGCCGGCAAGCTCAAGGCGCTCGCCGTCACCACCAAGGACCGCTCGGTCATGCTGCCCGACGTGCCGACCATGATGGCGGCCGGCGTCCCCGACTATGTCGTCGCCACGTGGCTGGGCTTCGCGCTGCCAGCGAACGCGCCGCCCGCGATCGTCTCGCGGCTCAATGCCGAGCTCAACCGCATCGGCCAACTGCCGCAGGTGAAGGAGAGGCTCCTGGTTCAAGGCTTCGAGATGCTGCCGCCAGGCTCGCCTGAAGCCGCCCGCAAGCTGATCGAGGACGACCAGGCACTCTGGCTGCCCATCATCAAACAATCCGGGGCCAAGGCTGAATAGGCCCGTTTGGGCAAGCGCCCCGAGACTGTCAACGGCGGAGAGAATCCAGGCCAGCGTGGCGGAGTAAAAGCAGGCCATTGGCGGGAGGATGCGCCGACATGCAAAGGGGCCCGATCGGGCCCCTTTGCATGTCGGCGGCGGGAATTGTTCTGAGACTACCGGGTGGTAATTTCGCCGGTGTCCGGATCAACGGCCTCGACGACAGACTGGTGGTCCACGTCGGTGTCAGCGGGCTTCCCACGGCGCGCGGATTGGGTCAGCCGGTTGAGAAGCGCGCCGGTCAATCGCTCGGCGCCGAACACCGATGTCCATTCCTCGAATGGAAGGTTCGAAGTGACGATGGTCGAGCCACGTTCGTAGCGCTGGCTGAACACCTCGAACAGAAGCTCGGCGCCGGCCGTCGAGAACGGCACATAGCCCAGTTCATCGATGATCAGCAGCTTTACCGCGGCCAGGTCGCGCTGCAGCTTCAGCAGCCGCCTCTCATCGCGGGCCTCCATGAGCTGATGCACCAGACCCGCTGCCGTCGTGAAGGCAACTGAGAAGCCCTTCTGGCAAGCCGCCAGTCCGAGGCTCAGTCCGATGTGCGTCTTGCCCGTGCCGGAGTTGCCGAGCGCAATGATGTTGTCGCGGCGCAGGATGTATTCACAGCGGGAGAGTTCGAGCACCAGCATCTTGTTGAGGCTGGGGATCGCGGTGAAGTCGAACGTATCGAAGCTCTTCACCGCTGGAAAGCGCGCCTGGCGAATGCGCCGTTCGACGACCCGCCGCTCCCGGTCGATGAGTTCCAGTTTGTTGGCGTCGCACCACAATATGCCTCGTCGCTCGGAAAGACCGCCAACTGTCAGTCACTGGTCTCGGTAACGTTGGCGTCGCGCGAGGTGCCGGTGATGGTGGGCCTGCGGCTATTCCTGCCCGAGGGCTGGACGGGTGATCCTGAGCGCATGGCGCAGGCCGGTGTGCCGGAGGATAGACGGACTGCTCTGACAAAGCCGGAGATTGCGATCGAGGAGATCGACCGTGTCATCGCCTCCGGCGCGCGTTTCGGCTGTGTGCTTGCCGATGCAGGATATGGCTCCAGCGGGTCTTTCCGTCAGGCTTTGAGCGAGCGCGGCCTGTTGTGGGCGGTGGGTCTGTCGCGGCGCCAGAACGTCTATCCCGCCGACGTTGCCCTGATCTTTCCCGTCGCGAAAACCGGAAAGCCCCGCAAATGCCACATCCCCGATCAGCCCCCGGTCTCCGCCGAGGCGTTGTTGGCCGGAGGGAAATGGCAAAAGGTCAGCTGGCGGCGGGGCACCAAAGGTCGGCTGACATGCCTCTTCTCGGCCCGCCGTGTCCGCGTTGCGGATGGCCATAAGCACCGGATGCTCGATAACCGTATGCAGTGCATGCCTGGCGACGAGATCTGGCTCGTCGGCGAGCGGCGGTCGACCGGGGAGCAAAAGTACTATGTGTCGAACCTGCCGGCCGATACCACCATCAAGACGCTGGCCGCCACGATCAAGGCCAGGTGGGTCTGCGAACAGGCCCACAGCAGCTCAAGGAGGAGCTGGGGCTCGACCACTTCGAAGGCAGATCCTGGAAAGGATTACATCGACATGCGTTGATGACGATGATCGCCTACGCCTTCCTCCAATCCCGCCGCCTCAAGGCAGCGGGACGGAAAAAAAAGAGTCTCGGGACCGCCACCACAACCAAGCATGCCGGCCATCAGGCAAGCGATCCTCGACCTCTTCGCTCGATCTCCACCCCGACGATGTCCTCACTGTGACAGGCTTCTTGCGGATATCGTGGACCGTGAAATGCCAAAGTAGTGCTAGTCGCCCGATTCATTCAGATTGAGGGGTATAGGTGCTTGAGCTTGATGCGGGCATTCGGCGTTGTGAAGTGCCAGTTTGCGGTTGCGTGATCGGCATTGCGGTCGTGGACCCAGGCGGCGACCTCGTCGATCAGCGTTTGTTTGTCGGGGATGCGCCGGTCAAGGCACTGGGACGACAGAACGCGGAGTTCGGATTCCGCCAGATCGAGCCAACTGCCGTGCTTTGGCGTGAAGTGCCATTCGAAGCGCTCGACCAGCCGCCTGGCTTCGGCGGCGGGAAAGGCTTCGTAGAGTGAGGCCTTGCAGTGGATGTTGAGATTGTCCTGGACCAGAACGATGGTTGTGGCATCTGCGAAGTGGACATCGGCCAATTCCTTCAAGACGCGAGCGTACTCCACCGCGGTATGGCGATCGGTGACCTTGACGTGACGCCAGCCTTCGAGCGGAGCAAACAGCATGAACAGGTTGGCGGTGCCGTTGCGTTCGTACTCGTAATCGAAACGGGCCGGGCGCCCCGGTTTCATGGCGATCGGCAGGCGCGTCTCGGCGAGCAGCTGCTTTGAGGTCTCGTCCAGGCAAACCAGCGGACAATTCGCATCGCGTGGCCGCGTATAGACGGCCAGCACGTCTTCCATGGCGGCTACGAACGCGCTGTTGGCCTTCGGCAGGATGACCCATTGCTGTCGGCGATGGGGCTTGAGAATGTTTTTTTTAGAACCCGGCCGATCGTGCTGTCGCTGGCGCGATCGACGATTGCCAGCTCCACGACTTTCTTCTCCAGCAACCGCAAGGTCCAGCGGGCGCGTCCCTTGGGCGGTTTGGAACAGGCCAATGCTATCAGCTTGGCTTCCTTCTCGCCGTCAAAAATCCGGGCAATCGCCGGCGTCGCGCGCGGCTTGCGCCTCAAAACAGCCTCGAGGCCTTCTTCCACCAGCTGCTGGCGCACCCGATAGACCATCGATGGGCTGCAATCCAGGGCCCCTATGATGGTCGTGCCCCCGGTGGTGGTGTAGCTGCTGGCAGCAAGGCCGCGAGCGAGCGCGCCCGTAAGGGAGCGCTGTAGCGAGGGAGCGGCCTTGCGGTGGTCACCGGCGATCTCCGGGTTAGGGTCTGGTTGCGACACCAACCTTTGACCAAGGACACCACCGATGACCGACGATATGATGAACCTGCGGACGCTCGTGGAGAAGGCCCCGGACGCCGACGTTTTGCGCGAGATGATCGGCTTTGCCGCCGAGCGGCTGATGGAGCTGGAGATCGGGGCGTTGACCGGAGCGGCCCATGGCGAGAAGAGCCTGAACTGGCTGGCGCAGCGCAACGGCTATCGCGATCGCGATTGGGAGACCCGGGCCGGCATGGTCGAGCTGCGCATCCCCAAGCTGCGTCGCGGCAGCTACTTCCCAGGCTTCCTGGAGCCTCGCCGTATGGCCGAGAAGGCGCTCACCGCCGTCATCCAGGAGGCCTACATCCAGGGCATCTCGACCCGCTCGGTCGACGAGTTGGTCAAGGCGATGGGCATGAGCGGCATCTCCAAGAGCCAAGTCTCACGGCTGTGCGAGGAGATCGACCAGCGGGTAAAGGCCTTCCTCGACCGGCCGATCGAGGGCGACTGGCCGTATCTGTGGATTGACGCCACCTACGTGAAGGTCCGCCAACAGGGCCGCGTCGTCTCGGTCGCCGTCATCGTGGCGGTCGGCGTCAATAGCGACGGCCGGCGCGAGGTGCTGGGCATGGATATTGGGCCGTCCGAGGCCGAGACCTTCTGGACGACCTTCCTGCGCAAGCTCGCCCGCCGTGGGTTACGCGGCGTGAAGCTGGTCGTCTCCGACGCTCACGAGGGCATCAAGGCGGCCGTCTCCAAGGTTCTCGCCACGACCTGGCAGCGCTGCAGGGTCCACTTCATGCGTAACGCCCTGGCCCATGCCGGCCGCAGCGGAAGGCGTGTGGTCTCGGCCTTCATTGCAACGGCCTTCGCCCAGGACGATGCCAGGCAGGCCAAGGCGCAATGGCGCCGCGTCGCCGATCAGCTCAGACCCAAGGTGCCGAAGCTCGCCACGTTGATGGATCAGGCCGAGACGGACGTGTTGGCTTACATGAGCTTCCCGCCGCAGCATCGTGCCAAGCTGCACTCCACCAACCCCATCGAACGACTCAACGGCGAGATCAAGCGGCGTACCGACGTCGTCGGCATCTTCCCGAACGAGGACGCCATCACCCGTCTGGTCGGAGCCATCCTGCTCGAGCAGAACGACGAGTGGGCTGTTCAGCGCTCCCGATACATCACGCTGGAAAGCATCTCTCCCAAGAGCGATGATCCCATCATCGGGTTGCCCGCCGTGGCTGCCTGATCGATCCGGCCTTGATCCGGAATCGCCGTACTGACCGATACGCACCTACACCACGCCTCGGGACACGATCCCCTATGATCCGGCCGTCGCTCCAGCCCGCCCCATCCGGCGAGACATCGGCCTTCAACAAGATCCGCGCTTTCAACTGCCGGCGCGCCGCGCTCTTTCCCTTCCCAATCAGCGTCTCCAGCTGTTCGCGTTCCTCGGCGCTCAGCCGAACGACATACTTCTTTACCGAAATCTCTTTCCTCGACATGGTGACAACCTCGCTGCCGCTGCTTGCCACCAATGCGAATCACACATTCAATATCAATTCAAATTAATTGAAGCGACCGACTAGGATGCTGGTCGGCTCGAGCACATAGGTGCCGATGCCATGGGCCGTCAGCAATCGGTGCAGCCAGAAGCCGTCGCGGCCCGCCTCAAAGCAGCACGCTACATCTGTGGCCCGGTCGAGTCTGGCCGATGCACGCGTTCGTAGCTCGACAATGAGCGCCAGCAATGCTGACGTGTCACCTCCTTCGATACGGTGCAATCGCGACTTCTCCGCGCCAGGCAACCGGGCTGCGACGAGCCACGATGAGAGGCTGAGTTCGATGGCGATGTGAATGGTGTTCTCGGACGGCATGCTGGCGGGCTCCCCGATCTGGTTGCGGACGCCTGCCAGTCTGAACGGTCAGCCCGGGCGATGTCCGCCCTCATAGCATCTGGAACCAGACCTCTATCGGCTTGCCGTTGGCGGTGGCGGGACGCGCCTCTTTCACCAGGCTTGCGAAGTTTTTTTAAACGCCTGCTGCTCTGCCTCGTCGGTCTGCGGATGGCGTGGCCGCACCGACAGACGCGTGAACTCGAGCTGTCCGAGAATCCGGCCGACCTGGCGCTCCGAGAGATCGACATCGAAGCGTGCCTTGATCTGGGCCTGGAGATCGACGCAGCGCCAGCGCACCACGCCATGCACCGCAATATCCGGGCCTTCGTCGACCAGCCGCGCAAGCTCGGCCAGATGCACAGCGTTCAGCCGCGGCGGTCGCCCCGTGCGCGGCAGGTCGAGCAGCCCTTCCACTCCCGCCTCGTTGTAGCGGATCACCCAGTCCCGCAATGTCTGGCGGTCCATCCCGCCCGCCCGGGCCGCTTCCGTCCGAGAGGCCCCGTCCAGCACCAGCGCCAGCGCCAACAGACGGCACGCTTGCTGGACGTCCTGACACCGACGGGCGTGACCGCGAAGCGCCTCCGCCGATAAATCCCTCCGCGTTATCGCCAACGACATCCCGACCTCCTCAACGACGTTGTCGCCTCAAAGAATCGAGCCCCGACCTCCAGCGCAAATCACATAAGAGTCATCGGTTCAGACGGTTGGTATAAGTGAGGACGATCCCGAGACTCAATGGCAGCGACCAAACTCAGTCATCGAGTGCAAGCTACGCCGCTACTGGTTGCGGCCGTTTACCCTGTGTTTATGTGCAAACGATGGGACAGGACAGACTTCTCGACCGATTGGTCCAGCTACGCCATTGTGGAATTTGGATCACAATGCCAAGGCCGGCAATGAGCTAGGTAGCCCTGAGCTTCCGAGTCGGATCACTCTCGGCCAAACGTGCACCACAAAGAACGGCTATATGTGCCGGCTATTTGAACCCAAGCCAGTCGAAGCAAATTGCACCTGTTCACTGCTCTTTGGAGAGACGCAGGGGAAGGTTCAGAAATGACGCGCCGCCAATTGGCCACGAACGCGAAGCGCACGCCGGCAGCCGCCTTGATGCGCAGGCATTCGGCGGTGCTGTGGCGGGTCGTCTTGCCCAGCCCACCGAATATGTCCATTCGTATCGTCACAAGTGTGAGCTGATAGAATAGGTGGCCCCCCGTGCCAATGAAACGTGCGCCACTTTCCTCGTAGAGATTAGTGGGCAACAAGGTAGCGATGACAATCGATCGACAGCTCAAAGGCACGATGACCGTAGCGAGCGCTCTTGCCGATGCAGGCGCATCGGAAGGAGCCCGCAGGGCGACTGTAGATGCGCCTGCATCGGCGGCAAAATTGTCGCCGGCTGATGGCGCTATGGAAGTGGTCCCGGGTGGCCGGCGACGGTCCTTTTCGATGGCCGACAGGCAGCGCATTCTCGAGGCGGCGGACCGCTGCACGGCGTCCGGCGAGATCGGCGCGCTGATGCGCCGCGAGGGGGTGTACTCGTCGAGCCTAAGCACCTGGCGCCAGCAACGGAAGGCGGCGGCGCTTGCCGCGCTGGCGCCGCACAAGCGCGGCCCCAAGCCGGCCGCCGATCGCGACCAGGTGCTGCAGATCGCCCGACTGACACGGGATAACGACCGGCTCAAGAGCCGGCTCGACAAGGCCCTGTTCGTGATCGAGGTCCAAAAAAAAGTGGCGGCCTTGCTGGGCCAACCACTCGACGACAACGGCGAGAACACGTGACGGCCGGCGTGCACGAGCTCACGCCGGTGGTCGGAAACGCGGCTGCCTGCCGCGCCCTCGGCCTGTGGCGTGGCACGTTGGCTCGCGGCCGCGCCCGCTTGAGACGTGACGCGCTGCTGGGGCCACTGGCGCCGCGGCCGGCGCCGCCGCCTCCGCCACTGGCCCTGACGCCAGGCGAGCGAGAGGTCCTGCTCGACACCCTCAACAACCAGCGCTTCGTCGACACCGCGCCGGCGGCGGTGCATGCCACGCTGCTCGACGAAGGCCACTGCCTGGCCTCGGTGCGCACCATGTACCGGCTGCTGGCGGCCAACGGCGGCTGTCAGGAGCGGCGCAACCAGCGCCGCCATCCGATCTACAGCAAGCCTGAGCTGCTGGCCGTTGCGCCCAATGGATCAACCCGCCGCTGCAGAAGAAAACCACTCCGCAAATGCCGCTGAATTACTCAGTAAATTCATGACGTCAGGTGGCGCAAAGTCATTGACACGTTCCGTGGCGACTCGTCAGCTAGCGGGCGGCGGCCTCCGTTCACCAATTCCGGGCAGTATCTCGGTTTGGACTCCACAGCGCAGGGCAAGCCCTGTGGCCGCGGGCTTCTGGCTAGGACAGAAGTCGACGCTGCGGGAACTGTTTGTCGGGCAAGACGGTTGCGGCAACGTGTAAGCCTAGCATAGGGTGGCTTCTATGCCTATCTATCTCGACATCTCCCACGCCGACCGTATGGTGGTTGCGGTCATCCACGGGACGGTGACCGGTGAGGACATCATTGGTGCGGCGCAGCAGTTCGTGGCGACTGGAGCGTGGAAGTACCGCAAGATCATCGACGTCTCGATTGGCGAATCGACAATCGACGAGAAGGGCTTGGAGGCACTGGCGGCGCTGGTGCGAACCAATGCAAAGGATACGACACGCGGCCCGACTGCGTTCGTGGTCGATCCGGCCCGCGGGGATGTCGTGGAGCGGTTCATCAAGATGACCGAAGGCGAGCGGCCCGTGGAGACGTTCCGCAGTATTCACGACGCCCGGAAATGGCTCGACGAAAACACCAAGCCCTAGGCACGCTATCGGGCCTTGGGCAGGACGCATCGGTAGCGTTGGCCCCTATCGCCGCGTGAACCAAAGACGGATTGAAGCCACCACGAGACCCGTTGCGGGCCTTGAAGACGTACGCGGGTAGTTGGGTAACCACGGCCTCACAATATCGCTCCAGGGAGTCCGGAAGCCCTTTTTACCTCTGTGCAATTGATTGCACGAGCGATGGTCGGGAATGGCGTGCCGGAGTGGACAAAAGAGAGAACCGGAATGTGACCTTGAAGCGGTCCCGGGAGACACGTCCGACGTCGGCAGGGACTTATTCAGCAGAGGCGCGCCAACCACCCTACGTCCATAGTGACCTGAGAGAACGGCATGTCGATCTTGGACCTCGGAGGCTTAAAATGAGGCGGCGCGAGTTCAGTACTCTTCTTGGCGGTGCGGCGACTGTGTCGACCGTATCGCCGTCGCGCCTCAGGGCGCAGCAGAAGTCGATGCCGGTGGTCGGGTTGCTCGGCAGCACGTCCTATGCTGAGTGGGCCAATTTTGTCGTCGCCTTCCGCCAGGGCCTGAGCGGAGCCGAGTTTGTCGAAGGCAGAGGTGTCGCGATCGAGTATCGCTGGGCGGCGAGCCAATTCGATCGACTGCCGGCGCTCGCAACTGATCTGGTCGGCCGACAGGTCACCGCAATCGTTGCAATGGGTGGGTCTGTTTCGGCGCTCGCAGCCAAGGCTTCGACCGCTACCATTCCAGCCGTCTTCGTGATTGGAGCCGACCCGGTCAAACTCGGTCTCGTCGCGAGTCTCAACCGACCGGGCGGGAACGTAACTGGTGTTAGCTTTCTGCTCAACGCACTTGTTGCGAAACGGCTAGAGTTGATGCGTGAACTGGTGCTGACAGTAACAGAGGTCGGCTTACTCGTGAGCCCGAGAAACCCGAATGCGGAGTCGGATACGAAAGATGTTCAAGCCGCGGCGCGCGCACTTGGGCTGCAGATGCATGTCGTGAATGCGAGTAGTGAAATCGAGTTCACTCAGGCTTTCGCGAGTCTCGTTGAACAGCGAATCACCGCATTGCTGAAACTCCCAGATCCATTCTTTATCAGTCGGCGCGCCTCAAATCGTCAGGCTGGCTGTTCGCCACGCACTACCGACGATCTATCCGCGTTGCTACCGAGGAGGAAGTGCTCACTCTCGAGCAGATCCGGACACTGGTCGAGTAAAGGGCACCTCGAATAATGGCGTTGTCGATCGATGTATGCGAGTCATCGGCCTGACTTAGAGAGTTGGCGGGAGCTTGCGTATGTCGCAGTTTGGTTTTTTCGATGCGGATCGGCGTCTGTCGACGCTGTCATCGAAGGGCGATCCCCTGGTTGGCATTTCGGCATTGGTGCCATGGGGGACGTTCCGCACTGACATCGAGGCTGTGGTGTTGACGACCGACGAAGCCAGGAAGAGCAGCGCGGGCCGCAAGCCGATCGACGCGCTGGTGCTGTTCCGGATGCTGGTGCTGCAGTCGCTGTACAATTTGTCCGATGAGCAGGTCGAGTACCAGGTGCGCGACCGGTTGTCGTTCACGCGCTTTCTTGGGCTGGGCTTTGAGGCCAGCATTCCGGACGGCACGACACTTTGGCTGTTCCGCGAGAAGCTGGCGAAGGCGGGCTTGATCGACAAGCTGTTCGAGCGTTTTGGCTAGCATCTCGAAGCCAAGGGCTACATTGCGCGCGGCGGCCAGATGGTCGATGCCACGATCGTTCCTGTGCCCCGGCAGCGCAACAGCCGGGACGAGAACGAGCAGGTCAAGGCCGGTACGACGCCCAAGGACTGGAAGAAAAGGCCTGCAAAGAATCGGCAGAAGGACAAGGACGCGCGCTGGACGAAGAAGCATGAGCGCAGCTTCTTCGGCTACAAGAATCATGTGAACGCCGATGCCCGGCACAAGCTGATCCGCGAATGCGGGGTTAGCCGTCACGACAACGAACATGTCGATGGCGGCGGTGTCATGCAGGTGATTTTGCAGAAACGAGCGCCAGGTCGGGGAGGGGACCTTGGGCC
>Ga0209514_10007559_pt1 | contig 12772 bp, 16 predicted proteins | sample Subgrocontami58m_FD_187452 | JGI IMG/M metagenome (GOLD analysis project Ga0209514, IMG submission 187452) | Subsurface groundwater microbial communities from S. Glens Falls, New York, USA - GMW37 contaminated, 5.8 m (SPAdes) (version 3) | ecosystem: Environmental > Aquatic > Deep subsurface >...
GTGGCGGATGTGGCTATTTTGGTTGTCGCCGCTGATGAGGGCGTGAAACCGCAGACCAAGGAAGCTCTCAAGGCGCTGATAGTTTCCGAGACTCCGTATGTTGTCGCTTTGACGAAAATCGACAAGAACACGGCTGACCTGGAAAAAGTCCAGAACGATCTCGGCGCCAACGAAGTTTTCCTGGAAGGACGCGGCGGAAGCATCAGCTGGCAGGGGGTTTCCTCCAAGACAGGCGAAGGCGTGAATGAATTGCTGGATCTCGTGCTTTTGACCGCGGATGTTGAGGATCTTTCTTCCGATCCGAATGCGCACGCGTCCGGCATGGTTCTGGAAGCGAAGCTTGATAACAAGCGCGGAATGACCGTGACCGTGATTCTGAAAAATGGAACTTTGCGGAAGGGCGAGATGATTGTCACTCCGACCGCCAAGGGCAAGGTGAAGATTTTGGAAAACTTTCTGGGCAAGCAGGTTTCAGAACTCGTCCCTTCCAGCCCGGCGGTCATAATCGGATTCGAGGAATTGCCGCAGGTCGGCGAGGAATTCCGCTCCGGCAAGCTTTCTGATGCGGATCTGGCCGCGGTCACCAAGAAAGCCTCCACCCGCGTCACCGGCAGCAAGACCAAGGATGATCAGACCGTCCGCCTGATTCTGAAAGCGGATGTTTCCGGATCTCTCGAAGCTCTCAACGATCTTCTGCGCAGTATTCCGATCACTCAGAACCAGCGCCTGGAAGTAATCAGTCAGTCGGTCGGGGAGATTTCCGACGGCGATGTGAAGGACGCATTGGCGACCGGCGCTTTCATCATCGGTTTCAAGTCCTATCCTTCCCGCGCGGCGGAAAATCTCGCCCGCGTCCATGACATCCGGATCGTCACCGACGAAATAATCTACAAACTCGTGGAATTGATTGAAAAGATGTTCACGGAAATGCGCGAAGGAAAACACTCCGGAGAACTTCAGATTCTGGCCACTTTCAGCGCCAAGGGAGATCTGCAGACAATCGGCGGGAAAGTCACCCGCGGGAAAATATTGAACAAGGCCTGGCTTGAAGTGAAGCGCGGAGACCAGATTCTCGGAAAAGGGAAAGTTGTGAGTCTTCAGCAGAACAAGAAGGACGCCAACATGGTTCCGGAAGGAAGCGAGTGCGGAATGCTTTTCGATTGTCCGGTAAAAATAGAGGTGGGCGATCTTTTGCTTCAACCGTAATGTATCAGCGCTATCAGCGGGTCACCAGTCTGATCCAGGAAGAATTGAATAAGGTCATATTGCGTGAAATGGAATTCAACGGCGCTTTGGTGACGGTCACCGAAGTCCAGGTGCAGAAGGATCTGGATTACGCCAATGTTCTCGTCTCCGTGATTCCGGATGAGCGATCTGAAGATGTATTGAAAACTCTGGAAAGCCATTCCAAATATCTCGAGCATGTCCTTTTTAAAAAGATAAACATCCGGCCGATGCCGGTCATCCGCTTCCAGCTCGACAAAGGGATGTCCCGCGCGGCGGAACTAGAAAAAGTTTTTTTGAAAATTGAAAAAGAGGAAAAGGGGGAGTAGGATAATATAAATATAGGGCCTAGTAGCCAAGGGGTAAGGCAGCTCTCTGCAAAAGAGCTATACGCCGGTTCGAGTCCGGCCTAGGCCTCAAGATCGGAAAGAGGGGTTTTACACCCTCTTTTTTCGTGGTAGTTTAAGGTTAAAGTCCCATCCGGGGAATCAAATGGACTTTCCGTTCTTTGAATTGAATTGGAAGGATATGCAGATCGAAGGCCGGCAGGTCATCCCGCTTGCGGATATGCTTAAGCGATCCCGCGGGACCTGCCGGGTCGGCGGTCTTCAGTCCATCAGTTTTGAAGCGGTCAATCCGGAAATAGACAGGATCGTTCTCCGGATCACCGAGACTGCGGAAGGCACTTATTGCTTCCAGTGGGATGACGATGAGGAGGATTGGATCAATCTCGGATTCGTCCGCTTCCGTCCCGAATGGGGAAGATATATGTTCATTCTCCGCTGGGAATCCTGCGGCATCCGTCTGCCAGGCGAGAAGAAGGTGGTTCCGCTGAAGGAGATCTTTTCCTCCTGCGTCGGCGAGAGATTCGACGGAGTCGCATTCACCGGCAAGGAAGGAACTGCGCTTGAAGGAAGGAGCCTGATGCTCCGGCTGGATACGGATACCCGTCTTTCCGACGATCACGAAGAGCAGAAATGCGATATGTTCAATGATGTCACTGATGATTGGGAATTCTGGGGGGTGCTCGTGAAGCGTCTTCCCAAGAAGTCTTTTTTCAAATGATTCAAGGCCCGGTTTTCCGGGCCTTTTGCTTGTTTTCCTTCTATTGACAAAATGGCATAAAGTGTGCTATAATATATTTTAACACTCTGGATAAGGGTGGTTGTACCTCAAATCCGCGGGCCGAAAGGCCTGTAAAACCCGCAAGGGAGGAATCACATGCTGAACCTGCTGATGATCGCCGTGGTCGGGATGTTCGTCCTGATGGCGCTGACCGGGGCCGCTATGGTCCAGGCCGCCGCCATCGGCGCCCTGCTGTCGCTCGGCGCGATGTTCTACCTCATCCGCAAGGCGCAGGAGAGCTTCGCGATCGGGCTGCCGGACCAGGAGTCGTCCGTCGGCAACGCGCTCGACGAGTTCCTCGTGCGCGAGGTGGACGAGGCCCTGGCCTACTGGGACCGCCTCACCGCCGTGCTGACGACCTTCGGCATGGAGGAGTCCGTCTCCTTCATGAAGAAGGATCCCGACGCCGGATACGCCGCGTACCTTTCGGTGCGCGCCGGTCTCCGGATCGGGCGCGTGATCGGCTCCACGGACAAAGGCATCCACATCCTGGAGCTCCCGAACGGCGCCATCGTGCACCGCACGACCGTGAAGCTCCTCGGTCCGACCAGCGGATTCATCCCGCGGACGGCCAACTCGGCCGTCTGACACACCCCCTCTCCAGGCTTCGGTCTGGAGAGGGGTTTCTTTTTATATGGACTTTTATTGGGAAAAGTTGTAAGTTATTATAGCAGTAGATGGAAATATGGTGCCTATAGCTTAGTGGTAAAGCTCCGCTCTGTGGCAGCGGTTACACGGGTTCGATCCCCGTTAGGCACCCCAAAAATAAAAATACCCAGAATTGCGGGGTATTTTTATTTTCTTGTGTTCAGGGATCGGACCTGGATAATTGAGATGAATCAGGTATTAAAAATCCCCGCAACCGGGGATTTATTTTTTGAAGCCGAATGACTTTTCGCAGGCTTTGAACTGCTCCTTCAGTCCTTGCGCGGCCCGGACAAGAATTTCGGTGGAGGTTTTCGAATGGTTCTGGCTGATCATATTCAGAATCGCGTTCGTCGCGACTTCGATTATGAAAGCGGGCGGATAACCGGAGCATTGCCGCGCCAGCTCATCCCAGTTGATGTCCTCCTCGAGATGTTCGGACCTGATGACTTTGGTGATGAGGCGCTTGATGTCCTCCACATTGAGGATTCCCAGTTTTATGACCTTGTCGATGCGTCCCGGCCGGAGAAGCGCTCCATCGATGTCATCGGACTTGTTGGCGGTCATGATGACGATAATTTCGTTGTTTTTCGAGATCAGTCCGTCAATCACACTGAGATTGCTCTTGAAGGCATACTGGCTGTTGAGCCGCTGTTCGTGATCAATGTCTTCGATGAAGATCAGCGCCGGTTGGTATCGGCGGGCGATCTGGAAGGCGTTTCTTATGGCATTGACGCCGCCTTCGCTTGTCGGAGGAAGATAGAAAAAGGTCCAGCCGTTGGCTATGGCCTTTTTCGCAGTCAGGCGGGCGGTAAGGGTCTTGCCGGCGCCGAAAGTTCCGAGCAGGAGGATTTTCCTCTGCCGGCGGATGCCGAGATCTTTGCACCTGGCCCCTTTTTCAATGAGAGTCCAGATATGCGTATCCAGCTCAAGGAAGACTTCCGGATTGTAGACGCAATGGTCCAGTTCATTTCCGCTGATATCCAGGAATCCGCTTCCGAGGCTGATCGCCTTGCCGCGGTAGATGCTGTCGGTTTTGACATGCGTTTCCACGGCATTGAGGAAGTCCTCAAGTTCGGTTTTGAATTTCTCATCCGCCGAGCTGTTTATGAAAACCTGTCCGGAATCATCGACTTGGATGTCGAAATCCGCCTGTAGGGCCGGCGCATTGATCCGGACAAGTGAGACGATCCCTTTTATGTATTCGTCGCAGTTGATCTGGATGCTGGCGTAGCGTATAGGCACAGTTGAAAAAAATCCGTCCTTGACTCCGCACAGAGATTTTTCGCCGTAGCGCTTGGTCGCCACTTTCATGAAAGCGACGGAGGCGTCATTGATGCTGGCATCGATATATTTACTGAGTTCGAACTTGTTGGATCCGAACATATGGCACCTTCTGCATTCAAGTAACTCATTTAAGCGTAATCCCTCCGGAGGGTTTGGTAAAGTCCGTTTCCGACGATATTGATGATGAAAAATATTACATCGGGAATCGGCGCAAGTAGGTTTTTTTATTTGATTTTCCATATTTTCTCCATTAGTATGTCAGCAGTTCAAGATAGATTGAAAACGGGGGATTTTATGAAAACCGTAAGGGTCTTGCGGGAAAGAGTTTGTTCGGCTCAGGCCAGAATTGATGGTTTGTCCGCCGATTCTTCCAACGCTTCAGCATTGCTCAGGTTGAAGCTAAAAGAATCGGCGCGCTTCTGGGAAAAGATGAATTTTCGGGAACGGTATCTGAACGGCTGGTTCGGCGGCGATAAGGTCAAGGTGCGCGATCGCAGGAATCTTGAGCGTGAGATATCGGCTTTGCGGGCGAGAATCCGCCGTATCGCTAAAAAGTCGGATTCTTTTGACAGAAAACTGATGGAACATATATCCGCGCAACTTTCCGGCAGCGACGATTCCTATCGGAAACTCTTGGAGGTCCGGAAGTCTCTGGAAAAGCTGAAGAAGTCCGCCGATTGGTTCGGTGATAAGATAGACCGGGCGCTTTCGGAAATCGATGAGGCCCAAGGGATGGAAACCCTCGATCTTGTCACGAAAAATAAGGGAATCGCGATGATGTCTTACTTCGAGAATTCAGAAGCTAATGAGGCGATCAGGGAGGTGAGCCGCAGCGCACCGGCATTTCAGAAAGCCATGGATGAATATAACGGTTTTCTGAAAGGTCGTAAGTTTTCCGGATCGATCGTGGCCATTGATGATGGAATCGATCTGGTTCTGGATCTTATCTTCGACGGATTCGATTTTTCCAGCTTTTTCACTCTTTCTGCGCTGAATAATGCGGAAGAGAAGATGAAAGAAGCCCGGAACAAGGTTTCCAGGATCCGCAAGGTCGTGGATGAATCTTTCCGAAAGGCGAAGTCTGTTGAGTCCATTTATTTGAAAAAGGTCCGCTCTGAATGTTTGAAGTGATAATTTGCCGCCGGTTCAATCCGGCGGTTTTTCATAGAATAAGCAGGATGCTATCATTAGATGTATGAACCTGTTTCTATGGCTTGCGGCCGGACATTTCCTGGGGGATTTCGCATTTCAGTCCGCCTGGATGGCTGAAGGAAAGGGAAATTCCTGGGAGATAAACGCCTATCATGCGGCTGTTTACGCATCGACGATGCTTGCCGTCTCCGCCATCGGCGGACTGTATCTGAGTCCGGCAGTCGTCGCCCTGTTTTTCATTTCGCATTTCCTCATAGATCCGCTTAAGGCCAGATGGGGGATAATAAAAAGCATCTGGCTGGACCAGATCCTTCATTTCATAGTCATAGCTTTGACAGTGAATATCATCTAGTCTAAATTAAAAATCCTCCGCTATCGGAGGATCATCTTTTGGAATATATTTTTTTGAATTTGAAAAATATATCAAGATGGATTTCTTTTGCAAGTTCCCAAGAACCTAATTTGGAATTGAATCCGAACCACCCTACGCGGCTGACATTCAGGACCGTTCCGCATTTCAGGCACGGGGCTTTGCCGATGAACATGCAGAGCATGCCGTCGTGCCGGGCATAGACTGCGGTGCCTTGTATTCCGGAGACTTCGCTGTCAGTCAGATCATCCTTCACCCGGTGCCAGAACCAGAAGCAGAATTTCATGGCGGCCTCGCTTTTCGTTCTGTATGAAATTTAGCAGTAAATTTCTCAATTATCAAATTTTTCGGAAATTTGAATTTTTTAATTTCTGATGTTATTATTTTTCCAGATCAAAACGCGAGGCAATATTGAAGCTCGATAAGGACATCAAAAAGAAGAAGCCCGGTCAATTGAGAAGGGAATTACAGAAAGTTCGTAACGCGATCCGACGTCATAAAAAGGCCGACGGCAATGCCCGTTGCTGGCATAATGATCAGGATCTTTATAGGCGGACGCTTCCGGAGGGGAAGAGCGGGTCGGGGAAAATGGATATTCCCAAAGATATTCTTCTGAAGAATTGCGGCCGTTATATCGATCGTCAGAAATGTTCGGCCAATGGCTGCGGAAGATCTCCGAGCTCCTGTTCCGCCAGATAATGGCGGATTTTTATTTAGCTTGACTTTTTACATAAATTATTCTATATTATATTAAGTACCAAATCCGCCTTAGGAGGGAGGATGAAAATCCAGATGATGCTGTTTCCGGTCCTCGCTTTCTCTCTGACCGCCTGCGGCGGAACCCGGAAGAAGACGATGAATTCGGATCGGGCGAAGGAGTGCAAGATCCTGTATCACGACGTCGATGCCGGAAAGGCCGGCGAGACGGAGTATCTTCCGAGGGATGTTGCGGTGGCCAGGATCAAGATGATCAAGGCCCTGCCTGGCTTCCCGAAGCTGAAGACGGATCAGTGGCTGAGCTGCAGATAGCAAAAGGGCTTACCGAAAGGTAAGCCCTATTTTTTATGCAAAGGCGGTTAAACCCGCCAGAGGCGGACAAGCACTCCGGGGCGGGCGAACTTGAATAAATGCGCGCCGGTTGTTAATCTGTCTAAAGAAACTTAAAAGGAATCATCATGGAAAAACCGAAAGTTAAAATTCATTTTTTCGAAACTTATATGGCGGTCATCCGGAACAGCGTCGGATCGAAACTGTTCAGGAATTTCTTCATGGAAATCGACGGCCGGAAGATTGATGCCACCAAGAACGGCGTCGTTTCCTGCGCATTTTTCGTTTCAAATGTCCTGAATATGTTCCCGGCGCTCAAGCTTATCCGCGGGCCGCATACGACGGTCTCAAGTACGGTCAAGGACTTGCTGGAAAGCGGATGGAAGGAGATCTCCGAACCCCGAATCGGCGCAGTGCTGGTCTGGGAGGAAAAGGAATCCCACGGTGGAAGGACGAAGCATATCGGTTTTTATGTCGGCAATGGCGAAGCCATAAGCAATAATCCTGATACCGGAGTTCCGGCGCTTGATCATTGGACCTTCGGAATTGACGGCGGCAAGCCTACCCGGGCGGTGGAAATGATCCTCTGGAACGAAGTTTTGGAGGAATCCAATGACTAAGGAAGAGGCGGATAAGCTTCTTGAAGATGCGAGGAAGTCATTTGAAGCCAGGACGCGCTGGTATCACAGATTCTGGCGCTGGCTGAGGAATCTCTGCCCGCTTTGCGGGGCGAAGATGGAATATAAGCTGGGGGCATTCAGTTCGGTCAAGACCTGTTCCCGTCATCCCAACTATCATCCTTATGCCGGTGAGATGAATTTCGTTCCGGTCATGCTGATTGCGCTGGTCATTATGGCCATAACGATCCTCATTCTGGCATCCCGCAATTCGGAGAGGAAAGCCAGGGAAGCCGGGGAAATATATCGCGAACCTTCGATCCGTCCGCGCGACGGATATTACGACGGATTCGAATTCAATTTTAAAGGACTCAAGTGAGTCCTTTTCTTCTTTACATTCCGAGGAGTTTCTGCCACCAGGATTTTTCCGAACCGAATCCGATTTTGGAATTCGTACTGCCTGTTTTGGATGGGAAACCGCCGGCGGAATTTTTTATCCTTGAGGATTCAGATTCGACAAGGGGTCCATCATATTCTCCGCTGTGGGCAGCCGCCCCTTCATAGCTGGGTTTTTTCGCATCAAGATGGATACTGATTCCGGTTCCGTTTTCCGCCGGTTCCAGGTAGACATGGAATCTTGGATAGAATCTTCCGGGATCAAGGCTGCGGGCATAGCTTATTTCAAAATCCTTGTGCGGATTCTGGATTTCGATGTAACCGCACTTACGGAGAAAGTACTGCGGAGTGATGGAGAGTTTTGGGATTATGAAACGCATGATACTATTATAGTAATGGGCGGAAGTCAAAAGTCAAAATCTGAAAAATGAAAAATTAAAACTTTTACAATGAATTTCGGAGAAATAATCCTGATGTTGATCGCTTTCGCAATGGTGATAAGCGGGGGGCTCGGCGTAGTCCTGCCTTTCCTGCCGGGCGTGCCGGTGTCCTGGTTCGGACTCCTTGTTTTCGCCTATGCGACCGGGTTTTCAGTCGTCACCTGGAAGGCGCTCGTCCTGTTCCTGACATTCACTCTCCTGACTTTTCTGATTGATTTCCTCGCTCCGCTGATCGGCGCCAAGCAATATCAGGCGAGCCGCTACGGCATGATCGGCGCAGCCGCCGGATTTCTGCTCGGATTTCTCATACTCGGACCGATCGGGATATTCATCGGTCCGTTTTTCGGAGCCATGGCCGGAGAAGTGATCTATGGCGGAAAATCCGGCGAAGAGGCGATGTTTTCTTCCAGGGGACTGTTGCTTGGATTCCTGGCCGGCGGGGCGATAAAGCTTTCTTTGATATTCGTGATGCTCGGCTATATGATTTTTGCCTTATTTTAACCATGAATATGCTCAATAACATGATGCCGGGAAACGGAAACGGGAACGGCGAAGATCGTCCGGGCAAGATTTCAAGAAAGCGGCAGGTTGTAAAAAGCTTTGAAGCCAAGCTGAGTCAGCAGCGGACATCGGCCGAGCGGATCGCCGATTCCCTGAACTATTTTTTCGGCGATCTGCGGTTCGCAGTCATGAATCTTCTTTGGTTTTTTATCTGGATCGTCTGGAATATGGGCTGGGTGCCGGGATTGGTTCCGTTCGACCCGTTTCCATTCGGACTTCTGACCATGATCGTATCTTTGGAGGCGATCTTTCTTTCCATCTTCGTTTTAATCAGTCAGAACCGCAGTTCGAAAGTCGACAAGCTCCGATCCGAAGTCGATCTGCAGATAAACCTCACTTCCGAACAGGAAATAACCAAGGCATTGAGCATGCTGAAAATCCTGCTTGAGAAAAACGGAACGGACATGTCCAAAGATGACGATCTGCCGAAGATGCTCAAGCCGATAGACGCCTGGGAATTGGAGCGGAAACTGGCCAGGGATATGGCCGAGAACCGGAAATAACCGGAAAACCTTTCCTTTTCTCGGGAGGTTTTATCATTTATACGCTTCCTGAGATGAAATCCAAGAAATCTTCTGTAAAAAATAAAAAAGGCGGAAAAATAGTGGTCATCGGAGGAGGCACCGGAGTTTTCAACGTCCTCAATTCTCTCCGGAATGATTTTGACGATCTGACGGCCATCGTCACGATGGCGGATGACGGCGGATCCACCGGAATATTGCGGGAAGAATTCGGAATGCTTCCTCCGGGCGATATCCGCCGGGCCCTCATCGCCCTTTCCGGATCTGACAACAAGATGCTTGCCGAACTGTTTTCTTACCGTTTTGAGGAGGGGTCGGGATTGACCGGTCATAATTTCGGAAATCTCCTCATAACCGCCCTGCACCGGATGACCGGTGATTTTGAAAAAGCCATCCGGGAAGCCGGAAAGATACTCCGAATCAAAGGGGAGGTGATTCCGGTGACCCTCCAGTCCTCCCGGCTCATGGCCGAGTTGGAGAGCGGGCAGATAATCCAGGGCGAAACCAACATCGACATCCCGAATCATGACGGCCATCTGAGGATCAAGCGGGTCTGGCTCAAGCCGGCCGCGGAAATCAACCCGAGCGCCCGTAGAGCCATTTTGGATGCCGATCTGGTCATAATCGGACCCGGAGATCTCTATACCAGCATAATTCCCAATCTTCTGGTCAGCGGAGTCGGAGAGGCGCTGAAGAAAACCAAGGCGAAAGTCGCTTATTTTGTGAATGTAATGACGAAGTTCGGAGAGACGCACGGATTTTCCGCATCAGATTTCGTCCATAATCTTCATCTGCATCTGGATGGGGAGATCTTGGATTTCGTAGTCCTGAACAGCAACAAACCTTCAGCCGGCAGATTGCGTTCTTATATAAAGGAGCGGGCGGAATTCGTAGAGCCGGATGTGAAGAATATGAAAATCGGAAAAAAAACCGTGCCGTTGGCGGTGGACCTGATCCGCTCCCGCGGATATGTGCGCCATGATCCGGAAAAAGTCCTGCGGGTCGTCAAAATGATAATCTGATGAAAATTGACGGTAAAAAAATAGCGGAGAAGATAATCTCAGGCCTTCGCCGCTTGCCGAAGCCTGACAGGCTGCTTTCAGCCATTCTGGTCGGGAATAATCCGCAATCTCTGAGTTTCCTGAAGCAGAAGGAAGGGATGGCTGAGTCGCTCGGGGTATCTTTTCATCTTTACCGATTCGATGAATCAATCACGCAAAATGATCTGATTTCGGAGATTAAGAAAATCGGCGATGATCCGGAAGTCGGCGGCATGATAATCCAGCTTCCGTTGCCGGCGCATTACGACCGTGATGCGGCGCTGGCGGCGATAAATCCGAAAAAAGACATCGACGCCATGACTTCGGAAGGAAGGAAGCTTGTGAGCGCATTGCCCGTGGAAGTCATAAAGGATGTTCTGGATTCCATCGGTCAGGATATTTCAAATAAAGAAGTTGCCGTTGTGGGGCGCGGATTCCTGGTCGGAAAGCCGATAATGGAGTGGCTGGATTCATACGGGAAATCCTATAAGGCTTTGAACAGTAAGAGCGATATCTCTGAAATCCGGGGATCGGATGTCATCATAACCGGCGTAGGCAAGGCGGGGATCATAAAGCAGGAACATGTCGGATCCGGATGCGGAGTGATCGACTTCGGATATGATCTGATTGATGGAAAAATAAAAGGGGATTTCATCCCGGACGAAAGTTTCTCCGGATGGTATACGCCGACTCCCGGCGGCACCGGGCCGGTTCTGGTGGCGGAGATATTCAAAAATTTCTATAAGCTCAATAAATAATCCCCCGACCGGAGTCGGGGGGATTTATTCAATAGAAGGTGAGTTCTTTCGGGATATGGCAGAACTGGATGTGTTTCCCGCCGGGATTTTTTGCCTCGCCGTATTCCGGGAACATCTGCCCTACCAATTCCTGGACATAGATCGGATTTTCATGGGCGAGGACGTCGCCGGCGATGAGTACAAGCCGGTTTCCTTCCTCGTCGACGATCTCGGTATCCTCTTTGACCGTGACTATCAGCGGATCTCCGGAATGGCCGTGATGTTTGACGATCGCCAGCCATTTTCCGTTAAGGCTCTTCGCTGTGACGACTTCTTTGGTAAGTCCGAGTCCGATCAGGAATCTATGAATCATTTTCCCTCCTGTAAGTTACTGACGATAATATACAATATTTTTTCTTATTTGTAAACAGAAAAAAACATCCCCATTGAGGGGATGTTTTTAGGATTATTTCACGACCGATTCTGTTTTTTTCTTCATGTCCGCAAGAAGTTTCTTGTCTTCCTTGAGGATTTCCGCCGTCTTATCAAATCCGACCCCAAGCTTCTGTCCTTCCATGGAATAAGTAGCTCCGGATTTCGTGACAACTCCGTGCTTGAGCGCGGCATTCAGGACATCGGCTTCATAAGATATTCCTTCTCCGAACATGATGTCGAATTCCGCCTCGCGGAACGGTGCCGCGACTTTATTTTTTACCACTTTGGCTTTCACGCGGTTGCCGACGACAGCTTCGCCTTTTTTGACCTGGGCGATTCTGCGGACATCGATGCGGACAGAGGAATAGAATTTCAGCGCGCGGCCTCCCGGGGTGGTTTCCGGATTGCCGAACATGATTCCGATTTTTTCCCGGAGCTGGTTGATGAAGATTATCATCGTATTGGACTTGGCGGAGATGGCGGTCAGTTTGCGGAGGGCCTGGGACATCATGCGGGCCTGGAGGCCGACGTGATGGGCGCCCATTTCACCTTCAATTTCCGCTTTCGGAGTGAGGGCGGCTACGGAGTCTACGACTACGACGTCGATGATCCCGGATTTCACGAGGCTCTCAAGGATGTTCAGTGCGTCTTCACCGCTGTCCGGCTGTGAGATGAGCAGGTCTTTGACTTTCACGCCGAGTTTGGCGGCATAATCGGGATCCATCGCGTGCTCAGCGTCGATGAAGGCGACCTTGCCGTTTTTTTTCTGCGCCTGGGCGATTACATTCAGGGCCAGGGTGGTCTTACCGCTGGATTCCGGGCCGAAGACTTCGATTATCCTGCCTTTCGGCAATCCGCCGACGCCTAATGCCAGATCAAGGGAGAATGAGCCGGTCGGAACGACGTCCACATTCACTTTCTTGGCGTCGCCGAGTTTCATGATAGCGCCTTCGCCGTATTTATCCTGAAGTGAGGAAAGGAGACTTTCGAGATCTTTTGCGTCTTCATCGCCTGCTGCCGGATTCTTTTTTTCTTTACTCATGTTTATAATAAAACTTATTTTAATTATTTGTCTCCGAAATAAGACAAGTGTATTTTAGCACCGCTCCGGATTATTTAGAAATTCTTATGTGGATATCTTATCTTCCGGATGCGGAAGTCATGTCCGTCGGCGG
>Ga0209514_10007560_pt1 | contig 12771 bp, 8 predicted proteins | sample Subgrocontami58m_FD_187452 | JGI IMG/M metagenome (GOLD analysis project Ga0209514, IMG submission 187452) | Subsurface groundwater microbial communities from S. Glens Falls, New York, USA - GMW37 contaminated, 5.8 m (SPAdes) (version 3) | ecosystem: Environmental > Aquatic > Deep subsurface >...
TTTACATGTAAAGCAAATGCGGCGATTCGTCATAGAACAAACCAAAAGGCAACTGCTCGTACCAGGCGGGCAGGCGGCGGCGCGGATTCGACCATTGAGTTGCTTCCATGTTTTGCAAATCGCCGAGACGTCCCTCCCGAATCATCGCCTGGAGTTTGAGGGTGGAGCGCGCAAACTGAAAGTTATGGACCACGCAGCAGGAAACGCCCTGACGAGCAGCGGTCTCCTGCAACTCGCGGGCTTCCTCCACCGACATGGTGAACGGCTTCTCCATCAGGATGTGTTTTCCTGCTAGGAGCATTTTCTTTGCCAGCGGGTAATGATTCGGCGGGTCGGTAGCAATCAACACGGCCTGGACAGCCTCGCCCCACGGCATTTCGCCCTCTCGCGAAAGCGAAGTTCTCAGCCAGGGATATTGCGCGCCCATTTTCTGAATGCGCTCGGCGCGTTTATCCACCACGCCGTAGAGATTCAGGCGCGGATGGCGCAGAATGATGGAAATGTGCCGCTGGGTGGCAACCCAGCCCAGACCAATGACGGCGATGTTGAATTTAGAAACGCTCATACTGTGCCTCGTCTCTGCGTTAGATGCGGCGGGCTTGAATCAACAAACAGCCATTTTCGCGGCCTGTTTGGCGCACCCCTGCCGCAAGCAAACGCGCTAGCAAAGCCGCCAGCCAGCACGGTAGTTGCCAGCGGTTTTGTAACTGCCGTAAGCCCGATTTTTTCTGAATCTCAATGGGCGCTCGCTGGCGTCCGCTCAACGCATACAAAACGCCGGCGGTAAAGCGGGAAATGGTCTCCCAGCGGCGTACTTCGCCAGAGTGGAAATACTCCGCTTGTTGTTCGATGACCAACCCATAGCGGTTAAGCAGCACCTGCCACTCGTCCACACTCCAGTAGCGGTAATGCGCCAGACGCCGGTCCATTTCCTGGAGGTAGGCTTCGCGCGTTGTGCCAGAAAGCAGCGGTCCGCGCAGGTAGGCATGAAAGCCGGGCGCAGGCACAGTAAAGGTGAACGTGCCGCCGGGTTTGAGCAGGCGCGCTACTTCGGCAATGGTTGCTTCGATGTCTTGAATATGCTCCAGAACTGAGTTGGAAAAAATGTGGCCGAAGGTTTGCGCCGCTTCGGGAATGCTGGATGCCCAACAAGTGTGAACGCGCGCGTAGAAAGGAAAACGAGCCGCCTGTTCGGTTTCGTCTGGGTCGCCGTCAACCCCCACCAGGATCAGGGAGGCGGCAGGCAACTGTTCCAGCAGGATGGCGGTCAGTTTGCCGTCGCCGCAGCCCAAATCGAGGGCGGCGCCAGCGGTGGGCATGAAGCGTTTCAAAACATCCACTTCCACCGCGCGCCAAAAGGCTGTGGCGGGTTGGAAAGCGTACACACATAAGAATTCAACAAAAAGCATTTGATTTATCATTATTCCTGCCTGTTCCATTATCTTATTTTCAAACCCAACATACTCAGTACAAAACTGGTCAACATCACCTGTGCGCCACTGACCAGGGAAAGCGCGCCGCCAAAGACCAAGCGCACACTGACATCGAACCCTACTTGGGCAAAGTTATCCGAGAGCAGGAGGGCGCGCAGCAACAAAATCAGTCCTGCCGTGGCCAGCAGCACGCCTGCCAGCAGGCCTTTCTCCAGATTGAAGTAGCGAAAAAGGCCAAAAAAGCGCGGCTGACGCGGCAGCAATCCGCTGTAGAAGGCATAGACACGCGTAATTGCCGCAAATGAAAGCATGTTCAGGCCGAGATACGAAAGCGACCCGGCGGCAATGAAGGAGTGAAAATCAATATAGCGAAAGCCGATGTTGACCGGGCCAAAAAACAACAGAATCGAGAGCAATCCGCCGGCGGCCATCATGAACAAGCCGGGGTAGGCAAACAACCAGGTCGGGCTATAGAGTAGCAAAAACCGCAAATGCCGCCAGCCGTCACGAAAACTGCGGAGATGCGGCGGCCTGTCTCTGCCATCAGGTGATAACGTAGTAGGCACTTCACACACTTTCATTCCCAGGATCGAAGACTTGATCACAATTTCACTCGCCAATTCCATTCCTGTGGTTTGCAAGTTCATCTCTTCAATGGTTTCTTTTGGGAAACCGCGCAAGCCGCAGTGAAAATCATTCGCAGGCGATTTGAAGAATAATTTTCCGAGGAATGAGAGAATGGGATTGCCAATATAACGGTGATGCCAGGGCATGGCTCCCTTTTTAATCCCGCCTTTGAAACGATTTCCCATGACGAGATCATAGCCCTCACGAAGTTTTTCGACAAATGGCATCAAGTTGACAAGGTCGTAGCTGTCGTCCGTATCTGCCATGATGATGTATTGGCCTTGCGCTGCTTCAAAGCCCCCACGCAGGGCGCTTCCGTATCCCTTTTGCTCGACATGCACAACTCTTGCGCCATTTTTCGCGGCAATTTTCACGGAATTGTCAGTACTGCCATTGTCTGCAACAATAACTTCCCCATTTATTTTATATTTTTTTAGAAAACTGACTGCTTTGGAAACGCAAACTCCGACGGTTAGCTCTTCGTTTAAACAAGGCAAAACAATGCTTAGTTCTTTCTTATATAATTTGGCTGGCTGTTGCTTGTTTTTTTTATTTGCTGTCTTGCGTCTTTTGGGAAGTGCCTGCGCGGAAGGAATATGTGTCATATAATCTCACTTTGATTCGATAAACCAGCTATGATTCCGTCCTATTATAACTTGTGCGGAGTTTGTGTAATGTGAATTTGACCTGTCATTATTGATTAGTGACCATGGAACTGTGTTGTGATTGATAATAAGTATATTCACCCAATAACCGATTTTATAGCCCTGTCCTTTTTGGCTGTGCTTAGTTTGGCGCTTGCCATACTTGCCTATACCTTTGGCGGCGTGGATTTTGGTGTGTATTATGCGGCTGGGCGGGTTTTGTTACAGGGCGGTAATCCATATGACTATAGCCAGTTAGTTGCAGAAATCGTTTCTTCGACAGGCGCGGCGAATAACCCTTATTATTATGCTCCCTGGTTTACATGGGCGTTGACGCCCCTGGTTTTATTGCCATTTGAGACAGCCCGAATCTTATGGGCGGTACTTAACTATGGATTCTGGTTTTGGGGATTATTCAATCTCTCTAAATTGGTCGCATGGCCGCGGGTCGGCTGGCGGCGATGGGGAATGTATCTTTTGGTCACTTTTGTATTTGCGTGGGGAACCTGGGGCTCAGAGCAGGTGGGTGTGTTGATTTTTTTGATATTGACATTCGCGATCCTGTCACTCGAACGCGAAAAATGGTTATCTGGGGGAATTTGGATGGCGCTTTTATTATTCAAACCCAATATTACGGCTTTTCCGGTGATGGCGCTGACTGTTTGGTTGATCCTGCGCGGCAAATGGAAGCCGGTGATCAGCATGGCTGGGGCGCTTATGCTAATGGTAGTCCTTTCCCTGCTGATTTCACCCGGCTGGTATCTTGAATTTTTACAACCCGACAAAGTTACCGGGTTATCCTACACCTTGAGCGAGTCCGGCTTGGTTCAGGTCCAACGATATACCAGCACCATGTTGAACTGGCTGTCGGCTTATGGCATTATTGGAATTACGGTTTATGCGATCTACGCGATTGCGGCTTTGGCAGGCCTGCTGATCACAGTTCGGGCAATTTATAAAGCGCAGTCCATTATTCAATTGATGGCTGTGGTGATTTTGGTTAATTTTGCCCTGGTTCCTTATGCTTTGTTTTATGATTACCCATCCCTTGTCTTAACTTTATTTTTCATCAATGCTGATCTATCTGAAAAACCAAAAATGGTTTGGATACAAGGGCTGATGAATGGACTGGTCTTAGCCAGCCTTTTTGTTGGGGATAATATTACCTACCGCTATTGGATCGTGACTGTCCTTTTTTTGCATTATAGTTTGACAAATCGGATCCCATAATATGAATCGAAAAATCACGCAAAAAAACGACCCGACCATGATCGCCATTATTGGATTTATTACATTAATTGGCGCATCCATTCGATTGCTGTTTCCACTTTCAGCAGTTGCCCCATTAAACGACGGAGGATTGTTCTATGCAATGACAAGAGACCTGCAAGAAAACAAGTTTGTAATACCGCTTTATACTTCCTACAATTCGGATTTCATTCCATTTGCATACCCGCCCCTGGCGTTTTATTTCACCGGTTTACTTGCCCATATTTCCGGTTGGTCCGTTTTGGATCTATTACGCATACTTTCTCCGATTTTCAGTGTGCTAACCATACCGGCATTTTATTTGCTTTCAAAAGAAATGTTGGGGTCCAAGCCGCAGACTGTGATAGCCGTTCTAGTATTTGCCTTCATTCCAAGCACTTTCGACTGGCATATTATGGGAGGAGGCGTCACCCGCTCCCCGGGATTTATTTTTGCAATATTGGCCATCCGTGAATTTTATTTGGTCCATAACACCAGGGAGAATACCCACCTCCCAGGAGCTATTCTATTCTCGACACTAAGTGTCTATACTCACCCGGAGGCACCTGTTCACATTGCGCTTAGTGCAATAACCTTTTATATGCTGTTGGACCGTTCAATCAAGGGGCTTGGCAGGTCAATCCTGATTGCATCCAGCACGCTTATTCTTACTTTCCCATGGTGGGGCACAATCGTTTCGCACCATGGGGTGTCCGTTTTTCTTGCGCCCTTATCCGCCACAAGCCAAGATAGCTTGGGATTCGGGAGCAGGGTATTTTCACTCGTTGGATTCCAATTCACAGATGAGTTATTTCTCAATCTGGCGGCCGTACTTGGTCTGCTTGGCGTGGCAGTTACACTGGCGCGAAAGCAATACATGTTTGTTCTATGGCTGGCAATTATCTTTCTGATTGAGCCGCGCGGTGGACGCCTTTACATTATGTTACCGCATGCGATGATGGCAGCCATCGCAGTTGAAAAATTAATCCTGCCTGGATTAAAAAATAACTTCTTCAAATTTGAAACAGGTCAAGTGATCGAAAAAAAGAATATGAACTGGGCGGATAATCTGCTGGAGGGTACAATGACAAAACTTGTCCTGGGGTATATTTTCTTGTACGGAATCATGTCCGCTTTTACGGTCACAAATGTGATAAATAGCAAGTACACACTCAGACCTTTGGATATTCAAGCCTTCGGCTGGGTAAAAGAAAACACGTCTCTAAACAGCCGTTTTGTACTGCTTACAAACGAAGCCGCATTGAGAGATAGCTCTTCGGATTGGTTTCCCGCTTTAGCAGAGCGAAAAAGTCTGGTAACTGTATTTGGTTCCGAGTGGATTAACGACAACAAATTTTCCCGCAGAACAGAAGCATACACCTTATTACAAGATTGTTCAAATCAAGACGAGACATGCCTCTCAAAATGGAGTGAACTAACCGGTCAATTATTTGATTATGTATATATTCGTAAATATAAAGAAGGCGCTCCTGTTGACTTGCCATTGATAAGGCATCTGATCATTTCAAACAATTATGAACTTGTTTACAACACTGACGGCGTGGCTATTTTTCGCCTAAATCAATAAGACATAACTTGCACCACTGCATCGATCATCAACGACAGAAAGATAAAAGCCACATACTACGGACCAGCGATCCGTTGTCCATGTAACTTTGTTGCGCCCTCGAAGATCTACCGTGCGGAGTCGAGCAGATATCCACCCTGAATCACTGGACGGACAAGATAAACCGTTCCGACTAAGTAATAAATCGGAAGAAGTAAGGGAACGGCGGTCACCTCAATCATGTAGATCAGGTTGTGCCTGAGCGTTTCTTCTTGTCATGCAATAGAGGCGAAACAGCGATAAGCGATTGCGGCTTTAATTGGATTGCTGACTACGGTTAGGGAAATACATAAAGCGCAGTCTATTCCTCGGTTGATGCCGTAGTGATTTTGGTTAATTTTGCCCTGGTTCCTTGTGCCTTGTTTTATGATTACCCATCGCTCGTGTTGACTTTATTTCTCGTCAATGCTGAACTATCTGAAGGTCCTAAAATGGTTTGGATACAAGGGCTGGTGAATGGATTTGTCTTAGTCAGCCTTTTTGTTGGGGATAATATTACCTACCGCTATTGGATCGTGGTAATCCTTTTATTTTTTGCGGCATTCAGTAAGTTCATGGCGGCCGGTGGGAAAAAGACTGGCTAATTGACCGGCTATCTCTTGCTGAAGATCAGCGCATCGTCTGAGCGGAAAACTGCCTGGAATTGAGTCGAATTTTCCAGATCCAGAATCAGCCCGCGGGTTAAGTCCGAGGCGTCTGTCAGGTTGCAGTTTGTTGTGGGGGTGTTGAGGGCTATGTAAAGATAGTCAAAGTTTGAGTCGAAATGATCGGCTTCCTGGATGAGGCACTCCAGTCCTTTTTTGCTGCATCCCTGTAAATTTTGAATATTGCCTGCAACCTCGCGAAAGTTTTCTCCTTGCAGCCATTCATTGCCTTGCAGGGTTGCGAGGCTTTGCCTGTTTGTCAGCGCGGGAAACCATTCGCTGGTGGAATCGCAGAAGCCGCTTGGTTCTCCCGTTATCACAAGGAATTCACTATCTTTGGGGGTGTTATTCGCAACCCATTGCATGGCGTTCCGCCCGCCTTTCGAAACGCGCATTTCCGAAAGGCGAAGCCCGTAATAAATCGAATTGCTCAGGAGATATGGAATTAATAAAATAAGGAAGGACGCCAAACCGAGGCGAATTTTTGAATTTTGTTTGTTGCCGCTTTCCTGTATCTTTGTGATCGCGGGGATAAGAATTTCGCTGATAAAAACACCAGCCGCCATTGCCAGCGGAATATTTCCGATGGTGTGAGCGCTGCGCGGTTGGGAAAAATAGATGACGAGCAGCATTCCGGGAATGAAGAAATTTCTTTTAACGACCAGGATCGCCATCCCCAATATGCTTAATACCCCCAGTAAGTCAAGATAGGTTTCCCTCGTGGCAAAATCTATATTAATTAAATTCAAGATGGACCCAATTGAGTGAAAGCCGGTCTGGCTTGCGGAAATTAAAGGCGCAAACCCATGCTGGTAAATGATCCAGCCGTACCAGGGCGAGGTGAGAACGAGCACACCAATCGCAATCAAGAGGCCGTACAGCAATCCCTTTAGCGAACGGGATTTCATTAACCAGATGTAGATTGCGATTGCAATGGTGTAAATCGGCGCTTCTGTGTGACTTAATATCGTCAGACTGCTGAAAATAATCGCACCCCAAATATCTTTTTTGCTCTCTTTTGCAAGAACGCGGTGGATATGAGTAAGGGCGAGCAGCATAAAAAATGCGCCCAGGGCGCGAGTCAACCCGCCGCCCATGGAAAACCAGGCTGTCATATGCGGGATCAATGAAAACACCAATGTTGAAATTGCGCTTTGCAGTTTATCCCCCATAACCTCCTTTGCAAGCAGATAAAAGGCGGGAATACAAAGCGCGTTGATGATGCCGGGCAGCCATTGGATCACAACAAGCGGTGTGCTGAGATTTAATAGATCGCTGACGACTGCACCCAGGTAAAACCCCAAGGGAGGATAAACAAAGGGAATGTTTAAGTTGTTGTAGGTTGTGTGAAGCGGAGGAACATATTGATTGGACCGCAGGTCCTGGATCATGGTGAAAAACATACCGCCGTCGTTGATCGGAAAGCCTGCCATCCAGACCGGCAGGAGGCGAAACAATGTTCCAAATATTATCGCAGTAAAAAGGATGAGGGTCTCCGCGTCGCCGGGGCTTAATTTTTGCTTTTGCATATTTATTTCGTAAATTTTTTCTGCCACTCGAATAACTTGTTCAGCGCCTCGATGGGGGAGAGTGAGTTCACGTCCATTTTAGTTAATTCGTCCAACAGCGGGCTTGTTTCAGGAAACAGCGCGGCTTGTTGAGCGGCCTGCGGATTAATTTTTACGGCCCGCCCGGTTGTCTTTTCAAGTTCAGCCATGATCTCGTTGGCGCGCTGCACCACAGGAACTGGAAGTCCGGCCAATTGCGCCACATGGATTCCGTATGAACGATCCGCGCCGCCTGCGATGATCTTGTGCAGAAACACGATTTTGTTATCGGCTTCACTGACTGCCACGTTGTAATTGCGGATGCCAGGCAGCAGTTCTGCAAGTTGTGTGAGTTCGTGATAATGGGTCGCGAACAAGGTCTTTGCGCGCAATTGCGGATGATTGTGAATGTACTCGATAATGCCCCAGGCAATCGAAAGCCCATCATACGTGGATGTGCCGCGCCCGACCTCGTCCAGGATCAACAAAGAGCGCGAGGTGGCATGATGCAGAATATTCGCGGCTTCCACCATCTCCACCATGAACGTGGATTGCCCGGCATGAATTTCATCCTGTGCGCCGATGCGGGTGAAAATCCGATCCACCAATCCGATCCTGGCGGAGGCGGCCGGCACGAACGAGCCCATCTGCGCCATCAACACGATCAAGGCCGCTTGCCGCAAATAGGTGGACTTACCGGACATGTTCGGCCCGGTGATGACCCGCACGATTTCGCCTTTTTCAAAGATGACATCATTGGGGATATATCTATCACCTTTCAGTAATTGCTCGACGACGGGATGGCGCCCTTCGTGGATTTCCAATTCGCTTCCTTCGTGGACCTCGGGCCTGGTGTAGCCTGCGAGGGCCGCCGCCTCGCCCAAAGCGGATAGTACATCCAATTCAGCGATTGCCCTCGCAGTGGACAGGATTTTGTTCGCGGCCTTGCTTAATTCCGCGCAGACTTCACGAAACAGGCGTGTTTCAATTTCCTTGATGCGCTCTTCTGCATTCAGCACCAGTGTCTCGTATTCCTTCATCTCCGGCGTGATGAATCTTTCAGCATTGACCAAAGTCTGCTTGCGGATGTAGGATTCGGGCGCTTTATCTGCCGCGCCGCGTGAGATCTCAATGTAATAACCGAAGATTTTGTTGTAGCCAACTTTGAGAGTCTTGATTCCTGTTTTTTCCCGTTCAATGCCTTCCAAATTTGCGATCCAATCGCGCGCGTGTTTGGACGCTTCGATGACTCCATCCAGTTCCGTTGAATATCCCGCGCGGATCACACCCGTATTTTGCAAGGTGGAGGGCGGGTCATCATCAATTGCGTTTTGTAAAAGGGATAATTCATTGCTCAACAGATCGGGCTTGGGCAACTTTGCCTCTTCGGCATTGGCTCTTCCAGCAAACGAACCCAGTACATTTGGAATTCCTTCCAACGTACTTCTCATCGCTACCATGTCGCGTGGTTGAGCTTGACCTGCAATCACACGGTTGACCAATCTTTCCAAATCCGAAAGAGGTTTCAAGGCGTTGCGTAACTCTGCGCGCATCATGCCATTATCAAAGAAATACTGCACACCGTTTTGACGATGAACGATTTTCTCCACACTCAATAAAGGCTGGCTGACCCATTGATGAATCAGTCGTTTACCCATGGGTGTAATGGTGGTATCCAATGTTCCAAGCAAAGAGCCTTTTCTCTCACCGCGCAGGGTTTCGTCCAACTCAAGGTTTCTGCGAGTGGATGCATCCAGCGTCATGAACTCATTCAGGCTGTAGGAGCGCAGTGAATTGAGCAGGTTTAATGCGTCCGGCTGGGTTTCCTTGAGGTATTGCACAATTGCGCCGGCCGCTCGCACTGCGAGACTGTGGTTCTTCAATCCAAATCCATCCAGCGTGGACGATTTGAAATGAGCGAGCAAAGTTTCATTGCATTTACCCGGCTCAAATTTCCAGGGGGGTAATGCAGTTAAGTGACCTGTGATTCCATCTGGCAATGTTTGATGATCGGGATAAAGTATTTCGGCGGGATGCAGGCGGGTCAACTCGGCGCGCAAGGCTTCGAGCGGAAGTTCGGTGACGGCGAATTCTCCAGTAGTGACATCTGTGTAGGAAACAGAGGCAGATTGAAGGTCAAGAATGATCGAGGCCAGGTAGTTGTTCGCATCGCCGGGCAGAAGTCCCGCTTCGATCACCGTCCCAGGAGTTAGAACTCTGACTACCTTGCGCGGAAAAATCCCCTTCTCAGGTTGCTCGCCGACCTGTTCGCAGATCGCAACGTGATATCCTTTTTCGATCAGCCGCGCCAGATAATTTTCAGCCGCATGATAGGGAATGCCCGCCAGCGGCACGCGCAGACCGCCGCCAACCGGGCGCGAAGTTAAAACAATATCAAGTTCACGGGCTGTGATCTCGGCATCTTCGTCGAAGGTTTCGTAAAAATCACCGAGGCGAAAAAAGACAATCGCATCAGGGTAGTCGCGTTTGATATCCAAGTATTGCTGGCGGACGGGAGTCACATCATCGGTGTTGGGCATGGCTTGATTTTACTATGATGAATGGAGTTGGGCTATAATTTGCCAGCACCTTGTTTCAGGAGTCGAACATGTATCAATTGGTTTTGGTCCGTCACGGACAAAGCACATGGAATCTTGAAAATCGTTTTACAGGCTGGACGGATGTTGACCTGACAGACCTTGGACGTGCGGAAGCGGCTGAAGCGGGAAAACTTTTGCTTGATGCTGGATTCGATTTTGACATTGCCTACACCTCTGTTTTGAAACGCGCCATCAAAACACTTGGCTTGATCCAGGGTGTGATGAGCCTGGATTGGATTCCTGTGATCCGCGCGTGGCAATTGAACGAAAGACATTACGGTTCCCTGCAAGGGCTGAATAAAGCTGAAACTGCTGCGAAATTTGGCGAAGAGCAGGTGAAGATCTGGCGGCGATCCTATGATATGCCCCCCCCTCCCTTGGAATTGACGGATGAACGCCATCCAAAATTTGACCGACGGTATGCCTCATTGACTCCCGAACAACTGCCTGCCACCGAGTCGCTTAAGATTACGCTGGAGCGAGTCCTGCCTTACTGGCATTCCACGCTTGCACCTGATATCAAATCCGGCCGGCGCGTATTGATCGTGGCGCACGGCAATTCCATCCGCGCGTTGGTGAAGTACCTTGATCATATTTCCGAAGCAGATATCACCGAGCTTAATATCCCAACAGGTTTGCCGCTCGTGTATGAATTGGATCAGGACTTGAAGCCGATAAAAAATTATTATCTTGGGGATGCCGAGGAAGCCGCAAAGAAAGCCGCTGAGGTTGCAAATCAGGGGAAAGTGAAGTAAAAATTCGTGATGCGTAATTAGTAAAATGTAATTGAATAATGACTCTGGCGGCTGCGAATCTGCTGGGGTCTTTTCTTTTGAGTTTTATACAATACAGATTAGAATCACTACATGGCCCTCCACCCCGATTTTCTTCATGAGCTAAAAAAACGCTTCACAGGCGACCTTCGGCTTGATCCTGCTTCGAAGGCCTTGTATTCCACTGACGCATCCATGTACCAGATCGAGCCGCTGGGCGTGGCCATTCCCAAAACACAAGATGACCTGATCGCGGCTGTGGAACTCTCTGCGAAATACGCAGTTCCCATCCTGCCGCGCGGAGCCGGGACATCCCTGGGAGGACAGGCGATTGGCGAAGCCTTGATTTTGGACTGCTCGCGTTATCTTGATTCCATTATTGAAATTAACCCTGACTCCCATTCTGCAATTGTTGAACCGGGCGTGATTCTCTCAGATTTGAATCGCGCCGCCTCCCAATATGGCTTGATGTTCGGACCTGACCCGGCCTCGGCGGAACGAGCGACAATGGGCGGAGTGATCGGAAATAATGCCACCGGCGCACACTCCATTTTGTATGGCATGTCCGCCGACCATTTGATCGAGGCAGATGTGATTTTGAGTGATGGAAATCTTGCGAAATGGGGAGAGATCAGTAATCAATCATCAGTAATCAGTGATCAGCCGGCAGGGGGCAGTCGTCAAGCCGCGGTTATATCTGCCGCGCTGGAAATCCGCGAGAAATATGCGGAGGCGATAAAACAAAATTACCCAAAATCATGGCGTAACTCGGCAGGCTATAGATTGAATTATTTATTACCCTGGAGTCCATCTGCACCTTCACAGTGGTATCAAAAAAGCTCATATCCTCCAGATTATGACTTTAGACCTTCAACTTTAGGCTTTCAACCTTCAACTTTTAACCTTGCAACATTACTGGCCGGGAGCGAAGGCACGCTTGTGGTGATGCGCCGTATGACTGTGAATCTCGTCCCAAAGCCAAAACATACTATTTTAGGAGTATTGTCTTATGAGAGCATTGCTTCTGCTTGTGATGATGTTCCGCGTTTACTGGAGTTCAAGCCGAGTGCGATTGAGTTGATTCCGCGCATGATCCTGCAATTTGCGCGAAGTGTGCCTATGTATGCGCGTCAGATGGGGTGGCTGATTGGCGGCGCTTCGACTACGCTCAGCGAGGATCCCGCCGCAGTGTTGGTAATCGAATTTAGCGGCGATCAACCATCGGCTTTGAAAGCGGCGGTGCGTGGTCTTGGTGATGTTTTGACGATTGCCGAGTCTAGCGAAGAGCAGAGCAAAGTGTGGAACATCCGCAAGATGGGCTTGGGGATTTTGGATTCGCGTCCGCAAGCGGCGCGACCTGCGGCATTCATCGAAGATTGCGCTGTGCCTGTGGAACGGCTGGGTGAATTTGTGCGCGAGATCGAAAGGATTTTGGCGGAGCATAAAACGGATGGCGGGATCTATGCTCACGCTTCAGGCGGCTGTTTGCATATCCGTCCGATCTTGAATTTACAGAGTGGCGAAGGCCAGCGGGCGTTACGTAGCATCGGCGGACAGGTTTTCGCGTTGGTGATGAGCCTGGGCGGTTCGATGAGCAGTGAGCATGGAGATGGAATTGTAGCGGGTGA
>Ga0209514_10007562_pt1 | contig 12767 bp, 17 predicted proteins | sample Subgrocontami58m_FD_187452 | JGI IMG/M metagenome (GOLD analysis project Ga0209514, IMG submission 187452) | Subsurface groundwater microbial communities from S. Glens Falls, New York, USA - GMW37 contaminated, 5.8 m (SPAdes) (version 3) | ecosystem: Environmental > Aquatic > Deep subsurface >...
ATGACCTGACCCTGGTAGAAGATCAATCGTCACCCCGCTCGGGTGGTCCAATGTTTGTGGCTATGGGTGGTCTAATCATCCTGGCGAACGACACACAAGGAGGATTCCCGCCGGAACTTCACCGACGCGTTGATCACCGAGGTGGGCATGCCGGCCCTGGACGCTGCTGACAAGGACCCGGCCTACATGACCCTCAAGATCGATCCCGAGGTCACACGGCGATCGACAGCCAATGCTGGCCAGCCCTTGCCGGCGCCGCGAGCCAACGTCCAGAAACTCTGGACCCCGGCCAACTTCCGGCTGAGGATCGATGGCCTGGACGATGCCTGCAAGAAGGTGAACAAGATCGAGGCGATCACCATCAAGCAGAAGGTGGTGGAGAACCCTGGGGGGGATCCTCGGCAGGTAGAGCCGGCGGTGCTCGAGTTCCCCAACCTGATCATCACCTTGACCGAGGCCGAGGGACGGCGGGTCTTCCCGGAGACGAATAACTTCTACGGCTGGCACGAGGATTTCGTCATTCTGGGCAACAACGGGCGGGACCAGGAGAAGGGGGGTACCCTGGAGTACCTGGCGCCCGATGGCCGGACCGAGCTGTTCACTTTGACGTTCTTCAACCTGGGCATCTTCAAGATCACGCCGGAAAGGGCGGAAGCTGGCGGCGAGAGCATCAAGCGGATCAAGGTGGAGATGTATTGCGAGGACATCCGCTTCCGCTACGGCAGGGCGGCGTGGGCCTAGAGCATGCCGGTCGGTCTATGCTCGGACGCCGGGGGACGGCCACGCGGAGGGACGAGCAGTTGCGGGCCCCTGCGGGGGGGTGACGGGCTCGCTCGGGCTTCTCAAAGGCTGGCGGTGACCTCGATCTCCAGCAGTCTCCCCTCCCCAGCGTAGCCGTCTACCTGCACGTACTCCACGCGGGGCACGCCCTGGCTGATGGCCGGCGGCAAGAGGTCCTTGAGCTCGTCGAACCGGTGGCTCCGGTGGAGGAAGCAGGAGACGAGGACCGCCTTGCCCCAGGAGGTGCCTGCCTTGGCCAGGGATTCGCCGATGCGTCCCAGGATGGTGGCGGTCTGCTGGCCCAGCGGCCCCGGAGGGGCAGTGACGCCGGACAAGAAGGCCAGGGAGTCGTAGATGATGTAGCGCACGGGGGCCACCGGTGGATCGTACTCGACGGCGGACTTGGCCGCCTCCGGCGCGGGAGGGCGCAGCGCCAGCAGGTCGAGGGCCACGTCTGCGCCGCTGGCGAAGCGGTCGGGCGCGACGAAGCTGGAACTGGAGGAGCGGGCGCGGCCGGAAAGGATGGCCAGCCGTTCGGCGGTGCCTCGGGTGCGGGAGTCGCGATCCCTGGCCCAGAGACGTGTCCGGACCGTGTTCTCCAGGGAGAGGCCGTGGCCCTGCAGCTCCGTAGCGAAGCATCCGAGCAGGTCGCGCGTCTGCTCCTCGGGGGTGCCATCTCCTCCCTCGGCGGATAGCGAGACGAACTCTCGCCCGAGCCAACGAATGAGTCGTGCATGCATGGGCGGTCCTCCATTGGGCGGGGCTCGTAAGCCCCGCCTATCGAATGGTTCAGCGGCTCAGAGGAAACAACTATGCGCGCCCAGGGCCGCCGTCGCAAGGCCGCCCATCGCCGCGGGGTCGGTCCTATAATGGCCCTCCAGCGAGACGAAGGATGAGGCACAGCATGAGCGTAAGGGTCGGCGTGGCGCCCGGGTCATGGACCTGGAAGGGGGGAGGACCCTTCTTCTTCCGGTTCGTCGAAGCGTGCGAAGCCCAGGGCTGGGATTCGATCTGGCTCAGCGACCGGCTCATCTCCGAGCGGCCGAGCCTGGAGCCGGTAACGGCGCTGGCGGCAGTGGCGGCGTGCACCAAGAGGATGAAGTTCGGGACCAGTGTCATCGCCCTCCCGCTGCGCAACCCTGTCGTGCTGGCCAGGGAGCTGGCGACCGTGGACTTCCTGTCGGGAGGACGGCTGCTGCCTGCCGTGGGGCTCGGTGGCGAGGACGAGCGGGAGTACGAGGCGACGGGGACGACGAGGCGGGAGCGGAGCGGCCGGACCGACGAGGCCATCGGGCTCCTGCGGCGCCTGTGGGGGGGCGAGGATGGGGTGACCCACCACGGACGCTTCTACCATTGCAGCGGCGTCACCATCGAGCCCAACTCGGCGGCTCGGGGCCGCCTGCCGATCTGGATCGGCGGGCGGACAGGCATATGCTCCTTACAACGGAGGATATGGACCTGATTTTCGGGTCCGGGAAGGAACCACTTCGGGAACTGCAACAGAACAACCCCCAACTTCCCGGCCTGCTGCATTGGCCGGATCACATTCGTGTGCATTGTCCAGAGATCGTCCGCGACGTCCTTAGGGAGGTCTTGAAGATAAAGATTGCCTTCCGTCTCCCACAGTCAAGGACTTCCGAGGATATGCACACGATGACCAATTAGGTGTCTCCCTGGCTATGGGTCAGTGCGGGAAGTTCTCAAATGTTCTTGCGAAGCTCCTCAAGATTGAGCTTCAGTCGATAGCCGAACCGGGGACGTTCTTTGAGCTATGCCTGCGAGTCTGGCCGCTGATGGTAGCTCTCCACACTCATGTCCACAGGCTCCCTTGCAAGCGGCTCGACGCTCGCGTTAACGCCATGGATCCGAGCCGATCACCGCAGGTCGATATCCGCGCGGCTACGTGAGATGGTACCCTACGTCCGCTGCCCTATCATTCGCATGCCCCGTCAGGCGTGGAAAGGTTGTTGGAAGGGCATGAGCGTCCAAGGCGATCGATTCGAAGGGCCACGTGAACGTCCTCCTGACAGCCTCTCCCCTTGGTGGCAGATTGCTGTCATCATGGTGTTGGCGGTCAGCTTTACCGTCCTCATCTGGCTATCTAGTAGGTCGTACAGCGACGCTCCTCCCATCCCTGACCATACGGTGGGCACCGCGGGTGAAGCGGTCTTCACTCGGGAGGACATTCTCGCGGGCCAGCAGGTGTTCCTGAAGCACGGGCTGATGGAAAACGGCTCGATCTGGGGACACGGCGCCTATCTGGGCCCGGACTTTTCGGCCGAGTACCTTCACACCTTGAGCCAAGACCTCAGTCGCGAGATGGCCCAGCAGCACTACGGGAAGGATTTCGGGATCCTGGCGGAGTCGGAACAGCGTGCGGTGACGGCGGAGGTCGGCGTCGCCCTGAAGCAAAATCGCTACGAGGCACAGCGGCAAGTGCTGGTTCTGCTGCCGGCCGAAGTGGCATCCTATCGACAGCAGGTCCAGAAGTGGCGGGAGTACTTTGCCGATTCCAAAAGGAACTTTGGACTGCCGTCGAACGCGATTGACGACGCCCACGAACTCCGGCAGTTGACCGCGTTCTTCGCCTGGACTGCGTGGGCGTCGGTAGCGAACCGGCCGGGGCTCGACTCCTCGTACACCAATAACTTCCCCTATGACCCGGCCGCCGGCAATCACCCCTCACGTGACGCGCTCGTTTGGAGCGCGCTCAGCCTGATCGGCCTGCTCGGGGGAACTGCGGCAGTCCTGTTTGCGTTTGGCAGGTTCGGATTCCTTGGCTGGAAGGCTAGTGCCGCGCACGCGCATCCCCCGCCACCCGCTGGCACAGGTACGGCAGGACAGCGGGCGACGGCGAAGTACTTTCTGGTAGTGGCGTTGCTATTCCTGGTCCAGTCCCTGCTGGGCGCTGCCACCGCGCACTATCGGACCGGCCCGGCAAGCTTCTTCGGGATCGAGATGAATGGGCTCCTACCCAGCAACCTGGCGCGCACGTGGCATCTCCAGTTGGCCATCTTCTGGGTTGCCACAGGGTACGTCGCCGGCGGACTTTTCCTTGCGGGCTCCCTCAGCGGCCGCGATCCGAAGGGGCAGGTTTTCGGCACGAACCTGCTGTTTGGTGCCCTGCTTCTTGTGGTGGTTGGGAGCCTTTTGGGGGAAGCTCTGGGCCTCGGGCAGCGATTAGGCGATCTCTGGTTCTGGGTAGGACACCAGGGATGGGAGTACCTCGACCTGGGGCGGATGTGGCAGGTACTCCTTGCCGCGGGGCTGGTGTTGTGGGTGATCCTGTTGTTCCGATCCATGCGGCTCGTGCGGCACGATCCGCAGCGCAACGGCCTCGCATCGCTTTTCCTCTATGCGGCGTTGGCGATCCCGCTCTTCTATCTCCCCGCAATGTTCTTCGACTCGACCACCCATTTCACGGTGGTGGATACGTGGCGCTTCTGGATAATCCACCTCTGGGTGGAAGGGTTCTTCGAGGTCTTCGTCACCGTGATGGTCGCCATCATCTTCCACAGCTTGGGGCTCGTGTCCCAACGAACCGCCATGCGGGTTGTCTACCTTGACGCCATCCTTTTCCTCGGGAGCGGCGTTGTCGGGACCGGACACCACTGGTATTGGACCGGCCAGTCCAACGTGACTATGGCGCTGGGTGCCCTGTTCTCGGCGCTGGAGGTTGTGCCGTTGACGCTCCTCACGCTGGACGCCTGGGATTTCGTCCGTTTAACGAGAGGTACCTGTTCCGTCTGTGGTGAGAAAGTGGATAACGCTCACCAGTGGGCGTTCCGGTTCCTCATGGCAGTGGGGTTCTGGAACTTCGTGGGGGCCGGGGTGTTCGGCTTTCTCATCAATCTCCCGATCGTGAGCTATTTCGAGGTGGGAACCACCCTCACTCTTAACCATGGCCATGCGGCGATGATGGGGGTATTCGGAATGCTGGCAGTGGGGCTCCTAGTCTTCGCGCTGCGCCAAATGGCTCCCGATCCGGCATGGCGAGCCGCTGAAAGGTACATCCGGGTTGCGTTCTGGGGGCTGAATGGCGGGCTCGCACTCATGGTGCTGACGAGCCTGTTCCCGATAGGCATCCTCCAGATGAAGGAGGTTCTTACCAACGGCTACTGGCATGCTCGTAGCGCAGAGTTCTTCAACGAAGGTACCATCCTCTTGCTTAATTGGATACGGTTGCCCGCCGACCTCCTATTCATCGTGCTCGGCGTCATCCCATTGCTCATCGCCACCACGCTGGTTACGGCCGCTTCTTGGCGATCGCATCCGGACTCGGTGGAGGTCTCGTGAGGGTGCACCATACGTGAATATGGGAGGTGTCAGTGCTGCTCCGGCATATCCCCAGAGTCAGCAGGAAGGCACTGTCCTCCAGAGCATTCACGATCTGTTCGACGCGTTGCGCGAGCATGAGGATCCGACCGGTCGGCACATCGACGGCCCTGCCCGGCAGGTGCATGCGAAACGCCCCCTCTAGGCACGATGACACCATCGTGGGTGGGTGATCGGGGCCGCTTGGCATACTAAGAGCAGCAGCAGAGAGCGTTAGTGAGCGGGAGGAATGTCCCCAGCGGGCAGGCCTCCTCTCTTTCTATGGGCGAGAAAGGAAGCGCCCATGCCCGCCACCGCAGCCCTCGCCATCGAGCTGATCCCCCCTCGGAGACCTCAAGCCCGACCCGTTTAACCCGCTCCGCATCGCCGATGCCGAACACTCGACGCCCTGACCCTCAGCCTGAAAGAGTATGGCTTCGTTCAGCCGGTCGTCGCCCGGGGCGGCGGTCACGCCGGACAGGAAGACCAGGGAGTCGTAGATAATGTAGCGCATCGGGCGCCACAGGGGGCTCGTGCTCGACGACAGCCTTGGCCGCCTCCGGCACCGGGGGCCGCAGCGCCAGCAGGTCGAGGGCCACGTCTGCACCGGTGGCGAAGCGGCCGGGCGCGACGAAGCTGGAGCTGGAGGACCGGGCGCGGCCCGAGAGGGTGGCCAGCCGCTCGGCGGTGTCTTGGGTGCGGGAGTCCCGGTCCCTGGCCCAGAGACGCGTCCGGACCGTGTTCTCCAGGGAAGGGCCATGCCCCTGCAGTTCCTCGGCGAAGCGTCCGAGCAGGTCGCGGGTCTGCTGCTCGGGGGTGCCGTCTCTCCCCTCGGCGGACAGAGAGACGAACTCTCGTCCCAGCCAGCGATATGGTTTCGCGTGCATGTCCTCCCGTCCTGGTGGCGCCCGCCCGCGGGTGCGGTCTCGCTGGCAGGGCACAACTATGCGCGGCCAGGGGCCGAGGGCGCAAGGCCGCCCACAGCCGACGGGCCGGCCCTTATAATGGGCCTTCGGCGGAGGAAGGGGCGAGAAACGGCATGAGCGTGAAGGTCGGCGTCGCTCCCGGGTTGTGGTCCTGGGAAGGAGGCGGTGCCTCTTTCTTCCGGTTCGTCGAAGCCTGCGAGGCGCAGGGCTGGGATTCGATCTGGCTCAGCGACCGGCTCATCTCCGAGCGGCTGAGCCTGGAGCCAGTGACGGCGCTGGCAGCGGTGGCAGCGCGCACGGCGAGGATGAAGTTCGGGACCAGCGTCATCGCCCTCCCGCTACGCAACCCTGTCGTCCTGGCCAGGGAGTTGGCGACGGTCGACTTCCTGTCGGGGGGGCGGCTGCTGCCCGCCGTGGGGCTCGGCGGTGATGATGAGCGGGAGTACGAGGCGACGGGGACGACGAGGCGAGAGCGGAGCGCCCGCACCGACGAGGCCATCGGGCTCCTCAGGCGCCTGTGGGGCGAGGATGGGGTCACGCACCACGGGCGCTTCTACCACTGCAGCGACGTTACCATCGAGCCCAAGCCGGCGGCGCGGGGACGAATGCCGATCTGGATCGGCGGCAGGACGCCTCACGCCTGGCGCCGAGTGGCCGACCTGGGCGACGGCTGGCTGGCCAGCGGCGTGACGCCGCTGGACGTCTTCGAGGGCAGGGTGGCCATTCGTGCCCACCTGGAGGCGAACGGCCGAACCATCGAGGACGACCATTACGGGGTGATGCTGACCGCCTACCTGGCAGGCTCAGCCGAGGAGGCGCTGGACCGCGTGGCGACGGTGGGGATGCGGCGCCGGCCCGATGTTCCGCTGGAATCCTATGCCGCCCTGGGGACGGCGCGGGACATCCACGAGCGCCTTCAGGAGTACCTGGCGGCGGGAGCGAGCAAGTTCGTCCTGCGCTTGGCCTGCCGCGAGGAGGAGGCGCTGGACCAGCTCGAGCGGCTGGGCGAAGCGGTGGCCACGCCGGTGAACGGCGGATCATTGTCTGAGCTGGGGTAAGCCCGGACATCTCGTCAAGGAGGAAGAAGATGGCTCTCTTCGCAGGCAGCGATAGCGTCCCGGAGCACACGGTGGTGCGGACCGGCGGGCAGGGGGTGGGGTCCATGGTCGTGAGGAAGGCCTACGGCAACGAAGCCAGCCTGATGATCGCCACCAGGTTCCGCGGCTATCACTCCCGGCCCCATCAGCACGAGTCGGAGCAGATCAACTACGTCCTGGAGGGCGAGATCTGGTTCTTCGTGGAGGAAAAGGGCTTTCTCTGCAGGAAGGGCGACTTCCAGCGGATCCCGGCCAGCACCATCCACTGGGCCTGGAACCGGTCCTCTGGCGATGCGCTGGTGGCCGAGGCGCACGCCCCTGCCCTGATCGGCGGTGCGGGTGGGGAGGGTGCGGTGGGGCTGTTCGACGAGGGTGAGGTGCCCGAGATCAGGGGCCCCGGCGAGAATCGCTTCGTGCCCTACGACGCGGCCGCCGTGGAGGAGCGGTTGTTCGGCGCCGGCTAGCCGGCCTCAGAGCCTGCGAAGCAACAGTCGATAGCGGTGGCTTACGAGCCGACGCGGCCCCGAGGCCGGGGGGCTGATAAGCCCTGCCTATCGAAAGGGTCACGCCCTCTCAGGGAACGACCGTTATGCGGCCCTCTCGGGCTACGATCGAGAAGTCTCGGCGGTCGAGGCTCAGGACGTTGGCGCGGCGACGCTCGGCGCAGGCGATGACCGACGCGTCGGCGAATCCGAGCGGGAGACTGGCGTAGCGGGCCACGAGCGCGCGAATGCGAGCGAGGTCGTCCTCGCCACAATCGAGGAGGAGTCGGCCCTCCTCGAGATCTGACAAGAACGCGTCGAGGCTTGCGGCGCCCAACCGAGCCTCCAGCATGTAGGCCGCCTCGGCGAGGATACCGGCTGGCACGACGTAGGGACCGGGGTCGGCGCGGAGGGCATCGGAGACCTGGGCGTGGCTCGGGTCGCGCCGGTTGGCCAACGCCACCAGGGCCGACGTGTCGAGGGCCAGACTCACGTGCGGCTGGCCTTGCTCTGCCACTGCTGACGTACCCAAGCCTTGGCCTCGCGGGCATCGACTTCGGGGACCGACGTCGCGCCGAGGAGCTTGGGCAGATCGACGGGGCTGGCCAGCAGGTACTGGGCCAGGGCTTCGCGGATGAGGGCTGCCTGGGGCTGGCGCCGGCGCCGGGCTTCGTCGGCCAGCCGACGACGCAGGTCCGTCGGGATGAAGACTGTAGTCCGGTCCATAGCATATGTACTATAGCATATGTCCCGCGGGGTGGGGGGAGGTGGCCGGGTGGGCGTCGTCCGGACGCCTACACCCACCCTCTGGGCCGGTACTGGAGGGCCTCGGCGAGGTGGGCGGGAGTGATCTGGTCGGCGCTGGCCAGGTCGGCGATGGTGCGGGCCAGCTTGAGGACGCGGTGGAAGGCGCGCGCGGTGAGGTGGAGCTGGCTGGTGGCGGCCTTCAGGAGCCCCTGGGCCGTGGCGTCGAGGGCGCAGTGCTGACGCACGAGGGTGGGGGTCATCTCGCCGTTGCTGCCAACGCGCAGGGTGGCGAAGCGGCGGCGCTGGATGGCGCGGGCCGCCTCGACTCGGGCGCGGACGGCGCTGGAGGGCTCCCCCCCGGGCCCGGCGGCCGCCAGCTTCTCGTACTCGACGCGGGGCACCTCGACGAAGAGGTCGATGCGGTCCAAGAGGGGTCCGCTGAGGCGCTTCTGGTACCGCTGCACCATGGTGGACGAGCAGGTGCACTCGCGCTGGCTATCGCCCAGGTAGCCGCAAGGGCACGGGTTCATGGCGCCGACGAGGGCGAAGTTGGCGGGGAAGGTGACGGAGCCCTGGGCGCGGCTGATGGTGATGACGCGGTCCTCGAGGGGCTGGCGCAGGACCTCCAGGACGGTGAGGCCGAACTCCGGCAGCTCGTCCAGGAAGAGGACGCCGCGGTGGCTGAGGCTGATCTCGCCGGGCCGCGGCCAGCGACCGCCGCCCACCAGGCCGGCGTTGGAGATGGTGTGGTGGGGCGAGCGGAAGGGGCGGCGGGTAACCAACGGCGTCTCGGGGGGGAGCAGGCCGGCCACGGAGTAGATCTTGGTGATCTCCAGGGCCTCCTCCACCGTCAGACGGGGCAGGATGGAGGGCATGGCCCGGGCGAGGAGGGTCTTGCCGCTGCCGGGCGGGCCCGACATGAGGAGGTTGTGGCCGCCGGCGGCGGCCACCTCGAGGGCGCGCTTGGCGTGCTCCTGCCCGCGGATCTCGCTCAGGTCGCTCTCGGCGGGGCCGGGCTCCAAGAGCTCGGGCAGACCGTCGACGGGGGGGTGGGGCAAGATGCAGACCTCGCCGCGCAGGTGGGCGATGAGCTCCGTGAGGGTCCGGGCCGGCAGGATGTCGAGCCCGCCGATGAGGGCCGCTTCGCCGGCGTTGATGGCGGGGACGACGACGCTGCTCAGTCCCTGCTCGCGGGCCAGGGAGGCCATGGGGAGGATGCCCTGGGTGTGGCGCAGGGCGCCGTCCAGGGAGAGCTCGCCCAGGAAGAGGAGGGGGTCGGCCGGCGGCGGGACCTGCTCCGTGGCCACGAGGATGGCGACGGCCATGGGCAGGTCGTAGGCGGCGCCCTCCTTCTTCAGCTCGGCCGGGGCCAGGTTGACGGTGATGCGGCGCATGGGGAAGGAGCAGTCGGAGTTGCGGATGGCAGCTCGCACGCGGTCCCGCGCCTCCTGGATGGCGGCGTCGGGCAGGCCGACCACGTTGAAGGCCGGCAGCCCCGGGGCGATGTCCACCTCGACCTGGACGAGCTGGCCCTCCAGGCCCACGACGGCACCGGTCAGGACTTTGGCGAGCATGGGTTCGTTACCTCACGTGGGGCTCATGATAGCAGCCTGGCCGGCGGCAGCAAGCGGGGCGGTCCATGCTGGGGGCGACTCGGATGGCCACGGCCATGGGGGGGGGCGCAAGGGGGCTCGCTTCAGGCGCAGCTAGGGGCCACTCTGGGGAACGCTTGCCCCCCTTGCGGAGCGCCGTGCTTTCTCACCGGTGCGCTCGAACAACTCTGCCACGTACTCCGAAAACGCCGGAATGTCGTCCGGGAGGGAAGTATACGTGTTCAGGAGATCGTCCAGAGCGCGTCGTGAAACGGCGTGTTAGCCTTCCCGTTTCCGGCTCATCAGTGTAGCGAGCGCCTTCGAGAGTTCTGCCTCGTCTTTCAGGGCTTGTGCCAATCGCTCCGACAATTCAGCCAGGACAACGCGCACGCTGCCGGCAATCTCGAGGCACTCCTCATCGGAGCGGCCGTGGACGCCCTCGCTGAGCGCCCCGTGCAACAGCCCCATCGGATTGTGCCCGTTGATGAGGAGACTCTGTGGGAGCGCATCCTTTGCTATCGAGAGCGCTCGAGAGAATTGTGTTTCCCCGATCGCATTTTGAAGTGCCGTGAGCTGTTCGGGGCCTGCGTCAAGCTTCGCGGCAACCTTGGCGATCTGAGTGAGGATGCGGCCTTTCTGATTCTCCACCACGCGCCGGTAATAGGTGAACGCGCCCACACCAAGACCTTGGTTTTCGCAGCGGCGGCCCTTCAGGAACTCATCTCGATCGGGCCCGATCAGTGTGATCAAGCGCGTGGGGGTTGGTGGGCCAAATGGTGGTAATTCACCAAACCTGTAGGCTTTTCCACTGGCGCTCCCCTCCGCATCCACCTTGGCCCCGATCGAGAATATCTTTCGGGTGTTCTGGCAATTTGAACAAAAGTAGCTCACGTAGGAGAAAGCGAAGTCATTGTCAGGAAGCACCGGGTTGCGCTGGGTGACACATCGGAAGAACCTGGTGCCGTTGCATGCGTCGTTCGGGCAGTGAAGCTGGAGGTCCGGCGTGCGGAGCTGATCGACCGAACGACCGCGGTCGGGGTGCCACTCCCTGGAGGCTAAGTCCCCAATGGCTATGAGCTGGTTGGGCGGGATCGATTCTAGGAAGTCGACCAGGGACATCGCGACAGACTCTTCCTTGATGGCTTGTGCAGGAGTTGCGTTATTCTCGGCCATCCTTGCTCAGCTCCCTGAAGGCTAACTTCCTATTGTGCCGCTGCCCACGGCAGGACATCCCATCATGTAGGTTATGCCGCAGGCATGCTCCCGTCAAAGGGAACACGCGGCAGGGCCGCCGGACGGCCTCCGCTCCAAAGGCGCGAGCGGGTGGTCCATCGACCCGCGAAGCGTGAACGAGGCTTCAGCGTGCACGTTGTGTTTGCTCGTGCCCGCGGATCTCGCTCAGGTCGCTCTCGGCGGGGCCGGGCGCCAGCAGCTCGGGCAGGCCGTCGAGGCCGCCGATGAGGGCGGCCTCGCGGGCGTTGATGGCGGGGACGACGACGCTGCTCAGTCCCTGCTCGCGGGCCAGGAAGACCATGGGCAGGATGCCCTGGGTGTGGCGCAGTGCGCCGTCCAGGGAGAGCTCGCCCAGGAAAGAGGAGGGGGTCGGCCGGCGGCGGGACCTGCTCCGTGGCCACGAGAATAGCGACGGCCATGGGCAGGTCGTAGGCGGCGCCCTCCTTCTTCAGCTCGGCGGGGGCCAGGTTGACGGTGATGCGGCGCATGGGGAAGGAACAGTCGGAGTTGCGGATGGCTGCGCGGACCCGGTCCCGGGCCTTCCTTCGCCTCGGCTCAGGACAGGCCTGGATGGCGGCGTCGGGCAGGCCGACCACGTTGAAGGCCGGCAGGCCCGGGGCAATGTCCACCTCGACTCTTCGACCATGCTCAGGGCAGCCCGCCTGCGGCGGATGCCCCTCGAGGCCCACGACGGCTCCGGTGAGGACTTTGGCGAGTATTCTATTGCCACCTCGTAGCGGGGCCCACCATAGCAGTCCGGAGGCCAGGGGCAAGCCCGCCGAGGATCTGGCTCCCCTGACATGGGCCGCTGATGCCGAGTCGTTAGGCCTCCGGTAGGCCTCCGGCAGGCGGCATTGCTATAGGTATATACGCCATATATACTACTCCCGGTGAGCGCGGACCCACCCGATATCTATGAAGTCCTTGCCCGCTGCACCGGCTTTGAATGGGACACGGGCAACGCGCCCAAGGTTCGGGCTCGCCACAAGGTTGGGCCTGGGGAGTGCGAGCAGGCCTTCTTTCGGGAGCCGTTCGTCGTCGGATTCGATGAGAAGCACTCGGGAGCGGAGCAACGCTGGCACGCGCTCGGCCAAACGCTGGCAGATCGCAAACTGTACTTGGTGTTCACCGTGCGCGGCACCCTCATTCGGGTTATCGCCGCCCGCGACATGAACCGGAAGGAGCGCAGCGCGTATGAGCAAGCCCAAGCGGTCGTTGAAGAGAATCCCCGTCTTTAGCACGGAGGACGAAGAGCGCGAGTTCTGGGCTACTCATGACTCGACGGAGTATGTGGATTGGTCGAAGGCTCGAGTGGTGCGCTTTGCGAATCTGCGGCCGTCCTCCAGGGCGATTTCTGTGCGTCTGCCAGACACCCTCTTGACAGAGCTCAAGCTGTTGGCGAATGAGCGCGACGTCCCATACCAGAGTCTGCTGAAAGTCTACCTTGCAGATCGGGTGCGTGCAGAGCGTGAGCTGGTTCGTCGCGCACGGGAGGTCTAAAAAGCGCTTGCAGCGACGGACCCGGCGAAGGGGAACGACGCTTCAGCCTGCGTTTTGTGTCTACTTCTGCCCCCGGATCTCGCTGAGGTCGCTATC
>Ga0209514_10007563_pt1 | contig 12767 bp, 12 predicted proteins | sample Subgrocontami58m_FD_187452 | JGI IMG/M metagenome (GOLD analysis project Ga0209514, IMG submission 187452) | Subsurface groundwater microbial communities from S. Glens Falls, New York, USA - GMW37 contaminated, 5.8 m (SPAdes) (version 3) | ecosystem: Environmental > Aquatic > Deep subsurface >...
CGTGCAACTCGCGCAGGATATCGTTCGGGATGTGGCGCGAGGTGCGCGTCTCGCCGTACAGGTAGATGGGGATCTCGGCGTTCCTGAAACGGATCTCCTTGATGAACGCGCGCAGGTTGACTACCGCGGGGTCCAGCTCGGGGCCGGGAGTGAATTCCTCGTCGTCGATCGACAGGATGAACGCGGAGGCGCGGCTTTGCTGCTGCGCGAACTGCGACAGGTCGCCGTAGCTGGTGACCCCGAGCACCTCCATGCCCTCGTCCTCCATGGCCTTGGCGAGGGCGCGTATGCCCGAGCCGCTCACGTTCTCCGAGCGGAAATCCTCGTCGATGATGACGACGGGAAAGCGGAACTTCATGGTGTTCTCCCACAATGCGGGCGCCGGCCGATCGGCCGGTCGCGGCAGCGATGCCGAGTTTAAGCGAGAATCGGTGTCGAATCACACCCGGCGGGCGTGTTCTGGCGCATGATTGTCACATATCGAGGCGGCCCGGTGCCGTGATTTCGGGCCGCCGCCCCTTTGAAAATCCACCGCCGTTGCGGTAGTCTGTTTGCCGCCTTTGGACAAGAAACTACGCCATGGAGCGTACCGCCATGAAACGCGATGACCCGCGATTGGACGCGGCCGGTGCGAAGGCCCAGGGTAGCGGCCTTGCGCCCGCGCGGCACGACGCCGACAGGGGCGCTGCGCCGCAGCCCGGCCTGGAAGCCCGCCTTGTGCGGCGGCTGCTCGCTTCGCTCGGCGATCCCGCGCTGCGGGTGAAGCTCTGGAACGGCGAGTCGGTCGCCACGGGGGCCGGCGAGCCGGTGGCCGTGGTCGGGATCAGCAGCCGCGCCGCGCTGGCGAAGCTGCTGCTGCACCCGGAGCTGTACTTCGGCGAAGACTACAGCGACGGGTCGATCGAGGTCGAAGGCGACCTGGTGAAGCTGCTCGAGCTCGTCTACCGGGGCACGGCGGGCGCGACCTTCCCCGGGGCGCTGTTTCGCCTGGCGGGGCGCAGGCGGGGCAATACGCTGTCGGCCTCGCGCGAGAACATCCACCATCACTACGACCTCGGCAACGACTTCTACCGGCTGTGGCTCGATCCGGAGATGGTCTACACCTGCGCCTATTTCCCGTCGCCGGAGGCGACGCTGGAGGAGGCCCAGGTCGCCAAGATGGACCACGTCTGCCGCAAGCTCGGCCTGCGGGCCGGGGAGAGCGTGATCGAGGCGGGCTGCGGCTGGGGCGCGCTCGCGATCCACATGGCGAGGCGCTACGGCGTGCGCGTCAGGGCCTTCAACATTTCGCACGAGCAGATCGCCTACGCCCGGGAGCGCGCCCGGGTGCTGGGGATCGAGGACCGCGTCGAATTCGTCGAGGACGATTACCGCAACATCGCCGGTCGCTGCGACGCGTTCGTCTCCGTGGGGATGCTCGAGCACGTCGGCCTGGACAACTACGACAAGCTGGGCCGCGTCATCGACGCCTGCCTGGACGGCCGCGGCCGCGGGCTGCTCCACAGCATCGGCCGCGACCGGCCGGCGGAGCTGAACGCCTGGATCGACAAGCGCATCTTCCCCGGTGCCTACCCCCCGACCCTGCGGCAGATGCTGTCGATCGTGGAGCCGCGGCAATTTTCGGTGCTCGACGTCGAGAACCTGCGGCTGCACTACGCGCTGACGCTCAGGCACTGGCTGAAGCGCTTCGAGGACGCCAAGGGCGAGGTCGCCCGCATGTACGACGAGCGCTTCGTGCGCACCTGGCGGCTTTACCTCGCCGGCTCCATCGCCGCGTTCGACGCCGGTTCCCTGCAGCTCTTCCAGGTGCTGTTCGCCCGGCACTCGAACAACGAGCTGCCGTGGACGCGCGAGCATCTCTACGCGCGGCGGCCCTAGAGCGCGCGCACGACCCCGTAGAGCCCGAACAGCGCGACCCCGGCGCCGCTCGCGACGTTGAGTGCGCGGATTACGCGCGGCTCGAGCGCGGCCTCGCGCACGAATGCCCCCAGGAACGCATAGCACGCCTGCACGGGCAGGCTGCCGGCGAAGATGAACGCGGCGAAGTAGAGCGCACGCGGCAGGCTCGCCGACAGCGCGAGCTGCCCGGAAAATCCCGCGAACAGCACGATCGTCAGTGGATTGGCGAGCGTGAGCAGGAAGGTGGCCGCGAAGCCGAAGCGCAGCGGCTCGCCGCCCCGTCCCGCGCCGCCCCGGCTGCGCATCGCGCCGCGCGCGAGCCACACGCCGACGCTCAAGAGGACCGCGCCTGCGGCCAGCGCGAACTCCCGCCGCCCGCCCTCGATCAGCGCCGCGAGCCCGGTGCCGGCCGCGAACGCCGCAACCGCATAGGCGAAGTCCGCCGCCGCGACGCCGCAGGCGGCCGCGAGCGCCGCGCGCAGGCCGTCGCGCATGCCGGTGTGGATGACGAGCAGCGCGATCGGCCCGATCGCCGCGGCGATCGTCGCCCCGAACAGGAACGCGCGAAGTTCGTCCATGGGCCCGCATCATAGCGCGGGCAACGATGTAGGTTGGACTGAGCGCAGCGAAGTCCAACGACCCCGCGCAATGGCAGAGCATGTCGGACTTCGCTGCGCTCAGTCCGACCTACACGTGATGCTCGGCGCAGAAGTGCTTGAGCACGAGCTTGAGCGCCGCGGTGCGGTGCACGTCGTGCTCCTCGCGCGCGGCCTCGATGTCCTCGAGGATCATGCGCTTGATTCTCTCCTCGCCCTTGGGCGCGTGAACCAGGTAGTTGCCCAGTTCCAGCGCCGCCAGCTCCGGAATGTGCTCGTGCTCCGCGATCGCGAGGATCTCTTCCTCGGTCAATTCCGACATCGCAAGACAGTCCTCGAACGTCAGCATGGCTGGGCCCCCTTCGCCGACTCGATGTACTGCACGCAGCTGTCCAGCGTGAGGAACTTGCGGTACTCCGACTCCGGGATGTCGACGCCGAACTCCTTGTGGAGCGCGACCATGAAGTTCAGGAAATCCATGGAATCCAGGTCGAGCTGGTCGCGCAGGTTGGCCGCCGGCTTGATTTCGGAGGGCTCCAGCTCGGGAACGACGTCGCCCAGCACGCGCAGGATCCTGTCTCGGGTGGTGCTCATAATTTCTCCGGTTCCTGAAGCAGGCGCCCGAGCGCGTCGAGGAAGAGCGCGCCGCGATGACCGTCGGTCGCGCGGTGATCGCCCGAGAGCGTTGCCGTGATGACCTTGCGTGCGCAGACCTTGCCTTCGACCACCCAGGGACGCTCCACCGGCTTGCCGAAGCCCACCAGCGCGAGCTGCGGGGGATAGATGATGCCGAAGATCGATTCGACGCCGCGCTCGCCGAGGCTCGTGATGGTGATCGTGGGGTCGATCACCTCCGAGCTCTTCAGCGATCCGACGCGCGCGCGCTTCACCAGGTCGGTGAAGGCCGCCATGAGATCGTCGAGCGTGCGCTTGTCCGCGTCGTGGAGCGCCGGCGCGACGAGGCCCCCGCCGCGAAGCGATATCGCGACCCCGGGATGGATCGCCTCGCTTTGCGCCGCGCGGCCTTCGATCCAGAAGCCGTTCAGCTCCGGCACCTCGCGCAGCGCGAGCGCGACCGCCTTCACGAGCAGCACGCCGTAGAGCAGTCGGGCGGTGATCGGCCGCTCGCGGTTCGCCGCCTCGAGCCAGGCGTCGAGCTTCGCCATGTCGATCGTCGTCGCGAGGTAGTAGTGCGGGATCTCGCGCTTGGAGCGCGCCATGGACGTGGCGATGGCGTCGCGCATGCGCTGCTGACGCGACTCCGGCGCCGCCGCAGCAGGTGAGGGCGCGGGCCGCGCGCTCGAGGCCTGCTCGACGTCCTCGAGCGTGACGCGGCCCTCGGGCCCGGTGCCCGTCACGATCGCGAGATCGATTCCCAGCTCGAGCGCACGCCTGCGCGCGACCGGCGAGGCTTTCGCGCGGGCCCCCTCCGGCACGGGAGCGCGCGGCGCCGCCGCGGGTCGCGGGGCGGGTGCCGCCGCGCGAGGCGCCGCGGCTTCGGCGCGGGGCGCCTCCGCCGGCGGCAGCGTTCCCGCTTCCACCGCCATGATCGCGAGTGGCGTGCCGACCGGAATCCTCGCGTCGCCCGGCTCGACGAGGATCTTCTCCAGCACTCCGGTGGCGAACGATTCGATCTCGATGGCGGTCTTGTCGGTCTCGACCACCGCGATGATCTCGCCGCGCTCGAAGCGCTCGCCGGGCTGCTTGCGCCAGGCGACGAGCTTGCCGGCGCTCATGTCGGCGCCCAGCTTGGGCATGCGGAATTCGGCCATGCGCGTCAGAACATCTGCCGGACGGCGCTCGCGATCGATTCGGGCTGGGGCAGAGCGGCGTCTTCGAGGTGTTTCGCGTAGGGCATGGGCACTTCGGCGCTGCATACGCGCGCGACCGGAGCGTCCAGCTCGTCGAACGCCCGCTCCATGATGAGCGCGCTCACCTCGGCGGCGAAGCTGCCGGTGCGCCAGGCTTCGTCGACGACGACCGCGTGGCGCGTCTTCGACACCGACTCGATGACGGCGCCGGTGTCCAGCGGCCGCAGCGTGCGCAGGTCGATCACCTCGGCCTCGATACCCTCGCCCGCCAGTTGATCGGCGGCGGCGAGGCACTTGCCGAGCGACCCGCCGTAGGTGAAGAGCGATACATCGCGCCCGGCGCGGCGGCACGCGGCGCGGCCGATCTGCATCGGCGTCCCGTCCTCGGTCTCGCCTTCCAGGGGATAGAGCGTCGCGTGCTCGAAGACGAACACCGGGTCGGGCTCCTCGAGCGCCGCGAGCAGCAGCCCGCGCGCGTCGGCGACGGTCGCGGGCGTGAGCACCTTGATTCCGGGAATGTGCGCGTACCAGCCCTCCAGGCTGTGCGAATGCTGCGCGGCGAGACCGCGCCCGCCGCCGGTGGCCATGCGCACCACCATCGGCACGCTGAACTGGCCGCCCGACATGTGCCGCAGCGCCGCGGCGTTGTTGAGCACCTGGTCCAGCGCGAGCAGGCTGAAGTTGACGGTCATCACCTCGACGATGGGCCGCATCCCGCCGAGCGCCGCGCCGATTCCCGCGCCGACGAAGGTGGACTCCGAGAGCGGCGTGTCGCGGATGCGCTCGGGCCCGAACTCGTCGAGCATCCCCAGGCTCACCGCGAAGGCGCCGCCGTAGCGACCGACGTCCTCGCCCATGAGGAACACGCGCGGGTCCGCGCTCATCGCCTCGCGCATCGCGGCGCGCAGCGCTTCCCGATAGGTCATTCGCGCCATGGCTACTCGCCCGAAGATCCGCTTGCAGCGGGCGTATACACGTCGCGGCACAGGTCCTCGACCGGCTCCCACGGGCCGTCTTCGGCTTCCTCGACCGCCCAGGCGATGTCGTTGGCGACCTCGGCCTCCATCGCCTGGAGCTCGGCGCCGCCGAGCATGCCCTCGGCCTTCAGGCGCGCGCTAAACAGGGCGATGGGGTCGCGCGTCTTCCACTCCTGTATCTCCGCCTTGGCGCGGTACAGGTCCGGATCGGCCATCGAGTGCGCGCGGAAGCGGTAGGTGCGGTACTCGAGGAAATACGGGCCGTCGCCGCGCCTGACCTGCGCCGCGGCGCGCCGGGTCGCTTCCTCGACCGCGAGCACGTCCATGCCGTCCACCGGCTCGGCCGGCACGTGATAGCTCTGCGCCTTGAGGTGCAGATCGGTTTCGGACTCAGAGCGAGCGAGCGCGGTTCCCATCGCGTAGAGGTTGTTCTCGCACAGGAACAGCACCGGCAGCTTCCACAGCGCGGCGAGGTTGAGCGACTCGTGGAATTCGCCCTCGGCCGCGGCGCCCTCGCCGAAGAAGCACGCGGTCACGCGCCGCCTGCCCTGCATGCGGTCGGCGAGCGCGAGACCCACCGCGATCGGCAGCCCGCCCGCGACGATCGCGTAGCCGCCGTAGAAGCGGCGCTTCGCGTCGAACATGTGCATCGAGCCGCCGCGGCCGCGCGAGCAGCCGTTCGCCTTGCCGTACATCTCCGCCATCACCGCGCCCGCCGGTATTCCGCGCGCGAGCGCGTGTCCATGCTCGCGATAGGTGGCCACGATCGCGTCCTCCGCGGTGAGCGCCTGCATCGCGCCCACGGCGACCGCCTCCTCGCCGATGTACAGGTGCAGGAAGCCGCGGATCCTGCCCGCGCTGTAGAGCTCGGCGGATTTCTCCTCGAAGCGGCGGATGAGCAGCATCTGCTCGAGCAGCGCGTGCGCGTGCGTCTTGTCGTACAGCTCGGCGTGTGCCTTCGCTTCGATGGACATCAGATGCTCTCCAGCGTGGAGGTGTCGCCCTCGGGAAGCCCCAGCTCGCGCGCCTTCAGCAGGCGCCGCATGACCTTGCCGCTGCGGGTCTTCGGCAGGCTCGCCTGGAATTCCAGCTCCTTGGGAGCGACCACCGCGCCCAGGCGCTTGCGCGCGTGCGCGAGGATCTCCTTCTTCAGCGCCTCGCCCGGCTCGAATCCGCGCTTGAGCGAAACGAAGCACTTCACCACTTCCAGTGCCACGGGATCGGGCTTGCCGATGACGCCGGCCTCGGCGACCGCCGGGTGCTCCATCAGCACGCTCTCGACCTCGAACGGGCCGATCAGGTGGCCGGAGGTCTTGATGACGTCGTCCTTGCGACCGACGAACCAGAAGTATCCCTGCTCGTCGCGGCGGGCGAGGTCGCCAGTGAGGTACCAGCCGCCGGCGAAGCATTTCGCGTAGCGCTCGGGCTCGTTCAGGTAGGCGCGGAACATCGAAGGCCAGCCCGGCTTCAGCGCGAGCTCGCCCTGCTCACCGGGCTTGTCGATGACTTCGACGCCGTTTGCGCCGGCGCGCACGAGCGCCGCTTCGATGCCGGGCATCGGCTTGCCCATCGAGCCGGGCCGCACGTCCATCGAGGCGAAGTTGGCGATCATGATGCCGCCGGTCTCGGTCTGCCACCAGTTGTCGTGGAAGGGCAGCCCGAAGGCCTCGACGCCCCAGCGCACCGCCTCGGGATTGAGCGGCTCGCCCACGCTCGCGAGAAAGCGCAGCGCCGGGAGCCTGTGCGCGCGCACCGCGTCGAAGCCCGCCTTCATCATCATGCGGATCGCGGTGGGCGCGGTATACCAGACGCTCACGCGCTCGCGCTCGAGGATCCCGTACCAGCGCTCGGCGTCAAAGTCCGCCTCGTCGACGATGCTCGTGATGCCGAGGCTCATCGGCGCGATGATGCCGTAGGAGGTGCCCGTCACCCAGCCCGGATCGGCGGTGCACCAGAAGATGTCATCGGGATGCAGGTCGAGCGCGAGCTTGCCGGTGACGTGGTGCGCGAGCACCGCGCCGTGAACGTGCACCGCGCCCTTGGGCGTGCCGGTGGTGCCGCTGGTGAAATGCAGCAGCGCCATGTCCTCCGGATCGGTGGGAGGAATTTCGAAGTCCTCGCTCGCCGCTTCGAGCAATTGCCGGAAATCCGCCGTGTCGGGGATCGCGGGCGCCGCGTCGCCGTCGGCCACGATGAGCACGTGCCGCAGCCCGGTGAGCGAGGCGCGCACGGGCGCCACCTTCTTGCGGTACAGGGACTCGGTCGTGACGAGCACGCGCGCATCGCCGATCGCCATGCGCGCCCGGATCGGCTCCGGCCCGAAGGCGGAGAACATCGTGCAGAACACGCCTTGCGCCTTCCAGGTGCCGAGCGCCGAGAAATACAGCTCCGGGATCCTGCCGGTCAGCGCGAAGACGCGCTCGCCCTTCTGCACGCCCAGGCCGCGCAGCACGTTGGCGAAGCGGTTGGACAGGCGCGACAGCTCGGCGAACGTGAATTCGCGCGACGCGCCTTCCTTACCGAGCCAGCGGATCGCGACGCGCTGCGCGCGCTCGCCGCGCGCGTGGCGCTCGACGGCTTCGTGCGCGATATTGAGGCCGCCGCCGGGCAGGCCCTGCAGTTGCGCGCGGGCGCCGTGCCAGGAAAAAGCGGCGCGTACCGAATCGTAGTCCGCAAGGTTCGGCGCGACGCCGGTGGCGTCCCTTGGCTTGACGATCGTCTCGAGGTCCACGCTGCCGCACTCCCCGGACTGGCCCGGGCAGGCGCGTCGCGGCATCCAGCACACGCCGCGGCCAACCTGCGACTACCCTGGGGACAGCGTATCGCGGGGACGGAACGGCACCTTGCGTTGGATCAAATGGCGCTGCGCGCTCAGGGCGCGAGGCGGTCGATGGTCCACTGCGCATCCGCGCCGCGACGGTAGCGGATGCGGTCGTGCAGGCGGTTCTCGCGCCCCTGCCAGAATTCGATCGCCTCCGGCACGACGCGATAGCCGCCCCAGTGCGGCGGGCGCGGCACCGCGTCGCCGTAGCGCAGCTTCGCATCGGCGAGGCGCGCTTCGATTGCGGCGCGATCGGGGACGACTTCGCTTTGCGGCGAGGCCCAGGCGCCCCGGCGGCTGCCGAGCGGGCGGGTCGCGAAGTACTCGTCGGATTCGGCCGCGGAAACTTTCTCGACCCGGCCCTCGATGCGCACCTGGCGCTCCAGCTCCACCCACGAGAAGAGCAGGCACGCATGCGGATTGGCGGTGAGCTCGCGACCCTTGCGGCTCGAATAGTTGGTATAGAACACGAAGCCCGCCGGGTCGTAGCCCTTGAGCAGCACCGCGCGCACCGAGGGCTTGCCCGACGCGTCGGCGGTCGCGAGACTCATCGCATTGGGCAGGTGCACGCCGGCGGCGGTGGCCGCGTGGAACCAGCGCTCGAACTGCTTGAAGGGATCGACCGCGACGCTCGCCTCGTCGAGGCCGGCGTGCATGAACTTGTGGCGCAGATCGGGAGTGGTCACGGTAGTTGCGACTTGTCTCGCTTGGACAGGAGCGAATTGTACCGCGCGCGGCCGCCCGGACCGATTCCGAGCACCAGCGCCGTCGAGAGCAGGATCACGCCGCCGCCGATCAGCGTGCTCGCGCCGATGGGCTCGCCGAGGAACGCCGCTCCCCAGAGCACGCCGAACACCGGGATCAGAAAGGTGACCGTCAACGACTTCGTCGGCCCGACGTTCACGATCAGCCGGAAGTAGAGGACGTAGGCGAGGGCGCTGCACAGCAGCGAGATGCCGAGCACCGCGACCGCGACCGGCCACGCGAGCAGCGCCTGCACCGGCAGCGGCCCGGGCAGGCCGGGCAGCACGACGACCGAGGCGACCACGAGGCTGCCCGCCGACATGACGAGCGGCGACACGCCGGCGGCGCGCCGCTTCATGTAGGTCCCGCACAGCGCGTAGCAGGCGGTCGCGGCGACGCACGCGAGGGAGGCGAGCACCGCGTTCGCGTTCGTCTCGATCGGGCCCAGGCCCACCACCAGCGCCACGCCCACGAGGCCGAGCACGAGCCCGGCCGCCTTGCGCGCGCTGAAGCGCTCGCCGAGCCAGATCGCGCCGCACACCGCGGCGAACCACGGCGTGGCGGCGTTCAGGATCGCCATCGTGCTCGCGCCGATGTAGTTGCCCGAGTACGCGTACAGCGCCCAGGGCAGCGCCGTGTTCAGGCCGCCCATGACGAGGTAGTGGCGCCAGTGCCGCCGCGGCTCGAAGCGCAGTCCCGAGACCAGCACGTACAGCACCATCGCGACCGCACCCAGCGCGACGCGAAGCTCGGTGAGCCAGGCGGCGCCGAGCGACGGCACCGCGAGGCGCACGAACAGGAAGGACGCGCCCCAGATGGCGGCAAGTGCGATCAATCGAAGCAGATCAGCGGGGCGCATCGGAAAGTCCTAAGCCGGCAGGGCACGGTCCGGACAGGCAGGTTGCGGTGATTCGCCATCCCAAGTCTCCCGATTTTGCACAGTTGCAACTTCGCAACTGTGCAAAATCGGGAGATTCATGTAAACGCAAAATCCTCGCGATTCGGCCGACACGTGAGTGATACGAGAGAATGACTGCTGCCGATGATCGCCGCGCGCGCGGCGCGCCGCCATCCGTTTGTTGCGCGCGAATGCGGGGAGGCATCAGCGCGTGCGCCGCTTCTTCGCGACGCGACTGCCCGCGGCGAGAGCGAGCGCCACGGCCCAGAACGCGGGCGCGACGCCGAGCGTCGAGCCGAGCGCGCCGAACAAGAGCGGCATGAAGGTCTGGCTGGTCGTCACCACCGTGGCGCGTACGCCGACCGCCTCGCCGGTGCGGCCCTCCGGCACCGAGTCGTGCAGCAGCGCCATCACCATCGGCTGCGACCCGCCCAGTCCGATGCCCAGCACGAACGCGAGCGCCATCAGCGTCGCGACGTTGGTCACCAGCGGAAACAGCAGGTAGGTGGCGCCCGAGGCGAGCAGCGCGAAATTCAGCAGCCGCCACGCGGTGAGGCGCCGCGTGAGGAAGGGCAGCGCCAGCCGGACCGAGAAAGTCGCGACCGCGAACGAGGCCATCACCACGCCGATCACCGAGGCCGACAGGCCGATGCGCGAGCCATAGATCGGCGTCATGAAGGAGAACAGCTCCCAGGCCATCGATTGCACGCCGCTGATGATGAAGATGCCGCGCAGCTCCCGGTGCGCGAAAAGATCGGAGAGGCGGCGAGCGCCGCTGCGCGCGGCCTGCACCGGCGGCCGCGGCAGCGGCAGCTTGTCCGCCACGAGCACCGCGATTCCGGGGAGCGGCAGGAACGCGAGCAGCAGGAACGCGTTCGCGTGGCCCGCCCAGTCGATGGTGACGCCGGCGAGCATCGGCCCGATGAATGCCGAGGCCGAGAAGCCCAGCGCGAGCACGCTGAAGTTGGTGGGTCTGTCCTCGCGCTTGCCGATGAACCCCACGGTGTTCTGCAGCGTCACCTGGTAGAGCATGAAGCCCGAGCCGATCAATGTGGCGGCGGCGTAGAGCGCGGGCAGTCCCGGAAAGACGAAGGGCGTCAGTGCGCCTGCCGCGACGAGGACCGAGCCGACGAGCAGGGGCAGGCGGGGGCCGACGCGATCGGTGAGCCGGCCGGCGCTCACCGCGAAGAGCATCGGCACCACGCCGTACACCGACATGAGCGTCCCCACGGTGAAGGGCGTGGCCTGAAGGTGGATCGCGTAGAGCGTCACGGCCACGCGGCTGCCGACGAACACCGAATGGTTGAGGACGTTGAAGAAGATCAGGGCGTAGAAATTCACGGGCGGGCGCGCCGCGTCATGCGCGGTGACGCAATTATCCGGGATATCCGGACAAAAGGGGCTTGGCCTCTTCTAACATACTTAGAACGAATCGATCAGCGCCGCCATCTTCGCGCGCGTTGCCACGTCGGGCAGCGCGCCGCGCGCCGCGCCCAGGTTATCGTCGATGTGCTTCGGCGTGCGCGTTCCCGGGATCGCGCAGGTGACCGCCGGGTGGCCGAGGATCCACTTCAGGAAGAACTGCGCCCAGCTCGCGCAGCCGAATTCCGCCGCCCAGCCGGGCAGCGGCTTGCCCCGGGTGCGCGCAAACAGCGCGCCCTCCGCGAACGGCCGGTTGACGAGCACCGCGATTCCCGCGTCTGCGGCGGCGCCGAGCAGGCGCCGGTCGGCCGAGCGCTCGGCGAGCGAATAATTGATCTGCACGAAATCGATTCCGCCCGCGCGCACGTAACGCTCGATCTCGGCGTAGGCGCCCTCGTGATAGTGGGTCACGCCGACGTAGCGCACGCGGCCCGCGGCTTTCCATTCGCGCAGCGTGGCGAGATGCGTCTTCGCGTCCTGCAGGTTGTGCACCTGCATGAGGTCGAGCGGCCCCTTCAGGCTCGTACGCATGCGCCGCATCGATTCCTCCATCTGCCGCACGCCCGCCTCGCGGCCGCTCGTCCACACCTTGGTGGCGAAGAACAGGCGCTTGTGCAGGCCGAGCGCCGCGGCGAGCTCGCCGACCACGGATTCGGAGGAGCCGTACATGGGCGAGCTGTCCACCACCGTGCCGCCCAGCTCGACCAGGCGCGCCAGCGTCGCGCGCGCCTGCGCGAGCTCCGCGGCGCGGCCCGCGACGTCGAACACCTGCCAGGTGCCCAGGCCCACCGCCGGCAGCATCTCTCCGGAGACGGGAATGGGCCGGCGCGCGAGCGGCTCGGCCGCGCCGCTAGCGCGCATGGAGATCGCCGCGGGCAGCGCGGCGAGCAGCGCGAGGGTTCTGCGACGGGACGGGTTCATGCATGCGGTTTCACGCGGCCGGCGCGCGGAAACTCTAGCGGCCTTCGGGCTTCGCCCCGGTGAGCGCGATGATGCGCCGGTACTTGTCGATCTCGTGCCGCACGTGCGCCTCCAGTTCCTCGGGCGAGGAGGGCGCGGGATCGAGGCCCGCGCCGTTCAGGCGCTCGATCACGGCGGGTACGCGCAGGTCGCGCACGATCTCGGCGTTCAGCTTCGCGACGACCGCCTTCGGCGTTCCGGCGGGCGCGAGCATCGCATACCAGTTCACGAGCGAATAGCCCGGAAAGCCCGACTCGGCGACGGTGGGCACCTCGGGGGCGACCGCGACCCGGCGCTCGCTCGTCACCGCGAGCGCGACGAACTTGCCGGCGCGCGCCTGGCGGATGCCGTTGCCCGCGACGATGAGCATCAGGTTCACCTGGCCGCCGAGCACGTCCGCGGCCGCCTGCCCGCCGCCCTTGTAGGGCACGTCGATCAGGCGGATGCCGGCGAGCCGCTTGAACCATTCGAAGCCGAGGTAGTGCGGGCTCGAGGAGCCGAGCGAGGCGAAGGAGAGCCGGTCCGGATTCGACCTGGCCGCGGCGATCAGCTCCGCGATGGACTTCACGCCCGTGGACGGATGCGCCACCAGCATGAGCGGCGAGGTCGTGAGCTGCGCGACGAAGGCGAAGTCCTTCA
>Ga0209514_10007569_pt1 | contig 12762 bp, 12 predicted proteins | sample Subgrocontami58m_FD_187452 | JGI IMG/M metagenome (GOLD analysis project Ga0209514, IMG submission 187452) | Subsurface groundwater microbial communities from S. Glens Falls, New York, USA - GMW37 contaminated, 5.8 m (SPAdes) (version 3) | ecosystem: Environmental > Aquatic > Deep subsurface >...
TTCACGCCACCGAGCGCGGCCCCGAGGTCTCCGATGTCCGCGAGCCGCTGGTGGATGTCTTCGACGAGGGCGACCATGTGTTGGTCGTGATCGAGCTGCCGGGTGTCTCAGCAACCGACGTCAAGCTCGATGCGAAGGACGACATCCTGGTCCTTGCGGCCGAGGGACGTCATCGCAAGTACGCTAAGGAGATCCTGTTGCCGGGTCCGGTCGATGCCGCCAGCCTGCGGCAAAGCTTCCAGAACGGGATCCTCGAGGTGCGCCTCAACAAAGCCACCGGGTCCGGCGATTGATGCCGGGGCGGGCCCGCCTCTCGGCCCAGGGCAGACTTCACCCCGACTCGCCACCAACCATCCGTCGGGGCAGAACGACATGAGCGCCGAGGCAGCCCTTACCCTCCGGGTCGCCGAGGCGCTGCCCAAGGACGCCGGCCGGGGCATAGCCCGGCTCGACCCGGCCGATATCGACCGGTTGGCGGCAACCATTGGCGACATCGTCGAGATCACCGGCAAGCGACGCACGGTGGCGCGCCTGATGCCCGCCTACGCCGGCGAGCGCGGCAAGAGTGTCGTGCAGATGGACGGGATCGCGCGGGAGAACGCTCAGGCCGGCCTGGACGACCGGGTGCAGCTCCGCACGGTCCCCCACCAGCCGGCCCGCTCGCTCACACTGGCCCCTTCCAGTGCCCACCAGACAGCCTTGCGCAGCCAGGACACGAGCCACCTGGGTCGCCTCCTGGAGGGCGTGCCCTTGGTGGCCGGAGACCGCCTGCGAGTCAACCTCTTCGGAACGCGGTCCCTGGATTTCACGGCCAAGGAGACGACCCCCGACGGCGTCGTGCTGGTCAACGCTTCGACGACCATCCGCATCGTCGGCCAGGCCGAAGCGCAACGCAGGGGCCCGGCCATCTCCTACGAGGACATCGGCGGCCTGGGCAAGGAGATCGGACGGATTCGCGAGATGATCGAGCTGCCCCTCCGCTACCCCGAGGTATTCGACCGTCTGGGTATCGATCCCCCCAAGGGGGTGCTGCTCCATGGCCCGCCGGGCTGCGGCAAGACGCTGATCGCCCGGGCCGTGGCCTACGAGACAGCCGCCTATTTCATCCACGTGGCGGGACCGGAGGTGATCCACAAGTTCTACGGCGAGTCCGAGGCGCACCTGCGCAGCATCTTCCAGGACGCGGAGCAACACGCCCCCAGCATCGTCTTCCTGGACGAGATCGATGCCATCGCCCCCAAGCGGGAAGCGGTCCAGGGCGAGGTGGAGAAGCGCGTCGTCGCCCAGCTCCTCGCCCTCATGGACGGCCTGAAGTCCCGGGGCCAGGTCATCGTGATCGGCGCCACCAACATCCCGGGCAGCATCGATCCGGCCCTCCGCCGGCCCGGCCGTTTCGATCGAGAGATCTCCATCTCCGTTCCCGATAAGACCGGCCGGCTGGAGATCCTGGAGATCCACACGCGGGGCATGCCTCTGGCCACCAACGTGGACCTGGAGCGCCTGGCGGCCATCACCCACGGCTTCGTCGGAGCCGACCTCGCCGCCCTGGGCCGCGAGGCGGCCATGAGCTGCCTGCGCCGCGCGCTGCCCAACATCGACTTTGCCCGCACGGAGCTCCCTTATGAGGAACTGCTCCGCCTCGAAGTTACCATGGACAACTTCCTGGAGGCCCTTAGCGAGATCGAACCTTCGGCCATCCGTGAGATCTTCACCGAGGTAGCCGACGTCAAGTGGGATCAGGTGGGGGGTCTGGAGGAGGTGAAACGCCTGCTGCGCGAGACCGTCGAATGGCCGTTGCAGTATGGCGACCGCTTCGCCTACGCGAAGACCCGGCCGCCCAAAGGAGTGCTCCTCACCGGCGCTCCGGGGACCGGCAAGACGCTGGTCGCCAAGGCCGTCGCCTCCGAGGCAGGTGTGAACTTCATCTCCATCAAGGGGCCGGCCCTCCTGTCGAAATGGGTCGGCGAGTCGGAGAAGGGGATCCGCGAGGTGTTCAAGAAGGCCCGCCAGACCGCCCCGTGCATCGTCTTCTTCGACGAGATCGACGCCCTGGTCCCGACCCGTGGCGGCTCCGGCGCCGAGACCCACGTGAGCGAGCGTGTCGTGAGCCAGTTCCTGACGGAGATGGACGGCATCGAGGAACTGCGCGGGGTCGTGGTGCTGGGCGCCACCAACCGGCCGGACATCATCGACCCCGCCTTGCTGCGGCCCGGTCGCTTCGATTGCACCGTCGAGCTGCCGGCGCCCGATGCCGCCGCCCGCTGCCGCATTCTCGAGGTACACACCCGCGAGCGGCCCCTGGCACCGGACGTCGATCTCGCCACCCTGGCCCAGGACAGTGAGGGACTCGTCGGCGCCGACCTGGAGGGCCTCTGCCAGCGAGCGGCCATGCTGGCCATCCGCGAGTCGGTCGAGCGCGAGCCGGAGCAGCAGTTCACACCCTTCACCATCGAGGCCAGGCACTTCGTCGCCGCCCTGGCCGAACTGGACACGTCGGAAACGGCCCCGTAGGCGGAGGCCGGGAAGGAGGGAGCCATGACCAGCACCTATCTCTACGGCATCATGGCCGGGGAACACCGCTTCAGCCTCGGGTGTGTGGGATTACCCGATGGCTCGGCCCCCGTGTGCGGCTTGCCCGGCGGCGGCTTGACGGCAGTGGTCGGCGAGTACCGGGGTCCTACCCTGGCCCAACTCCCGAGACACGAGCTCCTCCGCTACCTCTCGATCCACCAGCGGGTCATCGAACGCGCCATGGAGCAAGGCCCCCTGCTGCCCGCCCGGCTGGGAACCATCCTGACCTGTCGCCGCGAGGTGCACTCCTGCCTGCGCCGGTGGAACTCCTCCCTGGAGGCGGCCCTCCAGCAGATGGGCGGCGCCATCGAGATCGAGCTGGCCGCCACCTGGGATCTGCCGTCTGTCTTCGCCGAGATCGGCCGCGAACCAGAGATCGCCACCCTGGCCACCGGGCTGGCTGGCCTTTCCCCCGAGGAGAGCGCCGCCCACCGCACCTACGTGGGGCGGCTGGTGAAGGAGTCGCTGGATCGCCGCCGCAATGACTGCCGCCAACAGACGGTGGCGGCGCTCGCACCATGGGCCATCGACGTCCAGCCTCACATCCTCACGGCCGACGAGTTCGTCCTGAACGTCGCCTTTCTCCTCCGGCGCTCTGCGCTAGACAGCTTCTACGACGAGGTACACCGGCTCGATGCGGCCAACGAAGGGAAGCTGAGCTTCCGCTGCCTCGGCCCCCTGCCGCCCTACAGCTTCGCCAGCGTCGAGATCCTGCGCCCGGACGCCGCCGAGGTGGGACGATCTCGCCGCCTCCTGGCCCTGGACGAACGCTTCTCGGAGGAGGAGCTGACCGCGGCCTATCGGCGGCAGGCGGCCCTCGCCCACCCGGACCGTCACCCGGCGGACCCGGAAGCTCCGCAGCGGTTCGCCACTCTCGTGGCTGCCTACGCCCGGCTCGTCTCCTACTGCCGCGGCCAGGCGTGCGGCGCCGGACCGTCCGGCAACGGCGGCAACGGTCACGGCCTGACCTACGACCTCTCGCCGGCGGCGCTGGCCAGGGGCCCCCTGCTGGCCATCAGGCGACTGGAGGCCGCGGCGCCGTGCTAGCAGAGCGCGTCCACGCGCCCGCAGCCCGTGCTCCGTCGCCGGCAACCGGCGGCGGTACCTACGTCTATTGCGTCGCCCGCGCCGGGTCCCTCCGGGAGGACCCCCTCGGCTTTCGCTCGCCGGCCGTGGGCGGAGGGACAGCCGGCCCCGTGTCGGCCGTTCTCTTCGAGGAGCTGGCAGCCATCGTCAGCGGCACCGCGGTCAGCCGCTACGACATCTCCCGGCAGAACACCCTCGCCCACCAGCGAGTGGTCGAGGAGACCATGACCCATTCCGACGTGCTGCCGGTCCGCTTTGGCACGGTGGCCAAGAGCCCGGAGCAGGTGCGCGACCGGCTCCTGCGACGCCGCTACGGCGAGCTTCACTACTTCCTTCACGCAGTCCAGGACCGGGTGGAGCTGGGGCTGAAGCTCTACTGGCAGCGCGCCGGGCTCTTCAACGCCATCGCTGCGGGCAACCCCCGCATCGCCGCCCTGCGGGACGCCATCGGCGGGCAGCCCCCGGAAAACACCCACTATGAGCGCATCCAGCTCGGCCAGCTCGTGGAGGAGGCCATGCTCCGCAAGCGCGATGAAGAAGCCGATGCCATCCTGGAGCCCCTGCGCCCCCTGGCCGTCGAAACGAAGGTCAACAAGATCCTGACCGACACCATGGTGCTGAACGCCGCCTTCCTGGTGGACCGAAGCCAGGAGCCGGCCTTCGATGCCCAGGTGAACAGCCTCGAAGCGGCCTGGTCGGGGCGCCTGCTGTTCAAGTACGCCGGCCCGCTCCCCCCCTACAACTTCGTCAACATCGTCGTCCACTGGGAAGAAGAGTAGCCGTGGGCCTGTTCACCAGTCTGCTGCTGCTTCCTGTGGCCGGACCCGGCCGAGGGCTCATGTTCGTCCTCGAGAAGATCAAGGACCAGGTGGATGCCGAGATGCTCGATGAGGGCCGGATCCAGGACGAACTGGTGGCCCTCAGCCTGCGCTGCGACCTGGGCGAGATCGAGGAGACCGACTACCTGGCTAGGGAAGCGGTCCTCCTGGAGCGCATCAATGCCATACGGGCCTACAAAGAGAGCATGGAACGCGGCGACGCCCCTGCTGAGGAGGAAGGCGAGTGACACAGGTTGGTGAAAGCCATGGCTGGTACCTGTACGGCATTGCCCCCGGGGACGGCGCCGGGGAAACGGAGATCGCCGAGCAGCCGGGGCTGGACGGCAGCGCGCCAGTGCGGGCCATCCCGCTCGACCGCCTCGCCGCCATCGCCAGCCCCGTCCCCCTCGCGGAGCTGGGACCGCCGGCCATCCGCGCGCGGGCAGGCGACCTGGACTGGCTCGAGACCATGGTGCGCGGCCACGCCCGCGTGGTGGAGGCGGTGCATCGCCAGCGGGGGATACTGCCGGCGAAGTTCGGCACCGTCTTCCCCAGCGCGGCAGCGCTCCGGGCAGCCCTGGAGCAGGACAAGACCCGGTTCCGAGCGCAGCTCGACCGTCTCGCCGGATGCGATGAGTGGGGGATTCGCTTGTGCATCGATCCAGCCATGCTCCGGACGCGGCTGACGTCGGCGGACTCCTCCCTCCAGGAACTGGAACACGAGCTGGAGACCGCGGGGCCGGGCAAGAGCTACCTCCTGCGACGCCGGCGGGAGGCTCTCCTCGCCACCAGCCTGGAGCGGGCTCTCGGCGAGCTGGCCGCGCGCTGCTTCGAGTGCCTGGCGCGCCACTCCGCGGCCCAGGTGCAGACCGTGCTATCCCTGCGGGGGGCCCCCGGGCCTGACGGAGAGGTCGAGCTGCTACGGACGGCCTTCCTGGTGCAGCGCGACCAGGCGCCGGCCTTTCACGCCACCGCCGCCCGGCTGCCCCAGAAGCAGCAGGCGCTGACCTGCGCCTGCAGCGGTCCTTGGCCCCCGTACAGCTTCGCCGCGTCTGAGACAGAGCAGCCACGATGAACAACGCGTGGACCTCACCTAAGGACGCAACCCTCCTCGATCTCCTGGATCGGCTCTTGGACCGCGGCGTGGTCCTCGCCGGCGACCTCACCATCTCTGTGGCCGACGTCGATCTGATCTCGCTACGGCTGGGCGTCCTGCTCGCCTCGATCGAATGCATGACCACATCACCCCGGAACGCGCTGGGCGACCCGGCCGCTGCGCACCAGAGCGAGCTCCCCATCGGCTGGCCGGCGCCGCGGGAGATCGCATGAACGCGGCCCTGCCCGCTGCGCTGCCCGAGCGCATCGACCTGGACCCAGACACCCTCGAGCAGGGGCTGGCCAAGCTCGTGCTGACCGTCATCGAGCTGCTGCGCCAGCTCCTCGAGAGGCAGGCCCTGCGGCGCGTCGAGGCCGGCTCCCTCTCCGAGCAGCAGATCGAGCGTATGGGCGAAACCTTCCTCAAGCTCGAGCAACGGATGGCGGAGATGAAACGCCTCTTCGGACTGGAGGACGAGGATCTCAACCTCAACCTGGGTCCACTGGGGAACCTGATGTGAGCGTAGAAGACCAAGGAATGTGGGGGAACTCCATGACTAACGGGCACGACAAGCGCATCGTCAGCGCCATCCAGACAACGAACCTGGCCGATATCCTCGAGCGGGTGCTGGACAAAGGCATCGTCATCGCCGGCGACATCACCATCTCGTTGGCCGACGTCGAGCTGCTGAACATCAAGATCCGTCTCCTGGTCGCCTCCGTCGACAAGGCCCGGGAGATGGGGATCGACTGGTGGCAGTCGGACCCGGCCCTCTCCTCCCGAGCCAGACAGCTCGAGGGCGAGAACGCCACCCTGGTGGAGCGCCTGGACCGGCTGGAGGCACGCCTCGCCGCCCCAGCCTAGCCTGGCGCGTCGGCGGACCTGGCGCCCTCATCACAGGTACAGGAGAGAAGGCAAATGGTAGAGATCCTGCCCACGAGTCAACAGATACGGACCTGCCGGCACATCCGGTCCATGCGTTCCATCGCCCGGCTCGGCGAGGTCCGCGCCGGCGACCGCGCCCGAGAGACGCTGGCCATCGCCCAGGCGGAACGCGTGCTACTGCTGCGACGCGCGCGGTGGCTCTCCGTATGGACGGGACGGGGACCATGAACACGCCCCTGCGGGTGCTGGTCCTGGAGGGCCGGGCGGCCGACGCCGAGCTGGCGGTAGCAGAGCTGCGGTGGGCGGGCTACGCGCCCGAGTGGCAGCGGGTGGAGACCGAGGAAGACTACCTTGCCGCCCTGGGGCCAGAGCTGGATGTGATCCTGAGCGACTACTCGCTCACCGGCTTCGACGCGCCCCGGGCACTGGAGCTGCTCCAGGCCAAGGGCCTCGACGTGCCGTTCATCGCCGTGTCGGGGGTCGTCGACGAGGACCGGGCCGTAGCTCTGATGCGGGAGGGCGCCGCCGACTACCTGCTGAAGGACCGGCTGACCCGGCTGGGCCAGGCCGTGGGCCACGCCCTGGAGGAGCGGCGACTGCGGGAGGCGGAGAGGCGGACCGAGGCGGATCTGCGGGCCGGCGATGAGCGCTTCCGGCGTCTGGCCGAGCATGCTCCGGACATGATCTATCGCTACCGCGTCGTCCCTCCCCGAGGCTTCGAGTACGTCAGCCCGGCCGCCACGGCCATCACCGACCACACCGCCCAGGAACACTACTCCGACCCGGACTTGATCCTGAAGCTGGTCCACCCCGATGACCGGCATCTCCTGGAGGCGGTTCTGGCCGGCGAGATCTCGGAGAAGCCGGTCGCGTTGCGCTGGCTCCGCACGGATGGCGCCGTCGTCTGGACCGAGCAACGCGACGTCCCTGTGCGCGACGAGGCCGGCAACCTGGTGGCCGTCGAGGGGATCGCCCGCGACATCACCGAGCGTGTCCTGCGGGACCAGGAGCTCCGGGCCGTGGCCACGATGAGCCGGGCGCTACGGGTCGCCCCGGGCCGGGCCGAGATGGCCCCGGTGATCCTCGGGGAGGTCATGGCCCTGCTCCAGGCGGACGGCGCCGCCCTGAGCCTGCGCGACCCCGAGAGCGGCGAGACCGTCGTCGAGCTCGCCGTGGGCGAGTGGTCCCAGATGGCGGGCCTCCGCCTCGCCGCCGGCGCAGGCGTCGTCGGCCACGTGATCGCCACCGGCCAACCGCACATCACCGGGGACCTGGCGGCGGACGCTCGCCACCATCGGCTCCCTCCCGTGGGGGAGGCCCGGGCGGCGGTCACCCTCCCCCTCCTGGCCCAGAAAGAGACCGTCGGCGCTCTGGGCGCCGGCCGGCGGACACCCTTTGCAGACCACGAGGTGCGGGTACTGGAGGCTATCGCCGACATCGCCGCCAGCGCCATCCGGCGCGCCACGCAGCACGAAGAGACCCAGCGGCGGCTGCAGCGCCTGACGTCCCTCCACACCATCGACCTGGCCATCTCCAAGAGCCTGAACCTGCGCGTCACCCTGCATACCCTCCTGGTACAGGTGACGACGCGACTCGCCGTCGACGCCGCCAGTGTGCTCCTGCTGGACAGCAAGACGCAGACCCTCCGCCGCACCGCCGGCCGAGGCTTCCGTACGAGACGCTTGAAAGTGCGGAGCTTGAGCATACCTCGGAAAAGCTTCGCCGGACGGGCGGCCCTGGAGCGCCGCATCGTCCTCGTCCCCGATTTGACGCAAGCAAGAGGCGAGTTCGCCCACCCCGAGCGACTGGCGGCCGAGGGTTTCGTTGGCTGCGCCGCCGTGCCCCTGGTCACCCGCGATGTCGTTGTGGGGGTTCTGACGATCTACCGCCGTGCCCCTCTGGCGCCAGACCGAGAATGGCTCGGTTTCCTCGAAGCCCTGAGCCAGCAGGCAGCCATCGCCATCGACAACGCCCAGTTGTTCGACGAGGCCCAGCGCTCCCAGGCCGAGCTGGTCACGGCCTACGACGCCACGCTCGAGGGCTGGGCCCGCGCCCTGGAGCTGCGCAACTTCGAGACGGCCGGCCACAGCAACCGGGTCACCGAGCTGACGGTACGCCTGGGCCGCGCCTTGAGGATGGACGAGGCGGAACTGGCCGAGGCCCGCCGCGGCGCCCTGCTCCACGATATCGGCAAGATGGCCATCCCCGACGCCATCCTGCTCAAGCCCGGACCCCTGACGCCCGACGAGTGGGAGATCATGCGGCGCCACCCGACCCACGCCTTCGAACTCCTGTCGCCCATCACCTTCCTGCGACCGGCGGCAGAGATCGCCTACAGCCACCACGAGAAGTGGGACGGCACGGGCTACCCCCGGGGCCTCAAGGGGGAGGAGATCCCCCTGGGAGCACGGGCCTTCGCCGTCTGCGACGTGTGGGACGCCCTCCTCTCGGAGCGGCCCTACAAGCGGGCCTGGTCACCGGGGGACGCGCGAGAACAGATCCGCTCCCTGACGGGCAGCCACTTCGACCCCCGGGTCGTCGAGGCCTTCCTGGAGTTGGATCTCTAACTGGGCCAGCCCGAGCCCGGTGCTGCCAAGAACTCCTCCCTTGCCGCAGCCCCGCCGCGCCGTGCTACACTCGTGCAGGCCGGTGCCGACCATCAGAAGCTCGCACAGCGAGGAGGCCGTCTGAAGAGGGGCGAGTTCGCGCATTTCGCCCTGGTCGATGGCCAGGTCCAGGAGCGTGGCCCTTGGATCGCTGGTCCCCTCGATGGCCCCGATGGCCTGCTCTACCTGGTCTCCGGGTCCACGTCGCCCCAGGGAGCCACGGCGGCCAGCCAGGCTCTGGTGGCCATCCAGCGCGAGTGGTCCCAGCGCGGCCTCTCGGCCACCCGCCGCCTCATCCTGGGCTTGCGTAGCGCCCACCTGCAGCTCCTCGAAGCCAACCGCCAGCTACTCCCGGGCCAGCGGCACGGACTCGGCGTCACCTGCCTGCTCCTGCGCCCCGACGGCGTCTATTTGGCCCAGGCGGGGCCCACCGTCGCGTGGCTGGCTACGGCCGATGGCGTGGAGCGGATGGCGGCGGGCCACGCGCCGGGACCCCTGGGCCAGGGCTGGATCGGGCTGGACGAGGGGCTGGACATCGGCGCCCATAACCTCGTTGGCCGGGCCGGCGACCAGCTCCGCGGCCTGCTGGTCAGCAGCTACTCCCTGGCTGACCTCGTGCAGCCCGAAGGGCTGGCCACTCAGCTCGCGCGTGCGCCGCATGCCGCTTTGACGCACCTCTACCTCGCCGCCCGCGAGCGCGGCACGGGCTCCGTCCTCGCTTGGTGCCCGCCCGCCGGTGGCTGGGGACTCCCCCGCCCCGCTGACGCCGCATCCCGCGTCCCGCCTCCCGAACGCGAAACCAGAAACGCGCAACGCGAAACCCGAAACCCGAAACCCGAAACCCCCGCCCTGGCCAGGATCGCCGCCCAGGTCGTCCCGCGCTTCCTGCGCGCCGGACTCGCCCTGGTCCTCCTCCTGTTCCTGCTCGCCGGTGTAGCCGTCGCCTACCAGGAGGTGCCCGGCCTCCTCGACCGGCGAGGCGAAGCGGAGTTTGAGACCGCCCTCTCGGTCGCCCGCGAAACCCACGCCGCCGCCCTCGCCGCCCGCGATCGCACCGGCGCCCGGCAGGCGCTCCTCCAGGCCCGTGACCGAGTCGCGGCCGCCCTGCGCCTCAAAAGCCGGCCCGAGGCCCGGGACCTCCAGCAGCGCATCGAGGCCGACCTGCGGCGCGCGGAAGGCGTGACACCGCTACGGGACCTGCGGCCCATCGAAGCCGAAGGACGGCTCACCCGCCTGGCCGGTCTTGGCAACGGCGCGGCCGCCTTGGACCCGACCGCCGCCCGCGCCGTGCTTGTGAACCCCGCCGGCGACGACGAACGGGCCACGAGCTACCGGCTCCTGCGCACCGGCAGCGCCGGTGAGGAACCAGGCCGGCCCCTGGACCTGTTCTGGATGCCACCGGGAGGCCTGCGAACGGCCGGCGGGCTCCTGCTCATCGACGACCGCCTTCGCCTCTTCGCAGTCCGTGAGGAAGGGCCACCGGCACCCCTTACCCTGAGGGCACCCCAGCGCTGGTCCAGCTTCGCCGGCGCGGTGGGCTTCAGCGGCAACCTCTATATTCTCGACCCTGCAGCCCACCAGGTGTGGCGCTACTTCCCCACCGAGGGCGGCTACGATAGCGAGATGCGCGGCCTGCTGGAGAACGCGGACCTCGGTGGAGCCGTCGATTTCGCCATGGATGGCGCCATCTACATCCTCTTCAGCGACGGGCGACTCCAGCGCTACCAGGTCGGCCGCCAGCGATCCTTCCCCCAGGATGGCCTCGACCGCCCCCTTCAGGACGCTGCCGCCATCTACACCTCGAGCACGGCCCGCTTCGTCTACGTCATCGACCGGGGCAATCGCCGGGTCGTCGTGTTCGACAAGGAGGGGGGGTTCAGGCAGCAGCTCACCGACCCGGCCTTGGACAAGGCCACAGACCTCGTCGTCGACGAGGACCGCGGCGTGCTCCTGCTGCTGATTGGCGACCGGGTCTGGACCGCATCGCTCCTCACCGACTGAACCCAAACCAGGAACGCGAAACGCGAAACCCAAAACCCGTATGAACGTCCTGGGCATCGAGTCCTCCTGCGACGAGACGGCGGCAGCGGTCGTCGCCAACGGCCGGCAGATTCTCAGCAACGTCGTAGCGTCGCAGATCGCCCTCCACGCCGCGTACGGCGGCGTCGTGCCCGAGGTGGCCTCGCGCCAGCACCTGCGCGATTTCCTGCCCGTACTGCAGGAGGCTCTGGCACCCGTGGGCGGTGCCCCTGCCGTGGATGCCATCGCCGCGACCTACGGCCCCGGCCTGGCCGGCTCCCTGCTCGTGGGGCTCAACCTGGCCAAGGCGCTGGCCCTCGCCTGGGACCTCCCCCTGGTGGGCGTGAACCATCTGGAGGGCCACATCTACGCCAACTGGCTGGCGCCGCCCGGGGGACAGGAGGAAGTGGGGCCGGAGCCGCGTTTCCCCCTTCTCTGCCTGCTCGTATCGGGGGGGCACACGGAGCTGGTGCTGATGGAGGACCACGGCCTCTACCGGCGGCTGGGCGCCACGCGCGACGATGCCGCTGGCGAGGCCTTCGACAAGGTGGCACGCATCCTGGGGCTGGGGTTCCCCGGCGGCCCAGCGATCCAGGCCGCTGCGGCGAGCGGCAACCGCCGCCGCTATCCGATCCCGCGCGCCTGGCTACGGGGCACCCACGACTTCAGCTTCTCCGGCGTCAAGACGGCCATGCTCCACCTCGCCCCGACTCCTGACGACGCGGCCTCGACCCTCCCCGACCTGGCCGCCAGCTTCCAGGAGGCCATCGCCGACGTGCTGGCCGAGAAGACGGCAGCGGCCGCCCGGCAATGGGGCGTCAACGAAGTACTTCTCTCCGGCGGTGTGGCAGCCAACCGCCGGCTGCGGGAACTCTTGGCGGAGCGCTGCCCCGTGCCCCTTCGTGTCCCCCCACCGGTCTACTGCACGGACAATGCCGCCATGATCGCGGCCTGCGGCTATTACCAGCTCCAGCGCGGCCAACCCAGTGGCTGGGACCTGGACGTCGTGCCCGCCCTGAAGCTTCGCTAAGGGCTGCGCCGGCTACCAGCCCCCAGCGTACGCCTTGGTCACGATGGGGACGGAGAGACGCCACGGCTTGGGCACCGGCGTGGCGGTGGCCGTCGGCGTCGGCGTAGCAGTGCTCGTGGGCGTTGGCGACGTACTGGTGAGGACGCCAACGACCTTCACATCATCGACATACCAACCTTCATACAAGTTGAATGCCTCGTCCAGCGTGTCGAACCAGAAGCGAACATAGAGGTTGCCGCCCAGGTAGGAGGCCAGGTTCACGGTCCGCTGCGCCCAGGCCCCCCCAGTGCCATGGGACTCCCAGACTGTAGTCCACGTCGTGCCGTTGCTCGATAGTTGGACCCTCGTCCGATCCCAAGCCGTGTCCTGCTCCACCGCGCTCCACTCGGCAAAGGTGAGCTGGGCCTGGCTGGCGCCGGCCAGGACGGCCAGTTCCGCTGCCCGCTGGCGGGTTTCCTCGTAGCGCCGGGCGTTTTCGATCGCTACGGCCAGGTGTCCGGCCAGCGTTTGCAGCGCGGTCAAGTCGGCGGCGTCGAAGGCGTCGCGTTCGGTGCTCTGTACGTCCAGCACGCCGATGACCTGCCCCGCGCTCAGGATGGGTGCCGCCAGTTCGGATTGCGTGTCGGCCAGTTCGTCGGCGAAGTGGTAGCG
>Ga0209514_10007574_pt1 | contig 12752 bp, 7 predicted proteins | sample Subgrocontami58m_FD_187452 | JGI IMG/M metagenome (GOLD analysis project Ga0209514, IMG submission 187452) | Subsurface groundwater microbial communities from S. Glens Falls, New York, USA - GMW37 contaminated, 5.8 m (SPAdes) (version 3) | ecosystem: Environmental > Aquatic > Deep subsurface >...
GCCTGCTGGTGCAGCGGCCCGTCCTGCACGATCTGGCGCATGCGCGCCCATGGCGGGAAGTACTTTTCCCAGAAGGGGTCCATCGTCTGCCCGAACTTGATCTCCTCGAAGAAGCCGGTCACGGGGCCGCAGATGGTCGGCACCGGATCGGCCGGGTCGTACGTGAAGCAGCGCGGCGTCGTGTTCGCGGCAGGTATGTCCGTCGACAGCGCGCCGCCGGCATGCAGATAATACGGCGTGTACTGCGTGCGCGCCAATGGCCACTCGCGCTCCGTGCGCCAATGTCCGCCGTGGTCGAGATGGCCCTGCGCAGTCTTGCGCCCGCTGCCGCCGCCCATCACGAAGATGCGCACCGGCGAGTCGCTCTCCACGCCGTTGTCGTCGCCTTTCAGCCAGTGGTCGTACCAGCACAGTTGCGCGGCATTGTACTGACTGAAACCCCAACGCCCCTCGGCGCCGAAGTCCATGTCGCCGATGAACGTGTTGTCGGTGCGCATGCCCATGTGCGTCCACGGGCCGATGACCAGCCGCTGCGGCGCGCGGTTCTGCTTTGACAACGCCGCGAAGGCGTAAGTGGCCGCATCCACGTACGGGTCGTACCAGCCGCTAGTGTACGTGCCGGGGATGTCGGCGTGACGGTCGTAGCAGCGCGTGAAATCGTTGAACTCGGCCGACCAGAACTCGTCGTACGCGCCGCGCGTGTAGTAGTCGAGCAGCGACTGCTCGAGCGCGGGCGTGTGGCGGAGCGACAGCCGGCCCTTCTGCCACGGCGTCGCCCAGAAGAGCTGCCGGAGGTTCTTCAGGTCTTCCCAGACCTCGGCCTGCTTCTCCCAGTCGTCCCTGATGTCCTGCGCGTCCTGTGCGTGGATGAAGAGTGCCCAGAACATGTGCAGCTGCATCGCGCCGCCCTCGCGCGACTGGTGCTGGTACGAGTTCGTCGGCACGACGTCGGGCCAGATCGCGCTCAGGTGCGGCGGCCGCTCGAGGGCCAGCCGCACCTGCGTGATCGCCGCATACGAGGAGCCGACGGTGCCGACGCGGCCGTTCGACCACGGCTGCGCCGCGATCCACTCGACGGTGTCGTAGCCGTCGTCGCCCTGCTGCGGCGTGACCGTGTGGAAGTAGTCGCCGGTGCCCTCGGAGCGATAGCGGTCGCGCACGTCCTGCAGGCAGACCGCGTAGCCGCGGGGAACGAAGAAGTCCGCGATCTCCGTGTAGCGCTTGTCGGTCTTGTCGTACGGCGTTCGGCACAGCACCGTCGGGAAGCGCCCGTCCGCCCAGTCGCCGTCACGGGCCGGCCGGTAGACGTCGGTCGCGAGGCCGATGCCGTCGCGCGTCTTCACCATCACGTCCTTCGCAGCAACGATGCCGTAGCTCACGCGCGCTCCTTCTCGATGATCAGGTTTCCCGTGTCGTCCACCGAGACCGTAAAGCCCGGGTGGACGACGGTGGTCGAGTCGAACTCCTCGATCACGGCCGGACCGGCGAAGCTCGCGGCGGCGGGCAGCGCGTAGCGGTCGTAGATCGGGCAGTCGACGTAGCCGTCGGTCTCGGCGAAGTAGACGCCCCGGCGCTCCTTCGGCTCGGGCGCCTCCCCGTGCTCGAGCATGCGGGCGGGCGGTTTTGCGATCCGCCCGACGCTCGCCAGCCGCAGGCTCACGAGCTCGACCCGCTCGGCCGGAGCCGCGAAGCCGTAGACGCGGTCGTGCTCGGCGTGAAACCGCTCGAGCAGCCCTTCGCCCGCGGGGATCGTCAGCTCGTAGCTCTGGCCGACGTAGCGCAGGTCGATCTGGCGCAGGAACTCGATCCGGTCGTCGGCGAGACCCTCACGACGGAGCTCCTCGCGCCCGGAGCGCTCCAGGTCGCCGAAGACCGCCTCGACCTCGGCCTGGTCGACCTCGTCGAGCCGGCGCATGATCGTGACCGCCGCGTCGCGCTTGAGGTCGGTCGTCAGCAGGCCCGTCGCGGAGAAGATCCCGGGGCTCCGCGGGATCAGCAGCGTCGGCATCTCCGCATCGCGTGCGATCGCGTTCGCGTGCACCGGGCCGGCGCCGCCGAAGCCGACGAGCACGAAGTCGCGCGGGTCGTACCCGCGCTGGACCGAGATCAGGTGGAGCGCGTTGACCATCGCGGCGTTGGCGATCTCGACGATCCCGTACGCCGCCGTCGTCACGTCGAGGCCGAGCGGCTTCGCGCACCGCTCCTCGATCGCGGCGCGCGCCCCCTCGACGTCGAGACCCATCTCGCCCCCGAGGAAGTAGCCGGGGTTGAGCCGCCCGAGCACGACGTTCGCGTCGGTGACCGTCGGCTCCGTGCCGCCCCGCCGGTAGCAGACGGGGCCGGGGTCGGCGCCTGCGCTGCGCGGGCCCACCCGCAAGAGGCCGCCCGAGTCGACCCACGCGATCGAGCCGCCGCCGGCGCCGATCTCGACCAGGTCGACGACGGGCGTTCGCACCGGGTATCCGGAGAGCGACATGCCGCCGATGCCGGCGCCCGCGTGGCCGCCGACGTTGTAGTCCTTGGTGACGGACGGCCGCCCGCCCTGGATCAGCCCGACCTTCGCGGTCGTGCCGCCCATGTCGAACGAGAGGATGTCCGGGCGCCCGAGCGTCTCGCCGAGATAGGCGGATGCGATCACGCCCGCAGCGGGCCCCGACTCGACCATGAACACCGGCTTCGCTGCCGCGGCATCCGACCCGAAGACGCCGCCGCCGGACTGCATCACCAGCAGTTTCGCGTGTATGCCCGCGTCTGCGAGCCTGCCCTCGATCCGCTCGAGGTAGCGCTCGACGACGGGGCGGATGACCGCGTTGATCACCGTTGTCGAGGCGCGCAGGTACTCGCGAAACTCGGGAGCGACCTCGGCCGAGAGCGAGATCGGGATGCCGGGCAGCTCCTCGGCGAGGATCGCGCCGACGCGGCGCTCGTGCTCGGGGTTGACGTACGAGTGCAGCAGGCAGACGGCGACGGACTCGACCTCTTCGCGGCGTAGAACCGCAGCCGCCTCGCGCACCGAGTCATCGTCGAGCGGCAGCAGCACCTCGCCCGCCGGGCCGAGCCGTTCTCTGACGACGACAGCGCGGTCGCGCGGCACGAGCGGCGCGGCCTTCTCGAACTGCGTGTCGTAGAGCGTCGGGCGCACCTGGCGGGCGATCTCGAGCAGGTCGCGGAAGCCGTCGGTGGTGACGAAGCCGCTGCGCGCGATCGTGCCCTCGATGATCGCGTTCGTCGCGACGGTTGTTGCGTGGACGACGAAGCTGACCTGCGCGGCCTGCACGCCGCCGTCCCGCAGCGCGCGCTCGACGGCCTGCATGAAGCCCTCCGACGGGTCGGACGGGGTCGTCAGCACCTTCGCGATCGCGACGCTGCCGGTGTCCTCGTCGATCAGGGTTGCGTCGGTGAACGTGCCTCCGATGTCGATCGCAAGTCTCACGCTCACGCTCTCAATGCCTCCGTCTCGACGGTGTCGACGTGACGATCGGCGATCGCCACCTTGTAGATCTCGCGGGCGCGCTCGGCGCTGACCTTGCCCTGCAGCACGTCGCGCAGCACGCGCCCGGGATCGCGCTCCTCGGGAGCGCCGTAGCCGCCGCCGCCGCAGGTGCGGACGCTGATCACGTCGCCGGGGACGAGATCGAGCGTCGTCTTCGACGGGAGCCTCGTCTCGACGCCGTCGCGGACGTGGAAGTACTCGGCGATGCGGCCGTCGCTGCCGCCGAAGACGCCCCACGGCCCGCTGCGGTCGCGGTCGGCGAGGATCGTGAAGGTCGTGTGCAGGTCGAAGCGGTAATCCTTGCGCAGCCCGAGGCCGCCGCGGAAGCGTCCGGGCCCCTCCGAGTTCTCGACGAGGGCGAGCCCGTCGATGCGCACCGGGTAGTTCAGCTCGGTCTCCTCGACCGGCGCGTTCTCGGTGTTCTGCCCGTGCGCCTGCACGGCGTCGGGGCCGTCGCTCGCGTAACGCGCGCCGTAGCCGCCCGCGAACGTGTCGTAGAAGCACGTGTAGGTGCCGGCCTCGACGTCGAGCGAGCCGAAGCCCGCCTGGCACATCATCGCCTTCGTCCCCGCGGGGAGGCGCTCGGGGAACGCCGGCAGCAGCGCGCGGAAGAGCACGTCCACGAGCCGCGTCTGCGTCTCCCAGCCGCCGACGACGGGCGAGGGCCACGTGCAGTTGGTGACCGTCCCCTCCGGCGCGTGCACCGAGACGAGCCGGTAGAAACCGTCGTTCACCGGGAGATCGGGGTCGACGAGGCACTTGAGCGCGTAGGCGCACGCCGAGAACGTCATCGCGTACGTCGAGTTCACCGGCGCCCGCCGCTGCGGATCGGAGCCGGTCATGTCGAACCGCACGCCGGCGTCGGTGATCTCGATCCGGGCCCGAAGCCGCACCGGCTCGTCGGTGTAGCCGTCGTTGTCGACGGATCCTTCGGCCTCGTAGACACCGTGCGGCAGCGCGGCGATCTCCGCCCGCGTGCGCCGCTCGGTGTACTCGAGCAGCTCCTCCATCGTCGCGCGGATCGTCTCGAGCCCGTGGCGCCCGACGAGCGCCTGCACGCGGCGCACGCCGGTCGCGTTCGCGGCGATCTGCGCGCGGAAGTCGCCGGCGGTCTCGTGCTTCGAGCGGATCTGCGCAAGGATCAGGCGGAAGACGTCGTCGACGATCCTGCCGCCGGCGACCATCTTCACCGGCGGGATGATCACGCCCTCCTGGAACACCTCGCGGAACGCGCCGATCGACGCGGGGGCGCCGCCGCCGACGTCGACGTGGTGAGCGAGGTTCGCGACGTAGCCGAGCAGCTCGCCCTCCCAGTGCACCGGCGAGATGAGCGAGACGTCGTTCAGGTGGACGCCGCTCGGATGTGGGTCGTTCGTGACGATCACGTCGCCCGGCGCCAGATGCTCGGGGCCGTAGGCGAGCACGGCCTTGGGCACCTGCTCGACCATCGAGCCGAGATGCACGGGCTGCGCGAACCCCTGGGCGACCGAGCGGAGCTGCGCGTCGAAGAAGGCGCACGAGAAGTCGGAGCGGGTCTTGATGTTCGTCGAGTAGGCGCTGCGCTTCAGCGCGAGCACCATCTCGTCGGTCGCCGCGACGAGCGCGTTGCGGATCACCTCGAACGTGATCGGGTCTATCGTCGCCACCCGTAGACCTCCCGTGCCCGTTCGGCGCTGACCTTCCCCTCGCGCACGTCCCGGGCGACGCACTCCGGGTCACGCTCGTGCGGCGGGCCGTAGCCGCCGCCGCCGCACGTGCGGTAGCTGATCGTGTCGCCCGGCTGCACCTCGATGGTCGTCTTCGCGGGCAGCCGCTGTTCGACGCCGTCGCGGATCAGGACGTACTCGGCCGTCTTGCCGTCCTCGCCGCCGAGCACGCCCCACGGCCCGCGGAGCGTGCGATCCGCGAGCACGGTGAAGGTCGTCGGGCGGTCGAAGAGGAAGTCCTTGCGCAGGCCGAGCCCGCCGCGGAAGCGCCCGGCGCCGTCCGAGTCCTCGACGAGGGAGAGCTCCGTCACCCGCACCGGGTAGTTCAGCTCGGTCTCCTCGACCGGGGCGTTCTCGGTGTTCTGCCCGTGCGTCTGCACGGCGTCGGGCCCGTCGCTCGCGAACCGGCCGCCGTAGCCGCCTCCGAACGTCTCGAGAAAGCAGTAGTACTCGTTCGTCTGCGCGTCCACGCCGCCGAAGCCCGCGTGACACATCATCGCCTTCGTCCCTGCAGGCAAGCGCTCCGGCAGCGCGGGGAGGAGCGCGCGGAAGATGACGTCGACGAGCCGGGTCTGCGTCTCCCAGCCGCCGACGACCGGCGCGGGCCAGGTGCAGTTGGTGACCGTCCCCTTCGGCGCGTCGACGTCGATCACACGGTAGAAGCCGTCGTTGACCGGTAGATCCGGGTCGATCAGGCACTTGACGGCGTAGGCGCACGCGGAGAAGGTCTGCGCGAAGGTGGAGTTGACCGGCGCGCGCCGCTGCGGATCGGACCCGGCGAGGTCGAACCGCACGCCGTTCGCCGTGATCTCGACGCGCGCCTTCAGCCGGACGGGCTCGTCCGTGTACCCGTCGGTGTCGATCGATCCTTCCGCCTCGTAGACGCCCTGCGGCAGCCCCCCGATCTCGGCGCGCGTGCGGCGCTCCGTGTAGTCGAGCAGCTCGCGCATCGTCTCGACGATCGTCGCCCGGCCGTGCCGGCCTGCCAGCGCCTGCACGCGGCGTGCCCCGGTCATGTTCGCCGCGATCTGCGCCCGGAGGTCGCCGGCGGTCTCGTGCTTCGAGCGGATCTGCGCGAGGATCAGGCGGAAGACGTCGTCGACGATCCTGCCGCGCTCGACGACTTTCACCGGCGGGATGATCACGCCCTCCTGGAACACCTCGCGAAACGCGCCGATGCTGGCGGGTGCTCCGCCGCCGACGTCGACGTGGTGAGCGAGGTTCGCGACGTAGCCGAGCAGCTCGCCATCGTGGTGCACCGGCGAGATCAGGGAGACGTCGTTCAGGTGCACGCCGCTCGGGAACGGGTCGTTCGTGATGATCACGTCACCCGGCTCGAGGTTCTCCGGCCCGTAGTCGCGGATCGCGCGTGGCGTCTGCTCGACCATCGACCCCAGGTGCACCGGCTGCGTGAAGCCCTGCGCGACGGCACGCAGCTCGGCGTCGAAGAAGGCGCACGAGAAGTCGGAACGGGTCTTGATGTTCGTCGAGTAGGCGCTGCGCTTCAGCGCGAGCACCATCTCGTCGGTCGCGGCGACGAGCGCGTTGCGGATCACCTCGAATGTGATCGGGTCGATCACCCGGTCACCTTGCCGTCTGCGATGTCGTCGGCGATCCGCTGCGGGTCGCGCAGCGCGGGATCCCCCCAGCCGCCGCCCCCGGCGGTGCGGTGGACGTAGACGTCGCCGGCCTGGATCGTCGTCGAGAACATCGACGGCAAGACTTCCTCCGTGCCGTCGGGATGGACGAGCAGGTTCGAGGAAAGCGCTCCCGGCCCGCCGCCCTGGAGCCCGTACGGCGGGTGCGCCGCGCGGTCGGAGCGCACGATCAGCGAGGTGTTGGGCGTCAGGCAGCGCCAGACGCGCTCGACGGCGAGGCCGCCCCGGTATTGCCCGGCGCCGCCGGAGTCGGGCACGAGCCCGTAGCGCTCGATCACGATCGGGAACTCCGACTCCGCGACCTCGACCGGGATGTTGGCCGCGAGGCTTGCGGGGTTCGTGACGCCGTCGTTGCCGTCGTCCTCGGGCGTGCCGCCCCAGGTGCCGACGACGAGCTCGTAGAAGATGAAGCGCGAGCCGTCCTGCCGCTCGGAACCGAAGACGGCGAGCGTGTTGCCGCCCTCGCCGGCCGCCGGCACGCGATCGGGGATCAGCTGCGCGAGCGCGCCGTTCACGGCGTCGAGCGCGCGGAAGCCGGTGACCCCGCGCATCGACGACGCGCCGGGCATGACGACGTGCGCGATCGTTCCCGGCTTCGTCAGGACGTGGATCGGCCTGAACGCGCCGGACGTGTTCGGGATCTCGACCTCGAGCGCCGAGCGGACGGCCTGGTAGACGCACGCCTGGATGAACGACCGCGTCGAGTTGAGCGCCCCGGCCACCATCGGCGCCGACTCGGTCAGGTCGGCGGTGATCTCGTCGCCCATGATCGTCACGGTCGCCGTGATCGGGACGTCCCGGCGCTCGATCCCGTCCGAGTCGAGATAGTCGGTGAACGTCGCGGTGCCGTCGGGCCAGCCGGCGATCTCGCTGCGGACGAGCCGCTCGGTGTGCTCGACGAGGCCGGTCATCAGGTCGGCGAGCCGCGGCCGTCCGTACCGCTCCGCGAGCTCTTGCAGCGCCCGCTCGGCGACGGTCGTCGCCGCGACCTGCGCGGACAGGTCGCCGAGCGTCATCCGCGGGATGCGCACGTTCGCCCGGATCACCTCGAAGACGGTCTCCACCGGCTCGCCCCGGTCGTACAGCCGGAGCCAGGGCAGGCGGATCCCCTCCTGGAAGATCTCCGTGTTGTCGCAGGCGGCCGAGCCCGGCAGCCGCCCGCCGACGTCGGCGTGGTGCGCGGTCGTCGTCGCGAACCCCACGAGCTCGCCGTCGTGGAACACCGGCTTGAAGACGAAGATGTCCTGCAGGTGGATGCCGCCGTCGAACGGGTCGTTCATCACGAAGACGTCCCCGGGTCGCATCCGGTCGCCCCACTTGGCGCGAAGCGTCGCCATCGCGTGTGGAACCGAGCCGAGGTGGAACGGCACCGTCACCGCCTGCGCGACGGTCTCGCCGTTCGCGTCGCAGAGCGCGGCCGAGAAGTCCATGCCGTCCCGGACGACCGTCGAGTGCGCGGTACGGAAGATCGTCGTCGCCATCTCGTCTGCGATCGACGCGAGCGCGTTGCCGACGATCTCCTGCGTGATCGGGTCGATCGTGCGCGCGCTCATGCCTGCTCAAGGATCAACGTCTCGGTTGCCGGGTCGCGCCGCACGGTCCAGCCGGGTCGCACGACGACCGTCGTGTCGTACTCGTCGATCAGCATCGGGCCGGGCTCGGCGGCGGCGCCGATCGACGCACGCGTGCGTACCGTGAGCTCGCCGAGCGCGGTCTCGCGCGTTCCTCCGCGGCCGGCGAACCCGTTCGCGAGGCTCAACCGGTCGACCGCGTGGGACCGGCCGAGGCCGGCGAGCCGAAGCGCGCGGATCTCGATCGGCGCGTCCTCCTCGCCGCGGACGCCGTAGAGCCGCTCGTGTTCGTCCTCGAACGCGGCGATCAGCTGGTCGAGATCGACGGGGTCGGAAGCCTCGACCTCGATCTCCCACGTCTGCCCCTGGTAGCGCAGCTCGGCCGAGCGAACGTGCTCGACGCCCTCGACACGCTGTCTCAACCGGGCGAACACCTCCTCGAGCTGCTGCGAATCGACGGTGCGCGCGTCCAGGTGGCACGTGTGGACGTCGTGGAACTCGGGCCGAGCATAGAGGAGCCCGAGCGAGCTGAAGAGCCCGGCGAGCGCGGGGACGAGCACGGTGCGGCAGCCGAGGTCCTCGGCGAGCCCGACCGCGTGCACGGGGCCCGCTCCGCCGTAGGCGATCAGCGCGAACTCGCGTGGGTCGCGGCCCTTCTCCGAGGAGACCGAGCGCAACGCGCGGGTCATGCGGGCATTGGCGATCGCGTGGATCCCGGCGGCCGCCGCCTGCGTCGAGAGCCCGAGCGGCCCGGCGACGCGTTCGAGCGCCCGCTCCGCCGGCTCGCGCGACACGGTGATCTGGCCGTCGGCGAGCGGCCCCTCCGGGATGAAGCCGAGGAAGACGTTGGCGTCGGTGACGGCCGGCTCCTCGCCGCCGAGGCCGTAGCACGCGGGGCCCGGCGAGGCGCCTGCCGAGCGAGGCCCGACCTGTAGCCCGCCCGCCGGGTCGAGCCAGGCGAGCGAGCCGCCGCCGGCGCCGACCTCGGCGATGTCGATCGTCGGGATCCGCAGCAGCTCGCCGGAGCCGCGCATCAGGCGGGAGCCCGCCGACAGCGAGCCGCCGACCTCGTACTCGCGTCCACGCGCGACGGCGCCGTTCTCGATCAGCGAGGCCTTGGCGGTCGTGCCGCCCATGTCGAAGGCGATCGCGTTCGGGTAGCCGAGGCGGCGTGCCATGCCGAGCGCGGCGACGACGCCGGCTGCCGGGCCCGATTCCAGCGCGAGCACGGGGCGGAGCTTCGCGTCGTCGGCGGTCATCACGCCGCCGGAGGACTGCATGATCGTCAGCGGCGCGTCGACGCCCGCAGCGTCGAGACCGTCACGGATGTCGCCGACGTAGCGCTCCATCAACGGCCGCACATAGGCGTTCACCACGGTCGTCGCCGATCGCTCGTACTCGCGCTGCTCGCGCAGGATCTCGCTCGACAGCGAGACGGCGACTCCCGGCAGCTCCTGCCGGAGGAGCGCGCCGAGCCGCTCCTCGTGCTGCGGGTAGAGATAGGAGTGCAGCAGGCAGACGGCGACCGACTCGACCGACGCGTCGCGCAGCTGAGCAGCCACCGCGCGGGTCTCGTCGTCGTCGAGTGGCCGGATCACCGTGCCGTCTGCGCCCATCCGCTCGGAGACCTCGAGGCGAAGGCGTCGCGGCACGATCGGGTCGGGCTTGCGCCAGAACGGCTCGTACATGCGGGGGATCCGGAGCCGCCGGAGCTCGAGGACATCGCGAAAGCCGGCGGTCGTGACGAGCGCGGTCAGCGCACCCCGGCGCTCGAGCACCGCGTTCGTCGCCACGGTCGTGCCGTGCACGACGCCGGCGACGTGCGCCCCGTCCCGGAGCCCGGCGACCGCCTCGACGACCGCCACGTCGTAGTTCGGCGGCGTGGAGAGGAGCTTGCGGATCGTCGCGCTGCCGTCGGCGCGCTGGAGGATCACGTCGGTGAACGTCCCGCCGACGTCGACTCCGATCCTCGCGCTGTTGTCGATGGCCGCCACTCGCGTTAAGGTCGCGATATGAAATTTCAAATCGCGCCTGCGCACCATATACCGGCATGACCGAGCCGCTCAAGAGCGTCGAGCCGATCGCGCGCGATTCCGTCGAGGACCGTGTGACGCAGTCGCTTCGCGACCTGATCGTCACGGGCCGGCTTCCGGAGGGGACGCCGCTCGTGCAGCGCGACCTCGCGCACCGGCTCGGCGTGTCGCAGACGCCGATCAGAATCGGCCTCGGCGAGCTCGAGCGCGTGGGGCTCGTCTCCGTCGGCGAGACCGGCCGCGCGGTCGTCAGCCGCCTGACGCGTGAGGACTTCCAGGAGATCTACGCCGCCCGGCGCGGCCTCGAAGGGCTCGCGGCGCGCGTCGGCGCGGAGGCGGTGGGTCCGGCCGAGCTCGAGCGGATGCGCGAGCTGCTGGCCGAGCTCGAGCGTCTCGCGAAGGCGCAGGACGTCGACGGTTACCTCCGCGTGCGCTGGGATTTCCACGCCACGTGCTACGAAGCGGCGCGACGGCCGCGGCTGCTCGCGGAAGTCGAGCGTCTCTTCTGGCGCGCCGAGCGCTACAACCGCCTCGTCCTCTCGAATCGCGAGCGGTTCCGCGGCTCGGTGCGCAACTACAGGCTGTTCTACGAGGCGTGTAAGGCGGGCGACGCGCGGGCGGCGGCGCGCGTCGTGGAGGAGTCGACACAGTGGGCGGTCGACCTGATCTGGGACTCGCTCCCGTCCGAGCACGAATGACGACGCCCGCCGCGCTCGCCTCGGTCGGCGAAGACCGGATCGTCGTCCTGCACGGCTTCGAGCCGGCGTGGCCCGGTGCGCGTCTGCTCGGACCGGCGTTCACGGCGCAGGGCGCGCCCGGCGACAACCTCGCACTGCATCACGCCGTTGCGCAGGCAGCCGCGGGCGACGTGATCGTCCTGGCGGTCGGCGGCGCGCGCGGCCGTGCACACTGCGGCGGAATCATGGCGTCAGCCGCACGCGCGCGCGGCATCGCGGGCCTTGTGGTGGACGGCGCCGTCCGCGACCTCGCCGAGCTGGAGGAGATCGGGCTGCCGGTGTTCCATCGGGGTGTCTCCCCGCTCAAGCCCGGCAAGGACGGGCCGGCGAGCCTCCGCGTGCCGGTCGAGATCGACGGCGCCCGCATCGAGCCCGGCGATCTGATCGCGGCCGACGCCGACGGCGTAGTCGTCGTATGCCGGGCGCACGCCGACGAGCTGCTCGCGGCTGCGGTGGCGCTCGAGGCGCGGGAGCGCGAGATCCTCTCTCGCATCGAGGGAGGAGAGACGTCGCTCGAGATCTACGGGTACGAGCCGCTATGACGCGGGTCGGCGCGGACGTCGGCGGCACGTTCACGGATGTCGTGGTGAGCGACGACGACGGCGCCGTCACGTTCGCGAAGGTGCTCTCCACGCCGCCGGCCTACGACCGCGCGGTCGTCGCCGCGGTGCAGGCGCTCGGCGGCGCCGGCGAGGTGGTGCACGGGACGACCGTGGCGACGAACGCGGTGCTCGAGCGGCGCGGTGCGCGGACGGCGGTCGTCACGACGGCGGGATTCCGCGACGTGCTGGAGCTGCGCCGGATGCGGATGCCGCATCTCTACGACTACTTCTGGACGAAGCCGGCGACGCTCGTCGAGCGCCACCTCCGCTTCGAGGTCGCCGAGCGGATGCTCGCGGACGGAACGGAGGAGCTGCGCCTGGACGAGCGAGGCGCGCGGGCGGTTGCTGCGCGCCTGCGTGAGGAGGGCGTCGAGTCGGTCGCGGTCTGCCTCCTGCACGCGCACCTGTATCCGGCGCACGAGCGGCGCCTCGGCAAGATCCTGCGCGAGGAGCTGCCGGGAATCCCGGTATCGCTTTCGTCCGAGATCCTGCGCGAGCAGCAGGAGTACGAGCGCACCGCGACGACGGTCGTCAACGCCTACGTCCGCCCCTTGATGGGGCGCTACGTCGATGACCTGCGCCGCGACCTCGGCGACGCGGAGCTGACGATCATGCAGTCGTCGGGGGGCGTCATGTCCGCGACCGATGCCGCCGAGCGGCCGGTGTACGCACTCGAGTCGGGGCCGGCGGCCGGCGTGGTCGCGGCTCTCGCGCTCGCGCGGGCGCTGGGGCACGAGAGCGCGATCGCGTTCGACATGGGCGGCACCACCGCGAAGGCGTCGCTGATCGAGGACGGCCGCGTCTCGCGCAGCCACGAGTACGAGGTCGGGGCGGCGCTCTCGGCCGGCAGCCGGCTCCTGCGCGGCTCGGGAGAGCTGATCCGGATCCCGACGATCGACATCGCCGAGGTCGGGGCCGGCGGCGGCTCGATCGCCTGGCGCGACGAGGCGGG
>Ga0209514_10007576_pt1 | contig 12749 bp, 6 predicted proteins | sample Subgrocontami58m_FD_187452 | JGI IMG/M metagenome (GOLD analysis project Ga0209514, IMG submission 187452) | Subsurface groundwater microbial communities from S. Glens Falls, New York, USA - GMW37 contaminated, 5.8 m (SPAdes) (version 3) | ecosystem: Environmental > Aquatic > Deep subsurface >...
CGAAATGATGAGCCCGGCGTCTAGGTGCTGCGAATCGTCGAGCCTCACGGTGCCGCCCAACGCCGTGAAGGCGACGCCTCCACTCGCATGAGCACCGCTGCTGATCTCCAGGAAGCCGCCGTTCACGATCGCGCCGCTCAAGGTGCCGCCCGACTGCACGATCTCGGACCCGCCGCTGCCGATGGTGGTGTTACTCGCCGCACCATAGACATAGTCGATACCGCCAGCGCCGATCTGCGTGCCGCTTGCCACCCCGCCTGCCCATACCTGGCGCTGGCCTAGGATCGTCCCGCCGGCATCGATGCCGCCCGAGAACACATACTGCAGGCCACCCGCAGAGATCGTCGTCGCGCTCGCCGCGCCGCCGGCGAAGACCTGCAGCACACCGCCGCTGCCGATCGTCGCGCCGCTCGCTGTGCCGCCGGAGGAAACGGCCATGCCACCAAACGATATGATCGTACCGCTCGCGACGCCGCCGCTCACGCCTTCGAAGCCGCCGGAGATCACCGTCCCGGTCGTCAGGCCCCCGGCAAGAAGAATCTGGGCGCCGCCGAAGGAAACCACCGTTCCGCTCGCCCGGCCGCCGGAGGAGACGAACTCCTGTCCCGCATGAATGACCGTGCCACTCACGGTCCCGAACACGTTGTCCGTGCCGCTGTTGACATCCGTGGCGTTTGCCGTGCCGCCGGCGAGGACGGTCAGGAAGTCACCGCTGTTGAGCGTCAAACCACTGCTGGTCTGGCCCGACGAAACGATCGTATTGGTCATCGTTTTCCCCGCCGTCGCCTCGCCGGGTCACCGTGCCGCAAAGCGACGCCCCCTCCAAAACCCACGCCCCTGACCAAGTAGCGCAGGACCGAAACAATTTTCTCCATCCATGAGATTATCTCAAGAAAACCAAGAGTTGAGACAGAGTCGACAGAAATGGTCACAAGTTTTCAACAATTTCACCGCGCACGGCGGGTCGTATGGGCTGATGCGACCGGCATGGCGTTGAACACCGCCACTATCGCGAATTGGTGGAGGAATCAGCGTTTTCGGACACCAAACCGCGCAAAATCGAGTCTTTTCACGAACAGCCCCTGAAAAATGCCAGCAAATCGGGCTTTTCAGGCACGCCAGAAGGGACACCAAGGCGTCTTTGATTCTGTTCGTGTTCGGAGTGTTCGCCGTATTCGCTACCGTCCGTGACGGCCGTAGACCTCCGGCTGAAGGGCGCGCAGCAGGAACTGGAGCAGGCGGTTGTCGTATTCGCGGATCACGCCTACCCGCCGGCCGTTCCGCCGCAGCTCGCGCTCGGTGCCGTCGCGGGCGCGGGTGATGGCGATGTCGCGCAGGCTCTCGACCGCCATTTCCACCGCCTTCTGCCAACCACGCGCAAACGCGGGATCGACCTTGCGCCGCTCGTAGACGGTGTTCCGACCGATCCCCGTGCGCTCCGCGGCGAAGCTCACCGAGCCGCTCTCCTCGAGGTGGCGCAGGAACGTCGCAAGCTTCTCGGGCGTGGGCGAAGCGGCCGAGATCCGGTGGCGGCGGATGATCGGGGACATTGGCAACTCCCTGGACATGAAAAAGCCCGCCAAAGCGCCTGGAAACAGGGCGCGGGCGGGCTGGATACACTCAAGGGCGACGGAAGCGCACTCCCGCCAAGATAGCTAAATTCCTATCATTTTCCTGCCGAACCTGCAAATCTGAATTTGCATAACTGGCCGCTCGAAAAGACAAAGCGCCTGATGCAGGACGTTGGCCGGTGGGAACTGACCCACCCTAGCGATAGATGTCGTCCTTGGCGAGAAAGCGGGTGACATAGTCGGCGACGCCTTCCTCGAGGGAATGAAAGGCGCGCGCGTATCCCGCTTCGCGCAGCTTCTGCATGTTGGCCTGGGTGAAGTACTGGTAGTTCGGGCGAATGGCTTCGGGCATGTCGCGAAATTCCACGGCGACTTCCTTGCCGAGCGCCTTGCCGGTGGCGTGCATGAGATCGGCAAAGGAGCGCGCGCGGCCGGTGCCGAGGTTGAACAGCCCAGGCCGTGGCCGTTGTTCGAGCAGCCACAGCATCACGGCGACACAGTCGGCCACGTAGACGAAATCCCTGAGCTGCTCGCCGTCGCGAAAATCCGCGCGGTGCGACTTGAACAAGGTGACCGGCTGCCGCGCCGCGATGTGGCGGAAGTTCTTGGCGACCAGGCTTTGCATGTCGCCCTTGTGATACTCGTTGGGCCCGAAGACGTTGAAGAACTTCAGCCCAGCCCAGAAGGGCGGCGCATGGCCCGCGATACTGCGCGCCAGGGCCCAGCGATCGAAGGCATGCTTCGACCAACCATAGAGATTGAGCGGCCGCAGTTTGGCGAGATGATCGACGCTCTCGAGATCGTCGAAGCCCGCGCCGCCATTGCCGTAGGTCGCGGCCGACGAGGCATAAATCAGAGGCGTGCCCGAGCGCGCGCACCAATCCCAGAGGCGCGCCGAGAGCTGGAAGTTCGTGCGCATGATCTCGTCGGCATCGGTCGCCGTCGTCGAGGAGATCGCGCCCATGTGGAAGACAGCGTCGGCACGCGGCAGGGACGACAGGCGGCTTTCGAGATCTTCCGGGAAGACGAAGTCGAGGAAGCGCCGCTTGGCGATGTTGCGCCATTTGGCGTCGTGCCCCAGGTGGTCGACCAGCACGATGTCGTCTCGGCCTGTCTCGTTGAGGCCGGCGACAAGATTCGAGCCGATGAATCCGGCAGCGCCGGTGACGATGATCATTGCAAGCTCATTGGACGATCATTCGGCAACAGCCTTGAGGGGGCGGAGCAGCGCCGTGGTCGACCGGCCCGGCACCAGCGCGGCCAGCACGACCCGGCCGCCCCGCGCCTTCACCAGATCGGCGCCGACTACCTCGCTTTCGGCATAATCGGCGCCCTTGACGAGGACATCAGGCTCGAGCTCGCGCAGGAGTTCCATTGGCGTGTCCTCGGCGAAGACGACGACCGCGCTCACACCCTTCAGGGCGCCGATCACGGCGGCACGCGCGCCTTCGTCCTGCACCGGCCGCGCCGGGCCCTTCAACCGAGTGACCGAGGCATCCGAGTTGAGCGCTACGATCAGCCGGTCGCAGGCGCCGGCAGCCTGGCGGATCAGGGAAACGTGCCCGGGATGCAGAAGGTCGAAGCAGCCGTTGGTGACCCCCACCGTCAGGCCCTGGCGCTTCCACGACCGGCGAAGTGCGGCCGCTTCGCCCAGCGTCACGAGAGGGCCATCTACATCAAATGCGTGCAGTGCCGAGAGAGACGCCGCGAGCTCGTCGCGGGTGATCGTCGCGGTGCCCAGTTTTGCCACGACGATGCCCGCCGCATGGTTGGCCAGCTTGACGGCGTCCAGCACGTCCATCCCGACCGCGTGCGCCGCGGCCAGCACGGCGATGACCGTGTCGCCGGCGCCCGACACATCGAAGACGTCCTGGGCCATGGTCGGCACATGGTCCGGGGGCAGGCCGGCACGGAACAGCGACATGCCCTTGCTCGAGCGCGTCAGCAGAATATCGGCGCCGCACTGGCGGCGGGCCTCGACCGAAGCGGCTTCGGCCTCGGCGTCGCTTTCGCACGCCAGCCGGGTGGCGTCGGAAAGTTCGCGCCGGTTCGGGGTGATCAGGGAGGCCCCCCTATAAATCGCCCAATCCTTTCGCTTGGGGTCGACCAGCACCATCTTGCCGGCCCGTTGGGCCGCACCGATCACGGCCCGCAGCACCCCGTCGGTCAGCACGCCCTTGCCATAGTCGGAGAGCACCACCACGTCGGCCGCCTCGATGGCGCGCGCGGCGGCCGCCACAAGCTGACCTTCCAGGTCGGCGGCCGGCGGCAGGATCTCCTCGACATCGACGCGGGCAATCTGCTGGTGCGCTCCCATGATCCTGAGCTTCTGGGTCGTCGGCCGGCGGGGATCGGCCAGGATGCCCTCGTCCGAGACGGCGCCGTGCTGGCGCAGCGCGTCGATCAGGAGGCCCCGCGCCTCATCCGCACCCGTTACACCCACGACGTGCACCCGGGCGCCGAGGGATGCGAGATTGCGGGCGACGTTGGCGGCGCCCCCCGGCACATGCCATTCGGAACGGCGCTGGACGACGGGAACGGGCGCCTCGGGCGATATGCGGTCGATGTCGCCTTGCAGGTAGCGGTCGAGCATGAGGTCGCCGATCACGGCAACCGTGCGATCCTCCAGTCCATCGAGAATATTGGCGTGTTCGTCGAGGCCCGCCTGCTTTGACATCCGTGCTCCTTGACTCCCCCACGCCGGCTTCCGAGAAGCACCCCGGACCTTACATGTCGATGGACCATAATTAAAATTTTGTTATCTGCGGTTGCAACCCACAATCCTGTATTGGCAAATGCAAATACTGATGCATTATCAGCGCGGGGAAGATGTGTAGGAAGGCTTGCCGGCAGGCCATCCCGAGTGCTTGAGGAGTACATATGCCAAATGTGACGGTTGCGCTGACGAGCGCCATGCAGACGCAGCTTCAGACCCCAGGCGTCACAGGCTGGGCTGTCTATTTCAATGCGAACGGCACCACTCCCGTCTGGCAGCAGCTGACCGGATTGACCGCCACCGTCCCCTTGACCCTCCCCGAGCAGAAGGGCCTGAAGCTCTACTTCATCCTGCAGAGCACTGACTCGGCGGCGGGTGCCGGCAATTCCGTCCAGCTCCAGATCACCACCGAGAGCCAGATCGCTCCGGTGGGGCCGCCGACCAGCGCCCAGGCGCTGAACTATCGCTACGACAGCTTCGAGGTGACCTTCACCCCCGCCGCCGCCGACGCGGGCAACCTCACCGACATCAACGGCTTCGGCATCCCGATGGCCGTCGAGGTCGTCTATACGGGCACAACGCCCACCACCAGCGCATCGCGCGGCTACCTGATCAGCGGCGGCACCGTCGGCAGCAGCGGCGGCATCTGGAACGCGCTCGCCAGCGCCGGCGGGAGCGGCAGCATCCAATACTTCAGCTCCATCGGCAGCGGCGGGTACGCGACGACACAGCCGCGCATGGCGATCTCGCCGGCGACGGCGATCGGAAACAACGCCGCCGGCACGACCTACTCGGCCAGCCAGTGGGACGGCTACATTTCATCGCTCACAAGCGGGAGCACGTCGTCGGCGACGACGTCGGGCGGCGCCGGCCAAATCCAGGTGGCCGGCTATTTCAACGGCGCGCCCGACGGCAACCACGTCTGGCACAATGCCGGCTTCTACGCCTACAACGTCACGACCAGCGGCGGTAATTTCGTCCTGACACCCGGTGCCACCAGCCAGATACAGGGCACCATCACGATCACCGCGGCCGACCTGGCCAACAGCATCTACATGACGCTGGGCAATGCGACCGTCAGCGGCCTCGCGAATGTCGACGGTACCGGTAATAACTCGACCCTGACGATGAACACCGGCGCCAATAACGAGTGGGGCGCTGTTCTGCGCGACTTCATCGCGGGCTTCACCGGCGGCTACTGGAACGCCACGGCCACATCGCTGAACTCTCAGATCACGACCCCACTCGTGCTGAACAAGGAGTGGAACCAGGATCCGACCTACGCCTTTGGTGGAACACGTTCCTCCGGACAGCCGGGATTCGTGACGTCCGCCATCGGCGGCTTCTACGATCCGTATGCCAAGGTCTTTTTCGAGTTCACCAATTCCTACGGCAACGGCTATTCGGACTTCCTGACCCGGGCCTTCGATGTCGGCCCACTGATCAACGTGTCGGACGGCTCCGGCAACGCCGTCGATTCAAACAACATCACCGTTACACTTTTCGCCGACACCGACACGCCGACGGGCTACACCTCGCAGACCATCAACAACTACCTGCCCCCCGGCAGCGGCGGGTACCTGGTGCCGTCGGGCGTCAGCAGCAGCGGGATTACCACCCAGCTCAATTTCAATATCGGGACGATGAGCCTCGCCTCCGGCACGCCGATCACGATCGTGCTCAAGGGAGCTACATCCGCCTCGGACGTGGTGCTGCCGACGATCTCCGGCTTCGGCAACTACCAGGTTACCAGCGGCGGTGGCGGCTACGTGATGTCGAATACCGGCGGCACCGTGGTTACCGGCATCATCAACATCACGGACCTCCCCGTCACGGCGGCTTCGTCCGGCACGGGCGTGAACTGGTACCAGATCGAAGTTGGATCGGGGACCGCCCAGAAGATCTTCAACCTCTATGAGACGGTCAACACTGCGGGACAAATCCTCAATCCCGCCTACACAGGTTCTGGTGCCGTCCCGAACGCCATCGCGATCGACGGTCTTGCCACTGCCCAGGGAAACGGTACCGGGCAGTACATTGCCAATACGACGGGCCAGATCGGGATCAGCTTCCAGACCGGGGGCAACAACACCCTCGACCCATCCCTGCTGGCGGTTGTCCCTTTGCCCGCACCCGTGTCCTCCGGCGCCCCGCCACTCGGCATCTACCCTCAACCCACGGCGGTCCTCGTGGGCATGCGCCCGGGCTACACCTCGGGTGCCGGAGCTCCGTTCCTGGAATCGTATCAGGTCTGGAATGCCCAATCGTCCTCTACAGCCTCATCGGGCTCCGCATCGTGGACCGTTCCCACGTCGACACCGCAAACCGTTTACAACGGCGGGCTCGTCTTCGGCTGGAACGGCGCCGACAGCGCGGCCGTCCAGCAGCAGGCGGCGACCTCCAACTATTACGTCAACGCACTGACGAACAAGATCGCCGGCGGCGACGTCGCCCGACTCACCTTCACCTCGGTCAGCGGCGCTGCCCTGCCCTCCGAAATCGTGTCGAACGGCGGTTATCTCACGGCAACGGCGGACGCCGACGGCAACTGGGCGACGGCGGCGCCGGTCCAGTTCGGCAACGGCGTGTACACCGTCCAGATGCAGGAGTTCCTGGCGAGCGACTCGACCTTCGCCAACCCGCTGAACAGCGCCAGTGCCGTGCAGAGCTTTACCGTGCAGCAGGGCGCGGTCATCAGCAGCTACAATCTTTCCGTCGACACAGGTCAGACCAGCGCCGGCCTCACCATCGTCTCCAGCGGCGCCTCCAGCGGCGCCCTGACTGTCAACTCGGGCGGAACGGCGAGCGCCTCGATGATCAGTGCCGGCGGCATCATGTACATGGCCGGCGGAAGCGGCGATACCGGCTCGATCATCCTGGGCCAGCACCAGGTGTGGTCCGGCGCGACGGCCGGCAACACGACGGTCGCCCGCGGCGGAGCGGATTATGTCTACGGCACGACCTCCGCCGCCTCGGTCAACGGGAGCGGTGCCCAGATCATTGGCGGCGGCGGCGGCGCCACCAGCGCCACCGCAAGCGGCACGACGCTCAACTCGGGGGGCTATCAACACGTCAAGAGCGCAGGCTGGGCCTCGAACACGGCCGTGCTGAGCGGTGGCAACCAGATCGTCGATGGTGGCGGGTTCGCCATGAACACTACAGTGTACGTGGGCGGCATCATGCACGTCTCGTCCGGTGGCAGTGCCGGCAGTTCCTACATAAGCGTCAACAGCAGCGGCGTTTCGGCAACGCTCGTTTCCGGCGGCGCAGTCGTGTCGGGTGGCGCCCTCCACGTTCTGTCCGGTGGCGTGACCCTGGGGGCGCTCCTCCAGGGCAGCGGGGCCGCGGAAAAGGCATGGTCCGGGGGAAGCGCGGCGTCGACGACCGTGCAGTCCAGCACCTATCTCTACGTCTACTCCGGTGGATTCTCGATCGCAGCCACGATCCAGGCCGGCGGCGTCGAAGACGTCTGGGGAAGCGGGTCGATCGCATCGAATGCGACGGTCCAGAGCGCTGGCTACGAGTACGTCTATGCGGCCGGCAGCGCCGTCAATGCCACGCTGCAGTCCGGCGGCCAGCAGTGGGTCTGGGATTCGGGCACAACAGCGACCGGCACGACCATCCTGGGTGGTGCCACCATGGTTGTCCACGGCGGCGGCGTCGCCAGCGGCATCGTCGTGAACGGCGGCTCGGCCGCGATCAACTCGGGCGGCACCGTCTCGGGCGCCACCTTGAACGGCGGTGTCCTGGAAATCTCCAGCAATGGCTTGGCGAGTGGAACCATCCAAATCAACACGTCCGGCAGCACCGTGAAGCTCCAAGACTCGGTGCACCTTAACAGCAGTTCCTTCATCATCGCGGGCCTCACACCGACGGCCGGGGCGATCGACTTTGCCGACATCGGCTTTACGTCCGGCGTGACGACGTCGGCGTGGGCACAGTCTGGAACCAGCGGCACGCTGACATTGACCAGCGGCGCGCTCCAGGCATCGGTCATGCTGTTCGGAACCTACGTCGCCAGCAGCTTCAAGCTGGCCAGCGACGGCGCACACGGAACACTCGTCACGGATCCGGCGGTCGGCGCCGATCCCCAGAACCTGCTCACCCAGCCACACGCCTGATCGGTCAAGCATCGCATGCCCGATCAAACTGCGTCGCCACTTCAGCCCGTCGTCTCCATCCTGATCGACGCTCCTCCCGCGACGCCGGCCTCCCCCGCTTCAGGGGCGCCGTCGGCGCCGGTTCCCGCCACCGGATCAGCCCCTCTCGTGGTGTCGGCCGTCGCCGCGCCGGCGGAGCCGGCCAAGTCGGAAGAGCCGCCAAAAAGAGCGTTCCCGGCCCCAGCCGGGGTCCCAACCATCCAGGGCCCCAAAGGCGTCCGCTTCGATTTCAACGATGGCTGCCGGGTGGTCATGGAGGAGGCGAAGGTTCCGTGGCGCGTCCGCCTGAGCGACGCCGATACGGGCAACGTCCTGTTCGAAACCGAACTGAAGTCCGGCCGCGTGAACAGCAGCAAGCGCTACTTCGTGCGCTTCCGCGTCGAGATCGGGCAAAAGGACAACGACAAGCCCTTCATTCACGAATATTCCGCCACCGACCGGGAGGTGCTGATCCAGCTGCCGGTCGGCACCCTGGGCGATACGCTGGGCTGGTTCCCCTACGCGGTGAAGTTCCAGGAACTTCACAAGTGCAAGCTCACGGTCGCGATGGCCCAATGGCTGATCCCGCTGTTCCGCGACGCCTATCCCGACATCACCTTCGTCACGCATGAAGAGGTCAAACCCGAGCGCTATTACGCCACCTACAACATCGGGCTGTTCTTCGAGGACAAGGACAATTTCATGCAGCCCTGCGACTTCCGCCTGGTCGGGCTGCATCGGACGGCCGGCTACATCCTGGGCGTCGATCCGACGGAAGTTCCACCGCGTCTGGCCATTCCCGACAACACGCGGCCGATCGCCGAAAAATACGTCTGCATCGCCGCCCAGAGCACGACCCAGGCCAAATACTGGAACAATCCGGACGGCTGGCGCGAAATCGTGGCGTTCCTGAAGCAGAACGGCTACCGCGTGATCTGCATCGATCAGAAGGCGACGCATGGCGCCGGAATCGTCTGGAACCATATTCCTTACGGCGCCGAGGACCAGACGGGCGACCGTCCGCTTCAGGAGCGGGCTCGCTGGCTGAGGCATGCCGACTTCTTCGTCGGCCTGTCGAGCGGCCTGTCGTGGCTTGCCTGGGCGGCGGGGACGCCGACCGTCATGATCAGCGGCTTCACCCACCCCATCAACGAATTCGCCACGCCCTATCGGATCGTCAACTTCCACACCTGCAACAGCTGCTGGAACGACCCCCTCCACCGCTTCGACCACAAGGATTATCTCTGGTGTCCCCGCCACAAGGACACGCCACGGCAGTTCGAGTGCACCCGGCTGATCACGACGGAGCAGGTCAAAAAGGCGATTCGGATCATTCCGGGATTTCCCGCAAAAGTTGATGCCAAATCGACCGGCTGAAAAAGCGGCCGATATTGAACATTCGGGGCCGGAAGACAGCCCCCCTTGGTGTCGGGGAGCGGCTTGGTCCTAGGTCGCGGGCAATCCCTGGGCAAACCGGCCGAGGAGTTCCCGAGACGGACGCAAACGCCTCGAAATCCGGCCAACTTCTGAATGTTATGGCGTGATTCTGATATATACTTTTACCTTCGTCTTCGTCTTGCCGCAGGACTAGACCTCAGTGGACCCAGAAAAGCCGCTCCCTAGTGATCCGGGCATCGTTGCTCTCGTCATGCTGATGCGCCTTCACGGTGTCGGCGCCGACGGCGACCAGATCCGACATCGGTTTGGCGGCGCGCCGATCGGCGTTTCCGAGATGCTTCGCTGCGCCAAGGAATACGGGCTAAAGGCGCGTGCGGTCAGGACGAGCTGGAAGCGGCTGCCGCATACGCCCATGCCGGTCATTGCCGTCCTGCGAGAGGGTGGCTTCCTGATCCTCGGCCAGGTCAACGCCGAAGACGGAAAAATACTCGTGCAGGAGTTGCAGGCGCAGCGTCCCCGGATCATGACGCGGGAGGAGCTTGAAGGCCTGTGGGACGGCCAGATCGTGCTCATGGCGCGGCGCGGCTCGCTCGGCAATCTGGCGCGTCGCTTCGACATCACGTGGTTCGTCGGCGCGATCGCCAAATACCGCAGCCTGCTGGGCGAGGTCCTGGTTGCTTCTTTCTTTCTTCAGCTCTTCGCGCTCGTTTCGCCGCTGTTCTTCCAGGTCATCATCGACAAGGTGCTGTCGCACCAGGTGACGAGCACGCTCGATGTCCTGATCATCGGGCTGGTGACGATATCGATCTTCGAGACAGTCCTTTCCGGACTGCGGACCTATCTTTTCGCTCACACCACCAATCGCATCGACGTCGAACTCGGCGCCCGTGTGTTTCGCCACCTGCTGGCGCTTCCGATCAGCTACTTCCAGACTCGACGCGCCGGCGATTCGGTCGCACGAGTCCGCGAACTGGAAAACATCCGGAACTTCCTGACGAGTTCTGCACTCACGCTCGTAGTCGACCTGTTCTTCACGGTCGTCTTCATCGCCGTGATGTTCCTCTATTCACCGCTGCTTACCTTCATCGTGATCGGTTCCCTTCCCGTCTATGTCGCCATCTCGGTCGGAGCGACGCCATTCTTCAAGCAGCAACTCGACGAAAAATTCCGGCGTGGCGCCGAAAACCAAGCGTTTCTCATCGAGACCACGACCGGCGTCGAGACGCTGAAGGCAATGGCGGTCGAGCCGCAGATGCAACGCCGGTGGGAGGAGCAGCTCGCCGGATACGTCGCCGCAAGTTTCCGCGTCAGCAATCTCAGCAATTACGCAACCCAAGCCGTGCAGCTCGTCAACAAGCTCGTCACGGCCGCAACGCTCTACTTCGGCGCCAAACTCGTCATTACCGGTGGCCTGACGGTGGGCGAACTGGTCGCGTTCACCATGCTGTCGGGAAGGGTGAGCCAGCCTGTCCTGCGCCTCGCGCAGATCTGGCAGGACTTTCATCAGGCGCGGCTCTCGGTGGCGCGGCTCGGCGACATCCTGAACACGCCGGCTGAGACCGTCTATAATCCTACGCGCGCGGTGCGCCCGCCGATTCGCGGCGAGATCACATTCGAGCATGTGGGTTTCCGCTACCGCCTCGACGGCTCCCCGATCCTGACCGACATCAATTTCAACGTTCCGGCCGGCCAGACCATCGGCATCGTCGGTTCTTCCGGTTCGGGCAAGAGCACCCTCGTCAAGCTCATCCAGCGCCTCTATGTGCCGGAAAGCGGCCGCGTTCTCATCGACGGCGTCGATCTTGCCTTGGTCGACACGGCCTGGCTGCGTCGCCAGGTGGGCTTCGTGCTGCAGGAGAACGTGCTTCTCAACCGCTCCGTCCACGAGAACATTGCGCTGACCGATCCTGCCATGCCGATGGATCGGGTGATTGCCGCGGCGAAGCTGGCGGGTGCCCACGAGTTCATCCTCGAACTGCCCGAAGCCTACGACACGATCGTCGGCGAGCGCGGCGGCAGCCTGTCGGGCGGCCAGCGCCAGCGATTGGCGATTGCCCGCGCCCTTGTAACCGACCCCCGCATCCTGATCTTCGACGAAGCCACGAGTGCGCTGGATTACGAAAGCGAGCGGATCATCCAGGAAAACATGGTGGAAATCGCGAAGGGACGAACCGTCATCATCATTGCCCACCGGCTCTCGGCGGTCCGGCATGCCGACCGGATCCTGACGATCGATCACGGCCGCCTCGTCGAAGACGGCAAGCACGAGGAGCTGATCCGCACCAGCGGCCGGTATTCGCAGCTCTATCGCCTGCAGGGCGGTATTCAGGCGGTGTCGGATGGCGGACGCGACCGATGAGTTCCGATAGCGCCGCCTTGGCTGCCTCGTCCAAGCTGCAACGCCGACGAAACCACGAGATCGCCTTTCTCCCAGCGGCCCTCGAAATCGTTGAAACGCCGCCGTCGCCGATGGGGCGGGCGATCGGCGGTGTCATCATATTCTTCTTTTGCGCGGCCCTCGCCTGGGCGGCTCTGAGCACGATCGACATTATCGCCACGGCGCCCGGAAAGATCATTCCCAGCGGCAATACCAAGACAATCCAACCGCTCGAGATCGGGATCGTCCGCGCCATTCTTGTCAAGGATGGCCAGACCGTGAAGGCGGGAGACGTGCTGATCGAGCTCGACTCGACAATGAGCGACGCCGACCGCACCCGCGGCAAAGGCGATCTCGTGGCTGCGCAGACCGATGTGGCACGGCTTCGCGCCCTGCTTTCCGACGCTCCCGATCCGCTCAGTGCGTTCAATCCGCCAGCTGACGCCGATCCGGCGCTGGTTGCCACCCAACGTCAACTGCTGACCAGCGAGATGGCTGAAATGCGCGCCAAGCGCACGGCCACCGATAATCAGAAGCTGCAGAAGGAG
>Ga0209514_10007579_pt1 | contig 12743 bp, 9 predicted proteins | sample Subgrocontami58m_FD_187452 | JGI IMG/M metagenome (GOLD analysis project Ga0209514, IMG submission 187452) | Subsurface groundwater microbial communities from S. Glens Falls, New York, USA - GMW37 contaminated, 5.8 m (SPAdes) (version 3) | ecosystem: Environmental > Aquatic > Deep subsurface >...
CGCGTCGCGGTCGGCGCGGATGAGCTCGCTCGTGGTCGGCGTGCCGGGCTTTGGCGGTCGGCGGGTCACGGCAGTCGGTGGGCCGTCGACAGCGCGGGTGATCCAGCCCTCAGCCAGGCCATGCTCGATGTTCGCGCCACCTGGAGCCGGCACGATCTGCGCGATCCGCCGACCACGACTGGTCACGCCTACGACCTCCCCGCGCTCGACGCGCGCCAAGACCTCGGACAACTTCGCCTTCAGCTCACGGACGCCGATTTCCATGTAGTCACGATAGCATGGGTTGGTGACTACATCCACTCCAGTACGAGGCCGGGGACGATGTATAGTGATGATATTGAGATCAACATCGGAGGCTTCGCCTGGACATGGCCCTGCAGATCGCCAACCCAGTCGTCGTGAGCAAGGTCGAGCGACTGGCCAAGAGCACCGGATTGAGCAAGACCGCGGTCGTCGAGCGCGCCCTCGATCGCTTGATCGGCGAGATCGGCGAGACCTCCGGCGTCGAGGACCAGATGACACGGATGACGGCGCTGTTGGCCCAACTCGACCGGATCCCTGACAGAACGGATGCGACCGATCCTCTGGACTGGGATGAGCATGGCCTGCCGCGATGATCGTCGTCGACACCTCGGCCATCGTGGCGATCGCGTTCGCGGAACCGGAACGGGAGACGTTCGTTCAGGTGCTGCAGCGCGCCGATCGCGTGCTGATCAGCTCCGTCTCCGTGGTCGAGGCGCGCATGGTCGTCCACGGACGTCGCGGGCAACGTGCGGTCGTGCTGGTCGACGATCTGCTGCGCCTGCCGATGTTCGACGTGGTGGCACCCGGACCGGCCGAGGCCGAGGCGGCGTACGCAGCCTTCGTCGCGTTCGGCAAGGGAAGCGGGCATGCCGCCGGGTTGAACTTCGGGGACGTCTTCAGCTATGCCCTCGCCAAGGTGCGGAACTTGCCGCTGCTGTACAAGGGGGTCGACTTCTCGGAGACCGATATCGCGAGTGCGCTGACGCTCGCCGGGGGCGAAGCGGCGAGCACGTGAACAAGCTCCACGGCGCTCGGTCCTGACGTTCTCCATCGACCTCTGGAACCTGTCGTTCCCGCGCCTGGCGGCTACTCGTTCCGGTTTCCGTCGCCCGGACCCGTACGCGGGCCACCGCGGCGCCGAACGCTCGTTGAGCCGGCCCGCGGCTGACCGCGGGCGCACGTGGCTACGGCGCGATGACCTTGCGCAGGTCCTTCACGAGGAGGATCAGATGGAGCGGGTCGGTGGGGGACTGCTCGAACTCGGCGAGGTGTTCGTAGAAGGCCCGGGCCGTCTCCGACTCGGCGTGGATGAGGAGGGCACGAACCCCGATCTCGTCGGCGGCCCGGTTGACCCGAGTGAAGGCGTCCTTCACGATCGCGGAGCCGAGGCCGATCCCCTGGGCGGACAGATCGACGCCGAGCCGGGCGAGGATCACGACCGGGATCGCGTGGCGTCCTACTCCCTTGCGAAGCCGCAGCGGGGCGTACTCGGGTTCCACGGCTCCCGCCGCGAGCGCGTAGTAGGCGACGACGGTGTTGGCGCCAACGGGGGTGACGACGAAGACGCGGCTCATCCCGGTTTGCTGGGCCTGGAAGGCGTAGCGGCGAAGCCAGTGCGTCTGTGCCTCCGACGCGCAGTCGAAGTCATCGGTTTCGTGCTGTGCCGTGAGAGGGACGACTGGGGCGAAGTCGGTCACGCGATGGTCTCTCGCAGGAGACCACCCGTTACCGCTCGAGGATCGATGGAGCGCTCATGAGACGCCGGAGGCGAGGCTTTTCGACCGCGGGACGATCGAGAAGGTCGACGAATGCCCTCCACGCGTCCTCGGAGAGCAGGAAGCGTCGCCGGTCGGCCAGGACGTCCTCGGCCCGGCGGGTCGCGGCATGAAGGACGAACTCGGAGAGCGTTGTCTCTTCGGCTCGGCTCGCCTCGTCGAGGAGGACTCGCTGGGCCGAGTTCACGCGGAGCGCGATCCGCTCGTTTTTCGGGCCGGCAGACGTGGCCGTTCGCGAGCGGGCGTCGGTCCGCGAAGACGTCCGGTCGGTCGACTGGACCATGGTGGCTCGACCTCTCATGACAACAACGTACGTACATCGTACGCCCGAACGGGAAGCATCGTCAATCGTCGGCCCCGGATGTCCTCGGCTGGGGATCACCCACCTCGGCGGGTCAGACCCCGATGACGGTGAAACCGAGGGCCCTGGCGGCTTGGGCGAGCCGCAGGTCGAATGTGACGAAGGGGAGCGATCGGCCGCCGGCGCGCTCGGCCGCCGCGACGTATCGCTTCGCCAGGGCGCTGCTGTCGACGTAGAGGGTCACGCGTCGCGGTCGGCGCGGATGAGCTCGCTCGTGGTCGGCGTGCCGGGCTTTGGCGGTCGGCGGGTCACGGCAGTCGGCGGGCCGTCGACAGCGCGGGTGATCCAGCCCTCAGCCAGGCCGTGCTCGATGTTCGCGCCACCTGGAGCAGGCACGATCTGCGCGATCCGCCGACTACGAGGCCGCCGGACCGCTGGAAACTCAACCGCGACGTCTACCGGGCCAGGGGATGAGCCGCGGCGTCCGCGCCCGGTAGCTCGAGTACTCAGGGAAACGCGCTTCCAGCCACGCCTCCTCGCGTCGCGACTTCAACGCGAAGAACGCGAGCAGTAACACGGCCATTGCGAGTGCCGCGGGCGAAGCCGCGAGGAGGCCCCAGCCGACCGAGCCGATGATCAGGCCGCCATAGATCGGATGGCGGACCAGGCCATACACGCCGGTCTGCACGAGTTCGGCGTGGTCGCGCGGATAGGGCATTGGCGTGAGGGCATCGCGCAGATCGCGAACGCCGAGGATGACGAGGACCAGGCCGCCAGTCATCAGGAGCACTCCGACCGCGAGGGCGGCAAGGCGAGGCTCACCCGTCCAGGCCGGGCCGAGGAACCCCGCCAGCCCGGTCAGCGCCAGAAGGACCATCTGGATCGCGACCCAGCCCTCGCCGCGAGGTCCGAGTGACGGAAGTCTCGACATGCCGCAGATCCTACGCCGCCGGCGCGAGTTCCCATGGATCGAAGGCCTCGTAGAGGAACCGCGACGGCGCGTCCGGGTCGTAGACGAGCGTCAGGGAGCGCCGCGCGCGCGTCCACGCGACGTAGGCGAGGCGGCGTTCCTCCTCGAGCGCGCGTTCCGGGTCCTCGGCGTCGGCGATGGAGAGAGCGCTCGGAAAGCGACCCGCGTCAAGGCCGATAACCGCGACGTGGTCGAATTCGAGGCCCTTCGTCCCGTGCGCAGTGGCGAGGGTGAGCGCCGCGTCGTCACGACGCAGCCGGGCCAGGCGGCCACGCACGTCTTCGATCGCGACGCTGAGCGCTGGAAGATCGCGGAAGCCCGGAGCCCAGGCGAGCAACGCCTCCGCGGCCTCCGTCGCCCCGTCGCGCGCCCCGTCGCGCGCCTCGCCACCAACCTCACCGCGGACCCGCACCAGCCGGACGAGGAGGGGAGTGCCGTCCTGAAGCGCACGCGCCCGGTCGAGCAGCACATCGACCTGCGGCGACTCCACGATGAGCCGGAGGTCCCCGGCCCGGAAGGGCACGTCCAGGGCGAGGCAGGCGATGATCGCCGGGAGCAGCTCACGATTGGTCCGAGCGAGGATTGCGCGCGTGCCATCGTCCTCGGGCCACGACTGAAGGACGGCAGTGCAACCACCGCTGGCGTCCGCTCTTGACGGGGCGAGGATCAGCGATCCAGGTGCGACGGGCCGGGCCCGGATCACCTTCGCGAACCGCTCGCGGTTGTGCTCGACGAGGCGAACAGCGCGGCCGATGACCGTCGCCGGGCATCGGTAGTTCGTCACCAGGTCCACCCGGCGGAGTCCCGGCAGGGCGGTCTCCGCGAGGCCGAGAAGGCGGCGCACATCGGCGAGGCGCCACCCGTAGATGGACTGATCGTCGTCGCCGACGAGGAAGATCCGATTGGCCGGCGCAGCGAGCAAGAGCGCTATCCGGAGCTGCATCCGATCCAGGTCCTGGGCCTCGTCGACCAGGAGGTGGGCGCATCGGGCGCGCCACAGCGCGAGGACTTCGGGACGGTTCTCCAGGAGCCGCACGCTGCGCACGACAAGGTCGTCGAAGTCCAGCCCGCCTGCGTCGGCGATCGCGCGTTCATACGCGACGAATGCGCGGGCGATCGGCCCGGCCTCCGGGTCGGCCGCGACCGCGTCGACACTCACCGCCAGGTCCAGCTTGAGTCGCGAGATCACGGTATCGAGGCGTCGGAGCTCGGCGAGCTCCGCCGTTGGGAGCACGGATCGGAGGACCGTCTCCCGATCCAGGAGCGGCGTGACCGGTTCGCCGGCGCCGCGGAGGATCTCGAGGCCGAGCGCGTGGAACGTCCGGACCCGGACGGGATCGGCACCCACCGGCAAGGCCTCGGCGAGCCGCTCTGTCAGCTCCTCGGCCGCGCGCCGGTTGAAGGTCACCGCGGTGATCGTCGCCGCGTCGGTGCCGCCATCGATCAGCCACGCAATCCGCGCCACGAGCGTCGTCGTCTTGCCGCTGCCCGCCGGTGCGACACACAGCACCGGACCCGGGGGTGCCGTCGCCGCAGCGCGCTGGTCCGGGGCGAGCCGGTCGAGGCGCTGTTGGACCGCCGGGTCGTGGGCCATGCCGGAATCTCGCAGAAGCCGCTTATCGCCCGGTCACCGCCCGGTCACCTGCCAATCACCGCCCGGACACCTGCAAATCACCGCGCGCTGCCCAATTCCGCGTGTCACTATGCCGCTCCAAGGGCGCGAATGTTTTCCGAGAGGAGAACGCGATGGCGACACCAGCCCTGCTGGAGGTCGCGGCTCACAGTCTCGCGGCGGTCCTGGGAATCTGGCTGGGCCTGACGGTCCTGACGCGCGCGGCATCGCCCGCGTCCCGCGTGTTTGCGCTGCTCTCCCTGACGATCGCCACGTGGAGCAGCAGCATCATCGTCCAGCGCCTATCGACATCGGCGGCCGCCGGCACGGCGGGCCATGCCATCGAGGAGGTCATGGCCGCGCTCGCAATCGCGGCAACCGCGCACTTCTCGCTGGCGATCGCGTCCGAGGGGTTTTCCTCGCTCGGTCGGCGCCGGGCGATCCTGGGCATCTATCTTGCGAACTTCATCTTCGCGGCGCCGACCATTATCAGGACGGTCGTGGAACCTCCGCAGCTGACCTCCGACCCACTGGTGGGGTCACTGTTCTTCTGGGGCTGGGTCGCCGTCCGCCTCGGTTCGCTTGTCGTCGGAGCAATCTGGCTGGGAGCGGCGCTGCGGGTCGCGACGCCCGGCAGTCTGCGGCGTCGCCAGATCGGGGCAGCGCTTGCCACTGTCGCGACCGGGGGTGTCGGCGGGGCGATGCGGTTCATCCCCGTCATCGGTGACCTCGATGCCTGGATCGGTGTCTCACTCGTTGCCCTTGGCGTTGTGTTCGCCGCGTACGCGGTCTTCTCGGCAGGCATCTTCTTTGGACCGGCGGTGGCGGCCCGGGCATTCCGGACATCACTGGTCGGTGGGCTCGGTCTCTTCGTGGTGCTCGCCATGGTCCTCGGAGTTGAGACCGCCAGCCGCCAGGCCACCGGGCTGGATCTGCCGGTCTTCACGGCAATGGCCCTGGTCATGGCGGTCACGCTTCGTGACCCGGTGTCCCGGCGGCTCCGTGAGCGGTTGAGCGGCGATGGACCGCGAGCGGCGGCGCGTCGCCGGCTGCTCCAGGCGCTCGGACAGTCGGGCCTGACGGCACGTCCCGCCGAAGCGGGCGTTCAGCCTGCGCTGGGCCGGCTGGCGCGCGCCCTCGATGTCGTCGGTCTTACTGTCGTCCGATCGGATGGCATCATCGTCGCCACGGAGGGCCTGGGTGGACGGCTGGGCGGGATCGAGCCGATCCCGCTTGTCTCGAACGGCGAGGTCCTCGGCGAGCTCCGGATCGGCGACACGGCCTCGGGCGCGGCACTCAGTGCGCACGATGAGGACCTGCTGCGGATGTCCGCCGCCTACGTCGCGGCGGCCCTGCGAACCGGTCGACGCGAGGACGAGCAGGTCGATCGGCTCGCGGGTCTGGCTGCGGAGCGTGCCGCCGTCGAATCCCAGGCTGAAACGCTTCACGCCGCTCTCCTCCAGCACGCGGACGCCCCGGGCGGTCTTCGGGTCTACGCTCTCGGGCCACTGCGTGTCGAGCGCAGCGGCCACTCGATCGAGCGCTGGGGCGGCGACAAGGCCGGCACACGTCAGGCCCAGGGCCTGTTCGCCTTCCTGCTCGATCGCGGTGAGCGGGGCGTGACCAAGGACGAGGTGCTCGAGCTCATCTGGCCGGACACGGACATCGAGCGCGCCGACCCGGCCTTCCACCGGACGATGGTCGGCCTCCGACAGACGCTCGATCCCCGTCGCGACGGACGAACAAGCGGGCCAATCCGATTCCACAACGATCGATACCGCCTGGACCCGGGAATCGTGGACTGGTCGGACGTGCGGACCTTCCTGGCGCGACTGGATGCTGCGAAGGCCGCGTCGGAGATGTCGGCCCGGCTGGCTGCGCTCGAGGAGGCGCGAGCGCTGTACCGCGGCGACTTCATGGACGATTGCCCGTTCTACGGCGACAGTGTCGAGGTCGAGGAGCAGCGCGCGTACCTTCGGGCCCGGGCCACCGACCTCCGCGTTGCCATCGGTGAGGCGTACGAGGCGTCGGGAGATCGGCTGTCCGCTGCGGCGGCCTTCCGGGAGGCCATTCGCGGGGACCCCGACGGGTGCCCACCGGCAGCCGCCGGCCTGTCTCGACTGGGGCTCTGAGGGGCCCGAGCCGGATCCGGTACGCACGATCGGCACAGGAGCACAGCGCAGATCCGCGCATCTCGGGACCGTTCAGGGGCAGGAGCCGGCCGCGGTTGGCCGGGCGCTTCTCTCAGACGCGCGTTTTCGATGAATGAGCACGACCCAACGTCACGTGGAGCGGGAATCCGCACGTCCGGGGCATGGGTCGTGCTCGTTCGTTCGGATCGTGCTCCTGGGAGTTTCGCGGCGGCCCATCCGCGTGTCGCGACTGGGGCACTGAGGGGCCCGAGCGGCGCCGCAGTCGCGCCGCAGTGGTGCCGCAGTGGTCACCTGCCAAGTTGCGGGGGTCCACCGCCGCTCCCGGAGATCTTCGATGTTCAGCAGCGTGGTCCAGTACCCGGCACGAACGCCGCGCTCTTCCGCCGCGCAGTTCGTCGATGAGGCCCACCGCGAGCACTCGTCCATGACATATGCGGTCGCGATGCGAGCGACCCGCGACCCCGAGGCCGCCGCGGATGTGGTCCAGGAGGCCTTCCTGCGGCTCCTCAGCGAGGCGCGGCAGGGTCGCCGGCCTGACAACGTCGGGGCCTGGCTGTGCCGTGCCGCCATGAACGTGGTCATCAGTCGAGCGCGCCGGACGACCGTTGCGCGCAAGTACGCGCCCCGGCTCGTCGACTACTCCATGCCGGAACAGCCCGACACGATCGCCGTCGTGCGGGAGAGTCGCACTGAACTGCTGGCCGCCCTGGCCGTGCTCCGACCGGCGGAGCGCACCGCCCTCGTCCTCGCCGCCCACGGCGTGACGGGCCCGGAGATCGCCCGTCACCTCGGCCGGACGCATGGCGCCACTCGCGCGCTCATGTGTCGGGCCCGAACCCGACTCCGGGCATCGGTCGCCGTCGGCTCCGCCGCCTGAGGGGGTCCAGCTAGCGCCGCGAGAGTGCGGGCGGCGAATCTTCTGTTGCGTCGGCGCACCAATTACCTGGATTTCACCTTCATCGACCTATAGCCGGCGGCTCTGCCGGCTTTGCAGGCGGCTTCTCGCGGGCGTATCGTGGGCGATCCAGACCCGTTGAGGGTGGTTCGGAGCAGTGCCCGGACCATATGCCCGACGCATTCGTGCCCCAATCGTCGTGGAGGAGTCCCATGCACCACTCGTTGTCACGCCGTCTGTTCGTCGCCGCCATGGCGGGCGTCGCGATCGCCGCATCAACCACCCCGATCGTGGGCGCCGCACCGACCAACCCCGGCTTCAAGACCTCACAGACACCAATGATCGCGCTCGGGTCCGGAGCGCCCGCCGGCAGCAGTGTCGAGGCGCTGCTCACGGTCGGAGACACCGTGAACGGGTTTACCTTCGAGGCGCTCCCGGACGGCATCTCCGTCTTCCCGAATGGGAAGGGCACGGTCAGCGTGTACATCAACCACGAGACCTCGACGGTTCCATTCCCGTACGGGCCGAACGGGGTTCCACCGACCGCGAGCAACTCACAGAACGACTTCGACAACTCGCAGGTCAGCGAGCTGCTCCTGCACCAGGGATCGGCAGGCATCCTGAAGGGCTCCTTCGCCATTGCGAGCAGCGCCAATTTCCAGCGGTTCTGCTCGAACTTCCTCGCGACCTCAGACCAGGGCTTCAGCCGTCCGATCCTGTTCACGAATGAGGAGGGGATCGACTGGGTCAGTGAGACCGGCACCGCGTGGACGAACACCGGGTCACTCGAGGGTGCCCCCGGCGCCCGCCAGATCGGCGCGGTTGTTGCCCATGACGTGAAGAACGGGAAGACACGCACCATCTGGGGCATGGGACGTCTCAACCACGAGAACAACGTCGCGGTCCCCGGCTACGGCAAGCCAGTTCTCCTCTCGGGCGATGACGCGTTCAACCAGAACGCCCCGCAGTCGCAGCTGTACTCCTACATCGCGGACGACGGGGATGCCGTCTGGAACGACGACGGCGACCTCTGGGCCTTCGTGCCGGACAACGCCGCAATCAATGACTACTACGACTTCCCCGTCAACTCAGCGATGATGATCAGCGGCGAATTCATCAAGGTCCCGGAGCAGATCGCGACGGGCAAGAACCTGGACGGCACCGACATGCTCGCGGAAGACGTCCCCGTCGCCCTCGGTGGCCCGTACCCGCTTCCGCCGGCCGGCGTGTCCCCGCCGAGTTCAGCCAATCCGCCCCTCTGGCAGCTCCGGCCCGGGACGACAAGCGGCCCTGGTGTAGATGGGCCGCAGTGGGTACTGGAGCACTGGAGCGACCTGAACAACGCGTTTCAGTTCCTGCGGATCGAGGACATCGCTACGGACAAGCGTCCCGGGATGTCCAACGTCGTCTACCTGGCCGACTCTGGACGAGGCTCGGCTAGCCTGGCCCCAGGCGCGCCGTTCGCCTCGACGAACGGCCGGATCTGGAAGATGGTCCTCGACCCGAGCGATCCGACCAAGGTCACGTCCCTCTCGATCCTGATCGAAGGTGACGACAACCCCGTAAAGACGCTTGGCGAGATCCACCAGCCGGACAACCTGGAAACGACCCAGAACGGGTTGTACATCCAGGAGGACCCGGGCAGCAGCCAGCAGTTCGTGCTCGCCGATCAGAGCCTGTCGAACGCGACGACCGCTCGAATCTGGCAGTACAAGTACACGTCCACTGGCGGCACCCTCGGTGTCGTCGCGAAGGTTGATCAGTCGGCCGACGAGGGCCCGACGGACAACGACCTCGCGACGTCCGCCGGCCGCTGGGGCGAATGGGAATCCTCGGGCATCATCGACGTCTCGTCGATCTTCGGACCCGGGAAGTTCCTCGTGACCATCCAGGCCCACACCCTCTGGGTTCAGAAGGCAGATGGCCCGGACAACCTGGCGCCGGCTGGGCCGGACTGGACGAACAAGCGTGAAGGGGGTCAGCTCCTGCTGATCACCATCCCCGGGGGCTGATCCGGCCTTGCCCCTGCGCCATGGACGAGGCCGGGCCCGCGAGGGCCCGGCCTCGTTTCGTTGTCTGGCTGGCGCGATTCTGGCGTCCGCAGTGCCTCTGGTTTGATTCCCAGCCAGGACCCGAAGGTACGATCGGTGGTCAGTCCGGAGTGGACCGGTGTGATCCGGGGCGGTATGGTAGTGATCGGGTGGTGCGCTTTGGCACCATAAATGTCCCTTTGGTACTAGCACTGGGGTCCCCCGTGAGTACCATCTAGGAACAATTCGAATAGCCCGCCCGGTCGTGTGCCCCCGGCAATACTGCACTCATCTCATCCGTCCCATCCTCCAGGTGGGCACATGTCCCCGCGGTGACCATCCCGTTGCGCCATGCGCTGCGGGCGTTCAACGCTCAGCCTCGGGGAGTCACGGAAATGCCCGGAACCAGCCGTCCGTCGCTGCGTCTGCATGCACTCGCGCTGCTGCAGGTCGTGCTCATCGTCGCCTCGCTCTTCGCGCCGATTGCCTCATTGGGCGCAGATCCGACGGCCTCCCCGGACGCCTCCCCGAGTGCCACCGCGCCCGCCACAACCCCCGACCCGACGCCCACGCCTGAACCGACCCCAGCACCCGACCCAGCACCCGACCCAACACCAACGCCCACCCCCGACCCAACACCCACGCCCACCCCCGACCCGACCCCGACGCCCACGCCCGACCCGACCCCGGCTCCGACGCCCGAAAGCGCGACCGAGCCGTTCATCGTCACCTTCGCGTCCGGCGTCTCCGCCGACGACCAGTCGACGATCCTCGCGGCCGTAGGCGCCGTCGAAACCGGCGCCGTGCCCCAGCTGCGGATGCGCTCCATCGTCCTCGCCCCATCCCTGGTCACCGACGCGGTCGCCGCGCTCCGCGACGACCTCCGCGTCGCGCGTGTCGATGCCGATCGCGTCCGCGCCGTCGAGGCCGCACCCGACGATGTTTCGTATCCCGACCAGTGGGCCCTTCCCCAGATCGCTTGGGACCAGGCGTACGGCGTCGTCGACCCTGCCGGATCCGCCGTCGTGGCGATCCTCGATACCGGCGTCGATGTCGGCCACCCCGACCTGGACGACGTCATCGTGGCGGGCTCCTCGTGGGTGCTCGGTGGCTCGTGGTTCGCCGACCCGAATGGCCACGGCACGGCAATGGCCGGTATCGTCGCAGCCGAGACCAATAACGGGATTGGCGTGGCGGGCGTCGGTTACGACGGCGTGCGCGTCATGCCGATCACGGTGCTCGGTGCCGACGGCACCGGGCAGGACAGCGACATCATCCAGGGCGTCGTCTGGGCGGCCGACCAAGGCGCCGACGTCATTCTCATGGCCTTTTCTGCCACCGGCTACTCGTCCTCGCTCCAGGCAGCGATCGATTACGCCTGGGCCGAGGGCGTCGTCCTCGTCGCCGCCGCGGGCAACGACGGTTCGTCCGCCGGGGCCTTCCCGGCCGGCGACCGCGGCGTCATGGGCGTCTCCTCCACCGACGCCTCCGACGCGCTCGCGGCCGGCTCCAACTACGGCGAGGCCGTCTTCCTCGGCGCGCCCGGCGTGGGCATCGCGACCACCTCCGCAGACGGCGGATACGGACCCATCACCGGCACGTCGGCCGCCGCGGCCCATGTCGCCGGTGCGGCTGCCCTGCTGGCGGCCGCCGATCCGTCCGCCTCCAACGGCGTCATCGTCGGGCGCCTGGCCCGCAACGCCGACCCGGCCGGGGATGCTTCGCAGACTGGCAACGGGCGGCTCAACCTCGCCCGCGCCCTCGCCGACGAGTCGACCGACTCCGTGAAGCCGGCCGGCGCCCCGCCGGTCGGCGGCGGCGGCCCGTTCGTCGGGCCGTATGTCGCGGCCGCCAGGCAGTTGTCTATCAACGACGTGTCACTTGCGGAAGGGAACGCCGGCACGTCGACGATGACTTTCACCATCAGTTCAACCTCTAGCGGTTCTGGCACTGTCGACTACACCACGGCGCCAAGTGGCGCGAATCCCGCAACGGAGGGTACGTCTTGCTCGGCGGGTGTCGACTACCTCGATGCAACAGGAACGACGCTCACGTTCGACTCGACCAACACGAGTCGGACGATCAGCGTCACGATCTGTGGCGACGCACTCACGGAATCCGACGAGACCTTCACGGTCACGCTGTCGAACCCGAGCCCGTCTGGCGGCCCCGGTGTGAACATCGCAGACGGCGCCGGAATCGGAACGATCCTGAACGATGACGTTGTCGCCTCGACTGTTCAGTTCGCTGTGACCTCCTCGAGCGGATCCGAGGCGACTTCGCCGGCCAACCTCAATGTGACGGTGACTCCAGCTTCGGCCTCGACCGTGACGGTCGGCTACGCCGTGACCGGTGGGACCGCGACCGGTGCCGGCACCGACTACACCCTTGCCTCCGGCACGCTCACCTTCATCCCGGGGGACACCTCCGAGGACATCCCACTGGCTGTCATCAACGACGCACTCGATGAGGTCGACGAGACGGTCGTCGTTACCTTGTCAGGTCCGTCCAACGCGACACTCGGTTCACCGTCGGTCCACACCTACACCATCACCGATGACGACGCCGAGCCGACGGTCACCCTCGGCCTGACCGGCAGCCCGATGGCCGAGGCGGCCGGCGGCGCGACCGTCACCGCCACCCTGTCGGCCGCCTCGGGCAAGACCGTCACGGTCTTCCTCGCCTTCTCCGGCACGGCCACCCTGACCGACGACTACACCCGCTCGGGCACGTCGATCGTCATCCCCGCCGGTAGCACCACCGGCAGCATCACCCTGGCCGCTGTTCAGGACACCCTCGATGAGCCGGACGAGACGATCGTGGTCGACATCAGCTCGGTGACCAACGGCACCGAGTCGGGCACCCAGCAGGTCACCGCGACGATCACCGATGACGACGCCGAGCCGACGGTCGCCTTCAACGCCACGACCTCCTCGGGCGCCGAGTCGGCGACCCCGGCCCTCCTGGCCGTGTCCCTCTCGGC
>Ga0209514_10007585_pt1 | contig 12737 bp, 7 predicted proteins | sample Subgrocontami58m_FD_187452 | JGI IMG/M metagenome (GOLD analysis project Ga0209514, IMG submission 187452) | Subsurface groundwater microbial communities from S. Glens Falls, New York, USA - GMW37 contaminated, 5.8 m (SPAdes) (version 3) | ecosystem: Environmental > Aquatic > Deep subsurface >...
ATTTTTAAATCCTCTTCCTCACTTGTGTTCATAAAGTTGTGCCCAATCCCGGCATTTACCAAGACTATATCCCCGGCTTTTATCTCTGCCTCTTCCCTGTTTAAGACAGCTTTACCCTCACCACTCACAAAATAGAGTACCTGGTCATTATCCGGGTGGGTTTCCATCCCGATATCTTCCCCGGGGGCAATATTCATGATTACAATCTGGGTGTGTTTGCCGTTTTCTAAAACCTGCCTGAAATAAGTATTGGAGAGAGCCTGGCCCTTAATGTCTTTGATAAAGCCTTTCATTTTTATATTATATACCCCCTGGAACCAAATTCTGCAAGATAGATTACAATCAGACCTTTTCGAATTCTTCCTTCAAAATTTTAGCTTCCCTTAAAATTGCAGAAAGTGTCCCTTTGGGAATTTCTTTTAAATGGTAAGGGACTACTGCCCTTCGTCTTGTCCTGGAGTGGTAAAAAACTTTATGGCTGCCGCTTTGCCTATCTTCTACGAACCCTAACTTGACAAGCTTTGCGACAACCTGTCTTGGGGTGTATGTTTTAGGCATGGGCCGGGTGGAATTCTAAATCAACTGTACTGATGTATGAATTTTCTTCAGTTGGAATGGGTTCCTTGTGTTTTTGAAGGCTTTCCAGGTAAACTTTTATTGCATCCGCGATCATCTCTTTTGCTTCTTTGAGATCCTTTCCATAAGTTACACACCCCGGGAGAGACGGTGCAACAACAGTAAAACCACCCTTGGCTTCAGGAGTAAAAATTACTGTATACTTCAAAAGTCTGCTTTTCATAAGCTAATTATACCACCTCCGCATACCTCAACCCAGAGCTAACTTAGTTGCCTGGGCCAGCGACTTGGCATTTTGAGAAGATATAACATTAGTAAAACCTAGCTTTTTGGCTTCAGAGACCCTTTTATCTAAACCCCTTACCTCCCTTACCTCCCCCAAAAGTCCCACTTCCCCAACTATCATTGTCTTAGAAGATATAGCTTTATCTTTTAAAGAGGAGGCAATGGCCAGACAAATCCCCAAATCAGCTGCCGGCTCTAATACTTTTAACCCTCCTGTTACATTAACAAAGATATCCTGATCATATAGGGGCAGCCCCAACCTTTTTTGTAACACTGCCGTGAGAAGCTGCAGCCTGTTATTATCTACCCCCGAGCCTGTCCTTCTGGGTACAGGAAGAAAGCTTTTGGTAACCAGTGCCTGGATCTCTACCAGGATGGGCCGAAGGCCGGTTAAGGTAGCAACAACAACCGAGCCCGGGGCATCAACTTTAGTATCCAGAAACATTTTTGAAGGGTTTTGGATCTCCACCATCCCCGTTTCCTCCATTTCAAAAATCCCTACCTCATCGGTCGGACCAAAGCGGTTTTTGGTAGACCTTAAAATCCGAAAATTAGAAGTTGGTTCCCCCTCTAAAGATAAAACTACATCCACAAGATGCTCTAAAGTCTTGGGTCCGGCCACAGTCCCTTCTTTTGTTACATGCCCTACTAAAAAGATGGGGACATGCAGAGCTTTGGCTACTTTTTGCAAGCGGTGGGCACACTCACGAACCTGGCCTACAGATCCGGCCACGGAATTTAGATCAGTCGTTTCCAGGGTCTGGATGGAATCAACAATAACCAAACCCGGTTTTTCCCTTTCCACCACCTCATAAATCACATCTACATCCGTCTCATTTAAAACAGCAAGGTCTGCCTTAGGGTTAATCCTCTCCGCCCGGATCTTAATTTGCTGGGCGGATTCCTCACCTGCAACATAAAGGGCATAACCCCTTGAATCCAGCGCCAGCTGTGTTAACAGTGTTGATTTTCCAATTCCCGGATCACCGGAAACTAAAACCAAAGAGCCTGGTACTATCCCCCCACCAAGTACCCTGTCAAATTCCCCTAACCCGGTACTCGCCCTATCATACTGTTGTTTTTCCACCTCGGAGAGTTTAATAATTTTAGTTGTTTCTCTGGATTTTTCTGTTATTTGTCGTCTGTTGTCTGCTATCTGCTCAACAAGACTATTCCAAGTCCCGCACTCCGGACACCTTCCCAAAAACTGGGAGGACCTATATCCGCACTGCTGACAAATAAAAACCGAGGAAACCTTTGGCATATCACCGCTATTATACTGCACTTAATCTGCGTTTATCTCTTGTTGACCCTCCAACTTTGTTCAGGGTTAATCCTGAGCTTGTCGAATGGATTGACAAATCTATGCAAATCTGGGTATTCTAGGTTATAGATACTATATATATTTAGCGCAGACGGCTAAATAGAAAAGTTTGGAGATTAAGCCATGAAACTACGCCGTCTGTCAAGAAATTCCACTCTAACTTCCCCTGTTAAAATTGGTGAGGCCTCTAAAATCTTAGGTATTTCAGTTGATACCCTAAGGCGCTTCGAAAAAGCCGGTAAAATTTCCCCCATCTATACTCCGGGAGGAACCAGACTATACTCTTTAAAACAACTGGAACTGCTTAAAAACCCAGCTCCTAAAACCTGGCATATCAAGCCCGAAAGATTCAGGAGGATTAAAACTTATATTATTCCCCACCGGGCTATTTCTTTAGTAGCTATTATCACCCTTTCTGTGTTTACGTCACTAACTATTACCACCTTTAATATGCAGGCGAACCAACTTTTTAAAAACAAAAGACAGGTTTTGGGTACTGCCACTGAATCCGCTTCTCCAGCTCCCACTATCTTCCAGTCCATTGTTTCAGGGATTGGTTCACTGCTCAATCTGACACCTGTACAAAAGTCTAGTGTCAAGAGTCTAGAGTCAAGTGAAGAAACAAATCTTGATGAGTTATCCAAAAGAATTGATACATTGGAATCTTCTCTTTCATCTCTTGATACTTCTTCCTCCACCCTAGACCCTTCACCCTCTACCCTAAACCCTAACACCACTTACACCGACCTCATTGGTAAAACCATTATCGATTCCGGCGGCAATATTTATCCGGCTAATTCTGTCACTGCTACGGTTGGGACTGCTAACAGCCACTTTGCAGCTGTTTATGCCAACGCACTATACGGATACGGACCGGTAGTCTTAGGTAACTCCTCCTCGGATACTATTAAAACAGCCGGAAGGTTTAATAATGACCTAATCCCATCCGGAAACGGAGACCAGTCCTTAGGTGACGGTGACCATTACTTTAAAAAAGGCTATATCAATACCATCACCTCTGATACAGGAGGATTTACCTCCCTTTCAGTGGGTACCAACTTTACATCAGCTTCCACTACTGTCAACTTAATCAATACCACTACCGCTACTTTAAACATCGGTGGTGCTGCAACCACTCTCAGCATAGGAGCTGCTACAGGCACTACAACTATCAATAACAATCTATCTATTACAGGATCAATGACCGGAACTTTAACAGGTAATGCAGATACTGCTACTGCCTTGGCTGCAAACCCCTCTGATTGTGCCTCCAATAACTTTGCCATCTCCATTGCAGCTTCAGGAAACTTAACCTGTTCTGCCGTAACTTATGCAGGTATTACCGAGATGACCTCGGCTAATTTGGCTTCCATTATTTCTGATGAACAAGGGTCGTCAGGTTATGTAGTCTTTTCTACCTCACCAACACTCACTACACCTGTTTTGGGAGTTGCTACTGCTACAAGTATTAATGGGCTAACTATCACAACATCTACAGGTACTTTAACTATCCCTAATTCCAAAACCATTTCCTTTGCTGATGCCTTCACTACAAGTGGTGCATACTCACTCACACTAACAACTACCGGTACAACTGATGTTACCCTACCTACCACCGGAACACTTGCAACACTTGCAGGTACGGAATCTTTCTCCAATAAAACATTTACCGGAGACACATACTTCCCCTCAGGTATTTGGTCAACAGGAGGGAATATTGGAATAGGCACTACAGTTACTGCCGGAGGTGGGTTAATTGTCAACACCGGTAATGTGGGTATTGGCACCACTGCCCCGGGGTCTGAACTTGAGGTATATAGCGCCGACAGCTCTTTTTCAGGGGTTAAGTTCTCTTCATCTACAGCAGGGACTACCTACTCAGTGGGTGTAGGTGATGGGACCCCCTACAATGATGCTTTAATCTTTATTTCAAATACCACCCAGTATGCTTTCATGAACTCATCAGGCAACTGGGGATATGGGTTTGCAGGTACCCCGGGAAGCAGGCTCTCAGTCAGTGGAGGTTTAAGCCTGGGGTCTTCATATGTCACAATAGCAGCCCCAACTAACGGGGCAATCATTGAGGGAAACGTCGGGATAGGAACAACTGCACCTACATATACCCTGGATGCAAACGGCACTTTAAGGGCAGGCCCGGCTACCATCCCGGCAACCGCCACCGGCGGGACAATAACATCCTCTGGTGGTTATACCATTCATACATTTACCAGCTCCGGAACATTCATACCAAACGGAGCTACAAATGTTGAGGTTTTGGCAGTAGCCGGTGGAGGTGGAGGTGGAGGCAACATTGCAGCTACTGTAGGAGGTGGAGGTGGAGGTGCGGGAGGTGTAGTTTACACTGCTTCAACTGCAGTTGCCGCACAGTCGTATACCGTTACCGTTGGAGCCGGCGGAAGCGGAGGTACTTATGGCACTTCCGTGCCTACAGCCGGCAGTAACTCTTCCTTCTCTACAATAACTGCCGCCGGAGGAGGCCGGGGAGGTCAGGGTGGTGTTAGCGGTAATCTTGCCGGTGGTGATGGAGGTTCAGGAGGTGGAGCCGGATATAATAGTGCAGTGGGTTCTGCTTCTCCTGCCGGCCAGGGAAACAATGGCGGCCCCGGAAATACAGGCACCAACCAACCCGGCGGAGGCGGAGGTGGTGCCGGAGCAGTGGGAGGAACTGCCACCGCAACCGTAGCAGGTTCGGGAGGCGCCGGCAGCGCATACTCAATCTCCGGGGCTAGTGTCACCTATGGAGGTGGAGGTGGAGGTTCGACATACAATGGAGGGACTGCCGGTTCAGGTGGGGCAGGCGGAGGCGGAGCAGGCGGAGTAGATGGAGCCCAGGGAGCTGCAGGGACGGCTAACACAGGGGGTGGAGGTGGGGCTGGTGGAGCTACCGGTGGTAACGGTGGTTCAGGTATAGTTATTATCCGTTATCTCACCTCAACCACAGTGACAAACCCAACTATTGCCACAGACACAAACGGTAATGTGGGTATTGGGACAACCTCACCTGTAGGATTACTCCAAGTAGGCCTTTCCACTAACCCGGGGCTACTCGTTACACCTTACGGTAATGTTGGCATCGGCACAACAAATCCGACAGAACTATTAGATATAACTGGTGCAACAGGAGGGATAAGTATAGGACCCGCAGGATTCCAGGGAGGATTATTTTATGCATCAGATGGGACTATACAGATAGCATCTAGGAACAACGAGGATATTAAGTTTACCAATTCAAAAGCAGGCGCTACGGTCATGTATATGGATATGAGTGCCGGCAACCTCGGCATCGGGACAACTAACCCATCTTATAAATTGCATTTATATGGCAATATCAGTGACTGGGTCAGAACACACATTCAAAACGCCAGCGCAACCGGTTATTCTTATTTCGAACTAGAAAATAATGCGGGAACAGCCGGGATGTTCCTGGGTGGTTCATCCGCTACTGATTACGGCGGCAGCAATTCATTGAACATCTGGAATGCACTGAACGCCCCTATTTCTTTTTATACCAACAACAGCGCGACCCCAAAAATGGTAATTGCAGCAGCTGGTAATGTCGGCATCGGGACAACTAATCCGGGACATAAACTAGATGTTGTGGGTACTGCCGGACTATCTACAGGAACTTTATGGACTAATACTTCTGATGCCAGGGTCAAACAAAATATTGAAACTATCCCCAACGCCTTGGCAGTCCTTGCCCAACTGCGTCCGACCCAGTTTATGTATACGCAAAGTTATCTGACCAACCATCCGGAGATCCCCGATATTGAACATTACGGTTTTATCGCCCAGGAGTTCCAACAAGTTTTCCCTGATAGTGTTTCTATGAGCCCAGAGGGGTTTTACCAAGTTAATGCCTCCAACGTAATCCCATACGCAATCAAGGCTATTCAGGAACAGCAGGCAGAGATAACGGGAATTTTAGCCAGGGTTTCGGATTTGGAAGCAGATGTGGCAGGAGTTGCTACATCTTCAGGAGAGCTTGATGATCTGGTGGCCGAATCCGCATCATCATCCGCTTCGTACTTCTCATCCGTGGAAATCAGTCAGAGCCTAAAGGCTCTGGATGCAACAATTTCCGGGACTTTCAAGGCTTTGGGTGAAAGTTTCCTTGGAAATACTACCATAGCCGGGGATCTTATAGTTGACGGCACTTTGTCTTTCACTGGTAACTCTATCTCATCAATTGGTACTTTATTCCTGCAAAATGGTCCATTAGACACTCTCATAGATATCTTTAATGGGAAAGTCCAAATTGATAACTCGGGTAAAGTAAGTATGCAAAAGTTGGCTGTTTCATCAGATGTCTTAGGCACTGCCGTTATCCCTGCCGGTGAAGACCTCATAGTTATTGATACAGACCAGGTTGCATCAAACTCTGCAATCTTTATAACCCCTAAGTCATCAACCGCCGGACAATCACTCTATGTCACCTCCCAAACCCCGGGGGTAGGATTTAGTATCGGCATAGATAACCCTGTCAACCACGATATTAACTTTAATTGGTGGATAGTAGACAGTATAATTAATGACTAATTATTAATCGCTGAGGTTTATTTATATATCAGCCCTACTGTTGAGGTTAAAAATGGGGCTAAGTTTACCCTTCTTTTCTTTGTATCAATACTATCTACTAAAAAATTAGTCGTTTGCCCCACTGTAAATGGATTACTTTGGTCCACTTTATCATTTAATACTAACCCTTCAACTCCTTGTTCCAAGGCCACAATCACTCCATTTTGGGTAACCTCTTTAACTGTTCCTTTAACCACATCATCTACTTGGAAGTTTTCAGCTAACTTAGTAAAAGGGTCCTCCTGTGTTTGCCTGAGGGATAAATTTAACCTGCCTAAACTTTCATCTTTGCCGGTCACTTTAGCCTCAATCTTATCCCCAACCTTAACTTCAGGTTTTTCATCCTCACTCCAGGAAAGCTCAGTGGTGAAAATAATCCCCTCAAGGCTTCCGACATTAATAAAAAGCCCAAAGGGTGCTGAAGCTATAACCTCACCTTGAACCTTCTCCCCAACTTTTACTTCTGAAAGTTTCTTTTTATTATCATCCGAAAGTTCCACCTTAGCTGATAAAACCAGCCGGTTACTGCCCGGATCTATTTCAATAACCTTAAGCTTTAATTCCTGCCCTACCAGCTCTCCCGTAAAATCCGAAAGGCTTTTAAGGCTGACCTGGGAACTTGGCACAAATCCCCGGGCTTTATCTATCTCAACCATTAAACCACCTTTGTTAACCTCTGTTACCTTCCCCATAAGGGTTGACTGGCGCTGCTGGGCAGTGATAAACTTCTGCCACTTTTTTGCCTGCTCTTCTGCTTTTTTCCCACCCTGGACGGCTTTGAAAAGGCTTAAAATTACCTGGCCGGATTCGTTTTCCGGGGTTAAAACGAAAGCGTTAACTTTACTCCCTATTTTTAACTCTTCCAGTTGAGCAGGCAGAAAATCCCGCTTATTTAAAACCCCTTCCGACTTTCCACCAAGGTCAATTATTATTTCATTGCCCTGAATTTGAACTATTTCACCAATTACTTCTTCACCTCGGGAAAATGTGATGTGTTTTTTATCTAAGGAAGCCATCAAATCGGCCATTGTTGACATACATAGTTACCTGCTTTCTTTTTAAGATGTGGGCATTTTAACAGTTATCGGGGGAAAATTCCAGGGCAAGATTATTTTTACCCTCCGCTCTTGCCTAGTTAAGTGTAATTTAGTATAATTCCCATACGGTGATTTGAGCGGTGTGGAACCACCCTTTCCCATTCCGAACAGGGAAGTGAAACATGCCAGCGCAGACGATACTAGGGTCGAAAGGCCCCGGGACAATATGTCATTGCCGTACTATGAAAACAGCCTCCGCAAGGAGGCTTTTTTCTGCCTTAAAGTCCGCAGGCATTATAAGTATAGAAGCCCCAGGCTGAAGGAGAACTGCCGTCTACCCGGCATTCATCAGATCCCCCATCTCTTGCCGGATCAACCAGCCCTCTTTGTCCCAGGTAATCTGCAGGAGTAAATTCTAAAATATTATAGTCAACCAGCTTATAACCTGATCCGTCTTCCAGGGAAATATACATATAACAGGAAGCGTTGTTTGTTTTGTCCATTTGAGGATCAGAAGGGAAACTTCTAAGGTGTTCCGGGACTAAGCCCGGGATTACATCATCCGGAGAGAGGTTCCCGCCGTTTGAACACTCCGATCTCCAGGTGGCGGCTATCGGATATTTTTCTTTATCTGACCGGTAAAGCTCAAGGGCTGTTTCTATCCCTTTTAGATCAGCCACCCTTTTAGCAAGCCTGCCCCTTTTTTGGGCATTACTGTAAGCGGAGATACCGATGGAAGCTAAAATTGCCAAAATAGCAATGACTACCAAAAGCTCAACCAGGGTAAAACCTTTATTTCCCCTCATGAAGATATTGTAACTCTTTGCACTTAAAAATGTGAATACGACTTCGGAAGGTTTTAAACCAAAAAATCTCAACTATGACCATTAGTATTAGTAGGCTTAACGCCTTACAGCGCGTCCACCGCTAACCTATCAACGTAGTAGTCTTCTACGGGTCTTAAAGATTCCTAATCTTGGGGTCTGCTTCGTGCTTAGATGCTTTCAGCGCTTATCAGGAAAAAACGTAGCTACCCGGCGCTGCCATTTTGTGACAACCGGCACACTAGAGGTTTCCTCGTCTCGGTCCTCTCGTCATTATGTTTTCTCAGCTTTCGCTGAGGATCAGACTATATCTTCTCCGTCACCCTAAGTGTTACGGAGTCGGCATGTAATGGAAGTTTATGCTCCGGATTATCCGGTACCTTCCATATAAGTCGTTACAGGGACATCTTCTAAAGTGTTTCTATTATGAGAAATGTAATTATATTCCCTCATCTTCTCAATTCCAGCTACAACTTCTGATTTAGATAAACCATGTTGTAGTTGAGGAATTAAATTAAGCATTAGTTTTGCCTGTTTTCTTTTGAAGCGCAAGTAAGGTTGAAGTGCTTGTAAAGTTTGTAAAACTTTTTCAAACCCTTCTATTCGCAGTTCAGAAATATGGTCATTTCTTTTATAGATATAACCACAATCCAAGATCTGCTTTATCCATTCGACATCTTGATGATGCCGCGAGTCTTGGTAAAAACATACTACCGTCTTTACCCTAAAGACTTCCTTACCTGCCTCCCGACGGTGTAGTTGAAGCATAATGCTTCCATCACCATCCAGAAAACCTGCAATATATGCCAGATTCACTTTAGAGAGTCTTCCCACGGTATTACCCATTGACCTTTGCATTGAATTAACTATAGAACCGAAGTTAACCCAAAGTCAAGAGGGCTTCACCGTTATTAGCCGAATTGTCATGATCGATTTCTCGATCAAGTAGCAAATTGCTTTACTAGAGACAACTCCCCTCAAGAATCCAAACGCCCATACTGGATAGAGTCCGAGCTGGCTTACGCCGCTCTGAACCCAGCTCGCGTACCACTTTAACGGGCGAACAGCCCGACCCTTGGGACCTTCCAGCCCCAGGTTGTGATGAGCCGACATCGCTGTCATTTATTTTTCTACAATTACTTGTAGGATCAGACTATACCTTCACCCGCCCTCACTGCCTTCCGGCTGAGAGGCGGGGCTAGCCTTTTATTCAGGTTTTAGCCCGGATTATCCGGAACCCTGAATCCTCCCGCCAATGGCGGGAAAGTCGTTACGGGGGACGTACCTTATGGTACATCCTTCCCTCGGTATTATCCCTCGATTACTCTCGGGACTTCACCGATTTTAGCTAGTTATTTTTTTCAAAAAGACTTTTAATTAAGTTTAACAGTGCTACAGAATTACTTCTGTCACACCCCGATGTGTTGAGGTGCCGAACGATACCGTCCTTGTGGACTGTTGGGTATCACTAGCCTGTTATCCCCGGGGTAGCTTTTATCCGATAAGCCTACTCCCTCCCATGAGGAAAGTAGGGATCACTAAAACCTGCTTTCGCACCTGCTCGACATGTACGTCTCACAGTCAAGCACACTCTCTGCTTTTGCGCTTAAGTCTCCGTTACCATTGGAGACAAGTGTACCTTTGTACTCCTCCGTTACGCTTTTGGCATTCTGTTAACTTCTAAACTAATTTTGGTAATTTTAGATAACTTTAGTTACGCAAGCTTCACGTTAGGAAGCTTATACCTAAAATAAGGCAATATGTGCGGAGATACTAAATCAAATAGCACTCTTGCACTTTTAGCAGAAATATAAATCTGCATACCATCTTTCTGCTTCCGGATGCTTGTCAATAAATTGAACTTTTGATTCAAAATTTGACATAATCTAGAGACTTCAATCTCTGTAAATCCATGAGTGTTTAGAATTCTTCCATTGCACTCTTTGGATTTAATAGACCCATCTCCCATAAACCACACAGATAAACTTAATGGTGTTAAGAGTTGATCTATATTACGAGGAATAATCTTTTTTCTAGCTTTGTAGAACATTTTGTAAAAAGTATAAAAGCTTTTAAAGCTTAAAGTGTTAAAGTAATATGAGTTTTTAGGAAAAACACTTTTTACGGTTGAAACCATATAGTGCTTTTCTTTTGGAAATGTTCTTATAAAATCTTTAAACACCTCAAATAACCATATTACGAATTCTTTTTGCTTCAAGCTCTGTTCCACTTTTAAACAAGCTATGCCAGAACTTTTGGAAGGATACAGACAGCCATCTCCTAAAAGATGGCCAACCAATACCTCTTCTTGAAATTCATTCAAGCTTAGTCCTCTATTTAACATCCTTGGCTTTTTAGTTTAGATTCCTAGGTCAATTTCTGCCTAGGTCTTTGCATCGCTGCAAAGTTCAGACTGTATCATATCCCAATTAAATCGGGATCCAACATGCAGTCGTTGAGGGGTCCGACGTAACGTCGGACTTCCCTGCTGATTGTCTGCACCTAACATATTTTCAGTCCTAACTTCAAATTACCCAAAGGTAACCCAAAAGTCAATACTAATGTAGGATTCTCAGAGTTTCCAGCATATAGTTGATTGTCACTCCGACGTTGCCGTCGGAGGTCCCCATTAGAATGATTCAACGGGTAGAATCATTCAGGTTCAGGAAACCGCCCCAGTTAAACTGCCCGCCAGACCTTGTTATCTCTCCAGATTATGGAAAAGACTAGAGACTTAAAAACTTAAAAGAGAGGTGTTTCATTGGCGACGAATCTCCCTCCTACGCTACACAATTAAGTTTTCAAATCAGGGCCAAGCTACAGTAAAGCTCCACGGGGTCTTTTTGTCCAAGTATGGGAAGGCCGCATCTTCACAGCCACTGCAATTTCGCCGGGTCTATCCTCAAGACAGTCGCTAAGTCGTTCTACCTTTCGTGCGGGTCTGAACTCCATTTATCAGACTGTCATCCTGATTTGCATCAGGAACATTACATTTGTTTTTACGATCCGATGATTTTCGGATCCTCTATGTCGCCACAGAGATCGGACTATATCTTGTCCAATGTGATTTGGACTCCAACATATAGTCTCTGAGGGTTCCACATACCGTATAGTACATGGTCTTCCCTGCTGATTGACTCCACTGATTAGATTATCACTGTACTATTGTCCTTCAGCTTACGCTTCAGGATGATAGTACTAGTACTATCAGATACTGAGTTATTCCAGCATATAGTTGGATTTTCCACTACTTAAGGCTTTTTAGCTCACATATTTATCAAAATAAACGTAGCTCCCGAGTGTTGTACATTACTGTACATTCTAGCAAGTTTGGTTACCCGCACTTACCAGACAAGGAACTTCGCTACCATAGAACAGTTATAGTTACTGCTGCCGTTCACCAGATCTTAGGCCCCAAGCTCACCTCAGAATTGCTTCTTTGGGTCACCTGAAACATTGAATTACTGGCACTGGGCAGGTGTCAGCCCCTATACATCAGCTTTCGCTTTAGCAGGGACCTGTGTTTTTGATAAACAGTCGCTCAGCGTCTTTTATTGCAACCCCAAAACCTTGCGGTCTGAGGCAGGACATCTTGCTAACTTACGTCCAGTTGTATTGCCGAGTTCCTTAAGGATAGGTCTCCCGATCGCCTTTGTATACTCAACTCGCCCACCTGTGTCGGTTTATGGTACGGCTCAAATTACCTCCTCTACGAGGCTTTTCCTGAAAACAGAAAATCATCCACTTGCGTATTCGTAACTCGAATATGCAGTTCATGGGTTACCCCATGAACCGGCCCCACTTGCGCGAGACTGGAGGCGGATTTACCAACCTCCACTTCCTTATTACTTAAACCCCCATATAGAGGGCTGGATTATTCCTACTTTGTCCTCCCGTAGAGTCTTAAACGAGTAATCCAAGTACCCGAATTTTAACGGGTCGTCCATCGACTACGCCATTTGGCCTCGTCTTAGGTGCCGACTAACCCTGATCTGATTAACATAGATCAGGAAACCTTGGGCTTTCGGCGGTCCGATTTTTCATCGGACTTTCGCTACTCATACCGGCATTCTCACTTCTATACACTCCACC
>Ga0209514_10007590_pt1 | contig 12730 bp, 19 predicted proteins | sample Subgrocontami58m_FD_187452 | JGI IMG/M metagenome (GOLD analysis project Ga0209514, IMG submission 187452) | Subsurface groundwater microbial communities from S. Glens Falls, New York, USA - GMW37 contaminated, 5.8 m (SPAdes) (version 3) | ecosystem: Environmental > Aquatic > Deep subsurface >...
AAAAATATCGTGCGCGCGGAAGAAAACGGCGTAGTTTCGGCTATTACCGATACCCATATCGCCGTCATGACGAACGGACCGGTAGAAAAAATCTATCGAATTCCTTTTGGAAAAAGCATTAAAGTGGGAAATGGGAAACAGGTAAAGAAAGGTGATGCCCTGACTTCTGGGCATCTCAATCTGCGTGAACTTTTCTCTCTCACCAACATCCAGAGCGTGCTCCGGTACATTGTGGCCGAAGTGCAGAGTATTTACGCTTCACAGGGCCAAAATATTAACGACAAACATATCGAGATTATCGCTCGGCAGATGCTTTCAAAAGCTCGTGTGATTGATCCAGGAAGCAGCAACTTCCTCCCCGGAGAAACCACGAATGTTCTCTCCCTTGAAGAAATGAATACGAAATTCGCCAGCCATAAGAAAAAACCGGTAACTTATGAACGCCTCCTCTTGGGCCTCACGCGGATTGCGCTCCACACGGACAGTTGGCTCTCGGCGGCAAGTTTCCAAGAAACCATCCGCGTTCTTGTGGAAGCATCCACCACGCGAAAAATTGACCTTCTCCAGGGCTTGAAAGAAAACGTCATCATCGGCAAACTCATCCCAACAGGAGAAACATATCGCCGGAGACATCCCGAAACCCTTAAAGCATAAAGCGTTGACTCGCGCGTATTCTTCGTTAAACTACTCACTACTATGCCAACGATAAATCAACTCGTCCGCCGACCCCGCCGGAATCAGAAGAAAAAATCGAAATCGCCGGTGCTCCAGTTTGGGTGGAACTCCCTCAAAAACAGACATACCCCTCTCGCTTCACCGATTAAACGAGGCGTCTGTATTAAGGTAACGACCATGACTCCGAAGAAACCGAACTCCGCGCTTCGAAAAATCGCCAAGGTGCGGCTTACAAATGGCATGGAGGTGATTGCGTATATTCCCGGCGAAGGTCATAACCTCCAGGAACACTCGGTGGTGATGATCCGCGGTGGTCGCGTAAAGGATTTACCTGGGGTTCGCTACCATATTATCCGCGGCCTCCTCGACACCCAGGGTGTTTCCGCTCGCCGGAAAGGAAGATCGCAATATGGGGCGAAAAGGCCGAAATAATAATTATCTATTAAGTGCGCTCGCTGCGCTCGCGTGATGAAAAAAACTACCTACATTCCCGATGGTTCCACTCCCCTGCTCGAACGCTTCATCAACACCATGATGTTGCGGGGTAAAAAATCAGTGGCACGCCGAATTATCCACGACGCTTTCATAGAAATCGGCAAACAGGGAGCCGGTTCCGGACAGGATCCGGAACGTGTGTTTGAAAAAGCCGTCGAAAATGTAAAACCAGCCATGGAAGTACGCCCCAAACGTATTGGTGGCGCCGTGTATCAAATTCCGGTCGAGGTGAAGCCAAACCGCCAAGTCTCGCTCGCTTTTAGGTGGATTATCGCAGCGGCACGGGGAGTAAAAGGCAAGCCCATGGCAAAAAAGCTCTCGGGGGTCCTTGTAGAAGCAGCAGCAGGAGCCGGCCCGGCCGTGAAAAAACGCGACGATGTCCACCGCATGGCTCAGGCCAACAAGGCATTCGCTCACTTTGCAAAATACTAAAATAGAATTATGGCAGAAGATCTACGATTGACCCGGAACATCGGCATTATCGCGCACATCGACGCCGGTAAAACTACAACTACGGAACGCGTCCTTTTTTATACTGGCAAAAAACATAAAATCGGCGAAGTGCACGAGGGCGCTGCAGAAATGGACTGGATGGAACAGGAAAAAGAGCGCGGCATCACGATTACCGCTGCCGCAACAACGTGTTACTGGATACCCACTGTCGGTGGCGAAAAATACCGCTTTAATATTATTGATACTCCCGGCCATGTAGATTTTACCGTCGAAGTGGAACGGAGTTTGCGCGTGCTCGATGGCGGCGTGGTGGTATTTGATGGCTCCCAGGGGGTGGAACCGCAATCGGAAACCGTGTGGAGACAAGCGGATAAGTATCAAGTTCCGCGGCTCGCGTTTGTGAATAAGATGGATAAAACAGGCGCAGATTTTTTCATGAGCCTCCAGTCGATTCATGAGCGGCTTTCCAAAAACGGCGTGGCCGTGCAGCTTCCGATCGGTTATGAATCAAGTTTTAGCGGGATTATAGACCTTATCACAAGAAAAGCTTTTCATTTCGAGGGCGATAACGGCGAAAAAATTATCGAAATTCCGATACCGGATGACATGAAAGACCAGGTGGAAGAATATCGGCACAAAATTCAGGAAAAAGCCGCCGAGTTCGACGATGCTCTTATGGAAAAATACGTAGAGGGTAAAGAAATGACCATTGAAGAAATTCACCGCGGACTGCGCGCCGGGGTTATTAAAGGTCTGGTATATCCCGTTTTCTGCGGGAGTTCCCTCAAAAATATGGGGGTGCAGCTCGTGCTCGATTCCGTATGTTTTTATCTCCCCTCTCCGCTTGATCTCCCCCCGGTGAAAGGCTTTAATCCTCGAACCGGAAAAGAAGAAGAGAGACGCTGTGATATAAAGGAACCATTTACCGCGCTCGCTTTCAAAATTGCCACAGATCCTTTTGTGGGAAAGCTCGCTTTCTTCCGTGTGTATTCGGGACGCATGGAAACGGGTTCCTACGTCTACAACACCACGAGCGAACAAAAGGAACGTGTTGGGCGCATGGTGCGTCTCCATGCCAATCACCGTGAAGAAATTAAAGAAGTCCAAGCGGGCGACATCGCCGCGCTCATCGGTCCCAAACAAACCTTTACGGGAGACACTCTCTCTGATCCCGAACATCTGATTGTGCTTGAAGCCATCGAGTTCCCGGATCCCGTCATCTCCATCGCTATTGAACCCAAGACCAAAGCCGATCAGGAAAAAATGGGTATTGCTCTCCAAAAACTTGCGGAAGAAGATCCGACCTTCCAAGTAAAAACTAATGAGGAAACGGGGCAAACGATTATTTCGGGAATGGGCGAGCTCCACCTTGATATCATCGTGGATCGTATGAAACGCGAGTTTAAAGTGGAAGCGAATATCGGTAATCCGCAGGTGGCGTACAAAGAAACGATTTCCCACGAGGCCGAGGGCGAAGAGAAATACGTCAAACAAACGGGTGGCCACGGACAGTACGGCCACGTTTTGCTCAAAGTACGACCTCTTGAAAAAGGAAAGGGCTATGAGTTTCTCGATAAAATCATCGGCGGCCGTATTCCGAGAGAGTTTATTCCGGCCGTTAATAAAGGCATACAAGAGGCTTTAACGCGGGGGGTGGTTGCCGGCTATCCGATTGTCGACGTTCAGGTAGAACTCTACGACGGAAGCTACCATGACGTAGACTCTTCCGAACTTGCCTTTAAAATCGCCGGTTCGTTGGCCTTCCAACAAGCTGCCAAAAGAGCCGACGCTCACCTCATGGAACCGATCATGAATGTGGAAGTAGTGTCCCCGGAAAACTTCTTCGGAGACGTGATGGGAAATTTGAGCTCCCGGAGAGGACAGATTTATGAAAGCGGCGATCGCGGCATGGCCAAGTTCATTAAAGCGTACGTTCCGCTCGCAGAAATGTTTGGCTATGCGACGGATTTACGTTCCATGACGCAAGGCCGAGCTTCCTATTCCATGGAATTTGGCCACTATACCAAGGTACCCAATAATATTGCCGAAAAGATTAAAGAGGCCCGGGGAACCGGAACCGCACGGAGATAAAAACATCTCTGTGAACGGATTTTCCCTTGCAAAGGGCTTTTTCTTCCTCTAAAATCACACTCGCAATCTCGAAAATCGTAACTTCATAATATTTAATTTCCTCTTCTATGGCAGATCAAGTTAAGTTCGAACGGAACAAACCTCACGTAAACGTCGGAACCATTGGACACGTTGACCACGGAAAAACAACACTCACGGCTGCCATCACGATGGTATGCTCAACAAAATGGCCAAGTGCATCAAACAAAGCGGTGCGTTACGACCAGATTGATAATGCCCCGGAAGAAAAAGAACGTGGCATTACCATTGCCACGTCCCATCAGGAATATGAGACGCCGAATCGCCACTATGCGCACGTCGATTGTCCCGGACATGCCGACTATATTAAAAACATGATCACCGGTGCCGCTCAGATGGATGGCGCCATTTTGGTCGTGTCCGCTGCCGATGGACCCATGCCACAAACACGGGAGCACATCCTTCTTGCCAAGCAGGTGAACGTGCCATACATCGTCGTATTCATGAATAAAATGGATATGGCGGACCCGGACATTGCCCAACTCACAGAAATGGAAATTCGCGAACTGCTCACGAAGTACGGCTTCCCGGGAGACAAAACTCCGATCATTAAAGGATCTGCCCTCAAGGCCATGGAAAATCCTGGTGATGCAGAGGCATCGAAGCCTATCTTCGAACTGCTGGAACAGCTCGACGCCTACATCCCTGTTCCAAAACGTCCGCTCGATAAACCCTTCCTCATGCCCGTGGAAGACGTTTTCTCCATCAAGGGTCGCGGAACGGTGGCGACGGGAAGAATTGAACAAGGCATTGTGAAGATTAATGAAGAAATTGAAATCGTCGGTATTAAAGCGACAAAAAAGACCGTGGTAACCGGCGTGGAAATGTTCAAGAAACTCCTCGACCAAGGTCAGGCAGGCGATAACGTTGGGCTCCTCCTCCGCGGTATTGAAAAAGAACAGATTGAACGCGGCCAGGTTCTTTGCAAGGCGGGCACGATTAAGCCTCACACAAAGTTTGAAGCTGAAGTATATATTCTTACCAAAGAAGAAGGCGGAAGACATACCCCGTTCTTCAAAGGATACAAGCCTCAATTCTATATGCGCACGACCGATGTGACGGGAAATGTGGAACTGCCGGCCGGCGCGGAAATGGTCATGCCGGGCGATAACGTAAAGCTCGTGATTGCACTCGGGGTACCGATTGCTATGGATGAGGGTCTTCGCTTCGCCATCCGTGAAGGCGGAAAAACCGTGGGCGCGGGAGTCGTTACAAAGATCATTGAATAATTATGGCCGTCTCTTCCCAAAAAATCCGCATTAAGATTAAAGCGTTCGACCATAAAGTTGCTGATGAATCCACGAAACTCATTATTGACACGGCCGAGAAGAGCGGAGCCATTGTGGCAGGACCCATTCCCCTCCCCACGAGAATCGAAAAATTTACGGTGAATCGCTCGACTTTTGTTCACAAGAACAGCCGCGAGCAGTTTGAGATGCGCACCCATAAGCGCTTGCTCGATATCACCGAATCAACGCCAAAAACAATCGATGCACTTTCCAGCTTGAGTCTTCCGGCTGGCGTGGACATTGAAATTAAAATGATCACTCCGGAGATGCCAAAGCAAGAAGCGACTAAAAAATAGCACCGTAACAAAAAGCGGCCACTATGGGCCGCTTTTTTCGTATCTCAATTATGAATCTTTGGGAGGTGGCGCGAAGGTGCCGATAAAATCCACCAAGTCATCCGTCGTTTTACATGCGTCAAATCCTGCCATCCACTCATCCATCATAAAGCTTTCAGCCGGGATGGAAGCAAAGTAGGTGAGGAGAACACCGAGCCATTGTTCTTTGTTGTATGGAGATTTTTCTTTGAACCGTTCTCCGGGAGTTATTCTCTTGAACGCTTCATAATACTTACCGACAAATGCTCCAAAGAGCTTGCCGGCCTCAGTACCCGTTCCAAAATTATTGAGCAACGCTTGATATTTTGCAAAAGTTTTGGCGTGCATCATACGATCCTGCAAAGACATGCCTCCTTTTGGAGCTTCATAGAATCTCTTACCCAAAACATCACCCCTCCCTTGAGCACCCTGCTTTCCGGCCCATGGCAGCTTATCCAGACCGACTCCCGGAGCAATATCAGCAGTAAGAAGCTCAAGAAGTTCTGCGACTGATCTTGCATCTTTTGTTGCGTAAGCCACATTGATAAACTCACCGAGCAATGCAATAGCACCGATAGAACGATCCGAAACGGCCTGTTCAAAATTCGGATCTGCAACATCTGGGATGAGCTTTCCGGCATCGGCAAGCATCTTCGCCAATCTTTCTTTTGAAAGCCATGGACTGGTTTTACCCGGAATATAACCTGTTTCGGCTGTCTCTCCTGTACCCTGAGCAAATTTAAAACCAGCTCTCTCAAGACCAGCTCTAAAAAGTTCCACGACTCGAGCGGATACTTCTGGATTTCGTCCCTCGAGATCAACGGCAAATAAAGGACCAAGTTTTCCGCCAGCTCCTCGTATGGCTTCTTCGGCTTCATTAATATCGAGAAAAAGTCCCTGCATACCAGTTGTATCCGGATCAAAGAGTTTTGCCTTTTCGTTAGCCATAAAATAAAATATTAAAAAATCAAGTATGCATTGTATCGGCTTAAGCTGTTTTTGTCAAGGAAAAATAGGGAGCTAAATTGACTTTAGGTAATCTGATCTGTAATTTTCCTCTGCACCTCGTATGTTAGCACGTAACTTCGGGCGCCCCTAAAAAGGCTTTAAGTCCTGATCTTACAGGAGCTCATACTCCCTAACCCCTACTCCTATGCCAGGTATTCTGGGCCGTAAACTCGGCATGACTCGCATTTTCCAAGACGATGGCCACGTGATCCCGGTCACCTTGATCTCCTGCCCGCCTTCCACGGTGGCCCAGGTAAAGACCTCGGAGACTGATGGATATCAGGCGATAGTCCTCGGTTTTGAGGCGTTGAAAAAACCGCGCAAGACCAAGAAATATCGATTCCTCCGAGAATTCCAAATTGAAAAACCGGAAGAATACAAGCAGGGCGACCAAGTTACTGTCGAGAAACTGAAAGAAGTAAAAGAAGTCACCGTTGCCGCTATCTCGAAAGGAAAAGGGTTCGCCGGGTTTATGAAGAGACATCACTTTGCTTCTGGTCCTGGGGGCCACGGAAGCCACCACAAACGGGAACCCGGTTCCATTGGCGCCCGTTCCAAACCCGGTCGCATCCATAAAGGAAAGAAAATGGCCGGCCACATGGGCTTTGATCAAGTTACTCTCCAGCACGTTCCTCTCATCGATGTAAATCCCGAAAAAAATCTCTTGGCGGTTAAAGGCCAGGTGCCGGGTCCGAAAGGCGGCCTCGTCATAATCCGATATTGATCCTGGGGAAAACCTACGGTTTCCCCCACTTACGCTCACCACTCCTTCGCTACGCTCAGTCGGGATTCGCGCCCCCTTCCCTGAGTCCGCTCCGGTTTGGGACCCACGAGACCCAAACCTCCGCTCATCAATAATTCACAATGAAAATCCCTCTGTATTCACAAGACGGCACTAAAAAAGGAGACATTGCGGCTCCGGAAAAAATCTTTGGAGTAAAGGCGAACAAAGCCCTCATCCACAAGATTCTTCTGAGACAGCTTTCCAATGAGAGACATCCCATTGCCCACACGCTCACCAAAGGCGAGGTGCGCGGCGGTGGGAAGAAACCGTATGCCCAAAAGCACACCGGCCGGGCTCGCCAAGGTTCGATCACGAATCCTCACAACCGCGGAGGAGGGGTTGCGCTTGGTCCTCGAAATGTGAGAAATTTTGAACTCCGAGCGCCTAAAAAAGAACGCCGTGCTGCTTTATTTGGAGCGCTTGCCGAAAAACTTAAGGACGGCCATATTGCGGCCCTTGAAGGATATTCAGCGGAGGCGCCAAAAACAAAGGTATTCGCCCAAATGCTCAAAGCACTTCCTTTCGAAAAAAGTGTGCTCTTTGTAGTTCCGGGTAAGGATGAAAAAATCACGCGCAGCAGCCGAAATATTCCGCGCATTAAATTGCTCCTCGTCAATTACCTCAACCTCAATGACATCCTGAAATATCGGGACGTCGTATTTTTTAAAGAGGCTCTGCCAAAACTTGAAGAAATTTTTAAACCGTGATGTATGAAAATATTCGATTTATTGCTGCGACCGGTAATTACGGAAAAAGCCACTGACTCCGAAAAAGAAGGCAAGTATCAATTCTTTGTCCGTAAAGACTCAACGAAGATTGACATCAAAGAGGCGTTTGAAAAACTCTACGGTGTCGTAGTGACAAAGGTAAATGTAATGCGGACGGCAAGCAAAATGCGTCTCGGTCGAGTGAGAAAACCTACTATGAAAAAAGCGGAGTTTAAAAAGGTCATCATTACGACCAAGGGAAAGAAAACCATCGACATTATGAAACCTAAGATGAAAGTATAATATGCCTGTTAAATCCTTCAAACCCACCACTCCTGGTCAGCGCTTCAGAATCAGCCTGACCTACGAAGAGCTCACGAAACACCGTCCGGAAAAACGGCTGCGAAAGCGTATTCAAAAACACGCCGGCCGCAATAATCAAGGACGCCTTACCGTGCGTCACCGCGGCGGAGGAAATAAAGTCTTGTACCGTCTTATTGATTTTCGCCAAACCGAAAAAATCGGCATCCCGGGCAAAGTCACGGCGATTGAATATGATCCCTTCCGAACCTGCTTCATTATGCTCGTAACCTATGCCGACGGGAATAAGCGCTATCACCTTGCACCGGATGGCATGACCGTGGGAAATCAAATTCTCACAAAGGCGAAAACGAAAATTAAAGTGGGGAACCGACTTCAGCTTATAAATATTCCTGTGGGATTTGATATTCACAACCTTGAGATAACACCGGGACGGGGAGGCCAGATCATTCGCTCGGCAGGATCGAGTGCGCGTTTAATATCACTCGAAGGTCCTCACGCCCAGGTCGAATTGCCTTCGAAGGAAATTCGATTTGTGCGCAAGGATTGCTATGCGACTATCGGCCGGGTAAGCAACCCGGACCATAACCTCGTGTCGCTCGGAAAAGCAGGACGCGCACGGTGGAAAGGGCTTCGGCCTGAAGTCCAAGGAAAAGCCATGAACCCGATTGACCATCCTCACGGCGGTGGTGAAGGCGGTACCAAAATCGGTCTCGTGCATCCAAAAACTCCGTGGGGGGCTCCGGCGCTCGGGCATAAAACGCGCAAGAGACACAAATGGACAGATCGATTCATTGTTCGAACCCGAAAAGGCAAACAGCTTATTAAAACTGAATAACTATGTCACATCGCAGCACAAAAAAAGGCCCCTACGTCGATCCAAAACTTCTGAAAAAAGTTCAGATGCTCAATGCAACGAGCCAGAAAAAAATTATTAAGACCTGGGCGCGTGTCTGCCAAATTCCACCGGAATTTGTCGGACACACGTTCGGCGTCCACAATGGGAATAAACACATTCCGGTTTTTGTCAGCGAAAACATGGTGGGACACCGACTCGGAGAATTCTCCCCTACTCGAAAATTCAAAGGCCACGGTGGCCGCTTGGCGCGTGAAGTCGGGGCTTCCACCGGAGGAACTGAAGGAGCCGCACCGGCTGCAGGAGCAGCGGGCGCACCAGCAGGAGGAGGAGCCGCACCGGCCGCCGCTCCAAAACCAGCAGCTAAATAAATCTTATGAAAGCTATACGCAGAAATCTCAGAATCTCTTCCAAGAAAGTGAACCTCGTGGCCGATATGGTCCGAGGAAAACCGGTCGAAACCGCTATAAATTTTCTGCGTTTCACTCCGAAGCACAGCGCAAAACCGCTCATGGAAGCGATTAAATCAGCCGCTGCCAACGCAGTCCAAAACTTCAAGCAACAACAAAAAGATCTCTACGTTTTAAAAATCATTGTGAATGAGGGGGCCACCCTGAAACGGTCAAGGCCCGTGTCTCGTGGGCGCACACACCCGATTAAAAAACGAACCTCGCACATCACTGTTGAACTCGCGGTCAGAACCGAACCAAAAGCTAAAAAATCTTCACCATCTAAGTAGCATTCTCTATGGGTTCAAAAGCACATCCTATCGGACTCCGCGTTGGCATCAATCGAACTTGGGATTCCAGGTGGTTCGCTTCAAAACGCAACTACGCAAAAATCCTCCATACCGATCTCAAACTGCGCAAACTTATCCTGGATAAACTGAAGGAAGCCGGGGTGTCGCAGATTGAAATCCAGCGAAATGCCAACCAGGTCACCATTGATATCCACACCTCAAGGCCGGGCATCGTGATTGGAAGCCAAGGAGCCGCTATTGAGGCCCTGAGGCGTGAGCTCGAGGCCAAATTCCACGAGCGTTTTAATTTGAATATTAAAGAAATTAAAAAGCCATACCAGGATGCCATGATTATTGCGGAACTCGTCGGGAAGCAGATTGAAAAACGCATTCCCTACCGTCGCGTTTGTAAAATGTCCATTGAACGCGCCATGGAATCAGGCGCCAAAGGGGCAAAGGTAAACGTTGCCGGACGCTTGAATGGTGTTGAGATTGCCCGCAGTGAATTTTTCTCTGCCGGAAAAATCCCCCTTCAAACACTCCGCTCCGATATTGATTATGCTTACTTCCGCGCGGTTACCACGTACGGCACCATCGGGGTCAAAGTATGGATCTATAAGGGGGAAATCTTTAATTAGGAAATTCCATGTTTCAACCTGCAAAAACGAAGTACCGAAAATGGCATCGAAGACGGAATCGAGAGCATGGCGTTGCCACGTCGGGCACCGAACTCAGCTTTGGTTCTTACGGCCTCAAGGCGATGTCCGGGGGTGAAATCAATTCTCGTCAGCTCGAGGCGGCCCGAAAAGCGGTTACTCACTGTCTCAAGCGTGGCGGAAAAATTTGGATCCGAATCTTCCCCCATCAACCCATCACAAGAAAAGCTGCTGAGGTTCCCATGGGTTCCGGGAAAGGAACCGTCGAATTCTATGTCGCCCAAGTGAAAAAAGGCCACGTCCTCATGGAAATGGAAGGTGTGCCGGAAGCGCTCGCTCGTGAAGCCATGTATCTCGCTAAGAGCAAACTCCCCGTTCGGTCCCGTTTTGTACTCGCCCATCATTAATTTTCCTTTATGGTTACCCTCGACGAACTCAAGAAAATGACCCACAAAGAGCTGGATGAAGAATTCCAGAAGTCAAAACTGAATCTTTTGAAGCTCCGGCTTGGCGTTTCAACAAGGCAACAAAAGGAAACCTCCAAGCTCAAAGACTTGCGCAAATATATCGCCCGTATTAAAACCTTAAAGCGCATGCTCAAAATCGAACAGATTAAAGAAAATCCTAAAAGCGCCGTGATTACATAACATTCAATCCTATGAGAACCAAGACCGGCACCGTTTTAAGCTCTAAAATGCAAAATACCATCGTGGTTCGGGTTGATTTCAAAAAATCACATCCGAAGTACAAAAAACTCGTTCGGGTATCGAGAAAATTTTATGCCGATAATCCAGAGAATAAGTTTAAAGAAGGAGATACCGTAACCATCTACGAAACTCGTCCGCTTTCTAAACTGAAACGCTGGACGGTGATAGCGCCTCAAAAAACTTCCTCATGATTCAACAAGTTTCCAGACTCATCGTGGCCGATAACTCCGGCGCCAAACTCGTGAAGTGCATCAAGGTGCTCGGCGGGACCAAACGCCGATATGCCTCGGTGGGAGACATTATTGTGGTCTCGGTGAAACAAGCGTTGCCGCGAGGACAGGTCCGCAAAAAAACGATCGAACGCGCCGTAATTGTCCGCACCCGCAAAGAGATCAGACGAAAAGACGGTTCCTATATTCGTTTCGATGATAATGCCTGTGTGATCGTCACCAAAGAGGGTGAACCAAAAGGAACTCGCGTATTTGGACCCATCGCTCGAGAGCTCCGCGAAAAAGGATTCCAAAAAATCGTATCCCTTGCCCCAGAAGTGTTATGAAACTCCATATCGATGACAACGTGCTCGTGACGACCGGAAAATATGCTGGGAAAACCGGCAAGGTGCTCCGTGTCCTAGAAAAAAGGAATCACATCGTGGTGGAAAAAATGAATATTCGCATCCGCCACGTGAAGAAGAAAGTCGGGCAACCCGGCCAAAAAATCCAATTTGAAGCTCCTTTCAATGCTTCCAATGTTATGATTATCTGTCCTCACTGCTCAAAAACAACGCGCGTTTCCATTATTCGTCTGAAAACCGGAAAAAAACAGCGCGTATGCAAGAAGTGCACCCAGAGTCTCGATAAAGCCGTTGAACGGAAGCGAACGAAAAAACATTAATTTTATAAAGCGCATTCGCTGCGCTCATGCGTCATGAAAAAATCATTTAAAGAAACGTACTTCCAAGAAATTGTTCCGAAGCTTAAAGAGGCATTCGGGACGAAAAATCTCCATGCCATACCACGCATAAAAGCGGTACGAATTAATGTGGGGATTGGGAGCCATGTTGCGCAGGGCAAAGACCATGAAGATATCGTGAAAAATGTGGAACTCATTAGCGGTCAGAAACCTGTGGTGACGCGTTCAAAAAAGGCCATTTCGAACTTCAAGCTGAAGATCAATATGGCTTCCGGTGTTATCGTTACCCTTCGCGGAAAGCGCATGCATGACTTCGTTATGAAGCTTATCCATGTTGTATTTCCTCGCATTCGCGATTTCCGAGGCATCTCCAAAAAGTCGTTCGATGGTCATGGAAATTATTCCATTGGAATCCGCGAACATACCGTATTTCCAGAAATTCAGTCCGAGGATGTGAATAAAATCCACGGGGTGCAAGTTACGATTCAAACCGACGCCCGGGATGATAAAAAAGCCTACGAACTCTTGAAGACCCTGGGATTCCCCTTTACCAAGTAAGACCCTTATCCTTATGGCTCGCAAAGCAATCAAAGTGAAACAGCTCCGCGTGAAAGATGCATTCTTCCGTGCTCTCGCCGCAGGGAA
>Ga0209514_10007593_pt1 | contig 12728 bp, 14 predicted proteins | sample Subgrocontami58m_FD_187452 | JGI IMG/M metagenome (GOLD analysis project Ga0209514, IMG submission 187452) | Subsurface groundwater microbial communities from S. Glens Falls, New York, USA - GMW37 contaminated, 5.8 m (SPAdes) (version 3) | ecosystem: Environmental > Aquatic > Deep subsurface >...
GAAGGGGCAAACGGGCGGAGGGCACCTCAGGTGCTCGCAGACTACCTTCCATTTATTGGCAGCCTCCGCGCGCAACACAGCAACGTTGAGGCCGCTCACGCCCCCCACGATGTCCAGCGTGCTGGCGTCCGAACTCCCGTCTTGGCTCATTGTGATGATGAACTTAGCCCGAGGGTATCGCTCCCCTAGCGTCCCCGCCTTCGCTTGCAAAGACCCGATGTTCACGTAAGCGTCGAACACCCGATCGGACCGTCCTGCAAGAAGATGGTCGAGTTCCGTCGCTGGAAGGTCCCGAAGATCACTGCAGCACCTGTACCCGAGCATTGAGAGGGCCATGGCAAGTGATGAGAGCCCGGAGCCCTCAGCTCCGAAGGCGAAAACCGGCCGCTCCTGTGGGCGAATCCGAAAGAGGGACTCGCCCTCGCTATCGAGAACGCCAATCTTGGTCAGTGCGGGGAGGATGGAATAAGAGTTGGTGGAGCCTCCATCGCGTCGTTGACTGATGATAGACCGCTTGGTTGCCTGCACATCAAGTGCTCCGAACTGGTGATTAATCCAGAGGTCCACGGGCCCTCGACAAGGCAAGAATGAAAGTAGCTTCGCGGCACCCTCCCGCGAGAGAACGTATCCGGAAAGGTACCAGAGCCCTCGCACCGGCCGGAAGACGCTGCGGGAAAGAAAGGTCTTCTGGGCCCCGTGCTTCACTTCCTTGTATGACAAGTAAAGAATGTCGAATCGCTGGGTCTCGCCGCCTTCGCCGTCCATCTCTGCCCACGCCCGATCGAGATGTCGCGCAAATCCTCGTTGGAACCATACATCGTCCTCGAGAACGAGCGCGTATGCGTGTTCGCCCGCAGCGATTCGGCGCCAAACGCCGATGTGTGAGCGCGCCACCGCGATTTCGGGTTTACTCATTTGAATCGGGCGATCGAGCTCTAGACGGTCCGGCAGAGCGCGCGGTTGGGGCTCCACGAAGAGCTGGTCCCCGAGGGTATAGAACGGGTCGACCTCCTCCTCCTCAAGCGGCGGCTGCGTGAAGCTCCTGGCGTCGACGGCAGGGTATCGTACGGCCCGCTTCGTGAGTGCGGCTCGCGAGGAATCCAACACTTGGCTGAGTTCCCGACTCATCTCGGCCCAGCGGTCTGCTTGACGATCAAGATTGATGACATAGATTCGTTCAATCCTGTGCCGTTCCGACTCGGTCGATGGTCCGAATGTATGGCACTGCTGCCGTGGCAGCAGCCTCCGGCTCTTCAAGAGGATGCTATGGAGAAGCTTTGTAGGTGCCAGCAAGGGCCGTGACAGGTTCATTCATCGCCACCCTTCGCACGCTCGCGCCTTGATCCTCGATACCCTCGCTGGTTCGAGAGCCTCCAGTTCCTCGCGTCGCGCCTGTAGCTGAGCGGCCATCTGCTGGTTGCGACATCTTCCCAGCCACATAGCACGAGCAAGGTGTCTTCGATGTCGCCGTGTTCCGTCGCAAGGTCGAAGATCGATTTCGTAAGGTTTCCGGGGCCCGTGGTTGACTGGATTTCCGGCAGCTCACCCGATGCAGGTCGCTCAAGGGCTTCGGTGGCTCTTGCGAGCGCCCGCTTTACGATGGGGTGCCCGCGCACCGCAAGCAGCGGATTGTTGTTGAAGTAGAAGATCCACGTTGAGGCGTTTGCGCCCGGCTCGGTGAAGACTGAAGGCGGTATCATCTGGTTCGTCGAGATGTCGTAGCATAGAGGATGAATCCTCAATCGACCATCGCCAAACAGGTGTTCAATCGCAGACCCATGATAGACATCGTCAGCATCTAGATAGCAGCCACCCTCAATGAGGATGTAGCAGAGACGAAAGTAGTCTGAAGACATCGCAGGGTGATAGCACTTGCTGTAGGCCTCTTCATAGCGCGGGCCTAACTTTCGTGCAATAAAGTCTCTTGCTCCGTCATCGTCGAACAGGAGGAACTCAAAGCCCTGCGCCTCGAGCTTCCGCCATGACTGGATGCACTCCCTAACGTCCGCCGGCAGTTGATTCAGGTCGTCCCAGAATTGCACGATCGTCCTTGGGGTTTCGGTCGACAATGCAGCCGGCATGACATCGTCGTCGCGGATGCGCTGCACCAATTCCCGAACAAAGTCGGAGCGTGCCTGGTGATCTTCCTGAGCGAGATGCCTCGCTTCCACGTAAGCCGCACCTTGATGTAGACGGTCCCGTAGGGGAGTGTCTCCAACTAGTCCAGCCGCCTGGGTTCGGCTTGTCAGTGTAGGGGCCTGACCTCGGGTGCTCATCACACCCGGACGCTCAGCATCGCTTGGTGTTGGCTGCAACGACGTCTCCGGGTGTTGGGCTTCCGGCCACGGTAACGAGACCCTGAAGCTGACAGGAACAGCAGATTCACGGCCGCCACGGCTTGGCTCCACTCGTAATGTGCTATCACGCCACCCATAGGGACGTGGTCTCGATGGAGGAGGCGCTGGGGACGTTGAGACCCGGCAGAGCGTCTCATCCATGGGCCTAACATATGGTAGACGGAATTTTTCCGCATAATGAAAACATCTTATACGGAAAACCTTGAGGTAAAACAGGCCCCACAGGAGCCTATTGCGGAATTTTTCCGTATAAGACTCCGAATTAGCGTGTTTTACGGAAAGACATTCCCGCTTTTTATCCCCGCCTTCAGGGATGTTTTATCTCTACCCTCAACCACCAAACAGCAAGTATTCTACTTCCTTTGTGGGAGAACACAACACCCATTGACGACGAGGCGGGGTCATTGCGGGGCAGGAACCAACCAGTGTCGGTGAACCAGCCAGCGGATACCGCCGCAATTGGCCCGCCCGCTCACTGCGCATACAGCGTCGCCAGTTCCTTGAGCCGGTCGCGCAGAGCATCGGTGAGGTGCAACGACCGGTAGCGCCAGCCCCTGTGGTCGGGGCGAGTCGGCTGCACGAAGTGGACGAAGCCGAAGGCGGTCGACCGCAAACGGTTATTCATCGGTCGGCGGCGCAGTGCGTTTTTCAACTTGCTGTCTTTCCAAGCCGGTAGTGGAAAACGCCCATGGTCTTGGTCAACAGTGGAATGTGGCGCACCCACCGAACACGGGCCAGGCGCGGCTCAGGGCAATTGAAGGGGAACCACTCATCGAGCAGGCAGATGCCATCGCCCCAGCTTTCGAGGTCTTTGCCGCGTTTCAGTGCCCAGTGACAACGGGCGCCAATTTTGGTGCGGGCGACCCGGCGGTTGTTCGCCCAGACGAAGAACGGCGAAAATGCATCGAAGACCAGTTCCGCGCCGGGAAAATTTCCCTTCAAAGTCAGCACTAACGACTTGACCTGCGCTTCTTCAAGGTAAATCAAAACACCCTCCGCCAGAAAGAGAAACGGGCGCCGGCGATGGACACTCACCGCGTCTAGCCACGCGCGGTCGAGCGCCGAACAAGCCAGCAAATGATAGCGCGCCCCTTCACCGCCGGTGAGCTTCCGGCGCAGCTCAATGACTTCCGGCAGGTCGAGGTCATACCAGTCTACCTTGCCATTATCCACACGCTCAAAGCGCGAATCGAGACCGCACCCAATGTGGACAACGACCGCCTTGGAGTAACGCGCCAGAAAACCCTGCGCGCAGCGGTCGAACTCACGATTACGCAGGACAACAGCTACCTGAGTTTCTTCATCGATCTTGGTCAGGATCCGTGAGAAATCATAGTCCATCTGCCGGACCAGCGCCACGGCTTTCTCGTCTATGACGAGGGCATCAGGGCGCTGTGATTCAATGGCTCGAATGTAGAGCGGAACGAGTAGCGTCTCAGCCACATCGCTCAGGCTCTGGAGGGTTATCGCGGACATGTTCACCCTCCTTAATCAAGCCACTTCATCCAACCCTCCAGAGGCCCGCATACTTTTTGCGGTACTTGCTGTCTTCTTCAGAAGACTCAATCAATGTCATCGCCTGCTCCCTTACTTTCTCATCCTGCACTTCATCGTAAAGCTTCCTAAGACCTTGAACGATATCGTAGCGAATTAAAGTACAGTTCTTTTCCGCGGCACAGTCTCTGAACCGACCCGCAAGACCATCCACCAATTGCTTCTGTTGTTTCTTTCCTGCTGCCCCGACTTTCCAAATGGATTGCATGCAATGCCTCGCGGTGACGAATCTTTCATCCTTCGTAACTGCGAGCAGAGCATCAAAGTCCTCTAGCATCCTGTTCTTTGGGTCGCTCTTTGCCAGGTTGCAGAGCACCTGAGCCGCAATTGCCCTGACGTGGTTATCTTTGTGGCTTAAGCTTTCCACCATCTCGTCCCACACCTCATAGGCCCAGTCCACGGGTTTGTCGGTTACTTCGAGGACGTGGAAAAAGGCCTTATTCTGCAATTCGCGGTCTTCAGAGAATAGGTTGCCCAAGTGCATCTGTGTGGTTTTGTCCATGGGTCTCTCCTACTTTCGGCGAAGTCGAACGAGGCTCCACGAAATCGACACTGGGCGGCCAAATCCCGGAATAGGTCTCGGCTGGCTTCCTACTGCCTAGCCGCCAGCCATGGCCCCCACAATCCGAAAGGGCTCTGTTCCCATCGCGACCGCATCGGGCAGCAAGGCATCCGACGGTTGATGGGACAAATCCTGCCCGCAGGCGAAGAACCGAATGAAGGGCCGACGCTGTTGCGTGAGGTGGTCACGGATCGTCCCGCGCAACATCGGATACTGGGCCTCCAGTGTATCCAGAACCGAGCCTAGCGTCGTCGGCCCTTCAACTTGAAGGTGAACCTCTTTGCTGACTTGTGCCAACGTCCGCAGATGATGCGGGAGCACAACGCGGATCATGGCAGTGTCTGAACTTCAACGGACAATACAGCGGGAAGATCGCGAACGATGGGCCTCCAACTGTCGCCGGAATCGGCTGAGGCGTACACCTGCCCGCCGGTGGTGCCAAAGTATACGCCGCACGAATCGAGCGAGTCGACAGCCAGCGCGCTGCGTAAGACATTGACGTAGCAATCGCTTTGTGGCAGCCCTTTCGTCAGCGCCTCCCACTCATCCCCGCCCGTCCGACTGCGATACACGCGCAGCTTGCCCTCGGGCGGATAATGCTCCGAGTCGCTCTTGATCGGGACAACGTAGATGGTGTTTGGCTCGTGCGCATGCACGGCGATTGGAAATCCGAAGTCACTCGGCAAGTTGCCGCTGACCTCGTGCCATGACTCACCGGCGTCATCAGTCCGCATCACGTCCCAATGTTTCTGCATGAATAGCACGCCCGGACGCGATGGATGCATTGCAATGTTGTGAACGCAGTGGCCGACCTCGGCGCTCGCGTCAGGGAGTTCGTAGGGGGACTTCAGGCCGTGGTTAATGGGTCGCCACGTCTGGCCGCCGTCGTCGGTGCGGAACGCGCCCGCGGCCGAAATGGCGGCGAAGATCCGTTTAGGATCGCTCGGATCCAGCACGATCGTGTGCAGGCACATTCCTCCGGCGCCTGGCTGCCAGAGATGTCCTTTAGCGGCGCGTAGACCGGGAAGCTCCTGCCACGTCTGCCCGCCGTCGGTTGAGCGGAACAGGGCAGCGTCTTCCACCCCGGCGTACACCGTGTCTGGATCGGTCAGCGACGGTTCAAGACGCCAGACGCGTTTGAACTCCCAGGGGTGCTGCGTGCCGTCGTACCACTGGTGCGTGCCGGGGGTGCCGTCGTAGGCGAACTTGTTGCCCACCGGCTCCCACGTCTTGCCACCATCGTCGGAACGCTGGATCAACTGCCCGAACCAACCGGTAGACTGTGACGCGTACAACCTATTCGGGGCAGCGGGAGACCCGTTGAGGTGGTATATCTCCCAGCCCGCAAAATGAGGGCCGCTGATGTCCCACCGTTCGCGCTTGGCGTCCGATGTCAGAACAAACGCGCCCTTGCGGGTGCCAACCAATACTCGTACTCCGTTCATATCCTATTCCTTTCTAAAGTGGGGGCTGGTCGGTCTATCCAACGATAACCCTTATTTTCTATCAGATTGGTAAATATGAGCCACAATACCTGAACTGAACTTCTTTGTTTCCAGAAGTTTCAGGGATGCCTTACTCCCGTCTTTAAAGAGTCGCTTTCCGCTTCCCAGAACGATGGGATAGATCAGAAGGTGATATTCGTCAATCAGGTCATGCTCCATCGACGTGTTGACAAGCGTGGCGCTGCCAGCGACCAGGATATCCTGACCGGGCTGCTGTTTCAGCTTGGATATTTCTTCCGCGACATTCTCTTTGATCAAATGAGAATTGTTCCACTCAACTGTTTTCAGGGCGTTGGTGTTCATAGGCCTGCTTTAGAGTTTTTACGTCAATCTTGTCCATTTTTAGCATGGCTTCCATAACTCGTTTGGATTTCTCAGGATCTTTGTCACCCATCAACTCGCCTAAAGCAGAGGGAATGATTTGCCACGACAAACCAAACTTATCTTTTAGCCAACCACATCTACCTTTTTCTCCGCCTTCCGAAAGTTTCTCCCAAAGATCGTCCACTTCTTCCTGCGTCTTGCAGTCGACAAAGAATGAGATGGCTTCCGTAAATTTGAAATGTGGACCAGCATTCAATGCCATGAATTCCTGTCCTTCAAGTTGGAATGTCGCGGCGATGATGGTCTCATTCGGTCCTGGAGTAACGCTCAAGATCTTCGAATTTTTAAAAATGGAGGCATAAAAATTCATTGCCTCTTCGGCCTGGGTATCGAACCACAAGAATGGGGTGATTTTTTTTATTTTAGTCTCCTTATCGCAATTTACTTTATCTAAATTTTGCTTTGCCTCTTTTCCAACAACTCGTCGAGGCGTTCATGCCCCACATTGACGCCGCTCTCCACGCCAGACTGGATCATTCCATCCCGGTGCGCTGCCGACTGGAAGACGGATTGAGATGCTAGCCGTCGGCGAATGACGGGCCCCTGGCACTGAGGGCGCGGCGAAGAGGAGAAAGCGCATTTGGCCCTATGCCATGCAACTGCCCGACCTCGGCCTCGCTGAGGCTGGTCAACTGCTCGAGACGCTGGATGCCAGCCGCAGCGAGCGCCCGTCGGGCAGGCTGGGCTAGCTCAGTCGGGGGGTCGTTTTCGGGTTGATCAGACTGAGTCTTCATAAGTTGCCCCAAAATATAGAATATACATTCTGTTGTGTCAAGATGGGAATAATCTGATTTCCGAGCTCACCAAAGCCACCCACCGGTCTACGTGTCAGCAGCGTTGCGAGTGCAGACGACTGTTTCGCGGAGAAGACTCGGTGAAACTGCACGGAGCTTCGCTGGGCCGAGGCGTTTGCCCGGCTCAACGCCCACAATCCACCCCGCCCTCACGGCCAGAGAACCGCCCGGAAGCGACTGAACTTCCATTCCGTCCCGGTGGTGTGATTGCGCAGGGCCACCACCTCCAGCCCGCCGGAGCGCGAGTTAGGCGCACCCATCACTTCCACGTCGTCGCCCTCATTGAGCACGGGCAGGGTCTTGTCTTTCATCGCCATCGCCCCGCGCTCGCCGACTTTGAAGGACAGGCTGTCGGCTTTGTCCATGCTCTTCGCGGCGCGCGGTTGACGGCCATCCATCACGAGGTATTGGACGTTCGAGGCGATTCCGCAGAGGGTGAGAAGGTCAGGCATGATGTTCACCACGATTGGAAAAAGGTCAAACCGAATCTGTCGCCGGCGCAGGCACTGATTCGGCGATAGTTTACTTCAATCCCGCCTCGCGCGCCCCCACACGAACCCTTTGATTTGACAAAATATAAACCGGTAGTATATTTATCGCAGTGTCCGTCCGATACACCCTGCTCGGCCTGCTGGCCCAACACCCCCGCCACGGCTACGAATTGCATGCCGCCTTTGAAGCCGTGATGGGCGGCGAAGTGAACTGGGATGTGAAGCCCGCCCAGATTTACTCCACACTGGCCCGCTTGCAGGAAAGCGGCTTTGTGGCCGAGGAGATCGCCGACGCCGGGGCCGCCGACGCCGACCGCCGCGTGTACAGCATCACCGAGGCCGGGCGGGCCGACCTGACCGAGTGGTTCGCCACGCCGGTGGAACGCGGCCACCAGCGGGACGAAATGTTCGCCAAGCTCATGGTGGCTATTGCCACCGGCGAAGGCAAGCCGCGCAAAGTGATCCAGCTCCAACGGGCCAAGCTCTACCGGGATTTGCATGCCCTCACCAACCAGCGCAACCGGGCCGACCCCAAAACCGGGCTGGCCCACATCATGCTGCTCGATAGCGCCCTGATGCACGTGGAGGCCGACCTGCGCTGGCTGGATAGGGTGGAATCCCGGCTCGACGAAATCAAACGCCAGCCCATGCCGCAGCCCGAGCTGCGCCCGCGTGGCCGGCCTCGGAAAACTTAGGAGTTACGTAATGACCATCGTTCAAACAGAGAACCTCACCAAAACCTATGGCGCCGGCGATGCCGCCATCACCGCCCTCGCGGGGGTAAACGTTTCCGTGCGCGCCGGTGAATTTGTGGCGGTTATGGGCCCCAGCGGATGCGGCAAATCCACCCTGCTCCACCTCATCGGCGGATTGGATCGCCCCACCTCGGGGCGCGTGCTCATCAACGGCAGCGACCTCTCCACCCTCGACGATATGCGCCTCACCGAGCTGCGCCGCCGCCACATTGGCTTTGTCTTCCAGTTCTACAACCTCATCCCGGTGCTCAACGCCGCCGAAAATGCCGCCCTGCCGCTCACGCTCGACGGCCTCAAGCCCGCCGAGGCCCAGGCCCGCGCCGCCGAGTGGCTGAAGAAGATCGGCCTCGGCGACCGGCTGGCCAGCCGCCCCGACGAACTTTCCGGCGGGCAGCAGCAGCGCGTAGCCGTGGCCCGCGCCCTTGCCGCCGACCCCAAACTGGTGCTGGCCGACGAGCCGACCGGCAACCTCGATTCCCGCGCCGCCGACGACATCGCCTCACTGCTGCGCCAAGTGTCAGAAGAGTGGGGCCGCGCCGTGCTCATGGTCACCCACGACCCGCGCATCGCCGCCTATGCCGACCGCATCATCTTCCTCAAAGACGGCACGGTGGTGGACGAAACCAAACTGAGCGGCAACGGCGCCGACGAATCCGACCGCGTGCGCGAAAAAGCAGATGCGCTATAAAACATCAAAATGAACATCCAACTCACCCTCGCCTTCCGCTATCTCAGCGGCCGCAAGTTGCGCACCTTCCTCACTACGCTGGCCGTGGTGTTCGGCGTGATGATCATCTTTGGCATGAACATCCTGCTGCCCACGATGATCCAATCCTTTCAGGCCAACATCCTCGCCGCCTCCGGTCAGGTGGATATGACCATCACCCACAAAACGGGCGAGGCCTTTTCGCCTTCGGTGGCCGCCGCCGTGGCCGGCATTGACGGTGTGCGCGCCGTCACCGGCTTCCTCAACCGCGCAGTGAATTTGCCCGCTGATTATTTTGATCGCGACCCCGCCAAAGCCGACCGCGTAGCCACCCTGTCGCTGGCGGGCCTCGATCCCGAAACCGCCCAGACTCTGCACAGCTACCCGGTGGCGCAGGGCCGCTTCCTTCTGCCCGACGACCGCCCCGCCGCCGTCATCACCACCAGCCTCGCCGAGGCGCTGGGCCTCAAACCGGGCGACGACCTTCCCCTGCCCGCCGCGCAAGGCACCGTGCGCCTCAAAATAGTGGGCCTGCTGCCCGCCCGCACGCTGCCCGGCAACGAAGAAGTGCTCGTCACCCTGCCCGAAGCGCAAGTCGTGTTCGATCAGCCCGATCAGATCAACACCGTGGAGGCGAACTTCAACACCACCGACTCCGCCCAACGCGCCGCCATCGAATCGGCCATCGAGTCCGCCCTGGGCGAGAACTACCACTTCGGCGCGCTGCCCACCGGCTCTGAACTGCTTGCCAACCTGCGCGCAGGGCAAGCCGCGGTGAACCTCTTCGGCTTCATGGCGCTGTTCATGGGCGCTTTCATCATCTTCAACACCTTCCGCACCGTGGTGGCCGAGCGCCGCCGCGACCTCGCCATGCTTCGCATCGTGGGGGCCAGCCGCCGCGCAGTCACCGGCATCATTCTAGTCGAATGCCTTTTGCAGGGCGTCATTGGCACATTCATTGGCATTGTGCTGGGTTACGTCATCGGCGCGGGCCTCATCGGCGCTATGTCGCCCCTGATGCAGCAATACATCCACCTGAAATTGGGCGCCCCCGTAGTCACGCCGACCCTGCTGATAGTCACCGTGGCGCTGGGCGTGGGCATCACCGTGCTGGCCGGGCTGCTGCCGGCGCTCAGCGCCAGCCGCGTCACCCCCATGGAAGCCCTGCGGCCCGCGCTGGGCGAATCGATCCACCGCGCCGCGCGCCGCAGCGCCATTGTGGGCGGCATCCTGTTGGCGCTGGCCCTGGCCGCGCTGTTCTCTCGAAACGCCGGGCTAATTGGGCTGGGGGCCGTGCTGCTGCTTACCGGGCTGATCCTGCTCGCCCCGGCGCTGGTGCGGCCCATTGCCGTGGGATTTGGCGCGCTCGCCGCCCTGGCTTTTGCCCGGCAGGGCACGGCCACCCTGGCCGAAGGCAACGTCACCCGCCAACCCTCCCGCGCCGCCGTCACCGCCAGCGCCACCATGATCGGCCTGGCCATCATTGTGGCGCTGGGCGGCATGACGACCAGCATCAGCGGTTGGGGCCTGAACCTGGTCAAAAAGAGCCTCGGCAGCGACTACCTCTTCATCCCCCCCGCCGTGGGCGTGTGGGCCAACAACGTGGGCGCGGCCTCGCAGGGCGGCCTCGCCGACCGGCTGCGCGCCGTGGATGGCGTGGGCCTGGTGAGCACCATGCGCTTTGGCGGGGCGGCCATCAACGGCACACCCATCTCGCTGCTGGGCATCGACCCGCAAGTGTTTCCGCAGGTGAGCGGCCTCAACTTCGCCTCCGGCGACCCCGACACAGCCTATGCCGATCTGGCCTCGAGCCGCGCCCTCATTATCAACGGCCCCTTCGCGGCCAACACCGGGCTTAAAGCGGGCGACACAGTCACCGTCGCCGCCCCCGATGGCGACCGCACCTATCGCATCGCCGCCGTGGCCGGCGACTACTTCAACGCCAAAATTTCCACCGGCTACCTCTCGCAGGCCAACCTGCAAACCGACTTCCACAAAACGGATGACGTGTTCATCCAGTTGAATTTGGCCCCCGGCGCAGACGCGGCGGCGGTCGAGCCTGAGATCAAAGCCGTGGCCGCCGACTATCCGCAGTTCAGCCTCGTTTCCGGCAAAGCCTATTACGACCAAAACAAGAAACTCTTCGACGTGGCCTTTGTGGTCTTCGACGTGCTGATGGGGGTGCTGGCCCTGCCCTCGCTCATTGCCATGCTCAACACGCTGGCCATCGGCGTCATCGAGCGCACGCGCGAAATCGGCATGCTGCGCGCCGTGGGCGCCACCCGCCCGCAAGTGCGGCGCATCGTGCTGCTCGAGGCGCTCATGCTGGCCGCCATTGGCACGGCGCTGGGCCTGCTCGCCGGGTTGTATTTGGGCTATGTGTTTGTGGTGGGTTTGAACGCGGCGGGTTTCGCCTTCCCATACTCTTTCCCGTTGACCGGGCTGGTGGTGGGCGTGGCCGCCGGGCTGCTATTCGGCGTGCTGGCCGCGCTGCTGCCCGCCCGCCAGGCCGCGCAAATGGAAATTGTGAAAGCGCTGCGATACGAATAAAAAACAACCACTCACGGTGTGGCACCCTGGGCGGAGTTCCGCGCCCTGAGCTTGTCGAAAGGTCGCGGAACGCAGTCGAAGGGCGCGGTGCTTACGCAAGAGCAGCCTCCCTCGACTTCGCGGCCCCTTCGGGAAAGCGCCGCCGTTGGTTCCCGCCCGCGCCGATGAACACCAGTGTAAACGTGCCCACCCATTCGGCCAAAGCAGGTTTGAGATGTTCGTTCACAGTGTCCTCCGTGAGTGATTGAGTGGTAGTGTCAGGTTGGTGGAGATTGTACGCGCGATGGCTCCGCCGCGCATCCGGAGTAAATCCGTTGTTGACTTCACTTACCCGATCTGGTAAAGTGGGTGCGCTGAACGCCGAAAGACTTCTGCATTGTACAACTCCTACTCGGCACTCCGGGCAGGATTATTTTTTCAAGGGCCCCTTTAATGACCAATAAACTGTTCGTCGGCAACCTCAATTACGATACCACCTCAGACACGTTGCAAGCACTGTTTGCCACAGTGGGCCCCGTGGCCTCCGTCGCCGTCATCACCGACCGCGACACCGGCCGCTCCAAAGGCTTTGCCTTCATTGAAATGCAGACCGAAGAGGACGCCCGCAAGGCCGTTACCCAACTCGACGGGCGCGAAGTTGACCGCCGCAACATCAAAGTGAGCGAAGCCCGCCCCCAGCCCGACCGCTTTGCCGGCGGCGGCAGCGGCAGCCGCTTCGGTGGCCCACGGCACGAGGGCGGCGGCGCCAATCGCGGCAGCAAGCGCGGCCCTCGCCCCGGCGGCAAGAACGACGGCCGTCGCTTCTAGCCCGGCCTCGCACCACCCCGCTACACCCTGGCGCAGGGGGCATCCCCTGCGCTTTTTGATTCTCGTGAGCCGCCTTCGTCGTATAATGGGCGCATGACCACCCACCCCCTCGCCGGCGTTTACGTCGCCACCATCACCCCGCTGTACCCCAACTATTCGATAGACTTGCCCGCCATCGCCCCGGTGCTGGACCACCTGGCCCGCCGGGGCTGCCACGGCGCGCTGCTGCTCGGCACCACCGGCGAAGGCCCCTCGTTCTCCTT
>Ga0209514_10007596_pt1 | contig 12726 bp, 10 predicted proteins | sample Subgrocontami58m_FD_187452 | JGI IMG/M metagenome (GOLD analysis project Ga0209514, IMG submission 187452) | Subsurface groundwater microbial communities from S. Glens Falls, New York, USA - GMW37 contaminated, 5.8 m (SPAdes) (version 3) | ecosystem: Environmental > Aquatic > Deep subsurface >...
CGAGCGCGCTTCTGAAAGCAGACATCAAGATAGGACTGTGTATGCCATGCAAAATCAACGTGTATGCAGAAGACGGAGCGGTGCGCGTTTCAGGTATGAGACCGGTGGTGCTATCACACTTTTTTCCCAACGCTTCGCTCGGGACGAAACCCCAAGAGCTGGACACTATTGTTCGCGCGATTATTGATGCCGTAACATAACAAAGGATGAAAAGAGCAAGAGGTTTTACTTTTAGATTAACCGTATGAACATGAAGAAAATAATTTTTGGCGCGCTCGGTACCGTAGGAATATCGCTCCTCTTTACAGGGACGGTGGTGGCGCAGGGAATGATGGGGAGCTCGGCGGTAGTTTCGGACGGCCATACCGCTCGAGAGGAAGCCGAGGGAAAACTGGTGTGGGAACAACTACGGGAGAAGCAGGTGGTTTGTAAGGATGTGTCCGACGAGAATTTTGAGACTCTCGGTGAATACTTCATGGGACAGATGATGGGGGAATCGCACGAAGCGATGAACGCTATGTTGGTGCAGATGATGGGCGAGGAGGGAGAGGAGCAAATGCATGCCGTCATGGGGAAACGATTGAGCGGGTGCGATACGTCCGCGGCCTTCCCCGCGAAGGGTGTTGGCTTTATGCCCATGATGCAGATGATGGGAGGATGGTCGTCTCCCTCGGGATTTACCCAAAGAAACAACTCTATGATGAACTTCGGACTGACGCCGTTTGGCGGTTTCGGATGGATTTTTATGGTTCTGTGGTGGGTGTTGGTGATCGCTGGAATTCTAGCGCTCGGAAGATGGTTCAAGAATCAAACTCACGGTTCGCGTGCTCACGAAAAATCCGCGCTTGAAATTCTCAAAGGACGATACGCGAGCGGAGAGATAGATGCAAAGGAGTTTGAGGAAAAGAAACGCGCTCTCAACGGGTAGCGTTACGAACAGAAGATATGACTGACGCGCAATCACACATTGTCATTATCGGAGCGGGGAATATCGGTCGCGCCGTGGAGAAGGTTCTCTCTGCGAAAGGAGTCACGGTTTCATTCTGGGACGCGGACGCGTCAAAACATCCGTCAATTCGTCCGCTTGCAGAGACAATTCCTTCCGCGAGTTTTGTGTTTCTCTGCGTTCCATCGCAGGCGGTGCGAGGCGCCCTCTCTTCGGTGGTTCCTTTTCTGCGTCCCGAAACAATCGTCGTTTCTCTTTCAAAAGGGATTGAGCAAGAAAGCGGAAAGTTCATGGATGAGGTGCTTACGGATGAGTTGAAGAGCATTCCGTATGTTCTTCTGTTCGGTCCGATGCTTGCGGGAGAACTTTCCGGGGGACTGTTCGGAGCCGCGGTCGCGGCATCCGCGAGCGTCACGGCGCGAGATGCCGTCGTGGAACTTTGGAGCGGTTCCGCGCTCTCGGTTGAAGTGTCCGATGACGTGCGAGGGGTGGCGCTTTCGGGCGTACTCAAAAATATCTACGCGGTTGGATTGGGGATGCTTACGTACCTACAGTCGGGACACAACACCAAGGGATGGTATGTTTCGCGCGCCGTCGCCGAGCTCGCTCTACTCATTTCCTCACTCGGTGGGAAGGGAGCGACGGCGTACGGTGTTTCCGGTCTCGCGGATCTGGTTGCTACCGGTTTCAGCGAAGACTCACGAAATGTTCAAGCAGGAGCCGATCTTGCGCGCGACCGCATCTGTCGCGCCGAGAGCGAGGGGTGCGTTTCCATCGTTCCGCTCATGCGACGATTGGGAAGTGAGAGCGTGAAGTATCCGCTTCTCACGCTACTTGCGTCGGTTATTACGGACGGAAACGATCCAAAGATTGCGTTTGAGCGCTACTTCCATGCCCACTCGTGACAATGCCTCGCGTCATATTCTTTCGCTTGATGTCGGCACCACCGGCGTGAAAGCGTTTGTGTTTGACGAGCATGAGAAACCGATAAGTCGCGGGTACGCTCCGCTTCGGAAATCGTCTCCGAAGAACGGGTGGGTGGAACAGGATCCGCGCGAGATTCTTTCTGTTTCGGAAGAGTTGCTTCGTAACGCCGTCGCAAATTCAGGAATTGGCGCGGATGAGATAGGAGGATTCGCGCTCGCGAATCAGCGCGAAACGACTATCATCTGGGAGCGCGCGAGTGGGGATCCGGTGTATCCGGCGATTGTCTGGGAAGACGCGCGAACCGCGGATTTTTGCGATACGCTTTCGCGAAAACACGGTGAGCAGGTGCGAGAGAAGACAGGACTTCCGATTGACTCGTATTTTTCCGCCTCCAAAATCCGCTGGATTCTTGACGAGGTTCCCGGCGCGCGGAAGCGCGCGGAAAACGGAGAGCTGTGCTTCGGCACGGTTGATTCGTGGATACTGTGGAATTTTGCTGAGGGACATCCCCATACTACCGACTACACGAACGCGTCTCGCACACTCCTTTTTAATATCAAGACAAAAGTGTGGGATGACGAGCTTCTCTCACTCTTTGATGTTCCCCGCGCGCTTCTCCCGTCGGTAGGACCATCCGCGTCAGCTCATTTCGGGGTACTCTCTAACACCGTATGCGGAGCCACTATCCCTATCCGCGCCGTGGCGGGAGACCAGCAGGCGAGTCTATTTGCCGCCGGTAGTGCCGTAGGGACGACGAAAATTACGTTCGGCACCGGTATTTTCATGATGCACATTATCGGGAATGAGTTTCGCGTCCTTCCGTCTTTTTTCACCACGCTTTCGGCAGGGAAGGGTGAACCGCGGTACGCGCTTGAAGCGAAAGTTGGCGACTGCGCGGTTCGGGTGTCCCCGCTCATCGGTAAGAAGGAACTTACTCCACTCCTTGATGAGTTTGCGCGAGAAGTCGCCGGCTTCATCGCGAAACTTCCGTTTCCACCGAAGGAACTTACGATTGACGGAGGAGTGACCCAAGCCCCACACCTTCGCGTCGCGCTTGAACGCGAGACAGGGCTTTTGATTCGCGAGCATGCGCTCTTTGACGGCACCGCGCTCGGCATCACTCGTCTGGCGTTTAGCGGAAGCGAAGTGTAATTGTTGTAGTAAATCGTGAAGCAGCAACCCGGGAAATTATCGGTGCTTTCACATTAGTATACGGCCGTATACTAATGTGAAAGAAGAGAGTAGAGAGTAGTGTGAGCAGAGTGAGTTGGGTGGGGCGAAGTGGGTAGAGTAAAAAACGATATTCTATACAAGAGGGGTACGACAGCGCGCACGAGACATTTTGTTTGCAAAATAAATACTATTTGCTAGATTTAGTCCGGAATGTAAACAGTGTACGATGTTCAGCAATAGCCGTGTGGCTATGCCGTGCACCGAAAGAGAACCAGAAAGGAAAGAACAAACGATGAATACCGCAGCCGTACCCCAAGCGCCATCGGTGCCACGCCCTCTGACCCCTCAAGAGAAAAGGCAACTGGAGGCAACAGCGGAGACCTTTGAAGGTCTCGTCAAGCAAATACCGAATGATTATCAAGCTCTGGAGATTCTCAAGGAAGCGTATGAACGACTAGGTCGCCCCGAAGATGTTCTGCGCGTCTCCAAACAGCTTGCCGCCGCCCTTGAGGAAAACGGCATGTCGGAGGCGGCTTTGGCGGAATATCGGGTATTTAGGTTGCTTCAGCAACAGGCGCGGATGTAGTAATTCGTCCGAACGCCTAACGCGTGGGAGAACCATTACCCAGATCGGCGTTCCGAGTCTTTTTCTTTGACCTCACGGTTGCTCCGGCAACCGCGAGGTCATTTTCTTTTTCACCAAGCACCGGCTCTGCACACGGTTCTTTTTAATGACTCGCCAGAACTCCCTGCCTTCCTAGGCAGGGATGAATGGCGGGTCAACGAAGGGGGGTCGGGGAAACTGTAGTTTCCCTGTGGAGGAGAGCAGTGAGCGAGTCTGCGAGCGAGCGTTCCGAACCTGAGGGTTCTTAAAGGAAACTCCGCTCGCCAAACGCCCTGTGCTTCTGCACAGGGATAGGACGAGCGGAGTTTACGTTTATAGTATTTAGCCACGATCGTATGCAAATACTATGATTTGAAAAAGAAGAAACACAACTAATGAACAGTACCTTTGGTATATGTGGGTTTTGAGTGTATGACATGCTTGGATACTAACTCCTTACGTGTGTCCATGCTATTGAACCATTACGGGTAAGTTGACACGACATATTTAACGTGCGCCGACGGGTTGCGCACTCTTGCGGTCGTGCGCGTGCGCGCTATAGTAGTGAGTGATACGTCTGGAAGTATTGAAAAGGTGAACATAGAAATCGGGGAAAGAGGTGTGAATCCTCTACAGTGCCGCTACGGTGTGTCGCTTGCGCGACGAGTCCGAATACCGATTCTATGCAGTGTATTTTTTCTCGAGCAAGGAACACCCTGCTTCTCCGTCATTTCGGAGAGGTGGTCGGTAGTTTGAATCCCTTGCTTCAGGGGATTTTTTTGTTACGAATTAAATACCAATCTATTAATCCGCCACAGGGACCAATCAACGACTACCTACTAATTATTATTTAAATTCTCCCACCACCCCGCCGAGTTCTCGCAAAGCCGAGTGCTCGGCACCCCTCCTCGGGCAGGAGGGGATGGAGAGGAAAAAACCATGAACATCTATAAGAAATCATTTTTGTACGGAGGTGTTATCCTTATCGGAGCCGTTTCTCTCATGCCGTTTATCGGGCTCTTTGGCGCCGCGAACAGTACGGTTTCGTATTTGGAACAAAAACCACTATCGCCGTGGAGTATCATGGCGCTTTCTTCCGCTGGAGAAACACCGTCGCTTGATTCACTCAAAACGGTTGCCGGAGAGAAGGCGATTGACCTTGAGGCGCCGATTCTCGCGCTCACCGCTTCGGGAAAAGATCCGCGGGTGTTCGGTAGTGAAAATCTCATTACGAGACTCAAAACATTTTATGATGGAACCCAGCTCGGAGAAGCTACCATCCTGAACGATGATATTTTCGGTCTCCTCGCGCTCATTGCGAGCGGAGAACCGACCGGCGACACTATGGTAGACGGTGTGAGGCAGTTTATCGTAAGCAAACAAAACAGCGATGGCGGATTCGGGTTCGCGGTCGGGGGAGGGAGCGACACCAACACGACCGCCGCCGCGATTATGGCGCTTCGCGCCTCGGGTATGGCGAGCGCTGATGCCGTTATTACCAAAGCGCTTGCCTATCTTCGTTCGGCGCAGAATGACGATGGTGGTTTTCCCTATGATCCGAAGAGCGAGTGGGGTACGAGCTCCGACGCCTCTTCCGACGCGTGGGTGATGATGGCACTCTCCGCGGTCGGCGAGGATACCGCGAACTGGCAGAAGAATGGACAGACGCCCGGAGCGCACCTCGGGACACTCAAACAAGAAGGAGGTTTCTATCTCTACCAGATCGGAGGGGCGGAAGACACCTTTACGCCGGTAACCACTTCCTACGCGCTCCTCGCGCTCTCCGGCAAGACGCTTCCAACAAGGATTATCACGCCCGACACTTCACACCAAGAGGAACAAGACGGAAAAGTTTCGTTCAGCTTCCGTATTGAAGGGAAGAGCGCTCTGCTCTGCGCCGGCGATGGCAGGGGAGTCTTTGCGATTGAGGCGGTGTCGCAGGCGGAAACCCAGTGCGGGATTTCGCACCATATCGTCAGTTCATCACTCGGCGAGTATGTGGACGAGATTGCCGATGAGAAAGCGAGCGGTTCATCGGGGTGGATGTACACGGTGAACGGAACAGTGGCGAGTGTTGGCGCGGGCGCGTACCGTCTCGCGGAGGGTGACAGCGTGTTGTGGTATTTCGGCTCGCTCGGAGACACGCCCAAAAACACAGCAGTACCGCTCTCGGTCACAATTCCCGCTCCGCAAGGAGGTGGCAATGGCGGAGGGGGAGGCGGAAACGGTGCGGAAGGAGAAACTCCTCCCGACAGCTCGGTTTCTCTTACGGTTGAAATTGGACAGAGTGGCGCGGTGAATCCGCTTAGCTTCGGCGCTCTTACGCGCGGAGCGGTATCGGAAAAGAAAGTCTCGGTGCGAAATAGCGGAGAAGCCACGGTAACACTCGGAACATCCATATCGGGAGACGCGGTCTTCCGACGGTACCTGCGGGTGAACGAAGGCGATTGGAAGCGGTTTCGCGTCCTGCTCTCGGCGAAAGAGGCGACAACGACAGCACTTTCACTTTCGGTTCCGGTTGATTACGAGGGGAGTGGAGCGAAGACCGGCACGCTTATCTTTTGGGCAACACCAACCGCGCGGTAAGAACCGCGCGGCAAATTCCAACTACCAAACACCAAATTCCAAATACAATCCAATACTCAAATCACAAACAGAGAAAAGAAAAGGTAGTTTCCTATTTTGGTTTTTGGGTTTGAGATTTACTTGGAATTTGGGATTTGGTGTTTGTAATTTTAAAAACAGATATGAGATCATACTTTTTTCTTATTTCAACCCTAACTTTTTTAATTCTGAGCATTCCAATTGGGATATCGGCTCTCGGTCTTTCCGTTTCTCCTCCTACCATAAGCGTCAAGACTGTCGCGGGGGAGGAAGGGGTCGCGCGATTCACGGTTACGAACCCTTCAAACGAGGTGGCGATCTATGAAGCGTATCCGGAAGAGTTTGAGGAATCAATTTCGCTTATTCCGAGCCGTTTTACGTTGGAATCGGGAGAGAAACGAGAAGTGCTTCTGCGCGCGAGGCGGCGAGAGATGGGAATTATCCGCACCGCGATCGCGATAGAGGCGCAACCGCTCGGACTGCCGTCGCTCGGCATCGGTGGAGGGGTGCGGTTGCCGTTTTCACTTGAGGTGCGTGGGGAGATGAGTCAGCTTGCCTCGGTGGTTTTCAGTGATACCGCCCCGTGGATCGCATTTATCCTCGTGGTACTTTCTCTTTTGTTTTTCTGGCGACGAGAGGCGTTTCGAGCGGGAAAGAAACTCTTGGGAGTGTAAGATATCCTCCTCTTCAGAGGTGAAATTCTTTAATTTCTCAAGAAAAATCGTCTCGTTCCTCTCACGGAGTTGACTCCAAAAAATCTCTGTGCGACGGTTCGTTGTCCACAGTAGATAGTGCGGGATGGTAAGAGTACAATACGAAGGTAGTTTAGAAGGTAAACATACTAATATACGAATTATGCGAATGATACGAATGGATACGAATAAAACCTCCTCGGTGGTTGCCTTCTTACGTTTTACAAATGTAGACCGTTTTTGAGAAATATATGACCGCGCGGCAGACCATAACCTTTATCTTCGGCTTCGTATTCTGTTTTCTCGTGCGTCTTTTGCCGTTTCGGCCTCCCAATGTGGAAACGGTTATGGCGACGCAGATGCCGTTCGCGAAACAGTGGGGAGCGGGGGCTGGATTTCTTTTCGGTTTCGCAAGTATCGCGCTTTTTGACGCGATTTTGGGGCGAATCGGCTGGTGGACCTTAATTACCGCGGTCGCGTACGGTTTGGTGGGAGTTTTCGGGTCGCGGTACTTCCGACGGAAGAGGGGTGTGGTACACTATGCTCTCTTTGCGACGGTTGCGACGGTCTTTTACGACGCGGTTACCGGACTCACCATTGGACCTCTCTTGTTCGGTCAGCCGTTTTTGGCGGCAGTGCTGGGACAGATACCGTTTACGCTCTATCATCTGGCGGGAAATGTCGGGTTCGCGGTTACACTCTCTCCTCTTATTGAGAGGTTTATCACTACCCCATCGCGGTTGGATATTCCGATCCTTACCACGAAGCACTGTGTCGTATAAAATAGGAATTTATCGCATTAACCGTTAATATAATATCTATGTCATCCGTTTCTTCTCCTTTACTTGAAAAAGACATCACTGAAGTACGAAAGCGCGATGGTCGCATTATTCCCTTTGATGTTGCTCGGATTGAACGAGCGGTATCTCGCGCCTTCAAGGCGGCCGAAGAGGGAGGAGAGACGGAGGCGAAGTCGGTCGCGGAAGCGGTGTGGCAAGAGCTCCTGCGGATACGTGAACTCTCGCGCGATCGACGCTTCCTTCCGTCAATTGAGCTCATTCAGGACGTGGTGGAAGATGTTCTCATGAAGCAAAACTTCGGAAAGACCGCGAAGGCGTATATTCTGTACCGACAGAATCGCGCGGAGATGCGACAGAATCGTGGAATCGTTCCTCCCGAGGTGCGCGAAATTGCCGATACCAGCAAGAAGTATTTCCGTAGTTCGTTAGGGGAGTTCGTGTACTATCGGAGCTACTCCCGATGGATTCCGGAAAAAGGACGGCGCGAGACCTGGATTGAAACCGTAGACCGCTATGTTACCTTCATGAAAGAAACGCTCGGAGACAAGCTTTCGGACGATGTGTATCAGGAACTGCGCGAGGGAATCCTCAATCACGAGGCGATGCCGTCCATGCGACTCATACAGTTCGCGGGGACTCCGGCTCGGACGACAAACGTCTGCGCGTATAACTGCTCATATGTCGCTCCCGAGAATTTCCAGGATTTGGCGGAGATTATGTATATCTCTATGTGTGGGACCGGAGTCGGATGGTCGGTTGAGAGTCAGAATATCGGGAAATTCCCACAAATCGCGCTTCAAACCGGCAAGAAACTCCCGAATCACGTCATCTCCGACGATAAGGAAGGGTGGTGCAACGCGTTCGCACTCGGTCTCAAGACGTGGGCGGGAGGAGAAGATATCGCGTTTGATTACTCTCTTATTCGACCGGCGGGAGCCCGTCTCAAGACCATGGGAGGACGAGCGTCGGGACCAGAGCCTCTTCAGCGTCTGTTGGATTTTTCTCGCACGCGTTTGTTGCGCCGTCAGGGAAAGCACCTTACGAATCTGGACGCTCACGATATCATCTGCATGATCGGGGACTGCGTGGTGTCGGGAGGGGTGCGACGGAGCGCCATGATTTCATTGTCGGATTTGGATGACGAAGCATTGCGCGACGCGAAGAAGGGAGCGTTTTACCATGCCGAACCGGAACGCATGCTCGCGAACAACTCCGCCGTGTATCGGGAGAAGCCGTCTAGTTCCGAGTTCATGCGTGAGTGGCTCGCGCTCATGGAGAGTGGAAGCGGAGAACGGGGTATTTTCAATCGTGGGATACTCGCGAAGGTTCTTCCCAAACGCCGTCTTGACGCGCTTCGCGAGCACCAAGGGTATTTTGATGCGTCGGGGCAGAACATCATCGGTCCTATAGGCACCAACCCGTGCGGGGAGATTTTGCTCCAATCCAAACAGTTTTGCAATTTGAGCGAGATTGTCGCGCGACCGCAGGATACGCGGGAGTCGCTTCTCCGCAAGGTACGGCTCGCCACCATTCTCGGCACATTCCAGTCAACCCTCACGGAGTTTCCCTACCTTTCGCGTGAATGGAAGGAGCACTGCGAACGTGAACGCCTGCTTGGAGTGTCCATTACCGGACAGTGGGATTCTCCGCTCGTGCGCACCTCGGAAATTCTTGACGAACTCCGAGAGGAAGCCATCAAGGTAAATACCGAGTTTTCGGCCCGCTTCGGCGTTAATCCTTCAACGGCTATCACCTGCGTGAAGCCCTCGGGCACGCTCTCGCAGATGGTGGACTGTTCGTCCGGCATGCACCCACGCCACTCTCCCTACTACATCCGCCGTGTCAGAATCGCGGCGACCGACTCGCTCTTCAAGATGCTCCGCGACCAGGGAGTTCCGTTTCATCCGGAAGTGGGGCAAACATCCGCGGGCGCAAGCACCTTTGTGCTTGAGTTTCCGGTCAAGTCGCCGGATGGTTCTATCTTCAGAAATGACATGACGGCGCTAGAACAACTGGAACACTGGAAGACCGTTCGTATGCATTACACCGAACACAATCCGTCGGTTACCATCTCCATAGGCGAGAATGAATGGATCACGGTCGCGGACTGGCTCTACCAGCATTGGGATATCGTGTGCGGACTTTCGTTTCTTCCGCGCGACAACCACGTCTATCAGCTGGCGCCGTACGAGGAGATTGACGAGGCGCGCTATACGGACTTGTTGAAGAACTGGGAGAACATTGATTTTTCAAAGATTATGGCGTACGAACGCGCGGATGAGCAGGATTTGAAGAGAGAACTCGCGTGCGCGGGAGGGTTGTGCGAGATCTGAACATGAAAAGCTGTCAGCTTTTAGCTGTTAGCTGTCAGGGAGAGATTTTTCTTGGCTAGAAGCTAAGATCTAACAACTAGGAGCTAGAATGAAGTACTACACCGCCAAAGGAGATACCGGTACAACGAAGCTTCTTTGCGTGCAGAAAGGAGAACGGATATCAAAGGGAGATGATGTTTTTGAAACACTTGGCGGGCTTGATGAACTCAACTCGCACCTCGGGTTGTGCTCCGCTGTAGCGGAGCGCGCGAGCTTTCCCGGCATTACCGCCGAACTTCGGGCGAAATTTATCGGAGAGATAGGCGTGATTCAGCAAGACTTGTTTATGATTCAGGCGGAACTTGCCGGCTCGGAGGTTACCCTTCCGCCCGAGAAACTTAAGCGGATTGAAGAAGACATAGAATATTTTGCCGGCGTGTTCCCGCAGATTTCTTCCTTCGTGCTCCCAGGCAAGACCGAGCTTGCCGCGCTCCTTGATGTCGCGCGCACCATCGCTCGTCGGGTGGAGCGGGGATACATCAGGCAGACGCAATCAAACGACATTGCCACCATTTCTCCAACGACGAACATAGGAGCGTACCTTAATCGTCTCTCAAGCGTGCTCTATGTACTCGCGCGATTTGCGGTGCACGCGCAGGGGGAGCGGGAAGAAGTCCCCACGTATCAGTAGCACATTCTTTTAGTGTGGTGGTATACTACGGTAGTAGTAAACTAAAGTAACTAACTATGAAAACATTTTCTCTTTTGTTTCTTCGCCTCTCGCTCGGATGTCTGTTTTTTTACGCGGGCATCACGAAACTACTTGATCCGAGCTGGTCGGCGGCGTTCTATCTTAAGGGTGCCAAGACATTTCCGGCGTTTTATCAGTGGTTGCTACAGCCGGATATTCTTCCCGTCATCAATTTTCTGAACGAGTGGGGACTCACTCTCATCGGACTCGCGCTCATTCTCGGCATTTTTGTTCGCCTCGCGAGTATCGCTGGAGCGACGATGATGCTCCTGTACTACTTTCCGATTCTTGATTTTCCGTATCCGAACGCGCACGCGTTTATCGTGGACGAGCATATCGTTTATATTTTTGCGTTTCTCGTACTGGCATCTTTTCGCGCGGGACGGGTCTTTGGGCTGGAGAAGTGGTGTTCAAATTTACCCATCTGTTCTCGATTTCCCCGCATCCGTTCGTGGCTCGGGTAGGGCTATAACGAAGGGTTAAGTGAACTCTCTTACATCGCAATAGCTATTATATTTCGTCAATCCGATTCATTGACAGAGTATATCCGTATATGGTATACTCCCGCCAGAGTTCAGTTAGAACCAGGCTTGGGCTTGGTTTTTTGACAACTGAATAATGATACAGAAACCCTGACACGGAAAGAAAGAATCATGAAGACCATACAGAAACTCCTGCTCGCGGTCATCCTCCTCGGAGGATGGTCGGGCAGTTCCAACGCGGCCACTACGGCCGAGTACGAGGCGCAAATCAAGGCGCTTCTCAACATCATCACGAACCTCCACGCCCAGGCAGTTTGCCTGGAGGAAAATCTCGCAATGTTCGTCGGTGACGAACAGGCACGAATGATGCGGGACAACTGTGGTGTTCCGGTTGTCATCGCCGCGGGATTGACCGTCTCGGCGCCGGTGCAACCGCCAGCATCACTCGCTCCGCTTGGCGCGGCGCGAATTCCGTTTACCAAGATCACCTTCACTGCGGGAGCGCAAGACGAAACGGTGAATGGTATCAGCGTGCAACGAGAGGGTCTCTCAGTGGACGCGGTGCTGGATAGCATCATGCTCCTTGACGAGAACGGCATGCAGATCGGTTCCCAGAAGTTCTTGAATTCGGAGCATCAAGCCAGGTTGACCTCGCCCTTCACCGTGAAGGCGGGTCAATCGCGGACGTTTACCATTGCGGCTAATCGTTCCGGTGTTTCGAACGCGGCGCATGCCGGCATGACTGTCGGGCTCTCACTCGTCGGGGTCAACACCTCGGCGACGGTTACGGGCCCGCTTCCGATTATTGGTCCCCTTCATGTGGTTAACGAGGGTTTGATGATTGGATCGGTGGTTGCACAGCGTGGAAGTACTGATCCGGGAGCAAGCTCATACCAGTATGTTGGGACGAGCCACTACACTTTTTCCGCAATCCGCATTACCGCGGGTTCGGCTGAAGACGAATGGTTCGGTGGAATCCGCTGGTACCAGTCAGGTTCAGAGCTACCGGAAAACTTGGCAAACATTCAGACTCGCGTGGACGGTGTTTTGTTTGCTACTTCCGTTAGCGAAGACGGTCGGTACTACACAAGCATGTTTGGAGGGAAGGGGATCCTCATTAAAAAGGGATTCTCTGTCGAGGTTGCCATAAAGGGCGACATAATCGGCGGCTATGGTCGTACGATTGACTTTGACCTTGAACGGCGAAGTGACTTGTACCTTGTCGGTGCCACCTACGGGTTTGGCATCACGCCACCCTTTGGTTCCAGTTTGGCTCCGGTTGACAGCTCCTCGTTCTCGTTTACCGATAATCCGTGGTATGACGCGGCGGAGGTAGTGGTTGCTTCAGGCGACATCACGATTGATGTATCGGCACTCGTGCCTAGCCAGAATGTCACCGTCAATACGGTATATCAGCCCCTTGGCGGGTTTACGG